>Ga0210406_10004671_pt1 | contig 14561 bp, 15 predicted proteins | sample IncBWC30MmetaG_FD_155454 | JGI IMG/M metagenome (GOLD analysis project Ga0210406, IMG submission 155454) | Forest soil microbial communities from Barre Woods Harvard Forest LTER site, Petersham, Massachusetts, United States - Inc-BW-C-30-M | ecosystem: Environmental > Terrestrial > Soil >... | reverse complement strand
CGCTTCTTTCAGGCCCCGCCTCGCGGCGAGTGTTATTTCACCCTTGCGCTTCGCTAACCCTTCACCTCCATCAGGTTGGGTAGAGGATTTGCACCTCCAAGCTGTCGAACATGCTCGGCACACAAAAAAGGGGGCCGGACCCTGGCGAGTCCGACCCGGAGACGAACTTTCAAATGCAGTGATCCATGCGGCCGAAGAGGTCGAAGCCGGTTTCCCGACACTAACCCCAGACCGCGTTCCCGTCGGAACTAAGACAGATTACTTTTCCTGGATTTCGGTGACTGTTCAATTTTATACACCTGCGAAAATAAATCTTGTCGATCCCCCGCCGCTTCAGGATCGCCTTTGGCAGACCCACTTTGCGATCTACACGATCACCGCCGAAACCTCCCCTTGATCGTGCCCTTGAGGCTCGATCGCCTCTCCGGAAAGCAGTAGTCGTCCACTCTCAAGAACGTGCGCCAGCCACGCCCCCGCGGCTTGGCTTGTCAGTATGGCAGCCAGCACCAGAGCGGTATAAAACTTGGCATTGATGATGCCTGCGTCAAAGGCGACGCTGGCTACGACAATGCCCGGGCCGCCTCGCGCATTCAAAGCCGTGGCCAGGTTCACTGAATCTCTGACCCCGAATCCCGCCAGCCTCGCTCCCAGCCCCGCCGACGCCAGCTTCACCACCGAAGACAGAAGAAGAAAAGCCAATACCATGGAAAGCGAAAAGCTCCGGCTCAGGTCGAGCTTGTAACCTACGACCGCGAAGTAGATCGGAATGAATACGGCAAACGAAAATTCCGAAACCGCCTTCACCGCGTGCTGCAGCAGGTTCCGGTCGGCCACAATCGCATATCCCGCGAGGAATGCGGCAAAGACCAGGCTGATATCCAGCACCGAGGCCGCTGCCGAATACGCCAGCAACACCACCACCACATATGCAATGGGCGAGGTCGCAGCCAGGACATTCCACCGCCACCGGTTCAGCCGCGTGAGAAGCTTTGGCGCCGCGAATAATCCCAATCCGAAATAAGCCAGCGTCAGGCCAATGTGCGTGGCGATTTTGCCATTTGGCACATTGCCCGATGCTGCCAGCGCCGTCGCAACCGCCAGCAGGGCCCACAACAAAATATCCTCAATCACCGCGACGCCCAGAACCAGCCGAGCGAACCGGGTATGCAGAATCTTCAGGTCGTACAAAATCTTAGAAATGACAGGAATGGAAGTGACCGCTACCGCGATGCTCACCACCAGCATCAGCGGCACCTTTGCGTTCGACGGTCCCGCGAGAAGTCCGACTGGTATAAACCACACCGCGCACAGCGCGGCTACGAATGGAATCCCCGTTCCCAGCACTCCCAGCCAGGCCACCTGACGCCGGTCTTCTCGATTAAAGACTCCCTTGGTTTCAGCCCCGGAGGCGAACATCAGCAGCAACAGACCAAAGTTGTAGAGAAACGACAGCACCGCTCCATACTGGGCGCTGGCCGCCGATCCCTGATGCAGTGGAAGAATGGCTGCCGATAGCGCCGGGGCAAAACGGCCAAGCAGCGATGGCCCCAGCAATACACCGGCAAGGATCTCGCCCATCACCTTAGGCTGTCGCAAACGCGCGAATAGATACCCCAGGACGCGAGCCGCGGCCAGTAGCAGGAAGAGAAAGACGGTCAGCGACCCAAAATCAGAATTGGACATATAGAGTGAAAACACCCGGACTCAGGAACCCAATAACCGAACTAAGATGCCATTCCCGCCCGGTTCGTCTACTCCATTAGGTTTGGCCTTCTATTTGGGGGCCCGACTGACGGGGAATTCCGTGCAGATTACCCAAACCACGCCGGGCTTATTGCCGCCAGGAATGCGCGCCCATTCCCCCACGGGCTCGAAACGCGATTTTGCATCGAATCGGGCGCGCCCGGCATGGCCACTGCGGAGACCAGTTCCCGGCCCGGCCGGGATCAACCTAGAGGCCAAGGCCCCGCACTCCTCCGAGGATCGGGGGACGTCAAGCTGGAGCGACCGAAGGGGCAAAGTTCGTCAAGCCGGCACAGATGGCGCTGCCCGTTACTCCTGTCTGATTCCAGTCGCAGGATGTAAACCGAGGAGCAGATCGGCCGAACGCGTCGGGAGAAGTCTCCAAATTCGGCCACATGGGATGCGTAGGATTTGCCAGTCATCCCTGGGCGAATTTGTTTCCCATCACGATGTCGCCGTATCCGTCATCTCCCTCGGCGCCGGAACACCCAAAAGGGGCAGAAGCAGCAAGCGAACTCCAACCGTAAAAAAACACCACAAAGTACGAATAGTCGTTTCCGATTTGCAAGTTGGGACCCGAAATCTTCGATCGCCCGAAACCAGAAGTTACCGATTCTTGACTTCCACAACGCCACTATAAAATCACAACAACTCCTGCTAGTTGAATGTAGAAACGGTAACAATGCGCCGGTGACGCGCACCGATAAGGTTCTAGAATAAACGAGAGGTTTGACATGAGGCGTTAGAGGGAGTTTTTCTTGGGCGTCGTAGGAACCTTGCATGATCGGTTGGTCATCAGTCGCCGCATCGAAGTATTAGCATCCTGGTTCTCTCGGCTGGCGCCAAAAGGCGCCCGTATCCTGGATGTGGGCTGCGGCGACGGCCTCTTATCTGCGCAGACATGCGCCAAACGGCCCGACCTCGACATCCACGGGATCGACGTTTTGCCCCGGGAGCGCTCCTACATTCCGGTAGAAATCTTTGATGGTTCCAGAATACCGTTCCCTGATCGAAGCTTTGATGCGGTTCTGTTGTCCGACGTGTTGCATCACACCGAAGACGCGACGGTGCTGCTACGCGAAGCTCACCGAGTGACCAGACAATGCGTGTTGATTAAAGATCACTATCGCAGAGGATTAGTCGCGTCCCAGCGGTTACGCTTCATGGACTGGGTAGGCAATGCCCGATTTGGCGTCGCTCTTCCCTATAACTATTGGACGGAAAGCCAGTGGAAAAAAGCCTGGAGTGAGATCGGGTTAGAGCCTGAAGAACTAATCGAGAGCCTTGGCCTTTATAGTTTTCCTGCGAACTTGATCTTCGAGGCTCACCTTCACTTCATGGCTCGCCTGAAGAGGGCCGATTAAACTCGGCATGTGCCAGCTCATCGTCGCCGCAATCCCAGTACGCTCATGAAAAAGCTCGCGAAAATCGTTTGCGCGCCCAGGGTGAGAAAAAGCACCGCCGGAATCACCAGACGCATGGTGTGAGAATAATCCAGCGGTCCAAAATGCCTGCTTCCCCACCCACCGACAGCGTATAGAGAGGTCGCCAGCCCCCCGATTGTCAGCAGCGATCCAATGGTAAGTCCAACTTCGAGGGTGATGAACCGAAAAAGACCATCCAGCGTCGGATCAGGTGGAAGCAAGCCCTCGGAGATTGCAAAAAACTTGGTGAACACAGCGAAGGCGATGGCCTGAAATCCTAACAATACGGCGCTGGCAGCATAAAGCAGCGTGTGTACGTCCAAGACGGCGGGTCCAAGTCGCCTCGGTGCGGGCAGGAGCCACGCTCCAACGAGCAATCCGATGAACATCAGAGCGAGGCCGGGATACAAAAACAGCCACCGTGGACTATACAGGAGGAGAAAACGGAGGTGCCGCCAACCGTCCCGCCACGTACGCAGGTGGGAGGCGCGACTGCGCCCATCCGGCCTCAGCGACGTGGCTACTTCGGAGATGGCCATGTTGAATAGAGCTGCCTTGACCACCATTTCGCTCGCAAACTCCATACCAGTGGTACGCAGACCCATCCGCGCATATGCGCCCTTAGTGAATGCTCGAAGCCCGCAATGAAAGTCTCCACATGGACTTTTGAACAAAAGCCTTCCGATTTCCGTTAGAACCGGATTCCCCAAATAGCGATGAAGAGGGGGCATCGCCCGACGTTCGATGCCACCCCGGAAGCGGTTACCCATCACCAGGTCAGCACCTTGCCGCAACCGCTCAACGAACCGCGGGATATGGCCGAAGTCATAGCTGTCATCAGCGTCGCCCATCAAGATGTATTTGCCTGAGGCAAAAGCGATTCCGCCCATCAAGGCATTGCCGTAACCTCGCGCCTCCACCTGAACAACGCGAGCGCCGAGTCGCTCCGCGATCTCCTGTGACCCATCGCTGCTGCCGTTGTCTGCCACAATTATTTCGCCCACAATGTTCGCGTCCCGAAGTGCACGCTGCGCTTTGCGGATGCAGGTCTCCAGAGTTTCCGCTTCGTTCAGGCACGGCATCACCACCGAAAGCTCGACGGCTTCGGAATCTCTGGTCGGCATTACAACTGAATCATAACTCTGGTCTGCTTTCTTGAGGGCCAGGTCACAATAGGGACTCCTCTACTGAGGGCTGAGGTGCGCTTTCCGCCGGGTTGTGGCGGATTTGAAGCAACGGCACAATAGCAGGGGAAGGGGATCCGAAAAATCCCATTCACGATGCGGTAGTCCGTACATCGCTTCAAGGCCGGATTCTATACCGCTTGCAAGCGCCGAGTCTTATGTGTGATTTTTTCGAAGTAACGGCAGCGTCGGGCGAAGGAAATGGAGAATCGTTCAACCGTCTGCCCGTGGCTCCTCACGAGCTTATTCTTGCTGAGGCAGGTTACTGCTCAATCGCTGGGATCGAGTATGTCGAGCGCCAGAATGCTGATGTATTGGTTCGCGTCAACTCCCAGAGTTTCGTGGCATATTCGTCATACGGCAGGCGCATCTGCCTGCTATCACGCTTGCGAACTGTGTCCAAAGTCGCGCAGACCGGCGAATGGCGGGTTGTCTTGCATGGTCGAAACTCCACGTTTGCAGGACGGTTGGGCGCGGTACGAACGAGCGGCCATGCGATTCAACAAGCGCACCGCCGCTTGCTCCGCAGAGCCAGTAGGAAGCAAATGGCTACGCGGCCGGAGAGGCTAGAATTTGCTAACTGTGTGCTCCTGTTCACTACCCGGCCCCGCAGTTCGGCTGGGTCCTCATCAGGACGAGCATAAGTTTTAGATGAGAGCCGACCAACTATAGTGTTGCGGCTGAGCGTAGCCGGTTCGGATCGAATCACGGGCAAACCTTCCCTTATGCTTTTTACGGAAGGGTTGCCGACGATACATGAGTCATCGGCTTGGCTCCGACGCCTTCCGGCGGCACATTACTCAAAGCGATAGCGGAGAGCTTCTGCTACCGCCCGATACCCAATTCTCCGGTAGATAGAATTCGATGTGGGATTACCCAAATCGGTGTAGAGGATGCAGCGATATCCAGCGTCAGCCAGCTGTTTCGAAAGTGCATGGACGCATGCCGCCGCGTAGCCATGCTTGCGTTTTTCAGGTGGTGTGTAGACGCCGGACAGACGGACCACGCCAAGTACCGGCTCCCGGCTAACCGCCATAGAGACCGTTTCTCCGCCTAGATCCCACAGCCACAGATGTCCGGCCGCCAACCCTCTATCCACACGGAGTTCGGTATCGTTGGCAGACTCACCAATTTCATGCTGGAACGCACGGGCCCAGAGAATCATTAAGCTGCGCTCTTTCGGACCTGCCTGCCGTAACTTGCCTTCGATGTCGGGAACTTCTCCGATCTCTAGAAGTTCGTAAAGCCGGTTCCCCTGGAAAGGCGTGGCGGCCGATTGGGAGCGCTCACTCCATTGGCCGGCGAACATGGCTGCGGTTGCAGCATCGCCGTTGATTCCCGGCAGGGCGATACCGGCTTCCGTGATCGCATCAGCCACCGCCGTCGCCACCGACGGTTCCATAGGTGTCAGCGTCGCCGGAAACGTCAGGGGCGACTGCACTACAACGCCGACAGTTTCGTCCCGTTGAATGGCCATCCAATAGCGACCCGGATCGCCTTGTGCAGCGCGTGCGTGCAGGATCGAGAGAACCAAATTGTGGAAAACCGGTTGAGAGGAAAGGAAGCCGCCAGCTCTGCTCAAGACGAATGCAGGATCTTCGCTGAACAAGACCTTGAATTCCATTCGGGAAATCTTACTTGATTTGGAGAACACCGGTTGAATGGGCTTAACTGAGCAGCGCCCAATTCGGAGCGGGTTACGGGCATAACCGGAAACCATCGCGCCTGAGAAAAATGGGCGTACGGGATGAGCAGAACAGAGTGCCGACTCGACGTAGCTGCTGGTTTTCCCCGCAATCGTTGGACTCTATGCACAATCACATCAACTCCCAGGAAGTAACCGAGTTGATTCGTGAGCTTGCTTTGGTCTGTGAAGACACATCGATTGTTTCTATTCTGAACCGGCTGGGCTATCGCAGCGGCAACAGCAATACCTGGACGGAGAAGCGCAACGCTGGGGTGAATGCGACGGCTGAGCAGCGAGCACCCTCGCTCGGCAATCTCAGAGATTGTCAGCAGCAGACTTCCCAGAAGCCTTCTGGCCCGCGTCGTTTTAAAGTTTGTTCCGGGGTATAACTTCCGGGTGGCCGTGATCCGGAAAGGTGGCCTGTTTAGTCGCTCGCCATTTTGTGCCGGCAGCAAGGACGACCTTTACATAATTTTACTTAAGTTTCTCTGGAATTTAACAACCGACGACGACCTCTCCTATATCCTTCCGCAAGATCTTTATCCTTGTCCATCTCTGCACACGGCTGGAAGTGGGGAAACGCCAGCTTCGTCTCGAAAAACCATCAGAAAGAACGAAGGGAGTGCTCTCTCCGGGCGCTTTGAAAGGATGAAATGCGTATGAACTTTGTGAGTATGCTTCGTCGCGCAGCTCTCTCTACCTTCAGTTGCGGAGTGCTTGTGCTGGGTCTTGCAAGTTCGCCCCAGGCACAGTCGTGCCAGCTGAATTCACCCTCTGGAAAAATCAAGCACGTGGTGTATATCGAATTCGACAACGTGCATTTTACCCGCGACAATCCGAATGTGCCGTCGGACTTGGAGCAGATGCCGAACCTGCTGAATTTCCTCCAGGATAAGGGCACACTCGATGCTGGGGATCACACCGTGCTCATTTCCCACACAGCTAACGGTATTCTCACGACTCAGACGGGGCTTTATTCGAACGATACCAGCATCTTCGTCGCGAATAGTTTCGGGTTGTTTACGTCAACGGGAGACGCCGTGTTTCCGTCTTCCTTTTTCTATTGGACCGACAAAGTGGAAGACATCCAGCCCCCGACTGACACGGACGCTAATTACGCGCTCACCACTCCGCAGGGGCAGAATGTGCCTGCTCCGTGGGTGCCTTTCACCCGCGCAGGCTGCACGGTCGGCGCTTTTTCGACTGCGAATATTGTTCTCGAGCGCACACCTTTCGACGTGATCAAGGTTTTTGGCGCAGGCTCGCCGCAGGCAATGGAATCCACGAGCACCGCGGTTAAGCCGAACCAGACAGATGATTTCGAAGGCGCGGCGATCCATTGCGCGCTCAACGACCCCATCTGCGGATCCAACGCTAACGCTGTCGCCGACGTGCTGCCGACTGAACCCGGAGGGTACGACGGCTATCAGGCTTTGTTCGGACTCAAGTATATTGCTCCGGCGCTCGGCGGCATCACCGATTACCACGGCGTTCCGATCACCGGCTTCCAATCTCTTAGCTTTGATCCCACGCCGGCACAAACTCTGGCGGTGGTGGAAGATATGCTGAAGGCTGGCATTCCCGTTGTGTATGCCTATATCGCCGACGCTCACGACAACCAGGCACCGCGTAGCTTAAATTCCTCGACTGAGGGCACGTTCGGCCCTGGCGAGATCGGCTACGTCCAGCAGTTGGCGGATTATAATTCCGCTTTCGGTACTTTTTTCCAACACCTCAAGCATGCCGGAATCGATGAAAACAATACGCTGTTCATCTTTACGCCAGATGAGGGCGACCACTTTGTCGGTGTCGCGCCTGTTCCGGCGAACTGCGACGGCGCCAAAATCAAGAAGAATGGCGAAGTTGTGCCGGACGTCCCTTGTACCTATCCCGCGGCGAATGGCGCCACTGGCATCGGTGAACTGGACCTCAATCTACCGTTGGTTGTGAGCAACGCCGGGGATGCAACCCCTTTCGAAATTCATTCCGACGATGCTGCGACCACCTATGTGAACGGACAGCCGTTATTTAACGCGCCGGTCGTGCGTACCTTGGAGCAAACCATGGCCAGCCAGAGTGTTTTCAACCCCCATACGGGTCTCGCCGAGAGTCTGCTCGGCAATGGTCTGGGGCGTGATCTGCAGGGAGCGATTGTCGATCAAATCGGACAAAAGCTCCTGCACATGCACAGCGAGATCGATCCCGATCGCGATCCGACCTTCACCTTCTTTGGTAATCCCAATTTCTTCTTCCAAGCCAGCGGGCCTGCTACCGCGGTGGTCGGCAGCAACGTCGGCAGCGGCTTCGCCTGGAACCACGGCGACATCCAACCGGAGATCGCGCGTACTTACATAGGGATCGTCGGCCCCGGAGTAAAGAAGCTGGGCGTAACCAAGCCTCGCGACTTCTTCACGGATCACGTCGATCTCCGGCCAACCATGATGATGCTGACCGGACTTACTGATGATTACAAGCACGATGGTCGCGTGATCACCGAAATCCTGGATCAAAGTGTCCTGCCGAGTTCTCTGAAGGCGCACCAGAACACGCTCGAGTCTCTGGGGCAGGTTTACAAGCAGATCAACGCGCCGTTCGGGGAACTTGCGGAGGACACTTTAAAAATCTCGACTTACGCAATTACGAGCACGTCGGCTGGTGACACGATCTATAGCAACCTCGAGGGCAAGATCGCGGCCTGGACCTCAGAACGTGACGGCATAGCTGCTCAGATCAAGCAGATGCTTGATGAAGCAGAGTTTGGCGGAGCACCGATCAATGAGAAAGCCGCCAAGCAACTCATTGACCAGAGCCAGGATCTTCTTCGTTTCGCGGACCGATGCGTGGCCAACCTGGCAAAGTGCGCGAAGTAGAAACTACTGGCGTGTGCGCTAGCGGCTAGCTGCTGGCGGTCAGGCCGGAATACAAAGAGCCGGAGGGCGTCATACCTCTGGCCTTTTTTATTTGTCAGCCGACCAAGCACGAGCGAAGCCTCTGATACGGGCCTTCTGAGTCCAGATCATGCGGGATTGCAACATGAACTCCTGACAGAATGATCCTGGAGACCGGTGGCTATGCCGCAGTAGGCGGTCCGAACCAAGTGGTCAGCGCGGCAGTGAGTCCCCTCTGGCTCAGGTCTCCCACCCAGGCCACGAATCCGTCGGGCCGAACCAAAACGGCGGTGGGAGCAATGACCCTCCCTAGTGCTGGAAGATCCCACGAACCAACGTACTCGGCGTCGATCAGCTGAATTCGATCCGCCCATGGACTGATGTTGAAGCCGCCGGGCTCACCCAGGTTGAGGAACAGCGGCCGGGCATCGTGCAGCAGGGTGAAGACCCGCAGCGGGCCATTTTCGGTGACCAAGTCGAGATCGGGCATGCGACGTCCGAGCAGCGGATGCCCTTCTCCGAGGTCGTAATGAATGTCCAGACCGGACATCATCGCGGCGAATCGTCGGCGCGGCTCGTCCATACCGAGGAGCTCGGCAATCGTGTCGCGCAGCGCCTTCGTCCGTTCGTCTTCGCGGCGAAGAACGATCGACGCCATCGTGTTGCGCAACACGCGGGCGCCGATCGGGTGGCGCTCGGCGTGGTAAGTGTCGAGGAGGCTTTCCGGCGAAATCCCCTTGACCACCTGCGCCAGCTTCCATCCCAGGTTCACCGCATCCTGCACGCCAGTCTGGAGACCCTGGCCGCCGTCGGGGGGATGCACATGCGCGGCGTCGCCCGCTATCAGCACGCGTCCCTTGCGGTAGGAGGCCGCCTGCCGCGCAGCATCGGTGAACCGGGAAATCCAAGTGGGAGAGTGGATCCCGTAATCGGTCCCGTAGACGGTGATGAGCGCCGCGCTGAGATCGCTGAGGGTGGGTTCGGTGGTCTGTCCAACGTGCTGTTCGGTCACGAGGACGCCGACCGGCCCGTGATCCGCGTAGACTATCTTGCCGTTGCGGATCTCGTACTCTACCCGGCCGAGGGCATGAGTGCCGAGGGCGTCGCGGCGGATGCCCCATTCCGGCGGCGTCTCGGCGAGCTCGGCCTCGGCGATCAGGTTGCTGGTGGTAGGATTCGATCCAGGGAACGCGATGCCAGCGGCCTTGCGGACCAGGCTGCGTCCGCCGTCGCATCCGACGAGATATTGCGCCCGCAGCGAGCGGCCGTCGCTCAGTTCGACATCCACGCCGGTGTCGTCCTGCGCGAAACCCGTCACTTCAATGCCGCGATAGATCGGCACCTTTCGCTCGTCGACCCAGCCGGCGAGGATCCGTTCGATGTGATTTTGCCGCAGCGCGAGACTGTAGGGGTGGCGGGTGGGAAAGCCGCTGAGATCGAAATGGACCCCGGCAAACCCGGTGGCCTGCGCCTTCTGCCCCTCGGCGAGGAATCGATCCGCAATGCCGCGCTGATCGAAGACCTCGAGGGTGCGGGCGTGCAAACCGCCCGCGCGCGAGCCGACCAGTTCCGCTTTGGCGCGCCGCTCAACAATGGCGACGTCGACGCCCACCAACGTCAACTCGCCCGCCAACATCATCCCCGTCGGACCCCCTCCGGCGATCACCACCTCATGTTTCATCCTAAGACCCCTCGCTGCGATATCTGCGTTCAACAAACGTCTGCTGAACGTACCGCATCCTGCAGCGAAATACAGTCTGTTTTATGTTGTTCCGAGTTGCTATCCTAGAAGTAGAGAGGGTGTGGATTGCATTCGCGATTCGGCTCGAAAATGGAGCGCCCTCTTTCCGCTCTCTGCGCAGCCCCTAGATAACCAAGCGAGGCAAACTCCGAGAGTTTGCAGACTGGGCCTCCCGAATTCGGGAGGATTAGTAACCATACGTCCTAGTGTTGTATCAGAAGCGACCGCGGAAGAGGAGTTAGGGGCCTCGTCAGAATGTACGGCGGTCGCTTTTGATACAACGACTTGAAGGAAGCCGCTGGCTTTGCGGCGGACGCGGTCAGCTATGGGATTTGAATCGACTTTGGGTTGGAAGCTGTTGTATTGAGAGGAGGTGCGTGAGGACCCCGTTATTGATGCTCATCGATATTCTGCTGACATCGCTATCCATGTTCACATCATCGTAAACCACCACGGTCAGCCGGCGTATCAGACTTATACACGCGAAGCGTCTGCCGCGCCAGCGGCTTCGTTCAAGTCGGCTTCTCGTCACTAACAAATCCTGAAGTTTGTCCGCCAGTCCAACCGAGAGAAAACCTGAGACTCAAAGAGCTGTCGGGAAACGGCGGTTGACCTTGAGGCTCGAAGTTGCCGAAAAGATGACTGCGGGGAACTTTGGTGAACACGGGCTGATCACTACGGATTTGTGATGCCGACCCATTGCGGCACTTCCTCTCCCGACGCCGCCTTCTCCCCCAACCTCAGGCAAAGGTCGGCCATAGAAGCCCTGCTCACAAAGCTTGTCACACTCATCGCATCTTTTATCGTACTGGCCTCGCCCGACAGGTAGGTATCTGTCTTTTCCCTATTGTTGAGCAGCGGCGGCAAGATGAGAATCGGCCGGATGAGCCCTTCGTTCCTCGCTTCTTCTATCTCCGCCAACTGCTTCTCAAAATCAGCGTGAGGTTTCGACCAGAACAACGTCTTTGCGATACCTACCAACGTGCGCGTAAACAAGCCGGTGATATAGTCCCCAGTCGGACCGAGTCCCCAGGCAGCGATGCTTATGAACGGCATGGGATTTGGTTTGACCGCAGCGATGGCCTGCAACGCGCTGTGCGTGCCTGTAGAAACAGCCGTGTAAGGCGCAGTCTCCGACGCCAGCATAACGAATACCACATCTGGATTCGCCTCGCCCATCGCTCGCGCCATCTTGTCCGCCTCATGCAGTTCGCCGGTGACGGTACGCAAACGCGGATGTGAGGCCAAAGCAACAGGGAGCTTCGATACGTCGCGAACGAAGATGGTCACAACATGACCACGAGCGAGAGCCTGCGCCAGGAAAGGCAAGCCCGTGCGGCCCGTGGCGCCAAGCAAGAAGAATCGAAATGGTGTGGTGGTGGGGTTAATCATGGACTCGGCTGCCATCGTAGAAAGCCAGGAAGGATCACTGGTCGTAGCGCTCGGTGAAGGAGACGGCGATCAGGTCCGCATCCTTCTTTGACACGTCCCGCATCCGTACGAAATCCGGATAAGCCCAGAAGTCGGAGTCGTGCGGCGCCGGGTGATCGATGACCTGGCGCGAGAGCACATACAGCAGCTCCGCATGCGCAATCGGCAATGGCCGCAGAAACAACGCATCCACCAGCCGGAACGCAGCCACGCAGCTCCCCATCCTCGTTCAGCAGCCGTTCCACCAGACCCATCATCTGCCGCCGCCGGGCTGTCTCCTCACCAAGCGCCATTACGCCCGCCTTCGTAATCGCATAGAACTTCGCTTCGCGGTTGTTCTCCGTCCGCCCCCACTCACCTGCGATCCACCCATACTGCTGCAGTCGCACCAGCGCCGGATACGGCGTCCCCTGGTTCAGGTTCAGCAGCTCCTCTGACACTTGCTCCAGCCGTGTCGCAATCTGGTATGCAGGTTGCGGGCCCCATCGCCGCCAGCGTCCGCAGCACAATCGTGTCCAGCGTCCCCTGCAGCAGTTGCATTCCCTCGCCGCCCACCTTCACCGCCTTCTCCCGTCCTGCCATCATGCTCCTCGCTCTTCGCCCCATCTGTCTTTGCTAGATAGTCAAGTGAACCGTCGCCTCAATCCTCCCGTATCTTCACTAGAATGTCAAGTGGACTGTGGGTGGCGATTAATCAGAGTCCTGTGCGTCTTTCACAGTTTTATCAAGTGAAAATTATGGGGCTGAACGCTCGCGAAGCGCCGGAGAGAACTGCTAGCTTGAAGAGGGCTCTATGGCATTTGGATTGATTTTGGTCTCAAAAGCCTTGCCAGACGGGACGTTTAGCCAAAAGGTTGTTATTGATGCTCATCGAACCATTACTTCCAGCAACGATCTGCGTGATTTTACCGCCGGCACCGTCCGTTCTTCAAAAGGGAAGTTCGACGCTTGTGTCTATACACACGAAAACGTCTGCCCCGAAGCGGCTTCTTCAAACGGGGTTCGCGGAAGTCAGCGCCGCGGTTCCCGACAGTTTGTCAAACCGGAAGCCATACCGAGGAGAACCAGTGGTCTGCTTGGATTACAGAAAAAGGAGTTGGCTCCCCACAGTCGAAACACTTGAAGCACAACCGTTCGCCGGTTCGGATTGTGAAACCAAAGAGGTGCTGGCGGAGCCGGTGGAGAAACTGAGGGGAAAGCTGGAGCTGAAAGCGACGCTGGCGAGCCTAGGAGAAGCGAGTCAACGACCGGAGCTGAGACCCAGTAAGAATCCGGATCCCCATGCCCAGAATTATAGCGACGCAATTCCGCAGGGTGCTACGCTTGGTGAAGTGAAACTCCAGAAGCTCACAAGCCTGCCCCCATCGAATTCGCAGCCATGCAATCTCGCGTGGGAGCGGCCGCCTCGGCTGTCCCGCCAGGGCGAAGCCCGGCGGCTCCGAGCACCGTTAGGTGCAGCCGCCAACTGCGCACTCATCCTTCTCTGCTCCGTGCTTCCCGCCTTCGGCGTAACCTGGAACGTCAAGACCCAGCCCACCCGCTTGGTTAACGGGACACCGGTTTTGTTTCAAGTGAAGCCGCCATCTAAACTCCAGTCCCTCACCGGCACTTGGCTGGGCCATCAGCTCAAATTCAGTTACGACGCTTCCACGAAAACTTGGTTCACGCTCGCTGGCGTAACCTTCGAAACCATTCCCGGAAAGTATGCGCTCGAACTGTCTGCCGAACAGGCCGCGACCAAGGCTGCAATGACGTTCACGCCTAGGTTTGTGGTTGCCCATGCCCGGTATCCTCAGATTAAAGTCAATCTGACGGTGGAAAAAAAATTCACCGAACCCTCTCCTGAGCAGCAACAGCAAATCGCGGAAGGGGTGAAGATCAAAGAGGACTATCTGAATCGTGTTACCCCGTCTCGTGAGTGGGACGGCAAGTTTACGGCCCCTGCGGATGCAGCGATCTCCGATGTCTACGGTTCGCAGCGAATCTTCAACGGCAAAGCGCAGCGGCCACACTGGGGGCTCGATTTCCGGGTTCCAACCGGCACTCCAGTTGCGGCCATGAACTCAGGGACCGTGCTGCTTGCGCGCTTTCTGTATTTCGAAGGCAACTGCGTTGTGATCGACCACGGTGAGGGACTTCTCACGCTATACTTCCATCTTTCTGCATTGCAGGTGAAGGAAGGGGACGCGGTGAAGCGAGGTGAGGAAATCGGTCTGAGTGGAGGCACAGGACGCGCAACCGGCCCTCATCTTCACGTCGCGGTTCGATGGCAAGGCACCTACCTCGATCCGGCTCGCCTCATTCAACTGTCGCTTCCCTGAACCGCGGTTGGAACTGAGGCGTCTTGCTTCTCAGAATCGTTGCTATGCCGCGCCTCCGGAAAACTTGCTGCGCGACCGCAGAATTTCATTCAGTTCCTCTTTCAATCCGAGGTTGCGGATCAGCCGGTGCAAGTAATTCGGA
>Ga0210406_10004669_pt1 | contig 14563 bp, 17 predicted proteins | sample IncBWC30MmetaG_FD_155454 | JGI IMG/M metagenome (GOLD analysis project Ga0210406, IMG submission 155454) | Forest soil microbial communities from Barre Woods Harvard Forest LTER site, Petersham, Massachusetts, United States - Inc-BW-C-30-M | ecosystem: Environmental > Terrestrial > Soil >... | reverse complement strand
GTTTCCACCGCAATCTTGCCGCCGCGCCAGATCTTGACGAGGCCGATCCTCTGGCCGGCTTCGACCGGCGCCCGCACTGGTCCGCTATAAACAATCCGCGCAATCAGCCTGTCGCCGCCGCTCTTCTGCACCATCACCTTGATCGGCTCGGGGCTGGACAGCTTGACCGAGCGGCTTTCACCGCCGAACACCCTGGCATAGCCGAGCGTCTGGTTGGCGTCGAACAGGATCCGCGTCTCGAAATTGCGAAAACCCCATTCGAGCATCTTCTTGGCCTCGGTGGCGCGATCCTCGGGATCCTCAAGACCGTTGACGACGACGATCAGCCGCGTGCCGTTCTGCACGGCCGAGCCGACCATGCCGTAGCCGCCCTCCTTGGTGTATCCGGTCTTCAGCCCGTCGGCGCCCTCCATCGCGTTCAAGAGCGGATTGCGGTTCTGCTGCCGGATCTTGTTCCAGGTGAACTCCTTCTCGCCGAACAATTTGTAGAAATCGGGATAGGTCTGCATGATGTAGCGAGCGAGAACGGACAGCTCGCGCACCGTCATCTTGTTGCCGGGGTCCGGCAGCCCGTTGGAATTTGCGAAGGTCGATCGGGTCAGGCCCAGTTCGCGCGCCCGCTTGGTCATGAAATCGGCGGCGAAGATGCGCTCGTTGCCGGCCATCCCCTCGGCGAGCGCGATGCAGGCGTCGTTGCCGCTCTGGATGATCGCGCCATGCAGGAGATCGTCGACCGAGACCTTGCTGTTGAGGGCTGCGAACATGGTCGAGCCGCCGGCCGGGGCGCCGCCCCGCCGCCACGCGTTTTCGCTGATTCGATATTCGTCGGTGAGCTTGATGTCGCCCTGCTTGACGGCATGGAAGACTACTTCGGCGGTCATGAGCTTCATCATGCTGGACGGCGCGCGCAGCTCGTCCGCGTTCTTTTCGAACAGCACGCTGCCGCTCGACGCCTCGGTCAGGATCGCGGTCGGCGCGTCGCCGTCGAAGCCCCCCTCCTCCTTCCGAGCGCCCTGCACGCTCTGATTGGCGGCCTGCAACAGGCCGCTCCAGGCGACAGCCGCCAGGACAAGGCCTGCGATCAGACAGCGCAAAAGCCGCCCGGTCATGCCCCCGGACTGGCGGAACGGTAAGCTCGTGAGTGCCATCGGCGGTAGCCCTTGAGGGGGCGTTCTAACAGCTTGAAGTATCGGAAACAACACGGCTTTCGCGAGGCGCGCGCGCCAGACCGGCGCGCGGCCTTGTCGCCTCAGTAGAGGCCGCGCCCGCTCAGGATTTCGCTCGGCCCTCGCGGCTCGGCCGGCGCGTAGGCCGATGCCCCCAAAGGAGACGCCGCATAGCGATCGTCGTCGTCATAGGAGACGGCGCGCGGATTATCGAGCAGGCGCCCGCTCGAACGCGCGCGGCTGGATGCCGACATTTCCGACGTTGCACTGATCGACGCCTGGTCGGCCGACGTATTGCCGAGATCGTAGGGCCGTCCCGCAGGCATCGGAATCTCGCCCCGCATCGGCCTGCCGAACGAGGCGGAGTCGGGAACGAAGGGATGGGCGGAGGCAACCCGCACCAGCGAAGGCGCTGGCGCCGGTGCACCGGTCCGCAGCGTGGCCATCAGCACGCGGTCGTCCGACCCCTCCAGCGGCGCCCGGCCGGCATATTCGACGCGCACACGCGCGACGCCGTTTCCTCTGAACTCCAGAAGGTCGGCGGCCTTGTGCGAGACGTCGATCAGGCGGTTGCCATGATAGGGGCCGCGGTCGTTGACGCGCACGATCAGCGACTTGCCGTTTCCGAGATTGGTGACGCGGGCATAGCAGGGCATCGGCAGCGTCGGATGGGCGGCGCTCAGCGAGCCCATGTCGAACACCTCGCCATTGGCGGTCAGCCGGCCGTGGAAATCATCGCCATACCAGGACGCCAGCCCCTCTTCGCGGTAGTTGACGTCCTCCTCGGGCACATACATCCGGCCCGCCACCATATAGGGCTTGCCGACGCGATAGGCTCCCCCGCCTTTCGGCACGGGGTCGCCGAATGCCACCACTCTCGGGCTTGAGGACACGCCGTATCTGGGATCGAGGCGGCTGGCAAACTTGTCCGAGGAGGCGCAGTTGGCGAGCGCCAAGCACGTCGTCAAGCACATCACCTTGCCGGCCGCGCCTCGCGCTGCCCTGATGACCCGATCTGACAGCCGAATCCCCATTCGCCCCCAATGACCACTTTCGCCGACCACTTTCGCCGGTTTGGCCGGTTCGCGGCCTCTCGCGGCAGCACCGGCAACCCGCTGTGATGCGATCCGCCTCGCACCAAGTTGCAAGGATACCGCAACCGGAACACGGCGGAAATGGGGAGAGCCGCGCGATGGTAAACAGATCGCTGTTGGCCGCACATGTATTCACGCGCGGAACACTCAACGCCGCCAACAAGCGGTTGTTGCTCTGATTTGGCACACGCTGTTGCGCAGAATCCTCGGTCCATTTCGATTCCGTTTTGTGCTTCGGAAATCCTTTTGACTGTGCGGGGTGCCACGTCGTTTTGTCTCCGCGGGGCTCGCAAAGGATGTTTGCGATGATCGAGACGGTTACTGCACTGATGGGCCTGGTTGGCGCCGGGATTTTTCTTGCCCACGCATTTGAGAGTGTCTTCTTCCGGACCTGATAACCGGATTGCGAAGCACGCATCACCTGTTTCAGTAAAGCTTATTCCGAAAGCTTTAACGAATTCGGGCGAGCATCAGGAGCGGAGGGTGTACCATGATTGATCATGACCTGGTCTCCAGCGGCTTTCTGGCACTGGCTGCGGCGGGACTTGTGCTTCTGGGCTCAAGCCTGCTTGCGATCGCATTCGCGTAACGCCAGCGCGATTTTGCGGGCACGACATTGGGCACGATATTGATGGAGCGCGGTCGCGGCGGTCGCGCTCCGTTTGTTTTTTAGTTCCGCTCGGTTTTGAGATGCTGCAACGCGGTACGTGTGGCCCGGCTAACGCTCTCTTTTAATTGATTGAATTTGAATGCCGGTCACCCCGACAGCTCTGAGGAAGCATTCTTTGAAGCATTCTTTAATGAGGCGACGCAGATGTTGGCCGAAAAATTTTTGCTGCTTTTGGAGACCCTCAGGAGCCAGCGCCAGTCCGACGACGCTCCACGCGTGGTGAGCTCCTCCCCTCACGTTCCGGTGAAGCTGGCCGACGGCAAGAAGGAGTGAAGCCGGCCGCTCGCGGCGCGAGCCTGCGGGAGTGGTAGCTGCCCGGGCAGCTCCCCGGCCTCGTGCGATGGGGTGATGCTGTCCGGACGGCCGGCTGTCTGCCCTGAAGGAATTACACGCCCCTGCCTTCCGCAATTGGCTTTCCGGCTGGCCCGATGTGCCGCGTTGGCACGGTCCGGCAGCCCAAAAGCCGCCCCGTCAGGGCCTTCACTTATCTCTTGGCTCATCTCATGTCCGTTGGCCTCTTGACGGTCCCCGCGCCCCGCGTGAAATTTCCTGTGCTAAATTGTCGCACGGAGGCAGGCGTGAGACATTTCGACGTAGCCGCAATGTTCGCGAGCCTCTGGCTTTTGACGTCCATGGTGATTGACGCCGTGACGCCAAAGGAACTGAGCGTTTACATGATCGGTGCCGCGATCGCGCCGGCGACCGCCATCTCGGCTATCCTCTATTGGCTGCGCGTTCCGACCATCGATTTTGCGGCGGTCTTCGCGACGTTCTGGATGATTTCCGAGATGCTGCTCGAATTGCTCTCGCCGAAGCCGCTCTCGCCGCTCATGGCGGTGATTGCGGTCGCGCCATTGATGATCTTCGGCGCCGTGATCAACTTCCAGTGCTGGCGCCGTTCAAAGCTCCGGCCGATACCGGTCCCGCCCCCCTCGATCTGATTGCAAGTCCATGACGCCGTTATCGGATAAGCGGCGCGGCGGCCGGTGACGAATGCGTCTTCTCGTAGATGTTTTTCAAAGGCGGCACTTTCAAAGGCGACACTTGGACCGCATCGGCCACCGCATCATCATGCTCGTGCTCTTGATCGCCGTGCTCGCGATCATCTGGAACGTGCTTGGCAATCGCTAATCCCAGAAGGACACAACTCCTTCGGATTTATTCAACCTCGACGAGAGGGGTGAGATAGGCCGCGATTTACGGGGAGAGGCCAAGTGCAGTAGCTAACAAGTGCAGTCCTAACAAGTGTAGTTCGAATTTGAGTGAATCCAAATTTAAGTGCAATTTTGCGCCCCTCTGCGGCTTATGGCCGCCCGGCTTTCGGCACGTGTGCTGCGCACAACAGGGCCCGTCCATTAAACATAGTTGCAGGAATGTACCAGCGCACCCAGCAAAGAGCTGGTAATGTTTCCGGAGCGGTTGCATCTGGCTTTCCGGAGCGATCGCATTTGGGCAAGCCGAGACGTTGCTCGTCTGGGCTGAAGACATCAGAGACAGGTACTTTCGTTAGATCGCAGACAGATACTTTATTTATTGGTCAAAAAGGGGTTGGAATGACTTTTCAAGGTTTCGCCTCACATGAAACGTCTCAAGCAAGTTTGAGCCGAGCTGCCGATCAATCGGAGCCTGCAGCTCGCCGCGAGTTGACCGAGGCAGAGATCAGTTCGCTTGTCGAAGACATTGAGCAGTCCGGATATGCCGTTCTTGCCCAATACGTCACTGCGGAGGAGCTCGATCATCTGCAGCGTTTCGTCAGAGATGCCGTTGCGGCCGCAGGCAACGAATACACGATGCTGGATGGCTACGCCCCGATCGCAAGCACCGTTCTCGGCAAAATTGCCGATTCCCCCACGCTAAAACACATTTGCATGCGGGCCTACGAGCAGGCGACGTCAAGGCCGGCGCCGTATCCAAGTTACTATCAAATTCTTCGCTGCCTCACGGGAGAGACAAGCCGCAAGCACTCGATGGTTTTCCACTTCGATTCCTACGTACTGACCTTGCTCCTCCCGATCGAAGTGCAGGCTGGCGAGGAAAACGGCGAGCTTATTCTTCTGCCAAATTTCCGGCCCATCAGACGGTGGTACGTGAGCAATCTGATTGACAAGATTCTGCTAGATAATGCACTGACGCAGTGGTTCTTGCGGAGGATGGCAACGCGGCAGCCGCAGCGATTTGTGCGGATCACGCTGACGCCGGGAGACCTCTATTTGTTCTGGGGCTATCGATCCATCCACACCAATGCGCCATGCGACATTGACAAAATTCGAGCCACCGCCCTCCTCCACTATGCGGACCCGCACCGCGAGAGCACGCTGAAAAAACGGCTCGGTCGCTGAATTTGTCTCATGATCCGCAAGGCGCACTTTTGATCCAGCGACTTAATCAAGGGACTTAATCCAAGGCTCGTATGTTCCAGCTCGCGTGCCGAACGCCCGGGAGCTTGGTGAGGCTTGCAACGATCCCGTCCAGCTCGCTTGGCTCTATCGAGAGGCTCGTGAGCGTCGCCACGATCTCTGCATTTTCCTCATAATGCGTAACGCTGATATTGCGCACCGGATAGTTGTACGCTTCCAGCTTCTCCAACACGGCGTCCCGGACCTTGGCCGCGGCACCCGTCGTCACCGCCACGCGCAGATCAAAGCTTGCTTCGGTCGACTGTTCATCAATCGGAATGCGGTCGATCGCCTTGACCAGCGGCCGCAGGGCCGTGTTCCCTGCCAGCACGAAGAGCGTCAGCAGGGCGGCTTGCGCGATCATGTCCGCGCCCGCGCAGCAGCCGACCGCTGCGGAGGCCCAAAGCGTGGCCGCCGTATTCAAGCCTCGCACGCTCATTCCCTCTTTCATGATCGCGCCGGCGCCGAGAAAACCGATGCCCGAGACAACGTAGGCGATCACGTGAACGCTCCCATCCGAGCCGGTCAGGTGATTGGCAAGATCCACGAATGCCGAAGCCCCCACCGCGACGAGAACATTGGTTCTGAGGCCCGCACTTCTCTGCCTGTATTGCCGCTCGGCCCCGATCAGGGTCGCGAACACGAAGGCAGTCACGAGACTGACGACCGTGTCGAAGAAGTCGAAAAGCTGAAAGGTCGCAAGGAAGCGCAATCTCTTTGTCCTCGCATGCAAACGCCACACGTTCTGAATGAGGCTCACGAGGCGGTGAATCAAGAGCCATGAGCCGTCAGCGTCTTGCGCGTTCGCTTGCGCGAGAAGCGGCCCGCACGGCACCTCCCGACGCGCTTGATCCTTTTTTGCCAGTTTCCAGAATGGTTTAGCTTGTGGACAAGCCTCCAAAACTGGATCAGGATGGCTTGGTTCTTTAGTGTGTTCGAGTCACTGGCGGAGTATCAGCACATGACGACTTCAGCCGACATTCACAGCCTGACACCAATGGGCAAGGACCAGCCCGAGCGCGATCAGATAGAGCGAGTGGTGCGCAGATTTCGACAAGGTCAGGAACGCCGCACACTCAAGACGGTGAGCCCGAGCGCGGCATGGAGCGCATCGCTACCGAACCCCTGGCTGGATTTGGGTGACCCGCTGGCGAGAGTGGAGCCCTTATAGGGGTGCTCCATTGATCGAACGTCTGGAATAGGAGTCCATCCCGGCGAGCCTGTCGCGGCCGGTCGACGAGCCCGTTTGGCTTTGCAGCAGACGAGAGGGGCCGGGGATCGCGATGCGGTCTTCCACCACGCGTGGCTTCCGCAGCGCTCCGCTCTTCTCCGCGATGCGCTCTTGCGGCACTTCAGGGAGTGAGCGCCGCAAGCCGAGCACTACTCACAGTCCCGTGTTTTCCGGGTGTCTGTGAACCAGTGCACATAAGGCGGCTTGGACCCGGCATAATTTGCGATCTCCAGCAAACTTCACCCGCCGCGAATGGCGGGTTTTGTTTTGCCCTCCGTGCGCCGGATCACGTTTCCCTTCGCTGTTCTTCGCAAAATGCTGCTTTTGGCCGAGGGCTCAATCCATGACCAAGCTCTTTTGCGGCGTCTCATCATCATCTGCCTTGCGATCCTCATACCTGGAACAGCTATCACAATCGCTTTCGCGCCTCAGGCAGAGCCTATCAAAACGAGCATCAAAACCTATGTAGATCCGGCGCTTGATTACACACAAAAACTAGGCGGAGCGATCGGCGTCGGTACATTCGTGGCAAATCAGATTCGCAAGCGGTGGAAGCCGCATCCAATCTAGAGCTTTTTCGAGCGAGGTTTTCGCGTGACGAAAACGCGTCAAAAAAGTTCGCGCGCTGCTGACTCAAGCGGAGCCGTAGATTCGTTTTGACAGCTGAGCGCCACTTGGTGTTCAACCTGCAAACTCAACGGCCGCCAATGGCGGAAGTCGTGTTTGTTCCCAGTGTTGCAGAATGGGCTCGGATCCATTTGTTGTGGACGAGCGCGCGATGAGATTAGGTTGAATCGCCACCGCGCTCTAGATTTTTGATTGAGCAAAGCCGCTACATGCTCTAACGCACCATTAACCCTTCGCGATCACCATGCTGCTAGAGAACGCTTGACCATCGGAGATCTCAGACATGGCTGATATAGCGCAAGTCGGACTTTTCATCTTAGCGTGCGCATCGCTGTCCGCCCTGACGGTGTTTCTGTTTCGCGATCAGATCATGAGCAGGCGTTGAATTGGCGCTCGACTGAGAGCAGCGCGATCCTTAAGCGGCTTGGAGAATGAGCTACCAACCGCCCCTCTGCCAAAAATCCTCGACGTAAGTATGCCGCCGCCGCCACGCGCGCCCTGTGACGTAAAGGATGACGGCGGTCGCAAAGACGATGACAAGAGCGACGACGACAAGTTCAAGAAGCGCATCCATCGCACCCATGGGAACCTCCCATGCTGCCGGAACCAGAGATCGGACCCTATGAAAGCCGGGGGTCCGAGAGAGAGGCGAAAAGATAACGATTTTCAGCTTTTCGCGTTCCGATAGCGGCTTCCACCGGGGCACGCCCGCTCACTTTCGAGGCCTTCAAAATCAAGGCATGACCAGCAAGACTTGTGCGGAGATTTGCGCAGAGAGGCACGTCAGGCGGCGGCCTCTCGCGACGGTCACCAGCGAAACGAGCTTGCGAGTATGATTAGGCGACGACGGCGACCCAGAAAGCGTAGTCGCTGATAAAGGGAACTTCGATGAACACGCTGACAACCGCGAGAATCGCCATGACGAGCGAGAGCGCAACGGCAAAGTTCATAGCCATGTCTCCAGGATGACGGGATCGTCAACTTAGGACACTCGGGGTCAGATACGGACTTTCGCACATGAGCGGGACAATGACGCATGCGGAGAAACGAGTCGTCATCAGCGACGTTTCACAATTGCGTTCAAGAGCCGAGTCCTGCGCCTGACGGATCCATCGTCCGGCCGATCAGCTCAATAGACTTGCTTGATCTGATGCTCGAGCGCATCTCCCTGCCCCAAGGGATCTACCAAGGAGCTTAAGACCAATTGCCGAGGCTGCGCGCTGATCTGCCGGCCTTTCGGTTCGCTGTCCTTCCGAAATCGCAGAGACAGTGGAAGCTCCGGCGCGTCTCAGACGGCTGGCCTTGGATCGATCACAACGAGAATAGAGCCGGGTGCTGGCCGTATGGCGCTTCGTCGCACATGCCAGGCCGTGGTGACATCGGCGCCCGTATTCGATTTCGCCAAGCGGGTGGTCGCCCGCACGGAGACTATTTCTCCGGGGTTGTGGGATCGATTGGGTGTTGCTGCACGACCCTGCTGCGCCAGCGCGTCTCGAAAGTATCCTGGTCAGTCGGCGCCCACGCCTGCGAATCCAACAGATTGCGAGGCTTCTCTGTGAGAGCGCCTGCACGCTCTTTATCTTTATTGGTTTTATTGGATTCGGGTTGTGCCTTGGCTTGCTTGGGCTCGGGTTGCGCCTTGGCTTGCCGTGTATTGGCTTGTTCTGTCTTGGCTTCTGTCTTGGCCTGTTCTGTGCTGGCTTGTTCTGTCTTTGCCCGTTCTGTCTTTGCCCGTTCTGTCTTGGCCTGCTCTGTCTTAGGCTGTTCGACCTTGGCCTGTTCTGTTTTGGTGGCCTTCTCAGTCTTGGTTTGCTCCGTCTTGGCCTGCTCTGTGTTGGCCTGCTCGGGCCACTCCAGCAATGACTTCGACAGTCCGGGCTTGCCTTCGTACCAGCATTTTCGTCCATCGATGAGGCGATAGGACCACCAGTGCCCGTGGAGATCTGATGGCATCGCGGCACTGCATTGCTGTTTCGCCAATGCGGGTGGCACTCCGAATGATGAGAGTGCAATGCAAGCGGCACCGGCGATTGCTAATATCGGCTTGGTCGGCTTGGTCATTTTGGTACTCAAACACAACTTCGTTGCAATCGACTCAAGTCTACAACCGAATCGGGGCCATTCGGCGGCCGGTTACTAACCTGTCAAGGATACGCCCAAATGTTCGGAGTTGTGACATTTTTGGCACACTCCAGGGCCATCTAATGAGATGATCAGGTTGGCGGTCTGGGATCAAAGACGGTGCGATGTGTTGCGGCCATGGGTCTATTGATCGCCTTATGCGCGTCTGCCGGTGCCGCCACACTGCATCACGCCAGGCCGCGCGGCCATTCGCGCTCCGCCCAACGCGTCGCGGTCGATCCCGATCAACACCTGGCTACTCCCAAGCGCTTTGCGGTTCCCGGCTGGAGCGACGCACAGACCCAGCAGTGGTTGGATAATTCGACTGCCGCGGAGGGCTTGTACTGATCGCGGCTGCCATCCGGTCCGGTGTCGCGAACGCTTCGATGTCGCAGGGACAGGGGCACCCTGACGATGGACAAATTTATAACGTGGCGAAGGGGTGTCCGCCGATTGGGATTGCTTTGCTACCGCTACATCCTGCGCCGGAGTGGCCGCATGCTGAATCAGGCCTTGTCGAAAGTGAGCCGGTTGCGCAGACCGTCACGCATGCCGTTTCAGCTTCCGCGCGGAATGATTCAAAACCACCATTTGCGCGAACTCGCGAGTATGACGTAGGCCGTGACCGCGAACCAGAAAGCGTACGCGCTGACAAGTGGGATAAAAACAAAGACGCCGACGACCGAAGCGATCGCCATCATAAGCGAGACCGCGAACCAAACATGAAGACGCATGGAAAACCTACCGCTTCCCCCGGCGCCTGCGACGCTGCCACAAATTGGTTAGCGATTCGTCACCAATGAAAGCGATCCGCCGCATACCGGCGTCAGCCGGTACTGCGATTTGTATTCGCCGATGAGCTCCGAACCAGGAGACAATTGCTGCAACGGCTGTTGCTCCGAAGGTCACTGCGCCGGCGCCAAATCAACGCTGCTCGGTCGGTGGGTTCACGGGCGTCGTCGATCATTCTGGCCAATGCGCGCGCGGCGGAACGCGCCAGGCCTATGAGCCTGCTTGGATCCGTCGGCATTCACCTTGCCTTCTTATGATCGCGGCGCTCCCGAGCCCGCTGTGGACAGTGCGCCGCCGTGCCTCGACTCTTTCCCTCATCTCATGGTTGTTTTGCGCCATTTTCATAGACTGGCGCTCGTCGAAGGTAGAACATGTCGAACTGTTATCGCTGCGACGTAGCGATAATCCCAGGCCAAGCTTCTCGAAGGAAAGAGGAAGTTCGCCAGATTGTCAGCAGCAATGGCAATCAAAAAACGCATTATGGCAGCAAGCTCATATGTAGCGGCTGCGCGCACTCGGAGAAGGTGGCCAAAGCGAAGATCATGGCCCTCAAGGCCGTGTTGGTAATCTTAGGCGCGTTTGTGGTGTTCGGGTTGCTTGAAATAATAGATCCGTTTTCATTGCTTTCATCGGAGGCTCGGAGCCAGGAGACAGCTGCAGTGATGGCTGTTACTCCGAAGATCAGCACGAAGCCGGGACTCATCCCTCCCGAGAATGACGACGGCCCGACGATCTTCTATCGGTGGATAAATCGCTGAACCCGCTCATCTGTTCTGCGGGAGTCTTGGTTGCGCTTAGCTTGTGAATTCTACGGGATACGCGTCTTAGCGCATTGATTTGATTGACTTTTTGGCGGAAGGGGTGGGATTCGAACCCACGGTACCCTTGCGGGCACGCCGGTTTTCAAGACCGGTGCCTTAAACCACTCGGCCACCCTTCCACACTTTGAAACTATTGAGCTTTCTGACGTGTCGCAGAGAACATATCAGGGACGTTGCTACCGCTTTGCTACCCAACGTCGTCCGGCTTCTTTATGGCTGCCCGGAGCACCACGTCAACCGCGGCGGCAGCCTCACTCTGCATGTTCGGCATCAGGTGGCTGTAGATGTCCATGGTGATGGCAATGCTGGAGTGCCCTAATCGCTCCTGCACGACTTTCGGATGCACCTTGGCGGCCAGCATATGGCTTGCGTGGCTGTGCCGGAGCCCGTGCAGCGTCACCCCCCAATGGTCCAGAAAATCAGACATGACGTGCGTAAGGCTGCGGGGCTGCAAGGGGGAGCCGTCCGCCTGGGTGACCACGTGCCAGCCATCATCCGCCCTCACCCCGAGCTTAAGCAGTTCCTGGCCCTGCAAGACGCGCCAGCGGCGCAATTCTTCGACGGCAAGGGATGGCAGGGCGACTGTGCGAGCTCGCCCGCTCTTGGCTTCCTTTTCCCGAATCGCTCCAGCATCTGTCTGTTCGGTGCTGGCGACCACGGCCAACTGCCCATTGTCCAGATCGACGGACTTCCACCGCAGGGCGGTGATTTCTCCGCGGCGCAGCCCGCACAAGGTAGCCAATACCAGTGGAATGAATAGGCGCCGCTCGCGGGCAGCGTCGAACACCGTTGCCGTGGTGGCGGCATCAATTGTGGAAACCGGCTTACGTTCGATTTTCGGCCGGTCCCTTTTCTCAAGCAGCGCGGCCGGATTACGCCCTGTCAGTTTCCAGCGCTCGGCCTGGGCCAACGCCGAATAGAGAACCCGGTGCATATGGTGGACGGTGCGAGGCGACAGCCCGCCCTTCCCATCCCTGCGGCCAGTCTGAAGGGCCTTGGCGTAGCCCTCGCTGATGTCGATCGGCTGTAGCTTGGCCAGCGCCTTTGCCCCGAGCAATGGAGCAATATTCTTGGTGGCGATCTGCTCGTACCGCTCATGGGTGCGAGGCGAGACGTTCGGCTTGATGTGGTTGAGCCAACGATCAAGAAACTCCTTAAGAGTTACCTTTGAGGGCTCGATACAGGCGCCCGATTTCATCTCCGAGATGAGCCGCGCACATTCCGTCTGGGCGTCGCGCTTGGTGCCTGTGAAGCTGTGCCATTTGCGCTTGCGTTCACCGGTCGCGGGATCGCGCTGGTCGAGGATGATCGCCCAATGGCCGCGTGAGCGTTCGCGGATATGGCCCTTCATGGCCGGTCCCCCTCTGGAAACTGCGGACAGATATACGCGGTGACATTGGCCGCGAACCTAGCGCGCGACTCGCTGCTGGCGTTCCAGTGCGGGTCCAGTTGAGCCTCGTACAGAACTTTATTCAGCAGGTCTGCAGTATCGCTGTTTCGTACGGTCATGAGATGCAACAAAATCTCGGCGGCCTTACCCTGCGCAGCCTTCGGCCCCTGCTCAATCTCATCGCTGAAAAATGAGCGCTCCAACCGCCGCTCGATTTCCTCACTGATAGATCGTCCGTTCGCTTCCGCCGCTTCCGAAAGCCTTTCGTGCATGTCGCCGCGGCTTCGGAATGTGAAGTTGCGGACCTTCTTCTGAGCCGCCGGAACCGGCGGGCGCCCCCTGGGCCGGTTTTTTTTGCCTTCCGTCACTCTCCGTACCTCATCGTCATTTTTTGCACTGGTTATCATGTGCGATAATACTTGACAAGGGGTGATGAATGCCTATCTTGCGTTACGGCACTGACTTTCCAGTGCATTAATTACACGGGGCGCCTCTGTTTGTCATTAGTCGTCGGGCAGCCACCAACCATGGATGCCCAACAGATGAATGACGAACTATAGAAGTTGCTTTCGAAGCCAACGGCGGATGTGCCGGAGGTTGGCCGCGTTTGCTACGGCCTCAGCCGCAACGCCAGCTATGCCGCCGCAAGCCGGGGCGAGATTCCGACAATCAAGATTGGTCGATTGCTGAAGGTGCCGACCACGGCGTTACGTCGTCAGCTCGGTCTTGAGGTTGTCTGATAAATGCAGCCTCACATCGAAAACCCCGCAGCGGCGAACTGCGGGGCTCCGAAATCTGATCTGGCTGGCTGCTTGATCACTTCGGAAAATACTTCGCTCCTACGAGAACTTCAAGCCTCACGACTGAGGCGTCGTTGCGCAATCAACTTCGCGATGGCTACAATCATTGTTCCCCTTCTGCATGGGGAGATGCGGCAATGACAGTGGTCAAATTCCCGCGCTGCTATCGCCATCCGTTACCGGAAGACGCAATCCCGCGCGGCCGCGATCGGCATGCGACCGTCTGTCCTTTGGACGGCAAATGGGCGCCGATCGAGCAGGATGAAGGTGGTGGTTTCATCGCAAGCGGTTTCACCAAGCAGCAAGCGATCCAATCCGCACTTGAGACTTACTGCGGCACCCTGACGGTGCCGAACCACAATCCCGACCACGCCGTAGAGGTGGCGGCGCGATGGAGCCCTATCAGAACTTCGCGCCTGACGATGTTTATGGAGCGCTCTCGGAACAGAACAGAGGCCGAATTGTCCCGCAAGCTGCTCGCGACTGGTTCATCGCCAACGGCGTGCCACCTGTCAACCTCGTCAAGACCTGGGCCGGCTATTACGACATCGTCCTGCATGATGATGTCGTCTTTCTCGACAATGGCTGCTTCGAGTTCAGCCGGTACAGGGAGGGCAAGCCGGGTGCTGCGTTGACGTTCGTGTGCTGGTCGCAGGATGGCGTCGCCGAGGACGTTTGCGCCTGGCAGGCAACGACCGGCAAGATAGCGACATGGCTCGGTCGCGCGCGCATGCTGGGCGAGGACAATCTTCTCAGTCCCCGACTTGACGGCGCCTTGATGGTTCACGCCGATCCTCTCGAATGGTTCAAAGCCAATCGGAGCGGCGTCGTCATTCTCAATCGTGAACGCGCCGCACCACCCCTTCGGGAAGCCGGCATGCTTGCCGTGGGTTCGCTCGAGGCGGCGAAGAAGCTCAAGAAGTTGCTCGCCGTTGAACTGCCCGCGATCCTGATACCGGAAGAGGCGACGGCATGAGCCTTGTTAACTACAAGGAAGCTGAGCGAAAGCAGCGCGCCGAAAAGAAGCAGTCGCTTCCCAATGACATTGTCACAGAGGATAGCGCCGCGCAGCAGTTTGTTGACCTGCACGGTCAGGGGCTTCGTTACTGTCATTCGACCGGAAGCTGGTATCGCTGGAACGGCATTTATTGGTGCAAGGATCGGACCGGCATCGCGTTCCATTGGGCGCGCGAGCTCGCACGGAAGCTCGCCAAGGACCAGGACGAGCGCAAGCGCTACATCACCAATAGGACCAGCTTCGCGGCTGGCGTCGAGCGTTTCGCAAAGGTCGATCCCAAAGTTGCCGTCACGGTCGACCATTGGGACCACGATCCGTTTTTGCTTGGTACCCCCGGCGGCACGGTCGATCTCCAGACGGGCGAGCTGCGCGACAGCCAGCAACGGGATGGCATAACCCGGGTGACATCGGTGGCGCCGCTTCAAGACGGCTGTCCG
>Ga0210406_10004667_pt1 | contig 14564 bp, 12 predicted proteins | sample IncBWC30MmetaG_FD_155454 | JGI IMG/M metagenome (GOLD analysis project Ga0210406, IMG submission 155454) | Forest soil microbial communities from Barre Woods Harvard Forest LTER site, Petersham, Massachusetts, United States - Inc-BW-C-30-M | ecosystem: Environmental > Terrestrial > Soil >... | reverse complement strand
AGCGGTCAGCGCCGATCTAGAGTCGCCTTTGCGCTGCGTTGATTCCGCCACCCAGGAAGAAATGAAGGCCGAAGTGGACACCGCTCTGAAAGCAGGCAACACCGTCGGCGGCATTTTTGAGATCGTCGCCCACAACGTTCCCGTCGGTCTGGGGAGCCACGCTCAGTGGGACGAGAAACTCGATGGCCGCCTGGCCCAGGCGCTCATGAGCGTGCAAGCGGTCAAAGCAGTGGAAATTGGCGCGGGCGTCGCTGCGGCGGGCTCTTACGGCAGCGAAGTTCAGGACGAAATTTTCTACGAAAAACCGGCGCGCCGCTTCCGCCGCCCCACGAATCGCGCGGGTGGGGTCGAAGGCGGCATCACCAATGGAGAAGATGTCGTCATCCGCGGCTATCTGAAACCCATCTCCACGTTGCGCCGGGCGTTGCACACCGCGGACATGGTCACCAAGGAACCCGTGGCGGCCGCTTACGAGCGCTCCGACTGGTGCGTGGTCCCGGCGGGCGCGGTGGCCGGCGAAGCAATGATCGCACTTGTGCTGGCGGACACTTTTCTGCAAAAATTTGGGGGAGATTCCCTTTCCGAGATGCGGCGGAATTTCGACAACTATGTCAGACAAATCGACGAGTTCTGAAGTGGCCTCCAGCCCGGCCTCGGCATCTATCGGCGCCACTGCCGCTGCGCGCAAGATCTATCCTATCGTCAAGTACGGCGACCCCATTCTCGAAAAGCCGACCGCCACGGTAAAAGAGTTTGACGCCGATTTCGAGCAGCTGACCGAGGACATGTTCGCTTCGATGTACGCCGCCCAAGGCGTCGGCCTGGCCGCCCCGCAAATCGGCTTGACCCTGCGCGTGGCCGTTGTGGACGTCACAACGGGGAAAAATCAAGAAGCGAAAATCGTTCTCGCCAATCCCGAAATCATTCATGCCGAAGGAGAGGTTCGCGAAGAAGAAGGCTGTCTCTCGATTCCCGGTTTCCGCGGCTACGTCATGCGCCCGCAATTCGTCACCGTCCGCGCGCAAAACGCCAAAGGTGAATCCTTTGAGATTCGCGCCGAAAACCTCATGGCTCGCGCCTTCTGCCACGAAATCGATCACTTGAACGGCATCCTGTTCCTGCAACACCTCGGCATGCTCAAGCGCGACCTGATCCGGCGCAAGATCAAAAAACTGAAAAAACAGGGCGAGTGGTAGGCGCTCTTGCCGGCGGCTCCCCCCGCCGCAAGGAATGCCGAGGGCTTCGATGCGAGTTGTTTTCTGTGGCACGCCGCTGTTCGCCGTCCCCGCGCTGAAGCACCTGCTCTCCCAGCCGGATTTCAAGATAGCCGCTGCCATCACTCAGCCAGACCGTGCCCGCGGTCGCGGACAGGAGGTCTCGTTTTCGCCAGTGAAGGAAACTGCGCTCGCGGCCGGAATCCCCGTGCACCAGCCGGAAAAAATTCGCGCCCCGGAAGCCCAGGAGCTTCTAGAAACACTCGCGCCAGACGCCATCGTCATCATCGCTTACGGGCAAATCATCCCGGCGCGTCTTCTATCCATCCCCAAACTTGGCTGGATCAACCTCCACGCTTCTCTGCTTCCAAAATATCGCGGCGCCGCGCCCATCAACTGGGCCATCGTTAACGGTGAGAGAAAAACCGGCGTCACCTCCATGCGCATCGATGCAGGCATGGATACTGGTGAAATACTGCTGCAGAAAGAAATGGAAATCGCGCCTGCGGAGACGGCTCCCGAGCTAGCCGCTCGCATGTCCGTGCTCGGCGCTCCGCTCATGACGGAAACACTACGCGGATTGCCGGACGGCACGATCTCCGGGCGCGCGCAAACTCATGAACTTGCTTCGAGCGCCCCCATGCTCAAAAAGGAAGACGGGCGCATCGACTGGTCCCGGTCTGCCCGGGAAATCTTCAATCGCATCCGCGGTTTCGCGCCTTGGCCCGGCGCTTACACTTCTTTCCGCGGTCAGACCTGCCACATTTGGGGCGAGCCGGCGCCTGGCGACTTGGGTGAGCGGCACGCGCAGCAAGACAAACGCAGCGAGGCCGGAACCTTGCTCGTCGAGCGGAATACGGCGATGGTCCGTTGCGGTGGCGCAACCTATTTGCGTCTCCTCGGCGTCAAACTGGAAGGGCGCAAACAAGTCTCCGCGGCCGAGTTTGTCAACGGCGCCCACTTGTTTTCTGGCGAACACTTCGGCGAAACCTAGTTTGCGCGGTGTCCAACGCTCAGGCATACTCAAAAATCGACCACTCTGGCAACCTCTCTCTGCTCGGGTCTTCGGCAGGATTGGCCATGGCTACACCAGCATCGGGAGCGCAGATTCCATGAACAGTTTCAAAGCACCTCTAACGCGCGGGAGTCTCAATACCCGTGCGAAGCAATTCTTGCGCTTGGCCGGCTGCTGGGCGCTGGCCGCGCAACTCACTGGCCTGCCTTTAGCTTCCGGCGACACGTCCTCGGCTGCGGCCGTCGATAAGCCCGCCCCAAAAGCCGCCACCGACCCTGTTATGAGAGTCATGCAAGCCGAACTCGCCCGCGCGTCTTCGGACTTGGGCAAAACAGACTCCGCCCCTTACTACATGAGCTATACCGTCTATGACCAGAATCTGGTGGTGCTGGTGGGCGCTTATGGCAGCCTTCTCACCGATGCTTCCCTCGAGCGCCGCCAGGCCGACGTGGTCATGCGCGTGGGCACTGCCGCCCTCGACAACACGCACGGGCAAAGCCGCCCGACAGGAATGACCTCGGGCAACTTGCCGCTCGGCGACGACCAGGACGCCATTGGCCGCGTGCTTTGGGAACTGACGGACCGCGAATACAAGCGCGCTGCACCCGCATTTCTAAACGTAAGAACAAACACCGCCGTGCGCGCGGAAGAAGAAGACAAGTCGCCTGACTTCTCCAAAGAAACTCCCGAAACCCATCTTGGCAGTGTTACTCCCCCGCCCGCTTTCGATCGCTCCTTTTGGGGAGGCGAAATCCGGCGCCTCTCGGGGACTTTCCGCAGATATCCGGGTATCTATTTTGCTACGGTTGTTCTGCAGGTGACGGACTCCAACTCCCGCATGGTTTCCAGCGAGGGCAGCGCCATTGAAACGCCCAGCGCCACTACGCGCCTCATTATGGAAGCGCAAACCCGCGCCGATGACGGTATGGAGCTGCTCCGCGTCGAAACCTTCCAGGCTCCTTCGGCCAGCGGCCTCCCCAGTGAAAGTGATCTCACTGCCAAAATCGCCAAGATGGCCGACGACTTGAAGGCGCTCAAGAATGCTCCGGTTGCCGAGCCTTACGACGGCCCCGCTCTGCTGAGCGGCCGCGCCGCCGCAGTCTTTTTCCATGAAGTGCTCGGTCACCGCCTCGAAGGGCACCGCCAGCGCGACGAGGAAGAAGGGCAAACCTTCACAAAAAAAGTCGGCCAGGAAGTGCTCCCGAAATTCCTGAGCGTCACCGATGATCCCACGGTCCACGAGTTGGCCGGCATGAAACTAGCTGGCTCCTATGACTTCGATAACGAGGGCGTTCCCGCAAGGCGCGTCGAAGTCATCAAGGACGGCATCCTGAAAAACTTTCTATTGTCGCGCATGCCCATCAAGGACTTTAGCCAGTCCAACGGCCATGGCCGCAGCCAGCCCGGCCTGATGCCCACGGGCCGTCAGGGTAACTTGATCGTCACTTCCACGCAAAACGTTCCGGAAGCCGAGATGCGCCAGAAGCTTATCGAGGAAGTAAAAAAGCAGAACAAGCCTTACGGCCTGTACTTCGACGATATCCAGGGCGGTTTCACACTGACCACCCGCTCTCTCCCGCAAGCCTTCCAAGTTCTGCCAGTGATTGTCTACAAAGTTTACGCGGATGGGCGCCCCGACGAACTGGTCCGCGGCGTGGACATCGTTGGCACCCCTCTTGCGGCTCTCACTCGCATCTTGCTGACCGGAGACCAGCAACACGTCTTCAACGGCGTTTGCGGCGCGGAAAGTGGACAGGTACCCGTCTCCGCAGTTGCTCCCGCCATGCTCTTTTCGGAAATGGAAGTGCAGAAACGCCAGCATTCCCACGATCGGCCGCCCATCTTGCCCGCGCCCGGTTTTGAAGACAGCGCTCCTCGAAAAGACGCGCAAGCCAAGACGGCGGTGAAACCATGAAAACTCTTCGCACCCTGACGTGTTCTCTTCTGGCGGGCCTGTTTCTCGTTGGCGTCGCCGAGCTTCGGGCTGTCACCCACAATGCCGTTCCAAAGAACTTGGCGGGAATGCTCAGCGCTTCGGACACCGTTCGATCGGACGCATCAGCGCCGCATCCTGCTGCCGCTGGCGATGCCTTGCTGGAAGCCCTGCTCACCGAACTGGACCGCTCCAAAGCGCAACTCAAAATCGAGCAGGTCCAAGCACCTTATTACATCGAATACCGCGTCAACGATGTCGATGACTACGATGCCGAAGCCGCTTTCGGCGCCCTGCGGGAGAGCCAGCGTGTTCATCTCCGCATCCTCCGCGTCGTTGTGCGTGTCGGCGACTACAAGCAAGACAGCTATTTCGGCCAGGGCATGGGCGAAACCAACATTCTCCCGCTTGACAACGATCCCATCGCTCTTCGCCATCAGATCTGGCTCACCACCGACGAAGCTTACAAGGCCGCCGGGCAGGCTCTGGCCGAAAAACAAGCCGAAATGAAGCGCTTTAGCGCCGACCCTAATCCCGTTGACGATTTTTCCAAGGAGACCGTCGTCACGGCGCTCGATCCCATCGTTTCTCTGAAGGTCGATGAAGCGGCCTGGAACAAAACGCTCTCGGAGATGACCAATCTTTTTCGCCACTATCCCGAAATCCAGTCCGTCAGCGCTTCGGCCCGCTTCTCGGCCGTCAATGAGTATTTCGTGGACTCCGAAGGCACCGTCACGCGGAACGGCAAGACCACCTACAACCTCCAGCTGAACAGCTCCGCACAAGCCGACGATGGCATGCGCCTTAGCCGCAATCCCTATTGGACGGTTGGCCGCGCGGAAGAACTCCCTTCCCGTGATAAATTGCTCAGCGACGTGAAGCAGGCCCTCGAAACCGTCGTCGCCCTGCGCCATGCGCCCATTGTCGAGGAAGAATATCGCGGTCCCGTGCTTTTCGCTCCGGATGCGTCTGATGACGTGATCGCCTCCCTCGTGGGTTCAAACATTGTGGGCCGCAAGCCGCAACCGGGACGACCCAATCGTACGGTCGGCGCGTTCGCTACGAGCTACAAAACCCGCGTGCTGCCCAGCTTTCTCACCATCATTGACGACCCTACCTTGAAAGACTTTCAGGGACACAGCCTGGTGGGAAGCTACGACGTGGACAACGAAGGCGTCAAAGCCAAGACCGTCAACCTCATCGAAAACGGCATGCTCAACAACTATCTGCTCGGCCGCCAGCCCGTGCGCGATTTTCCCGCGTCGAACGGCCACGGCCGCGCCGCCCCCGGCTCCGGACCGTCGCCGAGTCTCGGCGTGCTGCTCTTAAAGAGCGCCGAAGCGCAACCTCCCGAGGACCTGAAGAAAAAAATCATCCAAATGGTCACCGAGCAGGGCAAACCCTACGCTTATCGCGTCGACACCCTCGGCCCCGGCAATTCTCCGCGTCTCTTGTATCGCGTGTACGCGGACGGCCACGACGAGCTGGTACGCGGCGCCGTGTTCAGTGAGCTGGATGTGCGCGCCTTGCGAAGCAATCTTATCGCCGTCGGTAACGATCCGCTGGTCAGCAATCGCAGCGGCGGCGTGCCCACGACTGTTATTTGCCCTTCGCTGCTGTTCGACGAACTCGAGGTGAAGCGCGCGGACACCAGCAAAGACAAGTTGCCGGAGTATCCGGCGCCGCCACTGAAAAAGTAAAAACCCTTTCCGTTCCCGCGCTTGCGGTTTTACACTTACCTCAGCAGACGAAAACCCCGGAACGGCCAATTCTTATGACGCTCAGAGAACGACTTGAATGGGTAAGCCGGATGGCGCTGCTCGTCTTCATCCTGGCGGCAGCTGCGTTTCTCAGCGCCATCACTGCTATGCGCATCGCCATTCACGGCCGTGAAGTCAATATGCCCAATCTAGTCGGCAAGAACGTCGCCGAAGCCAATGGTCTGCTGCGCACGCGCGGCCTCGTCCTTCGCGTCGCGGACCGCATTTATAGCGAGCTTCCTATCAACGTCGTCGTGCGACAAAGCCCGCCGCCCGGCATGCTCATGAAAGTTTCGCAGCAAGCCCATGTGGTTCTGAGTCTGGGCCAGCGGCAGCTACACATCCCACTGCTCGAAGGAAACTCCCTTCGTGCCTCGCGCATCGAGCTGCTTCGCGCGGGCCTCCAAGTCGGAGAAGTTTCCGGCATCACCACGCCCGACGAGCCCGCGGATACCGTTATGCTCCAAACGCCGCGCCCGGGCGCGGGCGCCGCCACTCCTCGCGTCGACGTCCTTGTCTCCGCCGGCCCGCGCGATCTCGCCTACGTCATGCCCCATCTCGTCGGCCTGAACGAAGTCGACGCCCAGCACCGCCTAGACGTCGCAGGACTGCGGCGCAAGGTCAACTACGTTTCAGCTCCCCAGTGGCCCCACGGCGCGGTCATCGACCAAACTCCGCTGTCCGGCCAGCGTATTCCGGGTTCCGTCACCATCGACCTCACGGTCGCAAATTAAACCTCTTCCGAGCACCTCCTTTACACGAAATTGGCTGTCGAACCGTTTGGTGGCATGCGCGCAAGCGGGTGTCAGCGAACCCGCAGTCCGTCCGGCGCCTATGAAGGCAGGAATCAAGCAGGGACTAACTCGCCACGGCTAAGACTCTGCTCGCTTTATGTCCGCTTTGGGACAGACAACTGAATTCCTGCATGATATCTCTAGCTCACGGTTTTGGCGCTCCTCTGGCCTACAGCTACAGGCATGCTCACCTGCAAGACGGCGGTATTTGGCAAGGAGAATTTCACATGAAAGTGTTCCGGTTCGTCGCCTCCCTAGTGGCGATCACAGGCTGGGGAATTCTCGCTCCCGCTGGAACATCACAATCCATCGTTGACTCCACTGCCACGACTTCCAGCCCGGCCAGCGCCTCTGCCCGCCTAGCCCCCGCGCCACCGCCGTTTGTCTACAGCCGGCCGACCGAGAAAATGAAGCTTCGCACCTACGCATTCGATGCCTATGGTCCTTATCCCATCGTAGGAGCCGCCCTCATAGCGGCAGTCAATCAACGTGAGAAAACTCCGCCCGAGTGGGGGCAAGGCGCCGCAGGGTATGGCGAGCGATTCGGATCCAATCTCGCCATCGCCGCCGTAACCACCACGACGCGTTACGCCTTGGCGGAAGCCTTCCGGGAAGACACTGTCTATTACCGCTGTGAATGCAAAGGTGTTTTTCGTCGGTTGGGGCATGCCCTGATTTCGACAGTGACGGCACGCCGCGGCGAAGATGGCCATCGCCGCTTGTCATTCCCTGCTCTCATGGCACCCTACGCAGGCACGATGACGGCTGTCTACGCGTGGTATCCGGAACGCTACGGTCCCAAGGACGGCCTGCGCATGGGCAACTATAACCTCCTCGCATTCGCGGGAGAAAACGTGGCTCTCGAGTTCATCTATGGTGGGCCTCACACGCTATTCAGTCGTCTTCATCGTCCTGGGTCTTCAGGGACGGATACGGGAAGCACCTCGAACCACTGAGCACACTGAGCGCAAATTGTGAGTCACAACGCAAGCATTCCTCACCGCCTGATCGGCCAGGACGCGCCGCTCGCTCCGTCATTGGCGCGAGCTCTTTTCACTGTCCTTTGGACCCCGATCAACCGCTTTCTGGAATGGTTCGGCGAACTCGGTCTTTTTTCGTGGCAGGTTGTGCGGGCGGCCATGCGGCGACCCTTCGAAGGGCAAGAGCTGCTTCGACAGTTCGACGAAATCGGCTCCAAATCCTTGCCTCTGGTGGCTTTGGCAGGCGCGGCCATCGGTTTCGTGCTCTCCTTGGAAAGCCGCAGCAGCCTGGTTCACTTCGGCGCCCAGTCCATGCTTCCCGCTGCGCTGGTGTACTCCATCATCCACGAAACAGGCCCTATCGTAACTGGCCTGGTCGTCAGCGGCAGGGTGGGCGCAGGGATCGGCGCTGAATTAGGCTCCATGAAAGTGACCGAGCAGATTGATGCCATCGAGGCTTCCGGCGTAAATCCCTACAAGTTTCTGGCCTTCACGCGCATCCTGGCCTGCATACTCGTGCTTCCTCTGCTAACGATTGCCGCCGATTTCTGCGGGGTCCTCTTCGGTTGGATCGCCGAGACCTTGGCCGAGCCGGTTTCCTTCCAAAGATTCATCAATCAGGGGTTTGCCGGGTCCAGCTTCAAAGACTTTCTTGCCCCCACCTTCAGAACTGTCGTGTTCGGACTGATCATCGGCATGATCGGCTGCTTCCAGGGAATGCGCACACGAGGCGGCACCGCGGGCGTGGGACTTTCCGCCACGAGTTCCGTGGTCCTTTCCTCGCTCTTTGTCATTCTGGCCGACGTTATTTTGGTGAAAATAATCCTGGTGTTCTTTTCATGATGCCCGCCCAGCAACAAGTCTTGCCTGTGGCAGAGGAAAGCGCAGGCACCCGCGTGATAACCGGCGAGAAGAGCGACACCCCTGCGGTGGTCCTCGGAGGCTTGCACAAGTCCTTTGGCAGCCAGATCGTCCTGGACGGAATTGAGCTGACCGTCGAGAGTGGTGAAACTCTAGCCATGCTCGGACGCAGCGGCACCGGGAAGAGCGTCCTGCTCAAACTCATCATCGGCCTCGAAAAACCGGACTCGGGGTTCATTCGCGTCCACGGCCAGGAAATCACCCGCCTCGATCTCGACGCACTAAACGCGATCAGGCGAAAGATGGGGTTTTTATTTCAACACGCAGCGCTGTACGACTCCTTGAGCGTCGAACAAAACATTGCCTTCCCGCTAAGGCGCCACACAAAAATGACGGATTCCGAACTCCGAGATCGCGTCATGCAACTCCTCTCGAGCGTGGGCATGGAAAGCGATCTCAAGAAAATGCCCAGCGATATTTCCGGCGGCATGCAAAAGCGCGTAGGCCTGGCGCGGGCCCTGGCGCTCGAGCCCGGCATCCTCCTGCTCGATGAACCAACAGCGGGCCTCGATCCCATCACCTCCGGCGAGATCGATGAGCTCATTCTCAAGTTGCAAGAGGAGCATGACATGGCATCCATCGTCGTCACTCACGATTTGCAAAGCGCAAAAACGATCGCCGACCGCATCGCACTTCTCCACGAAGGCAATGTGCTCATCGAAGGCAGCTTCGAGGACCTTGAGAAGAGTGAGAACGAATTTGTCACGGAATTTATGAAGCGGGACTCTTAGGGAGCGCACATGTCAAGGACGGCGAGGCTCGGAGCTTTTATCATCGTAACGCTGGCGATTCTTGCGGCGGGAGTCTTCATCATCGGGAGCAAAAAGTACTTATTCACTCCCACCTATCGGCTGAAGGCCCAGTTTGCCACCGTGGTGGGCCTCGATAGCGGCGCGGAAGTTCGCATCGGCGGCGTACATACCGGCACCGTTCGCGAGATCGACCTGCCCAGCAAGCCGAACGACAAAATCACCGTGCTGATGGACCTCCAGCAATCGACCCACGGCATCGTCAAGCAAGACTCCATAGCTTCGATCGAAACCGAAGGGCTCCTTGGCAACGAATACGTCGCCATTTCGTTCGGAACCGCCCAGGCATCGAACGTAAAGGACAACGACACAATAGGCAGCCAACCTCCGCTGGTGATCGCCGACCTGATGAAGAAGGCCGACGGCATTCTGGACAGCAGCCAGGAAGCCCTGACAAACGTCACGGTGGTAACCGCCAATCTGAGTTCCATCAGCGGCAAGATCAATCAAGGTCAGGGAACCATCGGCGCACTGGTAAACGACAAGAAGGTCTATACCCAGCTGGATGAGACCACCGCCGGCCTGCGCGACACCGTCAACCACGCCCAAGCAGGCGTGACCGCTTTCCAGGAAAACATGGAAGCCATGAAATCGAATTTTCTCGTGCGCGGATTTTACAAAAAACGCGGCTATGAGAACTCCGCCGATCTCGAGAAAAACGAAATCCCCCAGCTTCCTGGAACCGCACCTCTAAAGACGTTCACGTTTGAATCGAAACAGCTCTTCGAAAAACTGGATAACGCCAAACCAAAGAACCAAAAATCAGTGCGCGCTGCCGGCCAGTTTCTGACCGACACGGAGTTTGGCGTCGCGGTCGTGGTTGTTTCCACGGGCATGACGGGGGACACGCAAAAAGATTTGGTGCTCACCCAGGCTCGCGCCATGGTCGTTCGAGACTACCTTGTCGGCAATTTTTCTTTCGACGATTCACAACTCAAGACGCTGGGACGCGGTAAAGGGACCAGCGACACTCCCGATTCCGGATGGGGCACGGTAGAAATCATCGTCTACCCGGCCGAAGCTCCCACACAAACCAGCGCGGCGAATCCGAAGTAAATGCAGGAAGTGCTCAGCCGCTTCGCCGAACGCGTGGCTGAATGTCAATCCAGACTGAGCCGGAGTGCCACGCATGAAGACATCGCCGTCTGACCAAATTGCGAACAATCCAACGCAGTTCAATATCGCCGCCATCGCCAAGCTGGAAGAGGAGGCCCTGGATCGCAGGACGCGTACCGAACGCCAGAGCGATGCCATCGTAAGATTCATCGGCAGCCCCAAGTTCCTTCTGTTGCACTTAATTCTGGTTGGCACCTGGATCGCCGCAAATCTCAACCTGATTCCGGGCGTGAATCCTTTCGATCCTTTCCCGTTTGGCATTTTGGCGCTTCTTGTTTCCTCGGAGAGTGTTTTCCTCACCATCTTCGTGCTCATCAGTCAGAATCGCATGGCTCGCCAGGCGGAAAGGCGCTCGCACCTCGATCTCCAGGTAGGTATGCTGGCAGAACAGGAACTAACCATGCTGCTCCAGATGCTGCAAAAGCTCTGCCAGCACTCCGGGATAGATATGAAATCAACAACCCGGCAGGTTCAGGGCTTCAGCGAGACCACCGACGTTCAGAAGCTGGCCAGCGAACTCGAAGAAAAGCTCCCGGACCAGTAGCCAGCGCGGTTCGCTGTCCGTCCGTCACCGGCCGTAAACCAGCACGTGGAACGTGCCTTGAATCGGCGCGCGGTTGGGGTGCGGCCGGTCCGCGGTGGGCGCAGGCGCCGGACCAAAGTCTGCCGTGTCCAGGAACAAATTGTGCGTCTTGGTATCGAGGCCCATGGTCTTGGCACCGTATTCCGTCTTGATCGTTTCCGCTTCGCTGAACTTGTCCGGCGAAACTTCGTGGAATACATGCACCATTCCCTCGCGCGTGGAAACAAACACCATCCCGGTTTCCGGATCGTACGCGGCTGCATCCACTCCTGCGGAAATCGGAAATGACTGAATGACTTTCCCGCTCTCGGAGTCCAGCACAACCATCATCTGCGGATTCCGCCCCGCGCTGAACAACCGGTGATGGGTGACGTCCATCGCCAGCGCCGTAGGCGCACCCGCGGGAGCCACCGGCCACCTTGATTTGATCTTCAGTGTTGCGGTATCAACGGCCACAAGCTCGCTCTTGTCCTCCAAATTGATGTATACCGTCCCCTTGCCATCGGCCACGGCAAACTCCGGCCCGCCCCCAAGCTCAATCGTCCCCACCACGTTCCCGCTCTTGGCATCAATCACCGTCGCGCTGTGCGGATCGCCGTTCATCACGAAGACGTGCTTCGAAGCAGGATCGTAAATCACGCAATCGGCGTCATTATCGGCCTTGGCTTCCCCGGTCACCTTGAGGGTCTTCAAATCAAAAATGATCGCTTTGCCCTGTGCGCCATCGCTGATGAATCCGCGCCCAAACTCGCTGGCCACGGCAACACCGTGGTCTTGCTTCAGACCCGTGATGTTGGCGATGAGCGCACCGCTGTCGGCGTCGATCACCTTGATTTCCGTGCCGTGCGATAGATAGACGCGCCGCGCGGCTGAATCCACGGTGACATAGTCGAAGTACTCACGGGTGCTCCCCTCGGCCGCGCCAAAGCTGTATTTCTTCAAGAGGTGATAGCTGTTCGTCGCCGCCATCACCACCGAGGCCGCACCCAGCACGACGAATAGCCCGCCACTTGCAAAACGTCCGAATCCCTTGCCGTTCATGAGAATCCTCCGTGGAGATAAATCGCTTCTCTCGCGCCCTATTGCTCGAGTCCCAGCTTCTGCACGAAAAGCCGGGCTTACCTTCTCTGAAACAAACTAGCGCGTCGCGTCTAAACAGAAGATAAATCGTGGCGGCGAACGTACTATTTCTTTCTCTTCTCTCCCACCCTTCGCTCTAAGGCGCCACGCCGTCCAACCCAATCCGGAATGTGTAAGCGTATTTGCCGGGAGCCTCGGCCGGAAGCTGAATCCGCAACCCATCAGCTTGTTGCTCGAAGGCAACCTTTGCTTCGGGTCCAAGCAAAATAACCGATCCGATGGTCTGCCCATTCATCGCGCTGCTCCCAAGCGAACGTATAACCGCCTCGCCTCGAGAAGGCCAACCAAGCTCAATGGCGTACAGCGTCTTCCCTTTGACAGTAAATCGAAAATCCTGTGCGGTGTAGCCAGCTGTGTCCGTATCGTGAAACGATCCCGCTCGAACTTTTGTCGGCCCTTCCCCGAAACTCTTCCATGGACGCGTCCCGTAAATCGCTTCTCCGTTGACTTTCAGCCACGAACCCACGTCCCGCAACACCCCTTGCACTTCCTCCGGTATCGTGCCGTCAGACCGCGGCCCAATGTTCAAAAGCAAATTCCCATTTTTGCTCACGATATCGATCAGCTGCTGCACCACGAACTGCGCCGTCTTGAACGTATCGTCCTTGATGTATCCCCACGACTTGTTGCTCACCGAAGTGTCCGTCTGCCAGTACAGCGGACGTATCTCTGCCAACTGCCCGCGCTCCAAATCAAGCACCGCGCTGTGTTCCTCGATCGCGTAATCCTTGTAGTTGATCACTCCGACGTGGTCGCCGTAGCCGAGCGAGGCGTTGTAGTAAAACGCAGCGAATCGCGTCAAATCGGCCCGCACCGCAGGCTGCCCTATCCACCAGTCAAAATACATAATGTCCGGATGATACTTCTGGACGATCTCCGACGAGCGCGCCAGCCAATCCGCAGTCCAAGCTGTCGATACGAAGGTGAAGTCATTCGACAGTGGCGTCCCCTTCTTGGCTTCCATCCAGCTATGCGCCGGCCCGTAAAATGCGGCGTAGTTCCGATCATTGATGTCCGACGGGATCCGCCGGCCAACGCCCAAAAAGAAATTATGTTCTACGCGATGTGACGAAGCGCCAAAATGAAGCCCCTCTGTCCTCACCGCCTTTGCCAGTTCCCCAATGATATCGCGGTGCGGCCCCATCTTCGCCGCCGTCCAGTCACTTAAACCGCTGTCATACATCGCAAACCCGTCATGATGTTCCGCCACCGGCACCACATATTTGGCTCCCGCCTCCTGAAAGAGGCGTGCCCACACCCCTGGGTCAAACCGTTCCGCCTTGAACATCGGAACAAAATCCTTGTACCCAAACTTATCCACCGCCCCATAGGTGGCGATGTGATGCTTGTATTCGTCCGATTCCTCTCGATACATATTTCGCGGATACCACTCATTTCCAAAAGCGGGAACCGAATACACTCCCCAATGGATGAAAATCCCGAACTTCGCGTCCTTATACCACTCCGGCACTTCGTACCGCTCGAGCGATTCCCAATCCGGACGAAACGGCCCCTCGCGGCCCTGGCGGTCCACTTCCTCGAGGATTGCCGCTCGGGCCTCATCATATTTTGCGCTGGCGCGCTGCCAAGCCTGATCGATAACCATTGGTTCTTCGGAGGCCGTCGCAGCGCTCGCACCAGCGGAACCTCGAGCCTGCGCATCCATTGCCCTGGGAACAATCGCCAGAACTCCGCAGACTAACGCCACGCCGGCAACCCGACGACCGAGCCATGCCGCCTTCACCGGGAACATATGTCTCCTGTCCATTCACGAACGCCTAAATCCTGTCTGCCGACTCACCGAAACCGCTGAACGCAATCGTGAACTACATACTCAGAATCTCGATCGCCGTCAACGCATAAATCACACCGCATTCCACCACTCGTCGCATGTCCACATATTCCGTCGGCCCGTGCGCGACCGAAAGCAAACCCGGCCCATAGGCATACGCTGGCATCCCACGCGCCGCATAAAATCGCGTTTCCAAAAGTCCCGGGCACATCTCAAACCGCGGCGCCTCACCGGTGACCGCTGTAACGCTTCTAGCAAGCGCCTGCCCCAACTCCTCATCGCGAGAAGCCCCCGACCGTCCTTCCTGCAATATCTCCCACCCCAAAGGAATGCCATCGCGTTTACATTCTTCGAAAACCCCGATCAGCCGAGCCTTCTCCAGTTCCAGGTCTTCCTCAGGATTAATCCGCCGGTCCACCGTGAACCAACACTTCTCCGGCACCACGTTGAAGTTCGTCCCGCCTCCGCTTTGCCCACCCACCATCAAAATTGAATTGTGGGCTGGCG
>Ga0210406_10004666_pt1 | contig 14569 bp, 14 predicted proteins | sample IncBWC30MmetaG_FD_155454 | JGI IMG/M metagenome (GOLD analysis project Ga0210406, IMG submission 155454) | Forest soil microbial communities from Barre Woods Harvard Forest LTER site, Petersham, Massachusetts, United States - Inc-BW-C-30-M | ecosystem: Environmental > Terrestrial > Soil >... | reverse complement strand
TGCGGTGGGCGACTTGGGGGTGCAAAGCGGCTTGATCGCGCATACCGCCTCCGATCTGGAGGTTCTCAAGCATAAGGGTGACCGCAACTATTACGAATTCACTCTGCTGAAGGGGGCAAAGCCCCAGCCTGTAGCGACGGTCAGCCTCCAGCTCAAGAAGGCAGATGCCAAGCGCGGCAAGTTCACGATGAATGTGAGCGCCGACGACAAGACCATCGAGAAAAAGGATCGCACTGTCGCCGAGCCGATTCAGTTCTACTCGGGACGGGATCACTTGCTGTTTGAGTTGGTGGTTTGGTCGGTGGACAAGAACAAAGCCACGGGATACCTGAGCACGCCGAAGGGTGCGCCCACGCCGGTGACGGCTAATTGAACGGAGTGCTATTCCCGGCAGGTGGTCAGATCGTGTTGCAGATCGCACTGCGCACGGGCGTGATCTACCTGGTCGTGCTGATCGGGGTACGGCTCAGCGGCAAGCGTGAGGTCGGGCAGATGACGCCCTTCGATCTCACGCTGCTTCTCCTTCTTTCCAATTCCGTACAGAACGCGATGACCGGGCCGGACACGTCGCTGATCGGCGGCGTAGTGGCAGCTTCCACCCTGTTGCTGCTGAACTACCTGGTAGGCACGCTTTCCGGCTCCAGTCGCGGGTTTCGACGCGTGGTGGAGGGCGAGCCCAGTCTTCTGATTCACGATGGAAAGCCCATCGAGTCGCATATGGCGAAAGAGCACGTCAGCATGGACGAACTGCAGCGCGCCGTGCGCGAGCATGGCATTGCGCAGTGCAGCGATGTGGCCTTGGCCGTTCTGGAGGTCGACGGCTCAATCAGCTGCCTCAAATATGACGAGATCAAGCCTGACGCAAATACCCACCTGGCGCGGCGGAGATTCATTCAGAAAAAATAATCCCTGACGGAAAGACGCACTCAATCAATCGGCACGAATTTCACACAGACAGGTTCGCCTACTTCCAGCACTTGACCCGTCGCCGTCAGGCGTCCAGTTTGTAGGTCGATGCGGAAGACGACAATGTTGTCTGACTTCTCGTTGGCGGCAAACAGCGACGTACCTGTCGGGTCAATCTCGAAACTTCTAGGAGTCTTGCCTTTCGTGGAAGCGTATTCGATCAGCGTTAGGGTCCCTTTGCTTGCATCGATGGCGAATACCGCAATGCTGTCATGCCCGCGGTTCGAGGCATAGAGGAACTTGCCCGAAGGATGTACTTGAATCTCGGCATCGTCATTGTGCTCTGAAAAGCCCTTGGGGAGAGTCGAAATCGTCTGCAGCGGACGAAGCACGCCTGCCGTGGCATCGAAACTGAAGACTGAGACCGTGGACTGCATTTCGTTAATCACATAGCCGTACTGGCCGTTCGGATGAAGCGCGAAGTGCCTGGGACCGGCCCCCGGATCGGCCTTTCCGAACTGCGCGCCATTGGGAATGAGTAAGCCCTTGGCGCTGTCAAAACGGTAGACGAGCGACTCATCGAGTCCGAGATCATCGACTACCGCAAAGCGGTTGTCGGGCGATAAGTCAATGGAGTGCGCATGCGGTCCCTCCTGGCGTTCCGGATTGGCGCCGTGGCCGGTATGTTGCACAAAAGCCGAAACCTCACCCAGGCGGCCATCCTCGAGCACCGGGAATACCGCCACGCTGCCTCCGGTGTAGTTTGCCACCAGAACGTATTTTCCACTTTTATCTACGGTGATGTAGCAGGGATCCGCTCCCTTGGACGCCACTTGATTCAACAGCGTTAGTTTGCCCGTCGCGCGATCAATCGCGAAGGCGCTGACCGCTCCGCTTTTCTGGGCCTTGTAGTTGCCAACTTCATTGACCGCGTAAAGAAAGCGATGGTTTGGGTGCACCGCAAGAAAGGAAGGATTAGTGGTTTCCGCTGCCAATCCGACGGAGGTCAGTTCGGCGGTACCCGGGTCGAAACGGTAAGCGTAGATGCCTTTGCTCTTGCTGCCTTCCTCCGTGTAGGTGCCGATGTAAACGAGATACTTGTTCTTGTGCGCGGCGGGTGACGCTGCTTCAGCAAAAAGCGCCAGGAGCAGGAATGCGAGCAGGAGTGCGGAGACGTGGAAAGCGTGGCGAGTTGACTTCACAGCTCTATAGAATCGCATCTTGATAACTCTCGTGCACGTGCGGGATAGACCGCTCGGCGGTTATTTGGTCAATACCACGGGCACCGGCTGGTCGTAGGGTTGGATGACCACGCTCACGGAGCGACGCTGATTGAAACCTTCCAGGGTCACGGGGAAACTGACGATCACAGTTCGCTTGACCTCCTGGCCGGGTTGCAGTTTGTCTTCGGGAGCAAGCGCACTCTGCGCATTCGCCTTCAACGCCGGGAAGGCCTGATAGTAGCGGTCGAAATCGACCGCAGAGACTGCATCGCTACTTTGTTCTCCACTCGATGTCGCCAGCTTTGCCTGAACGCCGTGCACCCAGAGTGATTTCTCGCGAGAGTTATGCAGCGTGAAGGTGAGGGCGACCAGCACCGCACTCTGGCCGGGAATTTCTACTGCAACTACGCTGTCAAGGGATCCGGTGGCCTGCGGCTTGGCGCGCTGGAGAAATGCTGCGATGCCTGCGATGATGAGTACGCCCGCCGTGGCCAGCAGCAGTACCTTTACCGGAGGCAGGTTGCGCTTGGCGGTTCCGAATTCGTCGGCAATGTTGATCGTTGGTCCACGTTGTGCGGCTTGTGGCGCGGTATTTGCTGCCGTGCTCGGAGTTGCCGGGGGAACGGGTGCAGGATTGAGTGTTTGATCTGGCATGGATCCTTCGCTGCCTATCGATTCTACTCCGGTGTTCCCGAAGCCCGAAGCCCGAACGCCGAAGCCGAGTTTAAGCCCACCCATGCTTCATCGCCCTGGCGAACATTTGCGCGGGCCTGGTATTCAGGACATCGTCCTTGGTCAGCCACGCCCGCCGCGCCTGCAGGATTCCGTAGCGGATTTTGTCGAGGTGCGAGGTGTGGTGGGAATCGGTATTGATTACGATCTTCACGCCTCGCTGCTTGGCCTGGCGCAAATGCACATCGTTTAGATCCAGCCGATCCGGGTAAGAGTTCAGTTCCATCGCGACCTTGTGTTTTGCGGCCGCTGTGAGAACTGCGTCCATGTCGAAGTGATAGGCGTCACGGCGAAGCTGCAGGCGCCCAGTAGGATGGCCGATGATTGAAGTATTCGGATTCGCGACCGCTTTTAGCAGGCGCTCGGTCATCTTGGCCGGCTCCTGATTGAAAACAGAGTGCACGCTGGCGATGACCACATCCATCTGGGCCAGCACATCGTCGGAAAGATCGAGGTCGCCCTCGGCGAGGATGTCCACTTCGATTCCGGCAAAGACGGTAATGCCATCGATTTTCTCGTTCGCCGCGCGGATTCGCTGAATGTGTGCCAGCGCGCGCTTGTCATCGAGGCCATTGGCGAAGGCCAGGTTTTTGGAATGGTCGGTGATGGCCATGTATTTGTAGCCGTGTGCCTTGGCGGCTTCGGCCATTTCTTCGATGGTGTTCTTGCCGTCGGTCTCGACGGTGTGCATGTGCGCGTCGCCTTGAAGGTCCTCCAAAGTGATGAGCGCAGGCAAGGTGTGCTTTTCGCCGGCATCGATCTCGCCTAGATTTTCCCGCAACTCGGGAGCGATGTAGTCGAGCTTGAGCTTGGCGTAGATTTCTTCTTCGGTCTTGCCGGCGACAGGCTTCTCAGTCTTGAGGTCCGCCAGGCTGTACTCGTTGAGGGTGTAGCCCATCCTGAGGGCGCGCTGGCGCAGCGCAACGTTGTGGGCTTTCGAGCCAGTGAAGTATTGCATGGCTGCGCCGAACGACTCCGGAGACAGCAGGCGAACGTCCACCTGCATGCCGCTGCGCAGCCGGAAGCTGATCTTGTTATCGCCCCGCGCGATCACGTCCATCAGCGGCGGATATTTCGACACATACTCTATCGCACTTGCGCGCGTGGCGTCGTCGCAGCAAGCAGAGCCGGTCACCAGAATGTCCAGATCGCCCACGGTGTCGCGGCCGCGGCGCAACGAGCCTGCCGGAGTAATGCGGTCAATACCGGGAAACTTCGCCAGATATTCGGTCAGCTTTGTCGCCTCATCCTCGGCGGCATCGATAAGAAATCGTCCCGAGATTCGGCGGTAGTCTTCGATCGCCTTCAGCAGCTTTTGTTCGTGCTTCTCGCCCATGCGCGGCAGTTCGCGGATCTTGCCCTCGCGCGCCAGCTTCTCCACGCCATCGACGTCGCAGATCTTGTACGCGCTCCAGATCAGCGCAATCGTCTTCGGCCCCAGCCCCTGAATCTTCAGCAACTGCAGCATCGATGGGTGATATTTCTTGAGGAGGTCGGCCTGAACGGCGAGCGTGCCGTCTTTAAACAGCTCTTGCAAATTGACCAGCATGCCCTTGCCGATGCCCGCGATTGCCAGCACCTTCTTCGGTTCGCCGATGATGTCTTTGATCTGCTCGGTATTGTTCTCAATGGCCTGGGCGGCGTTGCGGTAAGAGCGGATGCGGAAAGAATCCTGACCGTCGATCTCGAGCAGGTCCGCGGTTTCGTAAAGAATGTTGGCGATCGCCTTGTTGTCCATGGAGAAAGATAAGGTTAAACGAGTTGGAGCGAGAGAGCCAGAGCGCGAGGAAATCTAATCCGAGGCACTGGCGGACGCTGGCGCAACTTGCGGGAGTTTCCCGCGCGGGCGCGCGCAGAGGCATCGAGCGGCGCGCGTGCGCCGAGTTAGCGGCCCAGTCACAAGAACGGCTTTGTGTTCCTGCGTGCGTGGTACCCACCTTCCGAAAATCGTGGAGGGTGGGGCAACCTCAGTCGTGATGGTTCCCAACTGTAAGAAGCACAGATGGGCGCCGGGAGTGCTAATTACATAGACTTGCGGGATAGAGGGAACGTCCCGTCGGTCCCCGAATTATCGCGAAGGTGGCCCAGCCGCCGTCCGTCGCCAGTGGCATGAAAATCAAAGATGGGGCCAGCCCCTAACTGTGAGACTCAGCAACTACTGGAGGTAGGTCTGGCAACTGCTTCCACTGAGGGTAGATATCGTCAATCGTCGCACAGCGGCAAATTGGCAGCAGGCACTTTAAGTCGAAGTCATATGCGGCCTGCTTGACTTCGCGCAACGGGTCCGCAGGCAACCGAGACACGACCCTGAGTGGGATCCTTCGATCCTCACCGACATTGACAAAGGTGCAACTGCTCTCTGGATTCTTGCACGCTGTATACCGTGAGCGCAAAACTGCCGCCCCCACCCACGAATCGGGACCAACGACCTTCAACGATGCGCTCGTGTTGGTCACCACGCCCCCCTCAACTGATACGTCGACCACAAAAATAAGAGACTTTCGGAAGATCAAGCGATCTAACCACATCTTGTCAAACGATCTTGTGAAGGCGCACGCGCCGCTCGGGCAACTCCCGCTTCCAGAGGAACCTTTCCCAAGGACTCTTTTCACTTCGTCCACCTGAGTCCTGCCTGGGGTCATTCTCTGCACGATTGCCAGGGATTGCACTGCCTCTTCGTACCGATGCCACTGATAGAGAGTCGCGAAGACAACGGCTGCGACGACAACGCCTGCAACGAGAACCAAGGCTTTAGTCTTCATCTTGTGCGTGTTGGCGAAATCGGAGCAGTTTCACCGGGGTCCTCTGGGTTGCTCCCACGGCGGCGCACAGCAATGATGAACCAGAGGGCCCATCCATCCAAGGCGCAGGCGGCAACAATTCGAGACAGGGATCCTGATCCCAACAAGTCGGCGTTGAACGCTATCGCTGCGCAGATGGCGGAGGCGGCCAGGAAGAATTGTGATCGGGTAAGATCGGAACCCTCCGCTATGGCAAATGTCGGAAGCAGGCCAAATACCCAGAAGCTTCCCTGGAGACCGAACGGTGAGTGAGGGTCAGCGAGCCACATCGAAGCAATAACAGGAATCATGGCGAAAGATAAGAACACATTCTGCCATTGCTTTGTCCGAGCCTGCATAACGCCGGAGACCAGCGAAGATAACAAAATGAAGGCGACGAGCAGAATTCGAGGATTAACCGTTCCCGGGAAGAAATGCTGAATGATCAGGCTGAGGGCCTGGAGCACGTATCCTGCGACCAGGAGAACCAGCAGAAATGGAAGGAGAAACACTGCAACCAGAAACAGCCCGAGCAGCGTGTTGACGATAATATCGCGGCGGCCCATGACGAGATTAGATTCCACCCGCGAGGCGAAGTCCACCTTACCTGTCAAACCGGGCAATCCAACTACCACCTCAGGCGCTCTTCGTAACGTTTGCCGCCTGCGGCCCCTTCTGGCCTTCGCTGATCTCGAACTCTACCGTATCGCCCTCCTGCAGGCTCTTGTAGCCCTCGGAAGTGATTGCGCTGTAATGTACAAAAACGTCGGGGCCATCTGCGCGCCCGATGAATCCGTAGCCCTTGGCGTTATTGAACCACTTGACGGTGCCTTTCAGACGTTCCACGTACCCCCTCTTTCCGCACGTCTTTCAGATGGGGGGCCCAAAGACGTGCCCGCATAGGATGCATTTTGGAGCGATTAAGGATGGGGTGTCAAGGCGAAATGGTTACAGGCTGGGCGGGGACGCAGCGCCTTGCTGTGACCGGCTAGACAGCCGAAGGCCTGTCCCGAGCCTGCCGAAAGGCACCTGCCGAGGCAGGAGTATTCCTACCGCCGGACCTGGTGATCAAGCCACAGTATCGACGAGATGGTCTTCGCGTCACGAATTGTGCCATTCAACACCATACGAACCGCCGCTGGCAGGGAAACCATGCGTTTGTGGATCACTTCGTCTTCTTCGGGCTGGGCCTCACCAACGCGAAGGCCGGTGGCCATATAAACAGACATGGTCTCAGCAACGAATCCAGGGCTGGCGTAGAAGTTTAGAATGCGCCGCCAGCGGGTGGCAGTGTATCCGGTCTCTTCAAGGAGTTCCCGGCGGGCTGCGGGAAGTGGTTTTTCGCCGGGATCGATTCGCCCGGCAGGAAGCTCCCAGAGAAAATCGTTCGCGGCATGGCGGTATTGGCGCTCCAGCAGGACGCGCGGCGTGGAACGTGATTCATCGACCGCTAGTACCACCACCGACCCGGTGTGATGGATGACATCGCGACGAGCGCGCACGCCTCCGGGTTCCTCCACATCGTCCGTGGTCACCCAAAAGACCGGGCCGCGATACACCGTGCGGGAAGAAATCAATCGCGCCTTGGAGCGGGACCTGCTTTTCCTCTTGGCAGGCTCTGAATTGGAGCGCCGAGACTTGGGCATCTGAACAATATAAAGCACGGCTTCCCGCTTTCGGCTTCGGCCAGGAAACTGGCACGACACTGCGGGAGCACAGGCGTCGATTCTGCTATCCTGCCGGGCATGTCTGCAAAGCGGTCGGCAAAGCCGCGTATCGCGATCGTTGGCTCCGGGAATCTGGCCAGGGCACTGGCTGTTTCGCTGCGCGGAGCGGGATACGCGATTGACCAAATAGTCTCACGCGGGCAGGCTGCATCTTTGCGGCGGGCGAGGCGGCTAGCCCGTAAGGTCGGGGCATCGGCTGTGGCGGCGGCTCGGGCCAAGGTTCAGGCGGAGCTCGTTTGGTTTTGCGTTCCCGATCGAGCGATCGCCAGCACAGCGACATCGTTGACAAATGCGGCGGACTGGAAGGGCAAAGTCGCCCTGCACTCCAGCGGCGCTCTCACCAGCGACGAACTTGCCGTGCTGCGGGAGCGAGGCGCTGCTGTTGCGTCCGTTCATCCCCTGATGACTTTTGTGCGCGGCTCGCTCCCGCCGCTCGCGGGAGTGCCATTCGCCATCGAAGGAGATCAGAGAGCAACGCGGGCCGCGCGTGCCATTGTTCTGAATTTGCGCGGGCAGCCGTTCCCGATGCACAAAGACCAGAAAGAGGTTTATCACGCGTGGGGAATGTTTGCCTCGCCGCTGTTGACTGCCTTGCTGGCAGTCAGTGAGCGCGTGGCTGTGGCGGCCGGAGTCCATCGAAAAGCAGCCCGGGAGCGAATGCTCCCGATCCTCAAGCAAACGCTGGCCAACTACGCGCGACTGGGCGCGCCCGCGTCATTCAGCGGTCCCATCGCGCGCGGTGATGTAGCTACGGTGGGGAAGCATCTCAAGGTATTGTTGGAGGTTCCGGGCGCGCGGGAAGTCTATGTTGCTCTGGCGCGCGCTGCCCTGCGCCATCTGCCAGCGAAGAATCGGGCGGGCCTGGAAAAGATTCTACGAGCTGAATAAGTGGCCGAGCTTTTCTTTCTTGGTCTTCAGGTACTCTTCGGCGTGCGGACTGGGCTCGACTTCGCACGGTACACGCTCCACCACTTCGACCCCGGCGCGCTGCAGCGCCTCGACCTTTTCAGGATTGTTCGAGAGCAGCCGCACTCGGGTAACGCCCAGCGCTCTGAGCATCTGGCCGGGCAGCGCAAAGTCGCGCTGGTCGGCCTTGAAGCCCAGGCGCTCGTTGGCTTCGACCGTGTCCAGCCCCGCATCCTGCAACTCATACGCCTGTAGTTTCGCCATGAGACCGATGCCACGACCTTCCTGCTGTTCATAAATCAGGATCCCTGCGCCCAAATCGCGAATCATCGACAGCGCCATCTCCAGCTGTTGCCGGCAGTCACAGCGCAGCGAATGAAAAACGTCGCCGGTGAGGCATTGCGAGTGAACCCGCACCAGCGGGGGCACGGAGTGAATGTCGCCCATCACAAGGGCAACCGCTTCCTCAACCTCGCCGTTTCCATCCGCACCGGATTCCGCACGAAAGCCGTAGATCCGGAACTTGCCCCAGCGAGTGGGAAAATCCGCGGATGCGATCTGTTGAACTGCGTTGGCGGTCACAATCTGATTATAGCGGCTGCGCGATGAGCAGAGAGTGTAGAGGGAGCGCGGCCTAACCCCGCGCCTTGAAGGGGAAAATGGCATCTTGCTTCGAAGCAATGGGGGAGCCGTTGTGAGTAGCCGGCTGGAAGTGCCAGTTCTCCAACGCCGCCAGGCACTTGTTGTCGATTTCGGGGCCCAGGCTCTGCAAGACCGTTTTGCGGACGATTTCTCCTCTTTCGTCGATCGTGATTTCGATAACGACTTTACCCTCGGACTCCGGCCTTTGCCATGGGTAGACCACGGGATCGGAAGTCACGACGGGCAGAGCCGGGCGAATCTCATCTCCATATACCGGCCCGCCGGGCACACTTCCATAGGGCAGTCCCGCGGGTGCGCCATGACCCAGCTTTGAGAGCGTTGCTGTCTTTGCATTGTCCTCCGCTCCGGATGAAGCGAACGCAGTAGGTGGCAGCGGCAGTTTCGCTGGAGTGGACGTACGGTTCCAGGTCAGTTTCTCGTGTCCCAGCCGCTGGTGACGATAGACCTCGCTTGCCTGGTCCGATGAACTGGTGCTGCTGTCGTCGGGGGACTGGGTAGGGAAGTAAAGTCGGGCGACCACTTTGCCATTGTGTCCGATTGCAATGGAAGCGGGCGTCAGCAATTGAGGCTCCGGGGGGTGTAGCAGCCAGGCGAAGAGCAGGCCGTGCAGCGCGAGCGAACTCGCCAGCACTCTGCGCCGTCTTGACGTTCCAGAATTCAGTTGCGCAAACATCTCGAAGCAGGCTCCCACCGGCTTACTGCATAGATGTTAGGTTAGACGCGTGCTGGGGGTATTCGTCAAGGTCCTTTTGGCAGTTGGTCCAACTCTGGTAGCGGGTCGTGGTGCGGAGCAACGAACGCTGATAAAATAAGTGGGCAGTCGAACAATCCATCCGGTTCGTGGGGCTATAGCTCAGTTGGGAGAGCGCGTCGTTCGCAACGACGAGGCCGTCGGTTCGAGCCCGACTAGCTCCACCATCTTTTCATCCCTTAGCGCACCTTTTTTCCCCTCACATTCCATCACATTCTCAAGTCTGCGCCCGCGACAAATTTGTTGTTTCGCCAGAGGGAAGGGGTATATGATGCGCGGGTCAAAGACCCAAATCGCAGATTCTGGTTCAGAATCACCGAATGGAATTTCCTGAGCGGTTCACCCGGAGGTGTTGTGCCACCACTTGATCTTACCTCTCCAAAAGCTCAAGGACCAATCCGTGACCGCAATGCGGAGCGGGTGTGTGGGTTGAACGGCATCGCTGCCGCGCAACAGAGACTCGTAACTCTGCGCCAACTGCGCGGCGGACTCAATACGTCCATCAGCGAACTGGAAAACGAGCATAGAAAAGAGCATTTTGTTAACCAGGCGTTTCTAGTGGCTCGCTTTACCAAGGCGACTTGCGATGCGTTTCTTGGAATGGCCTCGGCACTCGCAGAGGCCGTCTTGCCTAAAGCTGTGGCCGCGCAGGCGAAATCTATCAATAGTTTTTACGAGACAGCGACGCCTCTGGCCACAGCGGCGTCCACAAAAGTCGCAGGCGGAAATGTCGACTACATGAAAACCCTTACCTCTTCGGCAAAGGGAGCCTCATCTTTCATTAGCAATGATGGGTATCAATTACTCGCTCAGTCCACCGTTGTTAAAGTGGAAATCATTAAGGCGGCTATGAACGGCGATAAGAAGGAAGTCGTCAAGACGGCTGGCGGTTATCTCTACGATTTGCACACAACGATCGCTAAGATCGAACGAATGCCAGATAGAAGTAAGCAAGCGGGCGCGCTCGCCGAAATCGCCAAGCGGGCCTTCGAATACCACAACGCCCTCGGCGAGGCCTTCGATGGAATGCTGGATAGTGAAGAGGAGGGCGACGAACGCTACATCCAGCTTAGGACCAACCTCTTGAAGCAGGCGAAGCTGGTGTCCGGAAAAATCGCTGAGCTGGAACTATATATCCAGGCGCATAAGCCTGATGCGAAGCAATCCCTTCGTCCCCTGGTCCTCCGCTAAAGACTGTATTGGAAGACTAGCTGCCCGTTAAGTAGCGTGACGCCGATCAGGCGGGTGTGATCAATCGACTCCCACGGATCATTCGCTGGAATAATGTCCACAAGTGCGAGAGAATATCTATCTGCTGCCGCCCACGGGCTTTTTGGGGTTGTGCTGGCGGGCTGCGGCATTCAGTTGCAGCCCTCGTAGCAGTACCAGCCGTGTTCAGCGACAGACGGTGCAATCCGCGTTCGTTCTAGGGGAGACATTCACCATCATGGCCACCACCACCATAGAAGTTGAGTCAGCCGCGGGCAAACCCAGGCATGCCAGGCTGGAACGCTGGGTTGAAGACGCCGCCCAGATGTGCAAGCCCGACCGCGTTCACTGGTGCGATGGTTCGCCCGAGGAATATCAGGCCATGCTGCGGCTGCTGCTGCTCACCGGGACCGCCATCCCGCTGGATGCGGCCAAGCGGCCCAACAGCGTGCTGGTCCGGTCTGATCCCGCGGATGTGGCCCGCGTCGAAGATCAGACTTTCATCTGCTCCCGCACCAAAGAAGAGGCCGGTCCGACCAACAACTGGGAAGATCCGGCGAACATGAAGCAGAAGCTGGCGGGATTGTTCACCGGCTCGATGGCGGGCCGCACCATGTACGTGGTGCCCTACAGCATGGGTCCGATCGGCTCACCAATTTCCAAGATCGGTGTGGAGATCACGGACTCGCCCTACGTCGTCGTCAGCATGCATATCATGTCTCGCGTTGGCAGCCATGTGCTGGATGTTCTCGGAACTGACGGAGAATTTGTCCGTGGCCTGCACTCCGTCGGTGCGCCCCTGGGCGCAAATCAGCCGAACGCGACCTGGCCTTGCAACGCCGAGAATAAGTACATCTGTCATTTCCCCGAAACCCGCGAGATTTGGTCGTTTGGTTCCGGTTATGGCGGCAACGCTCTGTTGGGCAAGAAGTGTCACGCCCTGCGCATCGCCTCGGTGCAGGCGCGCGACGAAGGCTGGATGGCCGAGCACATGCTGATCCTGAAGCTGATCAGCCCGTCGGGCCAGGCGAAGTACATGACCGGCGCTTTTCCCTCAGCATGCGGCAAGACCAATCTGTCGATGATGATCCCGACCCTTCCCGGCTGGAAGGTGGAAACCATCGGTGACGACATCGCCTGGATGAAGTTCGGCGCGGATGGCCGGCTTTACGCCATCAACCCAGAGTACGGCTTCTTCGGCGTGGCGCCGGGCACGAGCATGAAGTCGAACGCCAACGCCATGCTCAGCGTAACCCGGAACTCCATCTTCACCAACTGCGCCATGACCCTCGACGGCGATGTCTGGTGGGAGGGCATGACCGATCAGAAACCGTCCAAGCTCGTGGACTGGCTTCGTCGGCCCTGGACGCCAGACTCCGGACGGAAGGCGGCGCATCCGAATTCGCGCTTTACCTGTCCTGCGACGCAATGCCCGGTCATCGCTCCCGAATGGGAAGATCCGAACGGCGTGCCCATCGACGCGATCCTGTTCGGCGGAAGGCGCGCAGGAATTGTTCCGCTGGTCACCGAAGCTTTCAACTGGCAGCACGGCACTTTCCTGGGCGCAACCGTCAGCAGCGAGACCACCGCCGCCATCACTGGTAAAGAAGGCCGCCTCCGACGCGATCCCATGGCCATGCTCCCCTTCTGCGGCTACCACATGGGCGACTACTTTGCCCACTGGCTCAAGATGGGCGCGCACTCCAGCGCATCCAAGCTGCCGAAGATTTTCTACGTCAACTGGTTTCGTCAAGACAAAGCGCAGAATGGCAAGTTCCTCTGGCCGGGTTATGGCGAAAACAGCCGCGTGCTGAAATGGATCTTCGAACGCTGCGACGGCAAAGTCCATGCGAAAGAAACTCCGATCGGACGAATGCCCGATGCAGCCGATCTCGATACCAATGGCCTGACGATACCCGCCGCAAACATGGCGGAACTACTCAGCGTCGACATCAAGGGATGGCTAGCGGAAGTGCCGTTAATCAAAGAACACTTCGCCCGCTTCGGCACCCACCTTCCCGAAGGCTTGAACGCCGAGGTGAACAATCTGGAAGACCGTCTACGCGCAGCAAAGTAGCATAGGCGTCCCAGAGGATAAGGTTCTGGGTGCCCCATTTCTCGCGTTCTTTGCGAGAAAGCCTGCCCTGAGCGAAGTCGAAGGGTGGGGCTTTTCGCTGACACCTCCCCAACCTTCAACCTGCATTCCGCCGACTCTTCTCTTCGCACCAAGTCCAATCGTTGATCCGAACCAATCTGCTTCTCCGCAAGCATAGGAGCGGTAGTACAACTTGGTTTACATTCTTTACCGATTGCTGCATGCATGATGTTTTATGAACTTGGGAAGACTCCTGACTAGCCAGCCGACTCCTTATGCCGATCTGAATGCCGTCTTGTGTGACTTCGTCACGCGGGTCCGCAATGTTTTGGCTGATAATTTCATCGGCGCATATCTGCAGGGTTCTTTCGCAGTTGGCGATTTCGACATCTACAGCGATGTCGATTTCTTGATCGTCATCGGTGAGGATATCTCCGAAGACCGATTGCCGCCTCTGCAAGCCTTGCACGCGGATATCTTCAAGCTAGACTGTGCATGGGCTCAACATCTCGAAGGGTCGTATATCCCGAAGGCTGCGTTTGCGCAACTGCCGCCGCCGCGAAGAAGGTTCTTGTATTTGGATCATGGGAGCGCGGAACTTGTCCGTTCCGCGCATGACGATTCTCTTGTCGTCTACTGGTCGCTGCGGGAAAAAGGCATTACGCTAATCGGGCCGGAGCCGCGTAGTTTGGTGGCCCCGGTGGCGGCGAATGCTCTTCGCCAGGGAGTCTTGGACACCATGCGCACCTGGCAGCAGCAATTGCTGAGCAATCCGAACGAGCTGGATAACCGCTTCTACCAGCCCTTCGCCGTGTTGAGCTATTGCCGGATGTTGCACACGCTTGAGAGCGGAACAGTGGCGTCAAAACGTGCAGGCGCAACCTGGGCGAAGGAAGCCCTCGATAGAAGCTGGGGTCCACTCATTCAGCGCGCGTGGGATGCCCGGCCGGGAGACCCTTCATTAAAGGTTCGCCAAAAGGCTGATCCCAGCGACCTCAGAAACACTTTTGAATTCATAGGATACGCCGTTGATCTTACTTGGCAACGGTAGGAGAAACCGAAAGGGCAAAGCCCTTGCTTCTTCGCCCTCACCACAGCGCTTCCGCTCCAATTCACGCAAGATTTATTTGACAAGCAGCCGACCCGTGCTAATAATTTTTGTACTTTGTCCTCCTCTTCCCCCGGCCGGGTGGCACGCTAACTGCAGTGTTCAAGTTCAACAGCACCGTCGAAGTAACGACGCCCGGCGGCATACTCGAAAGCAACGTGGTCTTCCGTGTGCCGTGATGCGCTCCTCCTGTCTTTTATTGGACGCTGTAGTGGAGCGTGTAGGTTCCAGGAGTTGCGAAGCCGTCGCCCACGGCCCAAGCGTCCGACGTGGAAGAGGCGGCGATGCCGTTGAGGACACCTTGCTCGGGGTTTGCAACGTTACTCCACTGGGTGCCGTTCCAGTGGAACGTAACCTGGAATTCGTTTGGTAGCGGGAAGACCGTTCCTTCGCCGACGGCCCAGACGTCGTCACTAGCTATGGCCGCAATGCTGGCTAGAAACGAATAGCCACCCAAGCCTACGGTCAC
>Ga0210406_10004663_pt1 | contig 14572 bp, 12 predicted proteins | sample IncBWC30MmetaG_FD_155454 | JGI IMG/M metagenome (GOLD analysis project Ga0210406, IMG submission 155454) | Forest soil microbial communities from Barre Woods Harvard Forest LTER site, Petersham, Massachusetts, United States - Inc-BW-C-30-M | ecosystem: Environmental > Terrestrial > Soil >... | reverse complement strand
TGCGCCCTTAGCGAATCGCCTTTCAGAATCGTTTCGGCTATCGTCCCGTATTCCTTGAACTGCTTCTCGCGATCGCGCGGCGTGATGTAGGCTTGGAACTGCATGCGCAGCAGATGGATTTGCATGAGCGGCAACATCCGTTTCAGTTCGAGGTTGCCGCCAATCTGGATGATCGTATCGTAAAAGCTGCGCCGTTCGTCGAGAAAGGCGGCGGTGCCGCCGTCGTCCTTGAAGGCCAGCAACCGCCGGTAAGCCTCGTGCATGCGGTTCGCATTGTCGGCTTCGCTAATATGCCTCGCGGCGAGGTTCGCCATTAGCCCGACCAGCGCCTCTAGCACCATCAGGCTGTCGCGAACCTCGATCCTCGACATCGCCCTTACATAAGCGCCGCGGTGACGCGTCAGCGTCAGGACGCCCTCGGCCGCCAGGCGCTTGAGCGCCTCGCGCACCGGTCCTCGGCTGACATGGTAGTCGCGGGTGAGGTCGGCCTCGATCAATCGCTGGCCCGGGACGTAGACGCCGGTCCGGATGCTCCGGACGATCGCGTCGACGACCCGGTCAGGCGACGTCATCTTCGGGACGGGGTTCGCGGCGACTGCACTCTTGCTGGCTGCCGCGCGGCGCTTAAGACGCGTGGTGACGGTGTCCATGGTCCTTCTGTCCGGGCTTCCCCGCTTGTTCGCACCGCGATGGTCCGAAGAGGCGCCCACGCGGATCGCTTCGGAATCCAGCCCTGCTTATCCCGCGCCGCCGGGACGATCAACGCAACCCTCGGGGGACCTCTGGAAATCCGGCGAGCAGAGGCGCGCAAACGCCAAGGCGCTACACATTCGGCTGGACCATCACCTTGATCTGGGTCGTTGGCTTCCGCAGCGCTTCGAACGCCTCAGGAAGATGATCGAGCGTGACGATGTCGGTGATCAACGGCCGGGGATTGACCCGTCCCGAATCGAGAAGATCGAGCACGAGGCGCCAGTCCGGCCGCCCGTAACCCAGCACGTACTGGATATTGACCTCTTTGAAGATCGCCGAAATCGGCACCATCGTATCTTCGACCATGCAGACGCCGACCACGACGATGCGGCCGAAGGGTTTGGAGAGGTCGACACATTTCTGGATCATTCCCGGGACGCCGATGCATTCGAAAATGACGTCCGGCGGGCCGCCGGACTTTTTTCGGAAAGCCTCAGACACATCCTCCTTCGCCGGGTCGATGGCGGCCGTCGCGCCGAGCGCGCCTGCAGCCTCGCGCCGGGCCGGCGCATACTCGCTCACGATTACGTCTCTCGCGCCGGCGAGCTTTGAAAAGACCGCCGTCGCGAGTCCGATGGGGCCGCCCCCCAGGATGAGCACACGCTCTCCGACCGTCACCTTGCCCCGGTTGACGGCATGGAGCCCGACCGCGAGCGGCTCGACGGCGGCGCCTTCGCGGCTTTTGACGGCCCTCGGAAGCCTCAGCGCCTCCTTGACGCTGAATTTGACGAACTCCGCATAGGCGCCCTGCGCCGACGGATGAAAGCCGGTCAGGGTGTTCTTCGGGCACATGATGCCAAGATTGTCTTTGCATTCCCCGAGCCCGAGATTGCGGCACTCTTCGCACGCATTATTGGGCAATGCGGTCGCCATCTCGCCGACTTTCCAGTCCGGCGCGCCCGATTCGACGATTTCGCCGGCGAACTCGTGGCCAAGGATGGTCCCGTCCGGAACAACGAATACGCCGGGATGGGTCGAGTGCAGGTCGGAGCCGCAGACGCCACAATAATGAACCTTGAGAACGATCTCGCCGGGGCCGGCCTCGGGATTGTTCACGTTTTCGATGCGCAGCGGTTTGCCCAGTTCGTGAAAAACGGCGGCCTTCATGTCTGTCCTCCTCCCGTCGCGGTGGGTCCGATCTTCAGTGGACCTCGCCGATTTTTCGTCCTACAATTTCGGCCTACAATAGGTTGGCCGGCCTGGGATGTCCATCGCCCAATGGCGCGGCCAATTCAACTCTGGGAGGGAAGCCATGGATCGTTTGAAGGGCAAGATTGCGCTGATCACGGGCGCGGGAACCGGGGTCGGCCGCGCCTGCATGAAACTGTTCGCCGCCGAGGGCGCAAAGGTTGTCGGCGTCAGTCGTACCAAGGCCAACCTCGACGAGACCCTGGCGCAGGTCAAAGCGGCCGGCGGCGACGGTCGGATCGTCGCCGCCGATCTGTCGGCGCCGGACGGAGCGGAGCAGGCGGTTGCCGAAACGCTCACAGCCTTCGGACGGATCGACATTCTGGTGAACTCTGCCGGCGTCGGCTACAGCTGGCTCGAGAAGAGCCCCGGATCGATGGGGCCAGTCGACGACACGACGCCAGAAAAATGGGCCGAGGTCATGGCGATCAACCTCGATTCGGTCTTTCACATGTGTCGGCTCGTGATCCCTCAGATGAAGAAGCAGGGCGGCGGTTCGATCGTCAACGTCACCAGCATTTCCGGCTTTCAGGGCCTGCCAGCCGCCCACACCTACACCGCCGCAAAGGGGGCGGCGATCAATCTCACCCGCTCCCTCGGAATCACCTATTGCGGCGACAACATCCGCGTCAATTGCATTGCTCCGGGATTTATCGATACGCCGATGGTCGCCCCGGTGCTCGGCCTCTTCAACGATCCCGCGATGGCTGACCGCCTGACGCCGATGAAGCGCCCCGGCACGCCCGAAGAGATGGCCTACGGATGCCTCTACCTCGCCTCCGACGAGGCGAGCTACTGTCAGGGCACGGTGCTGGTTATCGACGGCGGCACGACCGCTCGGCAGTAGATGCGATCTTCCATTGCTGGGGGCGCGGGAGGCTACGTGCGGGTTGGGAAACTGCCGAAATGGTCGCTGTCCCGAAGGGCGTAGCGCTGCGAGTGTCCCACGCGTCGCCTCAACCGGGCGGAGACGCAACCAGCGACCGCGCCAACGAAAGACACTGACCAAAGGCCCTTGGAGCAACGCGATTCCCCTCCGCACGCGACTTTCGTCGCAGCAGGTGCGGTCTCGTCATGCGCCGCCGTAACTTTTTGGGTCGAGCATCGCAATCAAGCATGCGCGGGCCGGGTTACGAAACTGACTGCCGCCGCATCCCGCGCGCCAACTCCAACCGCCCAACCGGCTTCGCCGTTCTCAAGACCTTGACGTTAAGCGCCGCCTGCGAGCAGGGCTCGTAGCGATCGAATGGCGCAAGGCCTACACTAAAGCCTAACCACTGCGCCGGATTCGAGCGATCGGCGCGCCGCCTCGGCGCACAGGACGGCGAGCCTCGCCTGCGCCGCCGTGCCGGCATTAGGCGTGTGCCCGTTCCTGACGCAATCGACGAAATAGGATGCCTGATTCTCGTAGGCGTCGCCGGGCTTGGCGTCCAAAGCGTAGGATTTGCCGGGTTCGTAGACGACGAGAGAGTTCGTGCCGCCCATCTCGACACTGACGCCCCCGGCACGGAACACGAACTCGACAACCCCGCCTTCGCACAGAACCCTCAACGCAGCGGTGAACGGGTACCCCTCAGGCATGAACTCGCTGCCATCGACGAAGCCTTCGGAGTTGCCGTAGTCGACGGCAGCATGGATGTTGTTCCACAGTCCGGGCTTCAACTCACGGCCACGGGCATAGACCGACTTCGGCGCGCCAAAGACCCAGTTGAGGACGTCGAAGTCGTGGACGCACAGATCAAGCACTGCGCCCCCGCTCCAAGCCGGGTTGAGGAACCAGTCGGCCCAGCCAGGCAATTGCGAGAGGCGGGTCGCCACCGCAGATAGCGGCTTCCCGATTTTGCCGCTCTGCACGAAGTCGACGAGCGAAATATAGTCGCCCCAAAAGCGGAGGACATGGGCGACCAGGAGCACCTTGCCGCTTTCCTTCTGCGCGGCGATCATACCGTCGCAGTCAACGGCGGTGAGCGCAAAGGGCTTCTCCACGAGCACATGCTTCCCCGCCTTGAGCGCGGCGATCGTGTACTCGGCGTGGAGATGCGTCGGCAGCGTATTGCTGATGGCGTCGATCGAGGGGTCGTCGATGATCGCCAAATTATCGTTGGTGGCGCGACCGCCGACTTCATTCGTGAGCGTCTCCGCCTTCTCGAGGTGGCGCGAGGAGATCGCCGCTACCTCAACGCCCTTCATCTTGGCGTAGGCGCGGGCATGCGTGCGGCCCATGAACCCCGAGCCGAGGATTCCGACCTTCATGACAATCCGCCTATCGAGTTTTCAGGACAGACCGAGCGACGCCAGCTTCTCGTGCGAAGCCCGCATCGCGCGGTTGACTTCCGCAAGCGGCGGCCAAGGGTCACCGAGGAACTCGATCTCCACGCTGAGTGGACCGGTAAAGCCGCCCTTCTCCATGGTGTCGAGCACCGTTTTGAAATTGATGTGTCCCTCGCCGATCGCGGGGAAATCCCATACTCGTCCTTCACCGCGCTTGTCCTTCAAATGGCAGTGCACCAGTTTCGGCAGCGCAACCTTCAGATCGGCGACAGGATCGACGCCGCCGTAAAACTCGGCATTCGCGGTGTCGTAGTTGATAAGGACGTTCTTGCGGTCGATGCGCTGCAGGACTGGGATCGCGGCTACGGCCGACTTTGTGATCTCGCCGTGGATCTCGATGCCGAGAAGAATGTCGCGCGCCGCTGCGTAGTCGGCGAGGTCATGGATGTTACCCATGAAGGCTTCCTCGTCTTCGCTCTCGCTGTAGTGGCCGCCGATGGCGGTGTTCATGATCTCGAGGCCCATGCGCTCGCAGAGATCGACTGCCTTGAGGCCATCCTTCAATCCATCCTTGGTGGTTAAGTCGGAATGACCGCTGAGGCTTAGGGATATCAGTCCGAGCTTGTTCATCATGCGCTGAATCCGGCCAAGCGTTTTGGCGTCAGCCTCGAGCGGGACGTGCTCGGTCCAGCCGCGTACCGCGCTCAATTCGACGAATTTGTAACCCGCCGCCGCGATGCCTTCGAGGGCCTCTTCAAGGCTGTAGGTGTGGTAGCTGTTGGAATGCCCACCGAGCCTATTTCTGAACGCCATACAACCCTCTCTCTCTTTGGACCCGAAAACCCATTCCATACTCACGTTTCGCGAATTTTAGTTGTCAATCGCGGGTGGCATTGTTGGCCGCATCAGAAAAATCAGGCTTAGAGGCCAGCGACACTACAACGGTTCAGATAGCGGGCCAGCCCAGGTAGAGGGGAACACGGAAATCAACACGACAGCCGCGAGCATCCGCCGGCAATCCCGCCTTGATGCCGGCCCGGCAGTTCGCGACTTCGCCTGCATGGTTGCACTACTGAGGCGGCAGCTTGCGATCGGCGACCCGCCTTTCGCAGACACCGACCACCTCGAAGCCGGGAATCCGCGTGTAAGCGAGCGCGTGGCTCATTCCCATATTTCCGAGGCCGACGAGAACTCTCTTGGCCATCCGTTTGACCCTCCACTGCCTTTCTAGTTGTCGATGCGGATCACTTGGCCGGCGCGGGCGGATTCCTCCGCTGCGAGCGTCGCCTGAAGCGCCGCGAGCGCATCCTCCGGGCGGCCGATCGCGGGCGCCTCTCCCCTAAGGGCGCACGAGGCGAAATAGGCGAATTCCTCGCGCAACGCCCCTCCGCGAATTCCGTCGAATTCCGGCCAATAGGTGGTGTCTGGACTATGAAGTTTGTCGCTCGATACGACGCCAAGGTTCGGAAACGTATCCTGGATATGAATGATCCCAGCGTCGCCGATAATCGACATTCGTTCGTCGATGTCGAACGGCGTCTTCTCGGGCATGCACCAGACCGTCTCGAGCGTCGCTGTCGCGCCGCCAGCGAAGCGATACATGGTCTGTCCAATGTCGGGATATTTGAGGCCGCGCACATCGACCGTCTGCGCATATGCGCTCACGATGCGGTCGCCGGTGAACCAGAGCATGAGATCCGTGTCGTGCACGGCGTCGCCGACAATGGGGCCGATCTTGTTAAGAATCTCCGGCGTCCAGGCGGCCGGGATGTTTCGACGCGAACTCATCGCGACGATTCGGCCGATCTCGCCCGCAGCGATCGCCTGCTTGGCCATCCGATAGCGGGGGTTGAACCGGCAGATGTGTCCGACTTGGAGGATGCCCTTGGAGCGCTTGGAGGCGGCGATGATTTTCGAGGCGTCCTCCACCGTCGAAGCGATGGGTTTCTCGAGAAAGACGTGCTTGCCGGCAGCGAGCGCATCGATCGCCGGCTCGGTATGCTGGTCCCACATGGTGACGATCGAGACCGCGTCAATGCTGGGATCGGCAAGCACGTCGCGGTAGTCGCGCGTCGCCTTCGCCACCCCAAATTTCGTCGCCATAGCCTTGAGCCGCTCGGGCGTGCGAGTGCACAGCGCGGCGAGCTCAAGGTTCGGAATCCCGACGATAGCTTCGCATTGGATCTCTCCGAACCATCCGAGTCCGATGACGCCAATGCGTAGCTTATCCATCGCTGCTCCTCAAAGCCCTGGAACTGCCCTATGATCGCCCGCGATTGTCACGGTATCGAGCCGCAGCGAGCAGCAGCGGTCGAGCGTGGATGGCACCCCCGATTGCGACGGGGTTCCAAACGTAAGCATAGATGGCCCTGTAGCCGACCGCATCCTCGCTGACACTTCAGGCGCCGAACCAGCTGTCGTTCAAATACTGCATGTACTCGAACACCATTCCATACTTTCTTATGAAAACGACGCGGACGAAATTAGCGACCACGAAGGGTGGAATCAGGATCTCTTGGCCCTCCATATGAGGCTCGAGCGACCCGACCCGGAACGCTACATGCGGATTGGCCCGAACAGCCTCCGGCACAGTTGTTCCCTCGGTATAGCGTAAGAACTCAATGTGCTCGGGGTGATTGCGCGGATTGGTCACCCAGCACCGGCTTTGTTCAATCCAATTTTCGTCCGGTTGAGGCTCGGATGTCGTGAGGCCGACGTGGTCAAAAACGAGCATTGCCCCTCTCAGCCGTTTGCAGTCTCGCTGAAAATGAGGAGGCGCGCCCGCGCCTCCTCATCATTGGTCTAAAGCGACGTCTGAATCGCCTTGACGTCAACGGCTTGATAGTCCGGCGAAAGCGCGAAGCCTTGCGCGTCCGCCTGGACCTTGGCTTTGTCGAAACCGTTTGCCTGGTCGATCAAGTCGTTCTTGCAGACGTCCTCGAACTTGATTGGGTTGCTGATTTGCCCGATCTTTTGAGCCGTCGCGAAGAACAGCTCCCAACTCGAGGGCAGGTGGTAGCCCCATTTCTTGCGCTCATCCATTCGACCGCCAAACACGCTCGCAAGCTGCATCATCGACTCCGTCGCAACCGTCGGATTCATTTGCGACGCAAGGCCTGGGAATTGCATCATGACGATCTGGGTCGCGGCGCGCGGGTTATCCTTGCCGAACTCAAGACCCGCTGCCCAGCCTTGCAGATAGCGCGCATAGAGTTTTTGCTTCGCGGGATCCTCGAAGTCCGCCTTGCGGATCACGAAACTGTTGGCGGGCAGCTTCGAATAGTCCTTGCCCAATATACATTCAAAGTCGAGACCTTGACCCTTCCACTGTGCGCGCAATCCCTCCCAGCAGAGCGCAGCGTCGCCCTTGCCGGCCTTCAGCGCCGTTCCCCACGTCGGCCAGCCGGCCTCCACATACTTGATCGTCTTAACATCGACTCCGGCCGCATAAAGCATCGGGTCGCAGATAGACTGCCACCCGGCGCTGCCGAGCAGGATTGTCTTACCTTCAAGGTCCTTGACGCTCTTCCCTTTCTCCCCCTTCCTGAAGGCGATGTCGAACACGTCGCTGCCCCCCATGTGGAAGACGGAGACAAGTGGTATCCCCTGCTCCAGTCCGAGGGAGAATACCCCAGGGGAAGGATAGCCCATGTCGGACTGTTTCTGGTCCACGAGTTTGACAGTGGCGGTCGCATCCGATGGGCCGGGTTCGAGCGTCGTCTGTATGTCGCCGAAGTAACCGTACTTTTTTGCTACCCAATAGGGATAGTCGTCGAGCACTTCGATCGTCCCGCGCGGTGAAACCCACCGGACGCTTTCGCCGGCGGCGAAAGCCGACTGCATGCCCCCCAGGCCTAGCAGCGCGGTTGCGGAAACGTTACCCGCGGTAAGTGTCAGAAATCGGCGACGGTCCAACATCAGACCCTGTCCATTTTCAACAAGCATTGCTCTCTCCCTGGTCGTTTTTCCTCTTGAAGACGGTCCGCGTTTTTCGTGGCGCGCTACGCTTCCCAACCGGCCCACCTCTTTCCAAACCAATAGAAGAAGACGTAGATCGATATCCCGATTATCGCGAGAATGAGGATTATCGCAAAGAACTGGGGCATGCGGATTAAGGCAGAATAATAGGTCAGGCGGTTACCCAGGCCTTCCGCGCCCCCGACCATTTCCGCGCCGATAGTAGTCAAAAGACCGAAGATCGATCCGACCATCAAGCCGACAATGATCATCGGCATCGCCATCGGGATGCGAATCTTCGTGAAGATTTGAAACGTGTTCGCTCCAAACGAACGTGCTAGCGCAATCTTGGCGAGATCGACGCGCCTGAAACCAGTCGCGGAATTGATCATGACCATTGGGCCGCTCGCGAGCGCGACCGCAATGATGCGAGGCTCGCTGCCGAAACCGAAGCGCAGGATGAGCAGCGGCACCAGTGCGAGCATGGGCGTCGTGACGAGAAGCAGGATGTACGGTGTGACAATCTTCTCGACGAAGGGAAACTGTGTAATGACCGCCGCCATCACGAACCCGATCGCCCCGCCGATCGCAAAGCCAACGAACAATTCGTAGAGCGTGATCAGAAGATGCGGCCAGATGAAAGGCCACTCCGTATATAACGCGATGAGAATCTGGCTCGGCTTCGGCATGATGTATTGCGGCACGTTCAAGACGCGTAATAAAACCTCGGCGCCGCCGATGATCACCACCGCGACCAGCGCAATAATGGCCGTCTCCAGATGCGTGCGCGATCCGCCGAGACCAAACGAACTCAACTGCGCGATGCCCGGTTCGTCCGCCACCACTTGGCGGTTGAATTCGGGAATCTTGTCGCCTAACGCCTTGTCCACAAACTGTCTCCGAAATCCCGGAATGGCGGCATACGCTCAGGCGACCTCGAGCCCCGGCGCCCTGACTCGTCCGCGATCGATACTAGACTTGATGTCGAGTATGCGGGCGATGAAATCGGGCTTGGTTTGGATCTCGACCGACCGCGGCCGCGGAATATCGACATCGTAAACGGCCGATATGCGCCCCGGCCTCGCTGACATTACGATGACCCGGTCGGCAAGGAAGATCGCCTCGGCGATTGAGTGAGTGACGAAGGCGATCGTCTTGCCGGTCTCCATCCAGATTTCCTGGATCAGAATATTCATCTCGTCGCGCGTGAACGCGTCGAGCGCCCCGAACGGCTCATCCATGAGGAGAACGGAAGGGTCAACCGCGAGACTTCTTACGATCGACGCGCGCTGCTGCATTCCGCCCGAGAGCTCGCGCGGAAATTTGTGCTCGAAGCCCTTCAGATTGACCCGCTCGAGCAGATGATCGATCCGCTGCGTGTCAGGGCGGCGCCGCTTCAGCTCAAAGGGCAGCGCGATGTTCTTGAGGAGATTGCGCCACGGCAAGAGGTTGGCGTCCTGAAAGATCACCGCGATCTCGGGGTGCGGTTTGGTGATCACGTCCTTTCCGAGCCTGATCCGGCCGGAGGTCAAATCGTGCAGTCCAGCCATCGACCATAGCAGGGTCGTCTTGCCACAACCTGATGGACCGAGAATGCACAGGAACTCGCTTTCCCGGACTTCGAGAGACACGTTGTCGAGGGCGTGCACCGACCCGGACTGCGTCGCGTAGAACTTGGTCGCGCCTTCGACAACCATTTTCGGTTGCGAACCGGCGGCGCCGTTCGCCATCCGCTCCTCCTCCCGTGTCAAGCGCCCCACTGTTCGAAGAACGCCCGCCGTCGCGCGCTGGCGGGACACCTTCGGCTCGCAGATTCTGAAAACATCTTACACAATCCAACGAGGCGCAAGTGAAAACTTCCTCCTCGGCGCGCCGTCGACACCATCGCTATTTTCGACGGAAGTGTGGGCCCATTTTCAGCGCCTGAGTGCCCTTGGGGCTCACGGCGCGGCGCTGCGACTGGCTGCCTTTTCCCTGCAGCTCCTTTGCCTTCGAGCGAGTTTTATGTAAATCAATTACAGAGCGACCATCTCAAAAGCGGATCGATTATGTTGGGGAGGGGCGGGCTGAGGTCCTACTCGAACAGCGCGCTCACGAGCGCTCGATCAGCCGGCGTTAAGGGCGGGCGGCGCGAGTCAGTTGCCCCGATCGACCTCGTGTCGCGTATCCAGAGAGTCGAGGGGGATCTGTCCGCGGCCGAGCGCCGCGTGGCGGCCGCGGTAGCCGCCGACTATGACGCCACGACGCGCATGACGATCGGCGATCTGGCGAGGCGGGCCGGTGTCAGCCAGCCCAGCGTCACTCGTTTCTGCCGTTCGGTTGGCTGCGGCTCGTTTGGAGAGTTCAAGGTTCGCCTCGCGACAACGCTCACGGTTGCAGCTGTCTACTTGAAAACCGACCGCGTCTTCGACGACGACGTCGGGCAGCTTGCACAAGTCGTTATGCTGCGAGCGTCGAACGCAATCCGCGATTGCCTGGAGTGGCTCGACACGTCTGCCGTGCGACGGGCCATCGCGGCGATAGCGGGCGGCGATAGGCTCGACATCTATGGCCAGGGTGGGGGATCGGCGAGTCTTGCGGAGGACGCAAAGCTGCGATTCTTCCGGCTCGGAATTCCCGTGTGCGCCTACGCGGACGGCCATCAGCAGCGTATGTCGGCTTCGACATTGAAGCCGAAGGACGTCGCCTTCGCGATCTCGAACAGCGGCCACTCGCGCGCCGTGATCGGCGCGATCGAGATCGCTCGCTCCTATGGGGCGACAACTGTCGCGATGACGCGGCCAAAGACCCCGCTCGCCGCGGCTGCGGAAGTGGTCATTCCCATCGTCATTCCAGAAGACGCCAACGCTTTGATGCCTACGGCCTCTCGCTACGCCCACATGGCGGTGATTGACACCGTCGCCACTGGCGTCGCGTCCGAGATGGGGATGCGGTCGCTGGAATCCCTTCGTCGGGTGCGTTACGCTTTGGCGACCATCGGCGTCGCCATCCCATCGCCCTCTTCCGACCCGACGCCATTGATGAAGAAACGCAACCCGCGGGAATAGTGGAACGCGGAACTCGCGACGTTTGGAGAATACGCATGGTCGAACCTCGGCCGAGCGCGAACGGCGCGAGCGAATGGCTTGAGGCCTTCAGTTCGGCGCTCGCCTCGGGTGAGATCGAACGGGCCTCTTCGTTGTTCGGCGACGAATGTTTCTGGAGGGATCTCGTCGCCTTCACTTGGAACGTCAAGACTCTGGAGGGGCGAGACGAGATCGCCGCCATGCTTGGCGCCCAACTTGCAGCCGCAAATCCAACGACCTGGCACATCGACGGCGAGCCGACACAGTCGGACGGGTTGACGGAAGCGTGGATCACCTTCGAAACAAACCTTGCCCGCGGGCGCGGAGTCCTGCGCTTGAAGGACGGTCGCGCTTGGACGTTGCTTACGGCCATCGAGGAGCTCAAAGGCTTTGAGGAGCGCAAGGGCCGATCGCGTCCCCTGAGCGTGACGCATGGCGTGTATCGGCGGGACAAGACCTGGCTCGACGCGAAGCGGGAAGACGAAGATCTCGGCAAAGAGAAGCAGCCCTATTGCGTCGTGGTGGGCGGGGGACAAGGAGGCATCGCGCTCGGGGCGCGGTTGAAGCAGCTCGATGTTCCAACGATCATCCTGGAAAAGAACGCGCGCGCGGGAGACTCCTGGCGCAACCGCTACCGCTCGCTCGTCCTGCATGATCCGGTCTGGTACGACCATCTGCCATACATTCCCTTTCCCGAGAACTGGCCCGTCTTCGCGCCCAAGGACAAGATCGGTGACTGGCTGGAAATGTACGCCAAGGTGATGGAGCTGAAGTATTGGGCGTCCTCCGAATGCGTTCACGCAGAATACAATGAAGAGAAATCGGAATGGAGTGTTGATGTCGTCCGCAATGGAGCGCGCACGACCTTGAGACCCAAGCAGCTCGTGTTCGCGACTGGCGCTTACGGGCCGCCGAACGTCATTCCTCTGCCAGGTGTCGAGACGTTTCAGGGGCGGCATTGCCACTCAAGCGGCTACAAGACCGGCGAGCCCTACGCCGGCAAGGCGTGCATCGTGGTAGGCTCCAACAGTTCGGCGCACGACATCGCGGCGGACCTCTGGGAGTGTGGCGCCAAGGTCACGATGATGCAACGATCGCCGACGACTGTGGTGCGCTCGGAGACACTGATGGAGCTGGGGTTCGAGCCTCTCTACTCCGAGAGCGCGGTCAGAGCCGGGGTTACGACGGACAAGGCAGACGCAATCTTCGCCGCCACTCCGTTTCGAATCATGCATCGCGGGCAGATTCCGATCTACGAAGAGATTCGCCGCCGCGACGCGCCCTTCTATGCGAGGCTCGCGAAGTCAGGGTTTGAGATTGACTTCGGCGAGGACGAATCTGGCCTCATGATGAAGGCGTTGAGGACCGGTTCAGGCTACTACATCGACGTCGGGGCCTCGGACCTGATTGCCAGAGGCGACATCGCGATCCGAAGCGGTGTCGAGATTTGTTGCGTCGGGGAGCGTTCCGTGGAACTCACCGACGGCTCCGAGCTACCGGCGGATCTCATCGTGATGGCGACCGGATTCCAGTCGATGAACCGCGCGCTCGCTCCTATCATTTCCGAGGAAGTGGCGGATAAAGTCGGCAAGTGTTGGGGCCTGGGGTCTGGCGTGCGCGGCGACCCGGGCCCGTGGGAAGGCGAGCCGCGCAACATGTGGAAGCCGACGCAGCAACCTGGTCTTTGGTTTCACGGAGGCAATCTCGCGCTCTCGCGGCATTACTCTCTGGTCCTCGCGCTTCAGATTAAGGCGCGCATGGAGGGGGTGCCGACCCCAGTCTACGGGTTGCAGCCAGCGCATCACCGAAGTTGATGCCCGCGGCGCAACCGTGCGCGCCTTACTTCGAAAGGAACCGGAATGAGCGACGAGGAATTGGCCTACATGGGCGCGGCTGAAATCGCCGACAAAGTCCGCCGCCGCCTCTTGTCGCCGGTCGAGATCGTGGACGCGTGCATTGCCCGGATCGAACGTCGCAATCCAGGCCTCAACGCTTTCGTTTTCAACGGCTTCGACGATGCGCGCCGCGAAGCGAAAGCCGCTGAGGGGGCAATCATGTCCGGGGTTGCCGTCGGTCCGCTCCACGGCGTTCCTTCCGCCATCAAAGATCTCTTCGACTTCAAGCCGGGCTGGCCGTTCACCTTCGGAGGCGTCAGGGCGATGCGGAACTGCGTCGCCGACTGGCACTGCATATTTGCCGAACGCGTTGAAAAAGCCGGCGCGATCCTCCTTGGCAAGACCAACAGCCCGACCATGGGCTTGCGGGGCACTTGCGACAACTTCCTTTTTGGCCCGACACGCAATCCATTTGACTTGCGCAAGAACGCCGGTGGGTCCTCGGGCGGCAGCGCGGCCGCGGTCGCGGACGGACTCGTCCCTTTCGCCGAGGGCACCGACGCCGGCGGTTCGATCCGGATTCCTGCCGCTTGGTGCAACGTGATGGGGTTCAAGCCGTCATTCGGTCGGGTGCCCGTCGTCCTGCGGCCCAACGCCTTTGCCGGCGCCATGCCCTTCGTGGCCGAGGGGCCGATCAGCAGGACGGTCGAGGACGCGGCCTTGGCGCTCAACGCCCTCGCCGGATATGATTCGCGCGACCCGTTCGCCATCGAGACGACGGAGGATTTCCTTCCAGCCGTTCGCCGGTCAATCAAGGGCTGGAAGATCGCTTACAGCCCAAACCTCGACGTGTTTCCGATCGATCCCGCGATCCGCAAAACCGTGGACGAAGCGGTGCAGTGCTTCGCTGACGCAGGGGCGACCGTCGAGGAGGTCCGGCTCGGTCTAAAAAGAAACCATCGGGAGCTCAGCGACACGTGGACCAGGCTCATGGCGCCGCTCAATATCGCCGCCCTCGAAGGCATGAAAGCTTTTGGCATCGACTTGATGGGCGAGCATCGTCAGGATTTCCCACCCGACTACCTGCAAAGGGTCGACGCAGGCAGGAATCTCTCGGCCTTGCATCTGGAGGCTGATCAGGCGATCCGCAGCGAGGTCTACGACGCGATTCAAAGCGCCCTCTCAACTCATGAGATTCTGGTTTGCCCCACGGTTGCGGCGATGCCGGTCGACAACGCCTCCGACGGCGACACCAAAGGGCCCGCTGAGGTCGACGGCGTCGAGGTGGATCCTTTGATCGGCTGGTGCCTCACCTATGTCACGAATTTTAGCGGCCACCCCTCTGCGTCCGTCCCGGCGGGCCTCAGCGGCGGTTTGCCGGTCGGCATGCAGATCATCGGACGGCGTTACGCCGACAGCGACGTGCTGGCGGCGGCGGCGGCCGTCGAACGGCTGCGTCCTTGGCGCAATGCCTTCGAGATTTGTATTAAACGCCGGCTTGAG
>Ga0210406_10004662_pt1 | contig 14577 bp, 10 predicted proteins | sample IncBWC30MmetaG_FD_155454 | JGI IMG/M metagenome (GOLD analysis project Ga0210406, IMG submission 155454) | Forest soil microbial communities from Barre Woods Harvard Forest LTER site, Petersham, Massachusetts, United States - Inc-BW-C-30-M | ecosystem: Environmental > Terrestrial > Soil >... | reverse complement strand
GCGGCTTCACCTAAGGATCAAGTCACCTTGACCGACTCCGCGCGCTCTTTGCAAAAGATCGAAGAGGCTGTCGCCAAGACCCCGGTGGTGAATGCAGGCAAGGTGGCGGCCGTGAAGCAGGCCATCGGCTCCGGCAGCTACCAGATCGATGCGGGTCGGGTTGCCGGCAAGTTGTTGAAGTACGAGCGCGGTCTGAAGTAACGCCATGATTCCGGATGCCCGCCGCAGTCTGGAAGATTTACTGGATCGCGAGATCGAGCTTGCGGGCGTGCTGTCCGCCACGCTGGCCGCGGAAAAAACTGCGCTGACGGGGGATTCGCCCGAGGCGGTCGAAAAGAACGCCGCCGAGAAAATTCGCGTCCTGGAAACCCTTGAAAAGCTTGATCAAGAACGCCGGGCGCTGTGCGAAAACCCGACGAGTCCAGGCATGGCAGTCACGGTCATCGAGCGCTGGCGCAGTCTGATGGAACTCATGGCCGGCTGTCGTTCCGCAAACGAGGTCAATGGCCACATCATTCATGTGCGCCGGCACCAGATCCGTCAATTGATCGACATTGTGCGCGGCGGTCCGTCGGTCACCTATGACCCGCAAGGGAAAACCTTCGCCAAAGCGCTGCGCGCCCTCGCCCGAGCCTAAACTATGCTAGTCCTCAGCCGCCGCGCCGATGAATCGATCGTCATACAGCCCGCCGAGGGTGCTGACGCCAAGATGACCATGGCGCAGCTATTTGCCAATGGTCCGATCCAAATTACCCTGCTGGGCGGAACCGGCCGGCGCGTCAAAGTGGGCATTGAAGCTCCCGAGCAACTCGCCATCCGGCGCAAAGACGTCGCCTGATCGCTCGCGACGGGCGCCTGATCGCCGGCGCCGGCGTCTGATCAATAGCCGCGATCGTTGACCGCGCTGCGGTCGGATTTTACTTATCTCCGGGACCGCTTACATATCTTTGCCGATCGCGCAATTATCTTTTGCCGATCGCATCGACCCTTTCGCTATCGGCGCGCCGATGTGCATAATGGCGCCTCGAAAAACAATTCAAGAGTGGTACGGATGGAGCGTCGATTGCACACCCGCCACCGCGCGCGCACAACTGTGTACGTGGTGATGTCCGGACGTAAGAGCCGAATTTGCAAAGCCAAAAACTTGAGTGCAAACGGCGTCTTTGTCGAGACTGAAAATCTCGGTCTGCGCAAAGGGCAGCAGGTGCAGTTGGCGTTTGCGATCAACTTGGGATTGGTGACGAAAATTCATCGGCGCACCGCGATCGTTGCGCATGTCACCCGCGGCGGGACCGGCCTGATGATGGAGCAGTTCGCGGGCCGTTGAGCGGGTGCCCGGCTTTGGCTGCCGGACGCGGGCCTTAGCTGCCCCGGACACGGGCCTTAGCTGCCGGGACGCCGGTCCTTGCCGGGCGCGGGCCTGGGCTGCCTGGCTTGACACGTCCTGTAAACTGAGCCGATGCCACCCTTCGATCCTCCGCGCTCGGATGCCATCCGCATCCGCGGCGCCCGCCAGAACAATCTCAAAAATCTGGACCTCGACCTGCCGCTCAATGAGCTGATCGTCGTCACGGGCGTCAGCGGATCGGGAAAATCCTCGCTGGTATTCGACACGCTGTACGCCGAGGGGCAGCGCCGCTACGTCGAGACCTTCTCGCCGTACGCGCGCCAATTCCTCGATCGCATGGACAAGCCGCAGGTCGATCGCATCGAAGGCATACCGCCGTCGATTGCCATCGACCAAACCAACCCGGTGCGGACCTCGCGCTCGACCGTCGGCACCATGACGGAACTCAACGATCATCTGAAACTGCTGTTTGCCCGGGCAGCGGTCCTGCACTGCCGGGAATGCGGAAAGGGCGTGCGTCGCGACAGCCCCGCCAGTGTTCAGGCGCACTTGAGTGCGCTGGCCCGCGATCACGGCGATCCCAAGTTGCTGCTGACTTTCCCGGTGCCCATTCCGAAGAATTTTACGGAGACGGAAATCCAGGCCTTGCTGTCGGCCCAGGGGTACACGCGCATCCATGAGAAGCGCGGCGACACGCTGCAAGTGATTCAAGATCGGTTTCGCTGGTCGGCGGTCGAACCCGCGCGCGCGGCGGAAGCCATCGAAGCGGCGCTGAAAGTCGGCCAGGGACGCATCGATGTCTATCCGGAACACGATGCCGCCGGCGGCAAAGCCGCGGCGCCGTGGCGCTTTTCGACCGGCTTGCATTGCCCGGATTGCGACATCAATTACAAGGATCCCAGCCCCAGCACTTTCAGCTTCAACTCACCGATCGGCGCTTGCGATACCTGCCGCGGCTTTGGGCGCAGCATCGGCGTCGACTACGGCCTGGTAATTCCCGATACGACATTGAGCCTTCGCGCGGGCGCGATCAAGCCCTGGCAGACCGAATCGTACAATGAATGCCAGACGGATCTCCTGCGGTTCGCGCGCAAGCGCGATGTTCCCATCGACACGCCCTGGCGCGAGCTGAGCGATGCACAGCGTGCCTGGGTGATCGAAGGCGAAGGCGAATGGACCAAAAACGTTTGGTACGGCGTGCGGCGCTTCTTCGCCTGGCTCGAAACCAAGGCGTACAAGATGCACATCCGCGTGCTGCTGTCGCGCTACCGCTCCTACACCGAATGCGGCGCCTGTCGCGGCGCTCGCCTCAAGCCCGAAGCATTGTTGTGGCGGGTCGGCAAGCCCGGCATGAACATTCGCGAACTGATGTTGCTGTCCATCGACGACAGCCGAAAATTCTTCGACTCTCTGGAATTGCCGACCCTGCTCGATGCAGCCACCGAACTCTTGCTCCGAGAGACGCGCGCGCGCCTCGAGTATTTGACCGACGTGGGCCTGGGCTATCTGAATCTCGACCGCCAGTCGCGTACCCTGTCCGGCGGCGAGGTGCAGCGAATCAACCTCACCACGGCTCTGGGCACATCGCTGGTCAATACCCTGTTTGTGCTCGATGAACCGTCGATTGGACTGCATCCGCGCGACGTCGAACGCATCGTCGGCGTCATGCACCGCCTGCGCGATGCCGGCAACACCCTGGTCGTGGTTGAACACGATCCCAAAGTCATACAGGCGGCGGACCGGGTGCTCGACATCGGTCCCGGACCCGGGGAACACGGCGGCGAAATCGTTTTCTACGGACCGTTGCGCGAACTGCGCGCCGCGACAGGATCGCTGACGGCCGATTATTTATTTCGCCGCAAGCGCGTGGAAATAGCGCCGGTCGCGATTCGCGGCAGCGCGCCGGCGCGCGATTCCGAATCGTTGCGTCTCGAGGGCGTCGCCGAGCACAACCTCAAGAACATCGACGTGGCGATACCCTTGAAGCGCCTGGTCTGCGTGACCGGCGTCAGCGGCTCGGGCAAATCCACGCTGGTGCACGACGTGCTGTATCCGGCGCTGCTGCGCGCCAAGGGCAAGCCCACGGAAAATCCGGGCCTGCATCGCGCGCTCAAAGGCGCGGAGCTCATCGACGATGTGGTCATGGTGGACCAGAGCCGCATCGGCCGCACCACCCGCTCGAATCCGGCGAGCTACGTCGGCGCGTTCGATGCGATCCGCGACTTGTTCGCGCGCCTGCCGGAAGCCCGCGAGCGCAAGTACACCGCGGGAACATTCAGCTTCAATGCCGGCAACGGCCGCTGCCCGGCATGCGGCGGCAACGGCTTCGAACACGTCGAAATGCAGTTCCTGTCGGACGTGTACCTGCGCTGTCCCGATTGCGACGGCCGCCGCTACCGGGCCGACGTGCTCGACGTCAAATTGACGCGCGCCGATTTTCCGTCCAAAAGCATCGCCGATGTGCTCGACCTGACCGTGTCCGAGGCGCTCGGATTTTTTTCCGCGGACGCGGAAGTTTGCCTGCGGCTCGCGCCTCTCGCCGAAGTGGGACTCGACTATTTGCGGCTGGGTCAGCCCGTGCCGACCCTTTCCGGCGGCGAGGCGCAGCGCCTCAAGCTCGCCGGCCATTTGGCGCAGAGCGCCGTCCGCCTGCAGCCGCCGAAGAAAAGCGCGCGCGCCGCCGGCAACGGCGCTGCGCGCCTCGGTTCCCTGTTTTTGTTCGACGAACCGACCACGGGTCTGCACTTTGACGATGTCGCCAAGCTATTGCGTGCCTTTCGGCGGCTCCTCGATGCCGGACACTCGCTGCTCGTGATCGAGCACAATCTCGATGTCATCCGCGCGGCCGACTCGATCATCGACCTCGGACCCGAAGGCGGCGATGCCGGCGGCCGCGTGCTCGGCGTCGGGACGCCCGCCGAGATCACGCGCATTGCGGCCTCGCACACCGGGCGCGCGCTCATCGAGGAAGAGCAGGCCGGGGCCTTCGTGCGCGACTCGGCAGCCCTGCCCTATGCAAATGCGCCGGTTCCGCACGCAAGGCCGTCCGCGATCGAAATTCTCGGCGCGCGCGAGCACAACCTCAAGAACGTCGACGTGAACCTGGGCCTCAACCAATTCACCGTGATCACCGGCGTGTCGGGCAGCGGCAAGAGCACGCTGGCATTCGATATCCTGTTTGCCGAGGGCCAACGCCGCTATCTCGAATCCTTGAACGCCTATGCGCGGCAATTCGTGCAGCCCTCCTCGCGCCCCGACGTCGACGCCATTTTCGGCATTCCGCCCACGGTGGCCATCGAACAGCGCACCAGCCGCGGTGGACACAAGAGCACGGTGGCGACGCTCACCGAGATCTATCACTTTCTGCGCCTGCTTTTCGTCAAGCTGGGCGTGCAGTACTGCCCGGACTGCAACGCCCGCATCGAGCCCCAATCCGCGGATGCCATCGCCGCGCGCCTGCTCACCGAGTATCGCGGCAAGAGGATTGCGTTGCTGGCTCCGCTCATCGTCGCACGCAAGGGTCTGTATACCGCTCTCGCCAAATGGGCGCGAAGCAAGGGCTTTACGCACCTGCGCGTCGACGGCAGCTTGATCCCGACCAAGAAGTGGCCGCGGCTCGACCGGTTTGTCGAGCACAACATTGAATTGCCGGTGGCCACGCTGACGATCAGCGCGTCGGGCGAGGCCCTGTTGCGCGAACAGCTCGACCTAGCGTTGCAGCACGGACGCGGCGTGGTGCATGTGCAAGTGGAATCCGGCCCGCGGGTCGAAGCCGATGTGTTTTCGACCAAGCGCGCCTGCCCGAATTGCGGCACGGGATTTCCGGAACTCGATCCGCGGCTGTTCTCGTTCAATTCAAAGCACGGCTGGTGCAAGAGCTGCTTCGGCACGGGGCTGCGGTTGCCGCAGTTCGACGCCGAGCAAAGCGGCGAGGAATCGATGTGGCGCGAAGACGCGGACGCGCCCCTCGAGCCCTGCGCGCAGTGCGCGGGGCAACGCTTGAATCCCATCGCGCTGAGTGTGCTGTTTCGCGGCCAGTCCATCGCCGCGCTCACGCACCTGCCGGTGCGGGAATTCTCGTTGCAGCTCGCCAAACTGAAATTGGCGGGCCGCGAGCGCGACATCGCACGCGATCTGTTGGCGGAACTCGCCGCGCGCACGGCGTTTCTTTGCGATGTGGGGTTGGGCTATTTACAGCTGAATCGCGCCGCGCCCACCTTGTCCGGCGGCGAAGCGCAGCGCATTCGCCTGGCGGCGCAATTGGGGTCGAACCTTCAGGGTGTCTGCTATGTGCTCGATGAACCGACCATCGGCCTGCACCCGCGCGACAATCTCACGCTGCTCGATACCCTGGATCGGCTGCGCGCCAAGGGCAACACATTGGTCGTCGTGGAGCACGACGAAGACACGATCCGGCGCGCCGATCATGTGATCGACCTGGGTCCCGGCGCCGGAACACGCGGCGGTCGCTTGGTTGCCCAAGGCACTGCGGCTGAACTCGCGCAGTTGGGGAATTCGGCGACCGGCCGATGCCTCGCGGCACCGTTGCTGCATTCCCGTTCGCGGCGGCGTGCGATTGAGCGCGAAACGCCGATGATCGAGGTCAACGGCGCGACCCTGCACAATCTTCGCAAGATCGACGCGCGAATTCCACGCGGGCGCCTCAGCGTGATCACGGGCGTGTCGGGGTCGGGCAAATCCTCTCTGGCGCGGGATGTACTTCTCGGCAACCTGAAGCGCCTGTTATCGCGCCCGCGCCGCGCCGAGCGAACGCGCAATGGTGAGCTGGCGCGCAACGGCGGGCAGGCGCGCGACGGCGGGCAGGCGCGCAAACCCGCGATGCTCGAGGGTTGCGATGCCATTACGGGCTGGCAATCGATCAGCCGCGTGCTCGAGGTCGATCAGACACCCATCGGCAAGACGCCCCGCTCGTGTCCCGCCACATACATCGGATTCTGGGATTCCATTCGCCGTCTCTACGCGGACACCACCGAGGCGCGCATGCGTGGCTTCACCGCCAGCCGCTTCTCCTTCAATACCGCGGGCGGCCGCTGCGAGGCCTGCGAAGGCCAGGGAATGCAGCGCATCGAAATGAGCTTCCTGCCGGATGTGCAGGTGCTTTGCGACGAATGCGGCGGCAAACGCTTCAATCCGGAAACCCTGGGTATTCTGTTCAAGGGCAGGAACATCGGCGAGATACTCGCGATGAGCGTCGACGACGCGCTGCCATTCTTCGCAGCGGTTCGCAGCGTCCATCATCCTTTGAGCCTGCTCGCCGACGTGGGATTGGGATACTTGAGTCTCGGCCAGCCCAGCCCGACCTTGTCAGGCGGAGAGAGTCAGCGCATCAAGCTGGTCACCGAGCTCGCCAAGGTTCGCACGGACGAACTGGGGCAGGACATTGCGCGCCGCGAGGGACAGCACACGCTCTATGTGCTCGACGAGCCCACCGTTGGCCTGCACATGGCGGACGTGGAGAAACTGTTGCGCGTGCTGCATCGGCTGGTGGATACCGGCAACACCTTGGTCGTGATCGAACACAATCTCGACATCATGGCGGAAGCGGACTGGATCATCGATCTGGGGCCCGAGGGCGGCTCCGGCGGAGGGCGGGTCGTGGCGCAAGGCTCGCCCGAAGACGTCGCGCGCAAGCCCGGCAAGAGCCATACCGCGAAAATCCTCGGTGAGTTTCTCGAGGAGCGCGGCGCAGCTTGACGGCTCACCGGCATCCTCGGGCCCGAGGCATCGTCGCCCGCGGGCCCCGAGGCATCGTCTATCTCTGTATCGGCGCAGCCTGCAATCGGCTCCCGGTGACTTCGACATCGACTCGCCGATCCGGCGCGAGACAACGGATCAGTTCGGGGGTTCGACGCGGGCCTGGGCACTCATCCGGCTTCGTGACCGGGGCTGAGCCGTCTGCGCCTTGCGCGGCGATCTTGCCTTCAGGTATCCCCGCCGTTTCCACCAAGTAAGACTTCACCGCTTCGGCGCGGCGCTCCGACAGTCTCTGATTGTATTCATGTCCGCCAATCCGGTCGGTGTATCCGGTGACCGTGATGACGTCGTACTGATCCCCCTGAAGCGCGGCGGCAAAGGTATCGAGCGCTTGCTTGCCTGCGGGCTTCACGGTCGACTTGTTGAAGTCGAACAGCGAGTCCGCCGAGAAACTCACCCTTTTCCGTATCGGGGGCAGGGGCGGGGGCGGTGGTGGCGGCGGTGGCGGCGGCTCAACCGCGGCGACGGGCGGAGGCGGAGGTGGCGGGGCCGGACGCGGCGGCGGCGGCGGCGCAACGCCAAACCGATACAGCAGACCGACCGTGAACATGTCGATGTCGCCTTTGTTGCCGACGGCATCGTCAACCCGATAGCGCTCGGCCTCGGCGCGCAAGCCCCAAGATCGCGTCAATGCATACTGAAGACCAAAACCGAACTTGTAGTTTCCGGCATCCTTGCTGCGCCGGGGATCCGGCACGATGACGGCGCCGTAGCCGACGAACCTGTCCTTGGCCTGCGCATAGTCAAACCCGAAGCGGCCGAATGCCGAGAACTTTTCCGTGAAAGGCAGAAAGGCGACGGCGTCGAGATTCGCACCCTTGAGCTTGATGTCGCCGGTCAGTCCGGCGGCAGGCAGGGTATTGGCGGTAAAGCCGAACGTGCCGAGATCAAAGTACCCGCCCTCGAGGGCAATGTATTTGTTGAACTGGTAGCCACCGAATAGTTTGTAGCCGAAATGGCTGTTGTCGTCCTTGATCGCCGTGGTGGCGAATCCCTCATCCAACAATCCATTGACGATTCGGGTGTCGTCGATTTTCGCCCTTGATTGGCCTGCATTCGCTCCGACGTACCAACCGGAGTCGTCCGCCACCGCGAATGAGCCGGCGGTCACCGCAAGCATCGCGGCAGCCAGGGTCCCCAAAGTTCTTGATAAATTCACTGTATTCTCCCTCACAATTTTTTGCTCCATGTCCTTACGGGCCCGGCACGTTGATGACGGTATCGACCAGGGTTACCGATGCGCCCAATGACAATGCTCGGCCATTCAGAGTTACGACGGCGACGTTGCCGGCAGTGGAGAAGGCGGCTCCCGCCTGGGCAATGATGGTTCCGACCATGGTTCCCCCGCCCCCGGCGTTGATCGTGGCGGCAGCGCCCACTTGCCAGAAGACGTTCTTGGCCTGCGCGCCACCTGCGAGGATCACGCTCTGAGGAGCCGCCGCGCCCGGGCCGCCCACGGTCAGCGTGGTCGCCATCTGAAACACCCAGACGGCATTCGCGTTGCCGCCGGCGTCGAGGGTAAGGTTCCCTCCCTGCATCATGAACGATCCTGCCGGGGCTGTATAAACGCCGGGCGCGAGCGTGAGTCCCGCGAGATTGCCGCCGGGATTTGCACCGGGCGGCAGGCCCGCCAGAGCCAGGTACGCGGTTTGTGCGTCGAGACGAGCTTGCGTCGCGATTGCGCAAAAGGCCGCATTGGGCCCGGCGGATGTGGGGCCGGTGGTGGAATTGGTGCAGGTGTAAATCGTCCCGTTCACGGTGCCGATATTCGCCGGCGATTCGGTATAGATATCCCCGGCCGTGTCGTTGAATCCGGTAATCGACGAATTGGCGGTCGCGATCGTCCCGATGTCGCCGTGGATCACGGTCAAAGTTCCCGTATTGGTCATGCCGGCGGTACCGCCAAAATCCCCGAACGGCGCCGCCGAGCCGAGTGACACGGGTGCCAGACAATTTCCCGTCGCGGGGCCTGCCGTGAATGTCCAGGTGAAGTTACTCAGCATGTCATCGGCCGGAACCGCGAGGTCCTTGACGCCGTTGGCGCCGCCGATGATCTTGGCCGTGTAGACGCCGCTCGGCGTAAGAGCGCTCTGCGGCGTGAATGTCGCAATGGTGCCCGTCGCCGCATCGAGTGCCACGGATGCCGCGGTGACGGAGGTCAACGCGGGGGCGGGTCCCGCCAGGGTGAAATTCGCCGCATTGATCGTGCTGGGGTCCATCCGCAAGCCGGCTGGGACCGTGAAGGTCGCGTTGACGGAGGCGTTCGGACACACGCCCAACTGAGCCGCCGTGGGGTTGGTGGATTTTACCGTGACGTTGGTCGATGCGACCGCGGCCGACGTAGTGAAGGTCCACACATAATTGCTTGCCGCAGGCAGGGCCGCTTGATTGCCCGCCAGCGCGTTGCCCGCCAGATCCGTCGCCGCGCTGGTAACGGTCGCCGTATAAGTCGCGCCGACGGTCAGCGCAGCCGCCGGTGTGAAGACCGCGGTGTTCGAGCCCACTTGGTAGCTCACAGTGCCTGTGGGAGATACGCAAGGCGCCGCGCAGGTGACCGTAAAGCTGGTGCCGCTGACGGTCGAGGGCGCCATCGCCTCGGTGAAGGTTGCCGTGATCGCTGAATTGACCGGCACACCGGTGGTCGGGCCCGGAGTCGTCGTCGCGGGGACCGTGAGCGTCACTCCGGGACGGGTCGTGTCGGCAGAAGCGCCTGTTGTGAATTTCCACACATAGGGAGCGGCTAATGCAGTGCCCGCCGCGAGACTCTTGGCCCCGGTGATCGTGGCGGTGTACAGCGTGAGAGGCGCGAGATTCGCCGCCGGCGTAAAGGTCGCGTTGGTTTTCCCGGCATCGAGCGTCACGGCTCCCGCGGGACTCACACACGGCGCCGCGCAGGTCACCGTGAAGCTCGCGGCGCCGGTGATCGGCGCCATCGCCTCACTGAACGCGGCGGTGACCGCGGTGTTGATCGCCACTCCGGTGGCGTTGTTGACCGGCGCCACGGCAGTCACCGTCGGTGCGATCGGCGCGGCGCCCGTCGTAAATTGCCACGTATAGGGATTGGCCAATGCGGTGCCGGCCGCGAGATTCGCGGCGCCGGTAATCGTGGCGGTGTAGAGAGTGAGCGGCGCAAGAGTCGTTGCCGCCGTCAATGTGAACGTTGCGATTTTGTTCGTCGCGTCGAGCGCCACGGTGCCGGTGGGGCTGACACATGGCGCAGCGCAAGTTACCTTGAAGCTCGCCGCGCCGCTGATCGGAGCCATCGGCTCATTGAACGTTGCGGCAACCGTGGTGCTGATCGACACGCCCACGGCATTGTTGAGGGGCGCCACCGCGGTGACCATCGGCGCGAGTGTGGCAACGCCCGTGCCTAATACGGCATCTCGGCTGCAGCCTGCCGCGACGAGACCCAGCAGTAACGCTGTGAACCACGCCGTGTGTTTGGAAAATCCTTTGAATGCGCGCATCGAGGTTGCTCCTAATTTCCGCTGTGCGCCCGTATGTCGAACATTCGATGGGCCGGCGCTTAGCGGGCGGAGTCTCTTCCTCTCGCGTTTTAACTTCCGTACGCTGGCGCGCATAGGCGCCAAATGAGTGCGGTTTTGAGATGCAACATTTACAAATTGCTCTATTCCCTTACACGCAAACGCTCATCTGCGATGCGCGTCTCACTTTGCGCAAGCACCGCGAGCGACGGGCGAAAAAGGAGCGGCGGAGAAATACGCCACGCGCGCAGCGTGGCTTTGGCGGCTGCGCCGCTCAGCTCGAGTTTGGTTCCAGCAACTCGATGCGATTGCCGAACGGATCATCGACGTAGATACGATGATAGCCTTCGAGAGGCTCACCTTCCTTCAACGCACATCCTGACGCCCTGAGCTCTTCCTGAAGCACACGAAGGTCCGCAACCAGCAAGGCCACGTGAGCCTTGCGCGCCGGCCGGAAATCCGCCTCCACGCCCAGATGAATTTTCAGATCTTCGCGCTCGAACCAACAGCCGCCGCGCTTCGCAAGATGGGCGGGCTTGCGTACCTCTTGAATCCCCAGCGCGCCCGCGTAGAAAGCGCGAGCGAGATCTTCGCCCCCGGCCGGCATCGCCAACTGCACATGATCGATGCGCGTAATTCGCATTGTGATCAAGGGCTCAAGGGAATCCGTTTCGGCTTGGGTATGGACTTCGATGCGCCGAAATCCGCCGGCAATGGCGGAATGACTTGGTTGGGATACCAGAACGTCAGATGACAGCTCTCGCACACGCCGTCCATGGCCGCGCCGGCATTCATCATGCCGGTCGGATCTTTCTTGTCGATGGATGCGAGCATTTGCGTGCCCGCCTCACGCAGCGCTCGCGCAAATTGCACGAAGGCCGGATGCTGCGCGTCCAAGAGCTTTTGCCCTTCTTCGGCGCTGAGCACGCCCGAGGTACCCTGATCGAGTACCGGGCTTCCAGGGGCGACGAGCCTGCGGCCGTCCATGACGAGCAAATTCGTTCCCTCGATCAGCGCGATGGCATGGCGCCTCGCGTTCTGCCATTCTTCATCGGAATGCGGCTGGTGAAAGACGGTTCCTTTTGCCGTCTCGATAATGCTGACTGAATCCCAAAGCGCGTCCGCCGACGGGTCAATGACCGCGTCCATCAGTTCCTGGATGCTGGCCATGATTTGAAATGGCGGTGCCGGTGCCGCAGGCGCCGGCGGGGCAGGCGCAGGCGCGGCGGCCGTCACTTCGCTCTTCTGACATGCGCCGAGCCCAAAAAGAGCCACAAGAATTGAACACAGCGGCACTAACGGGCTTTTCACTTAAGGTTCACTCCCTTGTTCGGGTTGAGATTCCCGACAGCCCATTAGTCTGAATCGCCGGCAGTCAGAAGGGAAGGGTTTGCCATTGTCGAGCTCACTTGCCGGCAGGAATTTCATCCTCCGACTTTTTGACGGGTTCCTTGGTATGCAGCCCCTCATCTTCTATTAAGCGCCGGCGCACGTACAAAAATCGAATCGTTTCGTATTCGAAGGGCGAGCCGCCCGAATAGTAGCGAAAGTCGATGTTGGCGCGTTGATCGGTTCCATTGACTACCAGCAACCCCCACGAGACGTTGCCGCGGTAAAGGTTTGCGATGTTGATGCCATACCCCACCCCATAGTCGGCCAGATAGCCGACGCCGTCCCGAAGCGTCGAAGGGCCGAGCAGCGGGATCACAAGGTAGGGTCCCGGGTGCATGCCCCACTTGGCCAATGTGGTTGCAAACCCGGTGGGCGTACCGGGGAGCTTGAGCTTGGTGGCAACATCGAACAGGCCGCCGATGCCGATGGTGCTGTTGATGGCCAGGCGCTCGAGGCTGCGCAATCCATACTTGAGCCGCCACTGCAGCGTGTAGTTGATGATGCTGTCGACCTCGGTGAGATTGCCGAAGAAATTATGGACGCCCGCGCGAATCGGTCGCGGAGCCCGCCGGTAAGTGTCGGCCACCGGCAAAAAAATGGCTTCATCGAAACGCGCGTTGAATCGATATGTAAATCGGTTGAGGCGCTCCCAGGGATCGTACGTGTACATGGGCGGCGCGTCGGCGGGCGTCAGAATCGGCGGGGCTTCGCGCACATCGTGTGCTTCATGCGCTTCGCGCGCTTCCTGAGCGGAATCGTTGCCGGACTCGGCAGCGGCGGCTTCGGCGAATGCAGCGGCATTGGCGGCCGCGGCGGCATTGTCGGCCGCCGGCGTTTGGTCGGGAACCTTGCGGATGGAGACCATTTGCGCGGCGCAGCCGCCGAGCGCCAGTGCGATGATTCCCAAGAGTACAGCCGCCCTCACGGCGCATTCCGCGGCCAACGGCCCGACAACATGTCCAGCATATCCGCCACTTGCTGGCGATCTCCGACCTCGCCCAGATGGCCGCCGTGATCGTAGACGATGATTCTGGAACCCAGCGTGTCCTGCAGCCAGGAGAGTTCGCGCCGGTTGATGATCAAGTCGTTGCTGCTGGTCTGCGCATAGTAGTCGCCGTCGTCGCGCAACGTGTCGGTAATGATGTCGAGACGATTGGCCGCGATCAATGAGGCGCTCGTCGCATCCGGCCGGCGCATGAGATAGTAGGGTGCAAACACCCGGGTAAAATAATCGGCAAAGGGCTTGGCGCGCAGGTCGCGTTGAATGTCCTCGAGCGAATCGCCCACCTTCGGCGGATGCGCAGGATCGGTGATCACGCCGGTCTTGGCGTACAAATCACCGATGAAGAACATATCGACCAACTGCAGTCGAAACGTCATCGCGATCGCCGCGGAGAATTCCGCGTCCGTCTTGAGCGTGACGGCGGCCGCACTGTATAGAAAGTTCTCATCCAGTTCGAGACGGTCCGAAGCACGGTACAAATTCGCGATCTGCGCATAAAGCCGGCGATAGAGCAGTTCCACGGCCCGGTCGCCCGGGCCAATCGTCGCCGCAAAGAGCCGGTCGAGCCGGCCCACGGAGGAGAACAGGCTGACGGGCGGATTGATCATGACGACGCGGTGGATCTTCAGCTTGTGCTCGGTCGCGTCGATCGACTTGACGATGGCCGCATTCGCGCCTCCCAGACTGTAGCCCAACACGTCGATATCGGTCACGCGGACCTTGCGCGGCAGGTGCGCAATGATCTCTTGCATGGCGGCGTACAAATCGCTGCCATCCTGCATCAAATCGCCGGCCACGCCGGTGCGCGACGCCGACACGATGAAGCCGGGAAACGTGGGCGACGGCATGGTCAAGACGTGGTAGCCCGCGCCGTAGAGGGCCGCGCGCAGCACGGATATCGTCTTGGTGTTGCCGTCGCTTCCCGTGCCGGAAATCACGATGGCCAGCGGTGCCGGCCGGTCCTGCGCCGAGAGCCACACGCGCAGTTTGCTGTCGAACCAGAGAATCTTGGGGAGTGGCAGGCGCCAGGGCAATTCAATGTTGATTTCGGAGAGCGGCACTTTGGCCGGCAAGGACGCCATGTCCTGCGGCGGGGTGCCGAAAACCGTTGCGCGCAGTCCCGCGGAGTCCGAGAGGCCGACTGTGGATCCGGAGACCGCTGCGGATCCGGAAATCGGTTCGGATCCGGAAACCGGTTGTGAGGGCGGCGTCTCGTCGAGTTGCGCGGCGAAGGCGGCGGTCGCGGCCAGAATCAATGCGAATGGAATCAGTTTCAGCCGAGCGCTTTTCATTCGCATTGGCGTTACGATAGCAGCAACGAGACGCGGTATCGACTCTCGCTACGCGTAGGACGGGCCCTACGCGAAACGGCGCAAATGGAGGAATCTCTGAATGGCCGAGTCGCAGCATGACTAGGCGGCGCTCTGCACAGATCGCAGCGCTGCGGACGTTCATGGAAACCAGTGGCGGCCCTGCATTACCCCTGCCGCCGAAATTGTCGCGGCTGTATGGTTCTTTTCGAATGCCAAAACCGCGCGCGGGCTTTCATGTCTTCAGTAACTTCGTCAGCACGT
>Ga0210406_10004661_pt1 | contig 14578 bp, 15 predicted proteins | sample IncBWC30MmetaG_FD_155454 | JGI IMG/M metagenome (GOLD analysis project Ga0210406, IMG submission 155454) | Forest soil microbial communities from Barre Woods Harvard Forest LTER site, Petersham, Massachusetts, United States - Inc-BW-C-30-M | ecosystem: Environmental > Terrestrial > Soil >... | reverse complement strand
GCCAATTCCCGACCGGCTCAACTCCCGGATCAGGTCCTGTAAGTCCTTTACCGTCAGCGGATCAATGCCCGAAAACGGCTCGTCGAGCAGGATGAAAGAGGGTTGCAGGGTCAGCGAACGCGCAATCTCCAGCCGCCGCCGCTCTCCGCCGGAGAGCATGTACGCCTTGCTGTGGCGCACCGTTTCCAGGCCCATCTGCGCCAGCAACTCTTCCAGGCGGTCGCGCTGTTGCTCCGGAGTCAGCGGCAGGGTTTCCAAAATCGCCAGCAAGTTGTCTTCCGTTGTGAGTTGCCGGAAGACGGAAGGCTCCTGCGGCAGGTAGCTGATGCCGCTGCGGGCGCGCTGGAACATTGGCAGGTCGGTGATTTCCTCTTCGTTCAGTAGCACCCGGCCAGAGTCCGGCCGCGCCAGCCCCACAATCATGTAAAAGGTAGTCGTCTTACCCGCACCATTTGGCCCGAGCAGGCCAACTACTTCGCCTTGAGCAATTTCCAGTTCTACGTTGTCAACGACTTTGCGTCCCCGGTAGGACTTGCTTAGGTCGACGCCATGGAGTGTGGGCATTCCGCATCACGCGGGATCGCTGGGCGGTCCCTCTATCTTTGAACTCGGTGCTTGGTAAGAGTACGCAAGCCATTTCCCGAATCCACGACGATGGTATCATCCGCTCTATAGAAGGTCAATTCACGGCCGGTTGTAGTACCTTCGACGGGATCAAAAAGCGTCGGAGTTCCACCGCTCAGCACGTACTTTTCTTCCGCCGCTGTGTACAGCCCGTGTTCCGCAGTGCCCCGGCGGTCGCCCTGTTCCACCACCACGCCGCCCGTCCCCACCGCGCGGCTGATTTGCGAGGTGCCACCGTTGCCCTGCTTGTCCGCCCCGGTCCGCGTGAAGAAAAGTTCCAGTTGCGGCGAGCGCATTTTTTGGTCCGCCGATTGCACGTAAACATCTTTTTCCAGGTGCGCCCGGTTCTCCGTATCCCAGTACGTCAGCAACCCGGACGAAATGTGCCACACCGGCGCCGATCCGGGGCTCGCACCCGGCTGCGGTGCCTGCGGAAACACCGCTCGCACATTTCCGGCGGCATTCAGGACGCGCGTCGGCCGCAGCAGTTCGATCGTTTCCGCTTCCAGCACCGAAGCCCCCTGCCACAATCGCGCGTGCCCTGTATAAACCGCCCGCCCCGTCTTCGAATTCGCGCGCATGCGGTCGGCCGAAAGATTCGGCGGCACGGAACTCATCTGCAAGGACGAGCCCTTCGAAGCAAAGTCGGTCGAACGCACTGGTCCTTCCGCTTCGATATCGCCGGTTGACTGGAAGAAAGTGATTTTCGGAGCGTGCGTTTCGCTGCCCGAATCGCGCACCATCGCTTGCCCCGTCAGCACAGTCGTCTGCGCCGCCCGCGCAAATACCGCCTGTTGCGCTTCCGCGTTGCGATCCGCCTCCTGCAGCCGCACATTCCCCCGCAGCGTAATTTGCGACCAGTCGCCGCCCGCTGAAAGTTGCGCCACGCCCGTTGCCGAGTTCGCGATTTGCACCGGCCGCCCCGGAATTTCCCGCTGCGACTGCACCGCGCCCGTCGCATTCAAAAGTTGCGGCTTCCCCTGCGCGCTGAAATCCAGCGCCAGTTTGTCCGCCGCCAGCTTCGAACGCACTGCCGCGGCATCCAGCCATTCCATCGTTCCGCGCTCCAGCGTTTCCGCGTGCTGCACGCGATTCACCACGCCCGCTTTGCCGCCGACAAATGTCAGTTGCACTGCGTTGCTCGTCAAGCTGCGCGTCATCCCCGACTTCGGATCGCGCCCGTTCACGCGAACGTTTCCGTGCAAATTCAACAGCTTGGCCTGGTTCAGCCCCGGCCACATTTCCATGTCGCCGCTCTCCGCCTCCAGATTGCCGCTCGGTGAACTTCCCTGCACTCTTCCCGCCGCCTCGATGCGGCTCGTCCATCCCTGCGGTGACAGGTGTGCGGTCAACTTGTCCGCCCGCAACGTAGAGTCTCCCTTCGCCCCGTGATTTTTCACTTCGGGTTGCTGGTTCAGAGAACCGGGCGCCCCAATCAGCGTCTGCGCCCGGAATTCCGCGTCCAGCAAAAGCGAAAATTGTCCCGCGGTAACTTGCTGGCCCGAACTCACCGCCGTCGCAGGTCCCATGAGCTGCACAGAATGCCCGACTTTATCGATCTCCATGCTGCTTCCGGCCATTTCCACTTGCGACGGCAGCGCGGTCGCTTTTTTCGATGGAGCGTCGGCTGCCGGCTGCATCAGAATGTGCACATCGCGAATCAGCCGCATCTGGCCTTGTTCGGATTGATAGACGGCGCCAATTCCATCGCCGTTGCCATTCGGAAACGAAAACTGTACCAGTTGCACCGTCTGCGCCCGCCCGGTCGCGCGCTCGAATGTCACCCCGCTGGTATCAATGTGAATAATGTTCGGCCGGCCACCGGGATTCACGGCGGCCCGCGCGGCATCTTCCGCGCTCTGTAGTTCGAATTGCACTTTCCCGTCGCACTGGATGCTGCCATCCGTCTTCGCATACCGGCAGCTCTGCGTGTGGATCACGTCGTTGCGATCCCCATTCTTCCCGAACACCTTGATCTTCACGTCCTCCAGCAGGCTGATGTCCTGCCCGCGCAAATCCGTTGACTTGGACGCCTCCAGATCGAAAATCGTCCGGTCGCCTTCCACTTTCTTGAAATGCAGGGTTGTGAACTGCTTCTCTTCGTTCTGCGGCAGGGGCGCGGGAGCATTCTGCTTTTCGCGGTGCGCCACCCAAAGGCGCTGCACATAAATTCCGCCGGTGATCCCGGCCAGCGCAAACGCCAACAGGGCAGACCACCGGGCGTAGCGGGCCGCGTCGCGTCGATTCATGTTTTCAGTTAATCAGAATTTCCGAGGAGTGTATAGACGCCGAGCGGAACGCGGGAATTTCAGCCCGCGGCTTCGCCGGCAACGGAGCCTTCCATCGGAAGGATGCCCATATTCGCCGCTGCCACCCGGTCGCGATCGGTGTTTTTCACCAGGTACATAGCCTCATCCGCAAGATGCAGCAGGCCTTCCTTACTTTTGGAATCCGCCGGATAAGCCGCCAGCCCGAGGCTTGGGGTCAGCCGGATGTTCAGTCCTTCCGCTTTCAGCCAAATGGTTTCGCGAATCAACTTGTGCAACCGGCGCGCCACGTTGATCGCGTTATCTTTCGAAGTCTGAGGCAACAGCAGGACAAATTCGTCGCCGCCGTAGCGGAATGCAAAATCAATCAGCCGGCAATTAGTTTTCAGGGCTTCGCCGATTTCCGCCAGCAGCCGCGAGCCCACCAGGTGGCCGTGCGTGTCGTTCACCTGCTTGAAATGGTCCAGGTCAATGAACACGATCGAAAATTCGTAGTTGTAGCGCTGCGAGCGGTAAATCTCCGTGTCCAGGATGAATCCCATGTGCCGCGCGTTGTAAAGCGAAGTGCAGTCGTCCTTGATCGTCAGCTCATGAATGCGTTTTACGTGCCGCGCGTTTTCCAGAGCAATCGCCGCGAAGTCCGAAAGCGCTTCCAGCAGCTTCAGGTCCCGCGGGTCAAACCCCTCCGGTCCCACGCAATTGATCAGCTCGATCACGCCCAGGCAGGTCTCCCGGAATTTCACCGGCACGGCCACGATCGAGCGAGTCTCCATCTTCGTCTTCTCGTCCACCTTACCGAAGAATCGCGTATCCTTGGAAGTGTCCGGCACAATCACAATTTCGCCGTGTTGCGCCACCCACCCGGCGATTCCCTGCCCCACCTTCACGCGCACGTCCTTCAGCGCCTGCGAAGCCTTGCCCACCGCCAACTCAAAATACAATTCCTGCTTCGGCTCATCCAGCAGCAGCAACGACCAGTTGTCCGGGCGCAGAAACTCGTCGATTTTTTCCATGATGGTGCGCAGCACCTGGTCGAGTTGCAATGAGGATGTGAGCGCCTTGCCCAACTCCTGAAACACCGCGACTTCTCCCGCCTCGCGCTGCTCCGAAGGCACACCCGGATTGCGGCGGCGGTCCACAGTCGGGAACTGTTTGATCTCCTCAACGCTCACGGAAGTCGGTTTCTCCGGGGTGTGAAACACTCAAGGTTCGACGACCCCAGGGCCATCGAGTTTCGACACCTGTACCAGCCATTCTCGGCCAGTATAGGCGCCGTCCAAAACCCCGCGCAAGCCGTGCGTGGTACAGGCGTTCCCATCTCGCCATCCTGAGGGTGCTGGGCGCTCATCCTTCGGCCTCCAGGGGGTATTGACTTCCCTTTCGCCTGATTCCCGCAACCCATGCTCTGCACAAGCGTCTCGCGCATTTCCCAACGTGGCAACGCCCGAATGTGTTTCATTGTGTACAGAATCATCGCCCAACACCAATTAAGATGAGGCTAGGGGATGCTATGTCATTTGGCCTTTATGCGCTTGGATTCGCAATTGTCATCGGCGGCCTGATCTATGCCGCCCACCTTCTGCACATACCCGCGCACTGGATTGCGGTTGGTGCGGTTGTGCTCCTGGGACTCGGAATTCTGTCTGGAGTAAAAGCTACCCGCCAGAAAGACCCGGTGGGGTGAGCGGTTCGCCTGAATCGGATTCGCCATTAACTCGAAAGCACCTCATAAATGGTTTTCAGGGGGTCGGTAATTTAGCTTGCCTGCGGCAGGCAGGCTCCGACATTGGCCCAGCTCGGGTCACTCACATACGATCTCGCCGAACTCGCACGAGCGCGGCTACGGTCATTGCCCGACGCGAGATTCCTGAGAATTACCACAAGACCTTGAGACCGTTGTACAGGCTGAATTTTTCGTCGCAAGTCATCACCGGGATCTCTTCGTATAAAGCCTGGGCGATGATCTGACGGTCGAAGGGATCCGCGTGCTGGGGCGGTAGATCGAAAAGAAAGAATGCATGGTTTGCTGTGTACGGCAATACGCGAATGTCCAGGTCCTCAAGCGCGTGGCGTAGGTCAGCGGCGGAAAATTTCAATTTGCCGCGAGCCGCTTTGATGGCGATTTCGGAAAGAGAGATCGCGCTCAGTTCCAGGATGTTTTCAGTGTTCTGCAAAATGCCAGTCGCGCGCTTGCTGAGTCGTTCCGGCGACTCAACGGCGAAAATCAGAGCGACCGTGTCCAGAAGCAACCGCACCTACTCACGCCCTTCGACGAAAGCGTCGGCTTCCTCGTCCGACATGGGTTTCCACCAGTCGCTATCGCGAATGCGAATTTTTCCTTTCAGTGTCCCGAGCTTCCGCTTTTTACGACTCGGCTTTTTTGTCCGGATGATGTCCACGGTAGGGACACCACGCCGGTAGATGGTCACTGTTTCGCCATTCTCGACAGCCTTGATCAGCTCGGGGAGCTTGTTCTTGGCATCCGCTACGCTAACTTTCATGGCTCAATGATAGCTATCTAATATGGCTATGTAAACTCCAAAGAACCGGTGCCGGCAGGTCCGTGACCAGCGACCTCAATTCTGATAACACAGAGGTTGGTAGTTCAAGTTCACCCACCTGCTCAACTGCCGTCACAAGTTCCTGATTGAAGTGAGTGAATTCGTAATCTTATGAATTCTTCTCTCCGCCGGGTCTCGCGCGGGATGGTTTGATGAGGCGAATCACAAGCGCAAGCAAGAAGAAAATGCACGGCACCGCAACGATGCCGGCAACGATAAGAAAATATCCCCGCAGACCTGCCAGCAAACCCGCCACCAGTTTCAGAATAAGCTCCACAACCAAAGTGTATCCGAAGAACCGGTTGCCGGACGCCGGTAGCCCGTCCCATGTGCGCTATAGATTCCCGGCTGGCCTACCCTTCGTCCGCCGCGGCGGACGAAGCGCGGGTCCGCTCTTCGTTTACTCTGGTGGGTCGCACTGAAGGTGCCCGCACTCTCTTCCACCAGCCTGCCCTGAACGAAGCGCGTTTTTGCGCCCCGCGTGCTTCACCGGGGCCGAAGGGTCACCAGTCACTCTTCACTGGTTACTGGTCGCCGGTCACTTCTCGCTGATAGACTCAAGACTACGGATAGGGGCATGGCCAGGGGAAATTTCGGGGAACGCCTAAAACGCGAACGGGAATTGCGCGAGGTTACGCTGGAGGAAATCACTCAAGCCACGCGCATCGGACCTCGTTTTCTGGAAGCGCTGGAAAACGAAGAGTGGGACAAACTTCCCGGAGGCGTCTTCAATCGCGGCTTCGTCCGCTCCATCGCGCACTACCTCGGCCTCGGTGAAGAAGCATTTCTGGCCGAGTACGATCTGGCGCATGGCGCCCACGCAGAACAGCAGGCGCAAAAGTACGCCCAGAAAATCGAAGACCGCATTCCCCCAACTCCGCTTTGGATTCCCGTGGCCATGGTCGGGGGAATTGTTCTCCTCGCTGCAGCCATCATTTTTGGCGGCATTTACGGGTGGCGAAAATTCGTCAAGCGCTCCGCGCCAAAGCCGGCGGCAAGTCTCGCCGCACCCACAACCGACTCCAGCCCGCTGTTGCTGGAATTGAACCGTGAAGCAACGCCGCCCGTCGGAGCGCCCGGCACCTCCGGTACAATAACCTTGACCAGGAAGAATTTGAGGCTGGCACCCGTTGGAAACTCTCAGCCCTGAAGTCCTCGACGAACTGCGGCACGGCCGAGCGCCGCGCGAACGCAAACTGGCTGTCTGCACCACCGGCGCGCATCTTGCTTCGGTCGATCGCGCGGAAATTTTGTGCGTGCTCTCCGATGACCCCGATGAAATGATCTCCACGCGTGCCCAGGAAGCGATGCTTTCGATAGCGCCGGAAGTTTTCGTGGAAGCGGTGAAACGCGAAACGGCGGTTCCGGCGCTGTTTTCCTATGTCGCCAAGAAAATTCCGCGCACTCCGGGGATTTCGGAAGCGATGGTTGCCAACAAGCATTGCCCGCCGGAATGCCTGCTTCCCCTGGTTCCCTACTTCTCACCCGCACTCGTTCAGCACCTGCTGGAAGAACTGGACCGCGTCACCGCCAATCCTCATCTTGCACTCACTCTTGAACATTCCGCTTTCGTCACACCGGAACAGAAGAAAATCCTGGAGGATTTTCGCAGCACGCACATTGACCATGGGCACCTTGCCGACGCGGCCGCCGAAGCGGAGCCCGACCACAGCAGGCGCCAGACGTTGTTGCAGCAGATAGGCCACATGACCGTTGCCCAGCGCGTGCAATTTGCGATGAAGGGGACTTCCGAAGCGCGGCGCACCCTGATCCGGGACTCCAACAAGGTGGTCCAGCGCTCTGTCCTGCAATCTCCGCGCCTGACCGATCAGGAAGTGGAATCGTTCGCGGCAATGGCCAATCTGACCGACGAAATACTCCGCCTGATTGCCGGCAACCGCAATTTCCGCAAGAACTACGTTGTGGTTCGCAATCTGCTCAACAATCCGAAGACGCCGCTGGATGTGACCCTGCACATGCTGCCGGTGCTGACTCCTGCGGACCTGAAGAAGTTGTCGATGAACAAGAACGTTCCTGAAACGTTGCGATCTTCGGCTTTCAAGCTCCAGCGCACCCGCGCTTCCACGCAAAAGTGAATTGGCGCAAAAATGCGATAATGGCTGCGTCGATTCCTGAGCCTACGGATCGATGGTCACGGGAGGTCTTCGAAATGTCGTCGAGACGGTTTGGATGGATTTTGTGCGCCGCCGCTTTGCTCGCCGCCGGGGAGCTGATCGCGCTCACTTCACCAGCTACCCTGCGGGCGGATTCCGATCCCTGGACAAAGGCCCAGACGCTGCAGGCCGCTGACCTAGCCAAGGAACTCAGCGACTCCAAGTCTGCGCCGACCGTCGTCTTCGTGGGCTTCAAGCGGCTCTACACTTCCGGGCACATCAAGGGCGCTCAATTTCATGGCACCGCGGGTAGTGAAGAAGGCCTGAAAGAACTGACCGCCTGGGCCACGGGGATTCCCCGCACAACCAACCTGGTGATTTACTGCGGCTGCTGTCCGATGGAGAAATGCCCGAATATTCGCCCTGCCTTCAAGGCGCTGCAGGGGCTGGGCTTCAAGAATCTTCGCGTGCTTCTGCTGCCGCAGGATTTCGTCACGGACTGGGCCGGCAAGGGTCTCCCCTACGATAAGGGAGAGTAATCCAATCCGGCTTCTCGACAATTAGTCAGTAAGTCCGTAGATCGGCAATGGTATTCACTTCTGTTTACTTTTTGGCTAGGCACTTCCGCCTCGTTCAATTGCGCAAGCCACGCCTACGTTAGTATGCCGTTCGGGGTTATTTCTCCGGGAGGCTTCCCATGCGGAAATGGTTTGTGCTGATTGTGTTAGCGATTGCGTCCGGCTGGTTCGCGCTGGCCCAGGAACGGCCGCAATACTCCGAAGACGAAGGCAAGATCCTGGCGCTGGAGAATCTGTGGAACCGCGCCGAGCAGGCCAAGGATACATCGGCGCTCTCGCATATCTTCGCGCCAACCATGGTGTATGTGGATTACGACGGATCGCTGCGGACCAGGGATCAATTCCTGGCCTACGTGAAGAACGACACTTCCGCCCCGGAGCAGCTCGTCAGCGAAGACCTGAGCATCCATTCCTACGGCGAGTTCGCCGTGGTTACGGGAATTTTCCGAGGCAGGTGGAGCAAAGGCGGCAAGACCACGACTCTTCGCGGAAGATACGTCGATTCCTGGGCCAAGCTCGACGGCACCTGGCAATGTGTTTCAGCGCAGGCCACGTTGATCCAGCCCCACTGATTCAATATGCAACGGAATTTTTAACTGGGCCCCCAGGGATGGCGTGACTCGGTGCGGGCTTCCTTGCTATTCTCGATGCGTTCTAAATCGCTCCCGGGGTGAAACCTGTGAAACTTTCTTTGAAAGCCTTACTTATCGTTGGCTCGTTCGTGGTACTTGGCGTTGCAGCAGCGCAGCAAACCGCTGTTTCCCACTTTGACGGCAACGCCTGGTGGTCGCACGTAAAATTCCTGGCGGACGATTCGCTGGAAGGGCGCGACACCGGCAGCGAAGGCCTGCGCAAAGCCCAGGCGTATGCCGTCGAGCAGTTCAAGAAAGCAGGTCTCGAACCCGCGGGTTCCGACGGATTCTATCAGCCGGTTTCCTTCATGCAGTTCGAACTGGACGAATCCAAGTCTTCGCTTGCACTCGTAACGGGTAGCGAAACAAAAACGCTTTCGTTTGCGGACGACGCCTTTTTCAGCACCAGGGCGACGCACGAATCCGTTCAAGTGACGGCGCCGCTGGTGTTCGCCGGCTACGGGCTGAAGATCCCGGAAAAAAATCTGGACGAGCTTGCGGGGCAGGACCTGAAGGGCAAAATTGTGGTGTATCTCGCGGGTTCGCCTTCGGATATTCCCACGGCCCTCGCTTCGCACTATCAGACCGCCGGCGAACGCTGGAAATCACTGAAGGCCGCCGGTGTGATCGGCGTCGTGGCGATTATGAATCCGGCTTCGATGGACATCCCCTGGGCGCGGATTTCCGTGAACCGCAATCACCCCTCCATGGACCTTGCGGGAACGGAATTCAACGAGACTCCCGGACAACAGCTTGGCGTGGTCTTCAATCCGGCCGCGGCGGAAAGCCTGTTTGCCGGCTCGGGCCACACGTTCGCGGAAATCGCGGCGCTCGGCAAGGATCGCAAGCCGTTACCGCATTTTGCGCTGGCGACGTCGCTGAAAGCCGAAGCGAAAGTGAACACCAGGAAAGTGGAATCGGCAAACCTGGTGGGCAAGCTGCCCGGCTCGGATCCCGCCTTGAAAAACGAATGCGTGGTGCTTTCCGCGCACATCGATCACGTTGGAATCGGCGCGCCCATCAACGGCGACAAGATTTACAACGGCGCGATGGATGACGGCTCCGGCAGCGCCCTGGTGATGGATATCGCGGCAAGCCTGAAGACGCACCCGGAAAAACTTAACCGCTCGGTGATTTTCCTGCTGGTGACGGCGGAAGAGAAAGGCCTGCTAGGGTCGAAATATTTTGCCGCTCACCCGACAGTGCCGGCGAAATCGATCGTTGCCGACGTCAACGTGGATATGTTCCTGCCGATCGTGCCGCTGAAAATCCTGAAGATCGAGGGGATCGAGGAATCCGACCTGGGTACGAACGCCGCGAAGATCGCGCAATCGATGGGCCTCAAGCCCATCGCCGATCCGGAACCGCTGCGCAACGCGTTTATCCGCAGCGATCAGTACAGCTTCATCAAAAAAGGGGTGCCGGCCGTGAAGGTTGACGTGGGCTTCGAGCTCGGCACACCGGAGCAGAAAGTTTTCAAGGAATGGCTGACAAACCGCTACCACGCTCCTTCGGACGACGTGAACCAGCCGGTGGACCTGCAAGCCGCGGCAACCTACGAAGAGTTCACGCGCAGGCTGCTGATTTCAACGGCAAACGACGCCGCGAAACCGCAGTGGAAATCGGATTCCTTTTTCCGGCGCTACGCCGCGGACTGAATTCCATAAGCGCGTAAGAATTTGATGAACATCGACCAGTTGCGAAAGCTTTGTCTGTCGTTTCCCGGCACAACGGAGCAAATCCAGTGGGGGGATGACCTGCTGTTCAAGGTCGGCGGCAAAATGTTCGCCGTGACGCGACTGGAACCCGCGAAAGTCTGGCTCTCGCTGAAAGCCGATCCGGAACATTTCGCAGAGCTTACCGAGAGACCGGGGATTATTCCGGCGCCGTATCTGGCGCGCGCGAAGTGGATTGCACTGGAGTCCCCTGACGCACTTCCCGACGCGGAACTTGCCCAACTGCTTCGCGAGTCCTACGCACTGGTGCGCGCCAAGCTGCCGCGGAAAATAGCCGAATCCATCGCGCATGGAAAGGCCGCCAGCGCCCGCCCGAAGAAAAAACGTCCCAACAAAATAAAAAGGAAAACGTGAATTAAGGAAGGCGAACGAATCAGGCCATCGCTTTGGAGCCGAGAGGACGCCGAAGCGGGCGAGCACCGGGAAGCGGGAAAGTCATTTTCCAGAAATTATTTTCGGCGTTTACGAATTCCACGCCTACGTAAAAATGGCCGTCGCGTTCTTTTTTGGCGTAGACGACGCGCGATTCAGTGGAGCGGTTGGTGTTTTCATTCACTAGCAATAGATCCTGGCCCGCGACGAGCGGCTCATCCATAACCAGCTGGGCGCCCTGCTTGTTGATGGAACGCGTTGCGCAGCGCACGCAGAATTTTTCGCCCTGGTCGTTCACACCATGGGCGATCACCGGCAGGGTGAGAGTGACGCGCAATGTGCGGCGGCGTTCGCGATAACGAAAGTGTAGAACACCCACGGGGACCTTCCCGCTGCGGAGGTCATCGCTCCGCTTCATGCCGCGGCCTTGCATCACTTCCAGAGAAACCTGCAGGAGCTCGCAACGGAGGACTCTGCGCGGATTTCAGGAAACAACTCAGGCGCGGCTGACTCTGCGGATGATTCTGCCCTGCAGCACGCTCGAAAACAATAGCTGGGCCGTACTAAAATACACCTCACCCTGTCAGTACGCCAGTACTTCTATTAAGTTTTTGCTAATTTAATCGGGCTGTGGAGGGGACCAGGGCTCCGGCTGGCGTTGGGATGCGGCCACCAGGGACAACTCCGTTCCGGGACGGCTCATCCGAGATCACTACTATCCCTATATTTTTGTGGGGATTACAGGGAGCTTTCCCCGTAATCCAGCGGGAACCTGCGCCAGACGGTGCTTCAACCTCTCCCGGGCGCCTGTACCTGCGGCTGGCGAACCCGTCGGGCCTCAGGGTTCCAAGAGCCGCACAAGTTGTACATTCCAGGGCTTCTTGGTGAGTTCGACCAGGGCGAGCGTGACCGGCAGTTGAAAGCGACGCGGCCCCGCACTGCCGGGATTCAGGTAAAGGACTTCGGAATCGTAGCGCTGCTCGGCCTGATGCGTGTGGCCGCTGATGACTGCGTCAAACCCGGCGGCTTGAGGATTTAGGTCGAGGTCGCGCAGATTGTGCAGCACATAAAAATGGAACCCGGAGATTTCGACAACTGTGGTTGGCGGAAGTTCCTGCGCCCAGTGCTCTGTGTCCACGTTGCCGCGCACGGCAAATACCGGCGCGATAGCTTTTAATTGCGTGAGAATTTCTGGCCCGCCTACATCTCCCGCGTGAATGATAAGTTGGACGCCTTGCAGAGCGCGCTGCGCTTCCGGGCGCAGTAAGCCGTGAGTATCGGAAATGACGCCGATCCGCATGGTGCCCCGAAGCGGTATTAATCCTTATCCGGGTCCTTGTATACCTCCGGGACGTCGTCCTCGGGAAATTGGTGTGTAACCACTTCGGAAACGTCGGGGTCCGCGGCGTTTTCGACTCCGGAGACAGCTTCCGCTTCGAAGGTCTGGCCTTCTTCCAGCAGTTCCGTGACGCTTTCGGAATCGACACCGGACCGGCTGGAAAGGCCCTGGATGTCGCCGGATTGCCCGCCCGTGGAGGAGCCGAGCCCCTTACGCTGGTAGCCAGCCAGTTCGGCGGAGTTTGCCTTGCCGCGGGGCGGCTTCGTCGCGGTTTTCATTTTGGAGGTTTTCCTGAGCGCCGGCTTCGGGGCGGACTTCGCCTTCTTCACCTGCTTCTTCACCTGTTTCTTCGCCGGCTTTTTCGCCTTGCGAGGCGCAGCCTTCTTCTTAGCTTTCTTGACGGGCTTCTTTTTCCTGGCCATTTGAGTTTGCTCCCGTCACGAGTCTACCACTGACTTTGCCGCGGGGCGATTGCAGGCGGTGTAGTGGAATTTCCCGGGGCGCCGACTATAATGCAGGGAGAATCCACGCACAGCACACGGTACGCTCAAGGCGTCGGGGAACGCTCAGGGGCAGGGTCGACATGAAAAAAGAGGAACTGCGCGCCCGGGTCGAAGAGGTTGGCATCGTGCCGGTAATCCGGACGTCGTCCGCGGACGATGCGCGTTTCGCTGTCGAAGAAATCGCCAACGGGGGAATCCCCATCATTGAGGTCACGATGACGGTGCCGGGCGCCATCGAAGTGATTCGCGAACTGGTGAAAAAGGTTCCCGAGGTGATTCTGGGGGCGGGGACCGTGGTGGATGCCGAAACCGCGAGGGAATGCATTGACGCCGGCGCGCAGTTTATAAGCAATCCAGCACTGGACCTGCCAACTGTACAACTGGTGGCGAAAAATCCCAATGTGATCATGATGTCCGGGGCATTGACGCCAACCGAGGTGCTGGCCGCGTGGAAAGCGGGCGCGGACTTTGTGAAAATTTTTCCCTGCTCGCTGGTGGGAGCGGACAACTACATTCGGACGCTGAAGAGGCCGTTCCCGGATATCCCGCTCATCGCGGGCGGCGGGGTGAATCAGCAGAATGCGGCGCACTACATCCTGGCGGGCGTTGCGGCGATCAGCGTGGGGAAAGAGTTGATTCCGCGGGAGTCCATGCTGCTGCACAAGCCGGACCGCATCCGCGAACTGACGAAGCGCTTTGCGACGATCGTTCGCACGACGCGGGCGAGGCTGGCGGAGGCGCAGGCACAAGTGGCAAGTTTCCGCTGAGGCGAGCGGCCGCTGCCAGTTAGAATTCGAGATGGAGCCGCAAAGTGGGAACGATCACCGGGCCGCGATCGGCGTTATACCCTGGATGAACGGCATACTGAAGTCCAAAGGCCGGGAAAATGCCCCGCCAGGCGTGCAACGTATAGAAACTTTCCAGAATATTTTCCCGCGAATAGTTCAGCTTCCCGTCGCCCAATAGAAAACCGAGACCACCGAGGCTCAGGTAGCGGGCGTGGTCGTGGCTGATGCCGTTGCTGACAAACACGAGGCCCACGCGGTCGTACTTGCGGCCCCAGCGGCCTCCGTTGCCTCCCGCGCCAATCTGCCAGGTCTGATCCACTTCCGTGTAGGCGTAGGATTCGTGCTGGCCTTCGTTCCATCCCCAGCGGCCAAAGAAGCCGAGCCAATCGGTTAGAGGCTGCTCGAAGTTGACGCCGAAGCCGTACTTCACCGTGGTCTGAAGCGGATGATTGGTGATTTCAGGAACGGTTGTGGTGGGATTCGCCAGCCAGGAATTCACCGCATCGCGATAGTCACCCATATTGGCGTGATTCACGTAAGTCAGCAACCGAATGACGCCGGGCGGACGGTTCTTCAGCACTTTGCCGTGCAACTCGAATTCGATGTTCTCTGCGCGCGCGCGGCTCATGTCCGCATCGAGGTGAATGCCGTTGGCGACCTTGGGCATGAGGGCTTCGGCAAATCGGATCACGTAGTTTTTGTCGTGATATTCCAGCAGCGCCGCGAAGGTAAACCCTCGGGTGTCGGCGGCGTAATCGTATGCTCCGTTGTTGTCTACGGTCCAGTTCATGAACTGAAGATTACTGTCAGTGCCGTAGGTGTTGAGATCGAAGAAATCGGCGAGGCCCATCTTGCCGAAGCGAATTTCGAGGCGGCGTTCGGGTAGCTCGCGAAAGAGGGAGTAGGGAGTGCGCTCGGAAGCGATTTTCTTGTCGCCGAGGGGGATGATTTGGTGCCACATCAGGCGGGCGACGTAAGGCGCTTTGCTGAGACTGGGATTGCGAACGACATCAAGATTGAAAAAGCCGGCAACGCCGAGGGCTTCGCCCAAGCCGTGGCCACCG
>Ga0210406_10004660_pt1 | contig 14582 bp, 14 predicted proteins | sample IncBWC30MmetaG_FD_155454 | JGI IMG/M metagenome (GOLD analysis project Ga0210406, IMG submission 155454) | Forest soil microbial communities from Barre Woods Harvard Forest LTER site, Petersham, Massachusetts, United States - Inc-BW-C-30-M | ecosystem: Environmental > Terrestrial > Soil >... | reverse complement strand
GTGGCTCGTCACGCAAGAAGTGATCAGCACCGGCCCATCAATCGCCGTAATCACTTCCAGCGCGCTGATCTTCGCCGGCTCTTTTGCCAGCAGATACCCCCCGCTGGAACCATGCTTGGCAACTACCAGCGTTTGCCGGGCCAGCTTCTGCAGCACCTTGGCCATCAGCATGGAAGAAATCCCATACTCCTCGGCAATTTCGCTGGCACTGCACGCATGCTTCTCGCGGTGGTTGGCCAGATGCTTCATGGCGATCAGGCCGTAATCCGCCTTCTTGGATAATTTGAACATCTTGCGCCCCCAGCGCGGCCAAACAGAGCGAAACCAATTACGACTGAACCAGTCGCATATAGAGTATACGACTTTACTCCGCTCTTTGTCAATCCCGCATCGGGTCACAAATCCAAGGCAAATCTTTATTTATCCGATACTTAGACTACGACTGGTTTAGTCGTAGATGGAGGCTTTTTCACTTAAATGTCCCATTTAGCTCCTGAACGGTGGTTAATCCAGCCTGAATGGCTCTGTTTCCAGCCGTTTTCCGGGGTATTCTGGGTATTGCACTAGATTTTGGAGGCGCGCTTAACAACATGGGGCCGATTCGAAGGGCAGGGAGATTTGCTTGGATACTTGTTATAAGCTCTCTGCTGGTCGTCCTCGGGGCAGGTAGCGCACTGCCGCAGGAACCCGCCACAAAACGCCTCCCGGCTTCAAAAACCTCTTCGAAAACCGACAAGAAAAAGTCTCCGGAAACGTTCACCCTCGTCGGCGCGGGAGATATCGTCGGCTGCTCGGACCTCTCCGCCGCCGAAGCCACTGCCAAACTGATCGACGCAATTCCCGGTACGGTCTTCGCTGCCGGCGACCTGGCCTATCAGCGCGGCACCTATGAAGAGTTTATAAAATGCTATGGCCCAACGTGGGGCCGCTTCAAGGCTCGCACTCGCCCCACTCCTGGAAATCACGAGTACGATGGTGCAACCGCAACCGGTTATTTCCGCTACTGGGACGGCCGCGCCGGGGATCCGGGGAAAGGTTATTACAGCTACGACCTCGGCTCGTGGCACATCGTCGTGCTTAACACCAACTGCGGCTCAAGCCAGTTGGGCGGCTGCGCGGAAGGCTCGCCCGAAGAAACCTGGCTGAAACAGGATCTTGCGGCGCACCCAAACGTCTGCACCCTCGCCTACGGCCACCACGCCCTCTTCAGTAGCGGCCTTTTTCCGAAACACGCGGAGCATCCCGAACTGCGCGCCTTCTGGCAGGATCTATATGACGCCCGCGCCGACCTCATCCTCGCCGGCCACGAGCATTCCTACGAACGCTTCGCCCCGCAAACTCCAGAAGGCAATCCTGACCCGGAGCACGGCATCCGCGAAATCGTCGTCGGCACCGGCGGCCGCAGCCACACCCCACTCGGCTACGCTAAGCCCAACAGCGAAGTTCGCGACGACAAAACATACGGCGTCTTGAAACTCACCCTCTCCCCCGGCAAATATCGCTGGGAGTTCCTCCCCATCCCCGGCAAGATCTTCCGCGATTCCGGCGAAGACATCTGCCGTGCGCAGCCAGAACCATCCGATAAATGACTCAAGTCCGCCACGTCCCGTAGCGGCCCCGACCCTGTCGGGGCCCCGCCTGAGCCTTTACAGCCCGCTCCCTGAAACTGGCAGTTGTGGAGTTATCAAAACCTGAACACGCCAGACTTATTTCGCGCAAACACTACCGGCAGAAGCCGTTTCCACCATCTTCTGAAATGCAGGCAACTCGGGAAGTATCAGCTGCGATTTATGCGCCTGCTGTTCCAGCGCGCCTAGTGAGTCGAGTTGCAATTTCTTCTGATCCGCGGAAAGCGGCACTCCCTTTTGGATTGTGTCCAGCGCGCTCATCGCAATTTTCGCAGCCTGCGAAAGCGCCGCGGATGCCGGAGCTGCCTCCCTCACAAGCAGCGAGCGTTGCGCAAGCGCTTGCAGGCGCTCGTCAATGGTCACCCACTCCGCCAACTGCATGCGAATCTCCGCCTCCAGCACGCGATCTTGGCAGCTGGAGCCAACGAATAAATCCGCTTTCAGCGCAAAACGTCGGGAAACATCACTCTCCGGGTAAACCGCATCCACCAGGCGATTCAACGGCGCAAGGCTGGTCGGCGGCGAGATGGCACTGGCCTCTCGCGTGTAATCTTTTTGATGTTCCAGGGCCTGAGCCAACGCGCGCAACGCATCGAATTCCGTGGGTGACCATGAACCTGCGATGCGCTGCAGCATCACACGCTGGTAAGACAGATGGGTCAGGCCCAACCATTCGAGACGCGCGGATTCCGTTTCCATTCGCTGATACATCGAAGCAAGGTCGCTCGTGCCTTCCGGCGACCATAACCGCTCGGCAATCGCGGCGTTGCGTGGCCAGATGCGCGAATCGATATTCTCCGCGCTCACATACTCGGACCAGATGCACGATTCGCCGCCCAGAATCAGTTGCTTCTGCTCCGGCGTCAGGGCCGCTGCCGGCCCGCCCAACGGATCCATCGCATAATGCCTCGCGGCACTCCAGCCCAGGTCCAGGTAATAACCGTTCGAAAGAATTCCGCGGTATCCATCCTTCGCGGCCGCGGCTAGCGAATCCACGCCGCGCCACGATTGAATCACAATCGTTTTCGGCACTCCCGGCACCAGCACTTCGTCCCAGCCCACCGGCGTCTTCTTGTGCTTCGCTACAAGTTCCTGCAGCCGCCCGCTGAAGTACGCCTGCAACCCCGCGTTGTCTTTAAGCTTGTGCGATTTCTTGAACGCTTGAATTTTCGGATTGGCGTCCCACTCTTTGCCGCTCACTTCGTCGCCGCCGATGTGAAAAAACTGGTCCGGAAAAAGCCTGGCCATCTCACCGATGAATTCGTTCAGGAATTTATAAGTCTTCTCGTCTGTCGGATCCATCGCCGGATCGAACACCCCCCATTTCCGTTCGACCGCGTACGGCCCGCTGCCGCTCGCCAGTTCGGGATAACCCGCGAACCATGCCGTGCTGTGGCCGGGCATATCGAACTCCGGCACCACGCGGATGCCGCGGTCGCGCGCGTATTCCACTACGTCGCGAATCTCATCCTGCGTGTAGTAAAGACCGTCGGAGCCCTGCTCGTGCAGCTTCGGAAATTTCCGGCTCTCCGTGCGGAACCCCTGGTTGTCGGAAAGGTGCCAGTGAAAGACATTCATCTTCACGGCTTCCATTCCATCCAGATTGCGCTTGATGACATCCACCGGAATAAAATGCCGCCCGGAATCGATCATCAATCCGCGCCACGGAAACCGCGGTCGATCCTCGATGTGCGCCGCCGGAACGCTGAAACCCTCCGGCGAAATGGCGATCAACTGGAGAAACGTTTGCAGTCCGCGAAACACGCCAAGCGGGCTCGCGGCGTGCAACTTCGCACCGCCCGGCGTCACATCGAGCCAGTACGATTCGTCCTCGCCAAGGTCCTGAATCGCTTTGCTTTCGTGGTCTGTTTTGACTTCAAGCGTCGCGGCACCGGTGTTCGCACTCGCGGGAAACATTACGATTCCTGTTTGCCGCCGAACCTGGTGCAAAAACCTCTGCCCCGCGCGCTCCAGCCGCGGTTCGCGATAGCCCACAAACGCCAGGTGAAAGCTGGCATCGATATTCAGCGAGCCGTCGCCGCGTTCCGCCCTGGCCGGCAGGGGCATGATGTTCAGCGGTAGATTCGATTGCGCGTCCGCCATGCAAGCCCTCGCTGCGAGCAGGAAGAATACCGCCAGTATGCGTCTTGCCAACCGGTTCATCGGCAATTCCCCCTCGCTGAATTAAATCGGTTCAACGCGCATATCCTCTGGACGTACCGCAGTAAGGGTGTCACAACTCTTGCCCGGGAACAATTCCCTTTCCGCAGTTTCCTCTCCATGCCAACCTCGCAGCCAAACGAAAACATTTCCTCCTGCGCAGCGCAAGCAATGCGCGCTTAGGAAGACGTTTTTCCATTGTGGTGACACGCGGGAAAAATTGCTCTTCCTCCGAAATGCGGGTTAAAATGTGCCGCGGCAGATCGTGCCGCTTTCATGAAAACTTCCATTGCCATCTATCCCGGCTCCTTCGATCCCGTCACCAACGGGCATCTCGACCTGATCGGCCGCGGCGAAAAAATGTTTGACCGCGTGATCGTCGCGGTCCTCAAGAACATGGAAAAAGAGCCTCTCTTCACCGTTCCCGAACGCGTCGAAATGCTGCGCGAAGTTACCAAACAATTCCCGAGCGTCGAAGTCGACGTCTTCCAGGGCCTGCTCGTCGACTACGCCCGCAAGCGCGACGCCGCCGTCATCCTCCGCGGCATCCGCGCCGTCTCCGACTACGAATACGAACTCCAGATGGCGCTGATGAACCGCAAGCTCGAGCCGCGTCTTGAAACCGTCTTTATGCTCCCCGGCGAAACCTACAGCTATTTAAGCGCCAAGCTCGTCCGCGAAATCGCGCAACTCGGCGGCCCGCTCACCGGCCTCGTACCTCCACTCGTCGAACAAAAGATCCGGGCCAAATTGGCCGCAGCCTCCGCGTAATGCCGCTCTTTCTCTCCCCAGCGGTTCTCGATTGAAATTCGCACACTTTTCCTGAAAACTAGTGAGTCAGAGTCTCGCTCCATGGAGAACACGTGCAACTAACCAACCGCATCAACCGCATTCAAGTTTCCGCCACCGCCGCCGTCATCAACGCCGCCGAACAACTCAAAGCCAAAGGCGTGGACATCGCCGACTTCGGCCCCGGCGAGCCCGACTTCCCCACGCCCGACCACATCAAAAAGGCCGCGATCAAGGCCATTGAGGAAAACCGCACCAAATACACGCCGACGGGTGGCATTATGGCGCTGCGCGAAGCCATCACCGCGTGGCACAAGCGCGAACTCGGCTCCGACTACACGGCGAAGGAATGCGTCGTCACCGTCGGCGGAAAGCATTCCATCTTCAACGCCATCAGCGTGCTCATCCAGAACGGCGACGAAGTGATCTTGCCCGCGCCCTACTGGGTCAGCTTTCCCGACATCATCAAGTACGCCGGCGGAACGCCGGTGATCGTCCAGACGCGCCCCGAAGACGGATTCAGCGCCAAATCCGCCGACATCGAAAAGGTCATCACGCCAAAAACAAAAATGGTGATCGTCAACTCGCCCAGCAATCCGACGGGCGGGGTTGTGGACGGCCCCGAATTCGAGAAAATCCTCGCGGTCTGCAAGAAGCACAAGGTCTGGGTGATGGGCGACGAGTGCTATTCCCACTTCGTCTACGAGCCGCACAAACCGTTTTCCATCGCCGGCGCGAAAGACTCAAAAGCGAACGTCATCATCATCGGCAGCGTCTCAAAAACCTTTGCCATGACCGGCTGGCGCATCGGCTACACGCTGGCGCCTGAGGAATTAATCCAGGCCATGATCAAGGTGCAGAGCCAGTCCACCTCGAACCCCACATCGATCGCGCAATACGCCGCGCTCGAAGCCATGCGGGGAACGATGGACACCGTGCCGCCGATGCTCGCCGAATACGCCAAGCGCCGCAAGCGCATTGTGGAGGGCTTGCGCGCAATACCCGGCGTCGCCTGCGAATGGCCGGGTGGGGCGTTCTATGCATTTCCCAATGTCTCCGCACATTTGGGCAACGGCAAAAACGCCGCCGCGAAAAATTGCACCGAGCTTTCGAAGCTCCTGCTCGAAAAAGCGCACGTCGCCCTCGTTGCTGGCGAAGCCTTCGGCGCGCCGGGCTTCCTCCGCCTCTCGTATGCGACATCCATCGAACGCATCGAGGAAGGGCTCCGGCGCCTGGAAAAATTCTTTTCCCGTGCCGAGGCCGCCGCCTAGACCGTGATGCAACCTGTTCTCTCGCGCCTTGAGCCGTTTTTCAGCCCGCGGATCTGGGGTCAGCGTTCGCTCGCTCCGTGGTATCCCGACAAAATAAATCTGAAAGAGCCCCTCGGCGAGGCGTGGCTTACGGCATTTGAATCGCGCGTGGCCAACGGTCCTTTCGCGGGCAAGTCGCTGCAGGAGAGTTGGCACGCCATGCCGGCGGAATGGCGAGGCGCGCGGCATGCCTCCCTTGCCGAATTTCCGGTGCTCATCAAATTCATTTTCCCCAACGACAAATTATCCATACAGGTGCATCCCAACGATGCCTATGCCGCGAAGTACGAGCAGAACGCGGGCGGCCGCGGAAAAACGGAAATGTGGCATATGGTTTCTGCGCGGGGCGACGCGCAAATCATGTTCGGGTTGCAGCCAGGCGTGAACAAGGAGGGTTTTTTGCGGGCACTGGCGGCGGGCACCGTGGAGAATCTGCTGGTGCACCTGCCGGTCCAGACCGGCGACACGTACTTCGTGCCTGCGGGAACACAACACGCCATCGGACCAGGCATGGTCATCTGCGAAATTCAGGAATATTCGGATCTGACCTATCGAGTTTATGATTATGGTCGTGTGGACTCTTCCGGCAAGCCGCGCGAGCTGCACATCGAGAAAGCCCTCGAAGTAACGAATTTCGGCGGGGGAAGCGGCGGCAAAATCGAGCCGCTGGCTTTGCATTCTCCCGACGCGAAGAAGTATCTGCTGGCGGCGTGCGAATATTTCGCCACCGAACGCTGGGATTGCAACCGCACCACCCCCATCGAAAGCGATCCAGAAGAGTTCCAGATTTTTGTGGTCCTCGAAGGCACCGGCGCGTTCGATGATTCCGAGCGGGCCTTTCCCTACCGCCGGGGCGAAGCGTGGTTTTTGCCTGCCAATCTGCCCACAACACTCCTGCAGCCGGATGCAGTAAGCTCGCTCCTGCGTGTGACCGTGCCGGACACCGCCGCTCTGCGCATGCAATTGCGCAACCAGGGCTTTGAAGACCAGGCGATTTCGCGCGTCGTACTAGGTGCCGAGTGAAAAAAGAAAAAGCGCTGGTGGTCCACGCGGTAATTCTTGCCGGAGGCCGCGGTACGCGCTTCTGGCCGCGTAGCCGCACGCGCACTCCAAAGCAACTCCTGAATATCGTTGGCGAAGGCTCCATGCTGCAACAGACTGTGACGCGCCTTTCCCCGCTTGTTCCTGCACAACGCATCTGGACGGTGACCAACGCTCAGCAGGCCTCCGCCCTGGCAAAACAGTTACCCGCAGACGCGCGAAAGCATGTGCTGACCGAGCCGATCGGCAGAAACACCGCCGCCGCAATCGCGCTGGCCGCGATTTACGTGCGCCACGCAGTCGGCGGCGACGCCCTTCTCGCCGTGCTTCCCGCGGACCACTACATCGCCCGGCCCGACCGCTACCGCGAAATCATCCGCTCCGCCCTGGACGAAGCACGAAAGCCCGGCCACATGCTCGTCCTCGGGATTCCCCCCACACGCCCGGAAACCGGTTACGGCTACATTGAGCGCCAGGGAGATTCCATCACCTCTAAAGGAGCGCCGATTTTTGCCGTGCGCTGCTTTAAGGAAAAGCCGGATCTTGCCATGGCCAAAGAATACTTGGCCTCTGGGAATTTCCACTGGAACGCCGGAATGTTTTTCTGGCGCGTCTCCACTTTTCTGGACGCACTGAAGGAATTCCTGCCAAGGACCCACGCAGCGATTGAAGAACTGGCAAAGCACATCGGAAAACAAAGTTACGCCGCAAAACTAAAACGCATTTACCCGCAGCTCGAAAACATCTCCGTGGACTATGCCATCCTCGAACACGCCACTCAGCACTCCGGCACCCCGCGCGTATTCGTCATCCCAGCCGAAATGGGTTGGAGTGACATCGGCTCCTGGGCCGCGGTTCACGAACTCCTCGCCAAGCATCCCGCTGAAAATATTTTTGCCGGCCCCGGCCACACGCTCGACGCCGAAGGCAATTTTCTCTGGAGCCCCGGAAAATACGTCGTCGCAATCGGCGTCAGCGGTCTGGTCGTCGTCGAAACTCCCGACGCCCTTTTGATCTGCCCGCGCGACCGCGCCCAGGACGTCGGTAAAATCGTAAAAGCCCTCGAAGACCGCAAGCACAAAAAACTTCTATAGCGCCCACGTTGGCGTCACGCTGTCAGCTCTTTCTGGAGCGCCTTGCCCTTTCTGAACCACGGCCGCTCCACTCGTTGCATGTACCTTGGCAACGTTCTCTTCTTGGCCGCCAGCTTCTGCGCCCACTCCCGCGCTTCCTCTTTCTTCCCCGCCAGCTTCAGATAGCTCGCGTAGTTGTACAGCGTCTCCGGCGTCGTCGAAAATTGTGCGGCAGGTGCAAAGTAGAACGCCGCCTTTTCCAGATCACCCGTCCGCGCATAAGCGTCGGCGAGCAGTCCCGTCGCCCGGTAGTAATCAAATTTCGCGTCCTTCCCGACGACATACTCCAGATCGGGAATCGCTTCCGCATAATCTCCCATCCCCAGCGCCGATTTCGCTCGCAGGTAAAACGCATGTGGCGAATCGCTCCGTGTGGAGATTGCCCGGTTCAACAACTCGCGCGCCTTCGCATAATTCCTCTGTTCAAAGTACAGCTCGGCCAGTTCCTCCAGATTCCCCACCGACGGATTGTCCAGAATTTGGAGTTCGACGGCTTGAATCCGCGAGCGCCTGCCGAATCCCTGGAAAACTCCGCGCAGCAATCCCAGGTCGGGGATCATCTCGACAACTATATACACCCCGGCGCCCAGCACGCTGCCGAAGATGATGATGTAGAGCCAATAGCCTTCCGGACGTCGCTTCACGAAGTGCCAGAGCGCCACACCCTGCACAAGAAATCCCCACGGATAAAAGTGTGAACTCAGGCCACCCATTCCCGCCCACCTCGTAGCTGCCTATCAGGCTAATGACTTTGCCAACAGAATCCGGCATCCCCTTCCGCCTGTCAATCCAACGACGTGTTAATTCGACTAAGAGTGACTAACCTTTTGCGCATCTCCACGCGCGCCGGGCTGCCAAAATGGCCGCGTTTATCACTGTTCCTTACCCGTGCCTAACCCCGCAATCTTTGGCGCCTCGCCCTCCTCGCGTATACTCGAATGCAATGGCTTCGATTCAATTTGGCACGGACGGATGGCGCGGCATCATCGCCGAGGATTTTACCTTCGCGAACGCCCGCACCGTGGCCGCCGCGATCGCCCGCTACGTAGTGCGTGGCGAAGACGCGCGCAAGGGCGTGCTCGTCGGTTACGACCATCGCTTTGCCGCCGACCACGTCGCCGCAGCCGTCGCCGAAGTAATTAGTTCCACAGGAACGCCCGTCTGGCTCGCCGACAAACCCTGCCCCACGCCCGCGATTTCCCTGCTCGTCCGCCAGCGCCAAGCCGCCGGAGGCCTGGTCATCACCGCAAGCCACAATCCCTATTCGTGGAACGGCATCAAGTACAAAGCAAGCTATGGAAGCAGCGCATTGCCGTCCATCGTCGCGCAAATTGAAAACGAACTCGAAAGCGTGCTCTCGAACGGCGTGCCGCCTCTGCCGCCGCGAAAAGATTTAATCCACTGGCTGGAGCCACGCGCGCCTTATCTCGACACCATCGAAAAACTGATCGACTGGCAACGCCTGCGCGACGCAAAATTCCGCTTTGTCGTCGACCCCATGCACGGCTCCGCCGCCGGTCTGCTGCACGAACTCTTCCGGCGCAACGGCGTCGTTTGCGACGAAATTCGTGGCATCCGCGACCCGCGCTTCGGCGGCGTCCATCCCGAACCCATCGAGCCGCATATCGAAGCCCTGCGCAAAGTGGTGCTCGCCGGAAAATACGACGCAGGCCTCGCCGCCGACGGCGACGGCGACCGCATCGGCGCCATTGACCGCGACGGCAGTTTCGTCAATCCCCACCAGATTTTTGCGCTGATGGTCTGGCACCTCGCCGGCACACGTAAACTCCCCGGCGACATTGCCAAAACTTTTTCCGTCACCAAGCTCATCGACAAGCTGGCCGCCAAATTTTCTCGCAAGCTCCACGAAGTCCCCATCGGCTTCAAATACATCTGTGAACTGATGCTGGAGCAGAACATCCTGATCGGCGGCGAAGAAAGCGGCGGCATCGGCACCAGCCTCTATCTGCCGGAGCGCGACGCCCAGGTTTCCGCGCTCTTCCTTGCCGAACTGATGGCCTGGCACGGCAAGTCCCTCGGCGAACTCCTCGCCGCGCTGCACGCCGAATTCGGCGAATTCCACTACGGCCGCATCGACCTGGACGTGCGCCGCGGTCAAAAAGAAAACGCCATCGCCCATTTCACCAGCGAAAAAACGAAACGCATCGACACTTGGGACGTCACGTGCCGCGAAAACATGGACGGCGTCAAGCTGTATCTTGGCGACCTTGGCTGGGTGATGCTGCGCCCATCAGGCACCGAAAATCTTCTACGCATTTATTCCGAGACTTCGCGGCCGGAAACGACCAAGCGTCTTTTACAGGCCACAGTCGCGGCGGTCAACGCCCTGTAGGGAGCAAGCCATGGAAACCGTCAACCTGAAAGACAAATTCGGAAAATTCCAGGATTATTGCAACCCGCGCGTAATTGGCGAAGTGAACGACTGCCAAGTGAAAGCGGTCAAGCTGAAGGGCGAGTTCATCTGGCACCACCACGACAACGAAGACGAACTTTTTCTCGTCGTGAAAGGCACGCTCCGCATGAAATTCCGCGACCACGATGCCGTGGTCCGCGAAGGCGAATTCGTAATCGTGCCCCGCGGCGTCGAGCACTGCCCCGTGGCCGACGAGGAAGTGCACATCGTCTTGATCGAACCGCGAACCACATTGAACACCGGCAATATTCAAAACGAACGGACAGTCAGCCAGCTCGAGCGGATTTGACCGCTCGGCGGCCGGAAAGACAGGACCCAGCCATGCAACATCGTTTCTACACGCTCGACGTCTTCACCACCACGCGCTTCCAGGGCAACCCGCTCGCCGTGATTACCGACGGCGACGGCCTCTCCGACGACCAGATGCTGGCCATCGCCCGCGAAATGAATCTTTCCGAGACGGTCTTCGTGCAGAAGCCCACCGACGACCGCGCGCTCGCGCGCCTCCGAATTTTCACCACCAAGGAAGAGTTGAAGCTCGCCGGCCATCCGGTGATCGGCACGTGGTTCTTGCTGGCCGAACTCGGCGTGGTTCCCGCACAAGAGGGCGGCGTCCACGTGATGCAGCAGACCGGCGCCGGAATTCTGCCCGTCGAAATCCGCTTCAAGGACGGCCGGCCGCAACTCGTTACCATGACGCAAAAAGAAGCCGCCTTCAAATCATCCAAGATCAACAAGAAGAAGCTGGCGGAATCGCTGGGCCTTTCGCTGAAAGATCTCGATCCCAAACTCGATCCGGAGTTCGTTTCCACTGGGATCTTCAACCTGATGGTGCCGCTGCGCAACCGCCAGGCGCTCGGGAAAATTGAGCTCAACATGGTGGAACTCGCGCGCCTCTTCGGCAAACAGGGTGCCCTGGCGTATTGCTTTGCACTCGCCGGCAACTCCTCGGCGCATGCGCGCGGCATGATGCCCTGGGGAATGTACGAAGACGCGGCCACAGGCTCTGCCGCCGGATCTCTAGGCGCGTATCTCGTAAAGCACGGAAAATTCGGCGCCGGCCACACGCTGCACATCGCGCAAGGCGTCGAGATGGGCCGCCCCAGCGAAATTGAAGTGGAAGTCTCACAAAACGGCAAAAAACTCACCCCGCGCGTAAGCGGCGCCGCCGTCAAGGTTTTCGAAGGCACCATCCGCACCTAGCCGCAACGCCGCTCGGGGTTTGCGGGCCGCCCGCGGCCGCAGTTGCCATACTCTCCTAAGATCGACCATCGGGATCCGTCTTCGGTAATTCCCGGAATAATTTGTCTACTTGGTTTTCAGAGTTTTTTGGTAGGCGTCCAGAATGCCGTTGACGAAGCCGCCAGCATCGTCCGAGGAATATTTCTTGGCGAGATCCACAGCTTCGTTGATGACGACTTTCGCCGGTGTATCCGTCGCGCGCATTTCGTGCATCGCCAGGCGCAGGATCGCCCGATCGATAGCTGCAAGCCGGTCAAGCCGCCAGTTCACCGCATGCTTGCTGATCAATTCGTCCAGCGTCGTGGCGTCATGCGCCGCGCCTTCAAACAGCTGGTTCGCAAACGTGCGCGTCTGCGCCGCCGCTTTTGCGCTTTTCCAGAAAGTGAGTTCCAGTTTCTCGGGGAATTGCTGGCTCATGTCCCACTGAAACAGCATCTGCATCGCAAATTCTCGTGATTTCGTCCGCAGGCTCACGTTATTTGCGCCGCCTTTTGCCTGCAGTCGCAGGTTTGCCGGCAGCACCGGAAGATTTGGAGCTAGCCCGCAACTTCCGCGACAACTGCCCCATCTCAATTGCGCCCAGCCCAGCCTCGAATCCTTTGTTGCCGCCCTTCAGTCCCGCGCGGTCAATCGCCTGCTCCAGCGTGTCGCACGTCAGCACGCAAAACATCACTGGCACGCCCGTATCCATCTGCGCCAGCTGTAAACCGCGTGAAGTTTCCGAGCACACGTAATCGTAATGCGCGGTCTCTCCCCGCAGCACGCAGCCAATCGCAATCAGCGCGTCATAGCGTCCCGTCGCCGCCAACTTCTTAGCCGCCAGCGGCAATTCAAATGCCCCCGGCACATGAATCAAATCCACGTCCTTGCTCGCCGCCCCGCCGCGCTCCAGCGCATCCACCGCTCCCTGCAGCAGCCGCTCGGTAATAAAACTGTTGAACCGGCTCACAACAATGCCAAATCGCAAGCCGTCGCCGCTCAACCCACCGTTGATTTTCCCCGGCTGAATCATCACTCTCTCTTTCCCAATCACTGCTGCTTCCGCAATTCCGTTCCTTTACCTCATATACTTCCTTTACTTCCCCTTGAACTGCGCCGCCCGCTTCTCCAGAAACGCCTTCGTGCCTTCGCGCATGTCTTCCGTCGCGCAGCACAAACCGAACAGCGTCGCCTCCAGGAACAGTCCCTCTTCCTGAGGCATTTCCACGCCGCGCTCGATCGCTTCCATGCAGTATTTCACGGCCAGCGGCGTTTTCTCGATAATCTTTTTCGCCATCGCCTCGGCCGCGGGCAGCAACTCAGCCGGCTCGTAAATGCGGTTCACCAACCCAACGCGTTGCGCCTCTTCCGCCGTAATCATTTCGCCGGTCAGGCAAAGTTCGTGAGCCACGCCCTTGCCGCACAACCGAGCCATGCGCTGCGAGCCGCCGTAACCGGGAATAATGCCGAGCTTCACTTCCGGCTGGCCCAACTTCGCGGTCTTGCTCGCAATGCGAATCGTGCAGGAGAGCGCCAATTCGCAGCCGCCGCCAAGCGCAAACCCGTTGATCGCGCAGATCGAAGGCTTCCCCATCGTCTCCAGCAGGTGAAACACCCCCTGCCCGAAAAGTGAAAACTCTTTTCCATTCACCGGAGTCTGTTGCGCCAGTTCGTTGATGTCCGCGCCGGCCACAAAAGCCTTTTCCCCGGACCCGGTAAGAATCAGCACCCGCACCGAAGCGTCATCCCGTGCGTCAATCAGCACCTGCTGAAACTCCTCAATGGTCTTGCGGTTCAGCGCGTTCAGCACCTTCGGCCGGTTGAACGTGATGAACGCAATGCCGTCATTCTTCTCGTACAGCAGATTCTCATAGCCCATGATTTGTCCTCAAAACGCGATCGGCTTCGGATTCGCGGGGTCGGCGTAATCGTAGAATCCGCGCCCGGATTTCTTTCCGTTCCATCCGGCCAGCACCATGCGCTTCAGCAGTGGCGGCGCGGCAAAGCGCTTTTCTTTGAACTCATCGAACATAATCTGCGAAATGTAATAAGTCGTGTCCAACCCCACAAAATCCAGCAGTGTGAACGGTCCCATCGGGTATCCGCAGCCCAACTTCATCGAATTATCGATGTCCACCACGGAGCCGACGCCCTCTTCCAGCGCCCGGATCGCATCCAAAAGATAGGGCACCAGCAAGCGATTGACGATAAACCCGCCGCTGTCACTCGCGCGTACCGGCGTCTTACCGAGCTTCGCGCCAAACGCCACCATTTCGTCATAGACCGCCGGGTCCGTCGAAATTGTTTTCACCACTTCTACCAACTTCATCACCGGCACAGGATTAAAAAAGTGCAGCCCCACAAAACGCCCCGGCCGCTTGGTGGCAGCGGCGATTTCTGTAATCGTCAGCGAAGACGTGTTGCTGGCAAAAATCGTCTGCGGCGGGCAAAGCTTGTCGAGCGCACCAAAAAGTTCCCGCTTCACCGGAAGCTGCTCGATGATCGCTTCCACAATCAGGTCGCAATCCTTCAAATCCTCCAGTGAAGTCGTGCCCTTCAGCCGCCCGCGCACTTCATTCTTAGCCGCCTCGGTGAGTGTCCCCTTTTCCACCAGCCGCGCCAGGTTCTTCTCGATGCCCTTCAATCCCTTTTCCACCAGTTCGGCGCTGACCTCGCGCACAACGGTCATGAATCCTGACTGCGCGCAAACCTGCGCGATCCCCGAACCCATCAAGCCACACCCCACTACGCCGACTTTTTGAATCGCCATGAATTCCTCACGTCTGCAAGTACATGCAATACTGGCGGGAAATTGCCACCGGTCAAAGTGTACCAAAGCTGCTTCCGGAACTCACTTTGCGAAGCC
>Ga0210406_10004659_pt1 | contig 14582 bp, 10 predicted proteins | sample IncBWC30MmetaG_FD_155454 | JGI IMG/M metagenome (GOLD analysis project Ga0210406, IMG submission 155454) | Forest soil microbial communities from Barre Woods Harvard Forest LTER site, Petersham, Massachusetts, United States - Inc-BW-C-30-M | ecosystem: Environmental > Terrestrial > Soil >... | reverse complement strand
GCCTGCAACCCCTGAGAACGTGCAATGGGGTTGGTACGACGTCAACGAGAAGCCGAAGCTGAAGATGAAATCCGGGGATACGGTGTCCATCGAGACGCTGTCCCATTCCCTCGGCCAGATCAAGCCCGGCGTCGGCATGGATGAAATCGTCAAGCTGCGCAAGGGAAATCCCGGCGGCGGCCCGCACTCCATCACCGGACCGATCTATGTCGAGGGGGCCGAACCGGGCGACACGCTGGAAATTCACATTCTGAAAATCGTCCCCAAGGTGGATGCCTTCAATTTCAACATACCGGGCAAGGATTTCCCCACCGTCGGGCAATTGGCGTCCGAATTTCCCGAGGGATTCGTGCGCTACTACAAATTGGACCTGGCAAAGATGCAAACGCAATTCAAACCGGGGATTGTCATTGACCTAAAACCCTTTCCCGGAACCTTCGCGGTGGGCGTGGACCCCAATGAACCGGACGCCAAGGCCGGGCCGCCGATCAAGGATGCGAAGGGCCGCACCAGCACCCTGCGTCCGTGGAAGAACGGCTCCAACATGGATGTGAACGAACTCCAGGCCGGTTCGATCCTGTATATGCCGGTGTTTCAAAAGGGCGGCCTGATTTGGACGGGCGATTCGCATTGCCGGCAAGGCAATGGCGAGGTGAATTTGACGGCACTGGAATGCTCGTACAAGGAAATAGAAATCAAGCCCATCGTACGCAAGGACTTGAAAACCGAATGGCCGTGGGCGGAAACGAAAGCCAATTGGGTGTTCATGGGCTTTGACGAGGATTTGAATCAGGCGATGAAAATTGCCGTCGATCAAACCGTCGACTGGCTTGCGAAGCAGACCATCGTGCCGATGAGCCGCGAGGAAGCCTACGCGCTTACCTCAATCGTGGGCGATTGCCGCGTGTCGCAGGTCGTCGATATCCGCAAAGGCGTGCACTGTCTGATTCCAAAATCGGTATTCGTGAACTACAAGCCGGGCGCACGCTAGCCCTCTTTGGCCAGCTGCACCACCATTTTTCCGGTGTTGGCGCCGGTGAACAGGCCGATCAGGGCGGCCGGCGCCTGTTCTATGCCCTGCAAAATCGTGGTGCGATATTGCATGCGGCCCTGCCGGATCCAGCCCTTCATGTCGTTGAGAAATTGGGCGCGCTTCGATTCGAATTCATAGAACACGAAGCCTCTCATGGTCACGCGGTTGTAAATCATGTTCGAGAGCGTGGTCACCGGTTCGGATACGGCGCCAAAATTGTTGTAGGCGGAAATCATGCCGCACACCGCGATGCGCCCGAGTGCATTCATGCGCGGCAGCGCCGCATTCAAATGCTCCCCGCCGACGTTTTCGAAGTACACATCGATGCCTTTGGGCGCGGCCGCCTTGAGCGCCGTGCGAAGGTCCCCGTTCTTGTAATTGATGACGGCATCCAGCCCAAGCTCATCCTTGAGCCAACGACATTTCTCGTCGGTCCCGGCGCTGCCGATCACGTAGCAGCCTTTGATTTTCGCGATCTGCGCCGCGACGCTGCCTACGGCTCCCGCGGCGGCCGACACGAAGACGTTTTCGCCGTCCTTGAGTGCGCCGATGACCAGCAACCCGCCGTAGGCCGTGAGGCCCGTCAATCCCAGGACGCTCATGTAGGCAACCAGCGGCATACCGTCCGGGTCCAGTTTGGAAAGACCTTTGCCGTCGGAGATGTAGTACTCCCTGAAGCCGTTCATCGACTCCACGTATTCACCTTCCCGGAATGCGGCATTGCGCGACTCGAGCACCCGCCCAATGGCCCCGCCCATCATGGCTTCGTTGAGCGCGGTTGGCCCCGCGAGTCTTGGACGCATGGCCGGATCGACCGACATATAGATGTTTTCCACCAGCAATTGACCTTCGGCCGGATCCGCCGTGCCGGTCTCCACCACGCGAAACTGCGCCGGCACCGGCAATCCTTGGGGACGTTCGACCAGATGCACTTCTCTGCTTCGCATGTTGATGTCCTTTCCTTTAGGCAGCGGCCAGGGGCTTGTTGAGCGCGTGTTTCCAGTGACCCGATTTGAAGCGCCAGATCAGCAATGTCCCTTTCAGCATGTAATCGCCGATGATCGAGCCGTACACCCAGACCACCGGCAGGTGAAAAAAAGCGAATGTCGCCGCCAATGCGCAGCGCATGCCGATCAATCCTAGAAACGACGTCATGAGCGGGAAACGCGTATCGCCGGCGCCGCGCAGCGAGCCGCCGATCGCCATATCGACGCCCAACAGCGGCAGCATAGCACCCATGATGTAAACGAATTCCGTGGTGCGAAGCACAGCGATTTCATCCGATCCGAGGAAGAATCGTGCGAGCGCCGGCGCGTTGAACACCGTGAGGAGGCCGATGACGGACATTGCCGCAACCGCCATGCTGCAGGCTCGCCATCCGCTGCGCTCAGCGCCGTCCACATCGCCCGCTCCCAGGTGCTGGCCAACCAGTGTGGCGCCGGCGATCGAAAATCCGCTGCCGACGACCATGGCCGCGTTCAGCATGTTGACGCCGACGTTGTATGCGGCGAATGCCTCGGTGCCGTAGTAGTGGCCGATCAGCGACACGAACAGAAAGAAGCCAAACTGCAGCACGAATTGCTCGAGTGCGACGGGATAGCCGATATGCAGCAGGCGCTGGTAGCGTGCCTTTTGGAAGAGGTCGCCGGGATAAAATTTGATCGTCAATTTCTGGCGCATCCAGAAGGACACCAGCACGGCGCCGCACAGCAGAAAGGACAACCCCGATGCAAATGGTGCACCGGCCGCGCCCATGCGCGGCGCACCGAATTTGCCCAGAATGAAGGCATAGAGCAGCGGCAGATTCACCAGGTTCACCGCCAGACCAAACAGCAGGGGGGTCCAGGCATTGCCGGCGGCGCGCAGCGCGCTCGATAGAATGATGTCGATGGCAAATCCGATGATGAATGCCGCGAGCCAGAATATATTGCGCGCAGCCAGTTGCGCAGCGTGCTCATCCAAACCAAAGACTCCGGCAATCTGGTGCGAGAACACCATGCCGAAAATCATGAGCACCAGGCCTACGAGGCCGCCGAGCATGAGCGACGATGAAGTGATGCGGCTGGCCTCTTCTTGTTGGCCCGCGCCCCAGGAGCGCGCAACCAGCGCGGTGGTGCCGACACCGATCGCCATCAACAAGGCCTGCAGCGCAAAAAACACGCGCTGGCCGGCCCCTACCGCGGCCACCGAGGGCGCTCCCATTCCGCCGACGAATTTCGTCTGGACCATGGCGACCATGGAAAACATGAGATTGGCCGTGATCGAAGGCGCGGCCAATTGCCAAATGCTCGGGCGCTTGTACAGTGCCGGCTGCGCCGCGGAATCCGTTGTCGTCAATCTGTTCCCCGTTGATCAAATCTTCAAGGCGACAGGCTTTTTTATCAACAGCGTCAGCACCAGATAATAAAAGGCACCGATCACAATCCAGCCCAGCCCCAGAATTTTTGCCGCGCGGTCCATTTCGTACAGCACATAGACGATGATGAGCATGCCGACGAGCGGAAAGACCAGATGCCGCAGCCAATCGCCGCCGCGTCCGCGGCCGCGAATGAAATAGTGGTTGATGACGGACAGGTGCAGCAGGACGAACCCCGTGAGCGCGCCGAAATTGACGACCCGCGCGAGATCATCGATGCGCTCGGCAAACAGCAAGCCCGCGGCCAGCGAGATGCCCGCCACCGCCATCGTGCTTATATAGGGAGTCTTGAAGCGAGGATGCACTTTGGCCAGAATCGCCGGCAGCTTGCTGTCGCGAGCCATGGCGAAGAGGATGCGCGACACAGCTGCTTGGGCTGCCATGGCATTCGCGATTGCCGTCGCAATGACGACGGCAATGATGGTGATCAGCCGCAACCACGCGCCGCCCGCGCGCTCGGTGATTTCGTAGAACGCAGTCTCCGCAGACGAAAAGTGCATGCCTGCGCTCAAGTCCGTGGCGATCCAGGTCTGGAGCATGAACAGAGCGCCGACGAGCACCAGGGCGAGCACGGTCGCCCGGCCCACCGCGTTCTTGCCGCTTCGGCTTTCCTCCGCCAGCGTGGAGACGCCGTCGAAGCCGAGAAATGACAGCACGGCAATCGAAGTCGCACCGGCCACCGTGGCAAAGGAGAACACGTGCGGATCGTAAATGGGTTTTAACGTGAGGGAGCCTGCGCCTTGACCGGCGTGCAGTGCGAGCAACCCCACAACCACGAACAGCGCAAGAACCAGCAATTCCATGACCAGCAAGTAGCGATTCAACCGCGCCGTAAACTGGATGCCGATGAGATTCGCCGCCGCATTGAAGGAGATGAACACCACCAACCAGATCCATGCAGGAACGGAGGGTAATATGGGCCGCAACGCGACGGCACTGAGCAGGTAAAGCAGCGAGGGTATCAGGATGTAGTCGAGCAAAATGAGCCACCCGGAGAAAAAGCCGGCGACTTCATGGAGGCCGCGCTGCGCGTAGGTGTACACCGAACCTGCGAGCGGAAACGCGCGGGACATGGAAGCGTAGCTCATCGCGGTAAAGAACATGCCGACGAGGCCCACCAGGTACGCCAGCGGCACCATGCCCTTGGCATCGTTGTACACGAAGCCGAACACCGAATAGGGTGCAATCGGCACCATGAAAATCATTCCGTAGATGACCAGATCCTTGGTCGTGAGCGCTCGGTGCAATTGATCCTTGTATCCGAATTCTTCGATCGACAAGCGCGAGCTCCTTTTGACGCGCAGTTTACCCAAGAATCACCGGGAGCCGGTCTGAATATTCCGCGTGGCCTTTAGGCTTCTAGCCACCGCGGCTCGCGCAACGGCGTGAAGTTTCCGTACAATGTTAAAGAAACAGCCCCGCCCGCCAATGACCCAACCTGCACATCGACATACCATTCATCATCGGCACCATGGCTGGGACCGCAGCCTTGCACCCGTGGCGCGCATTTCTCCCGGAGAGTCGCTGGAATTCGACGTGGTGGATGCATCCGGAGGCCAGATTGGTCAATCCTCTACCGTCGACGATGTCGGCCGCATGGATTTCGGCAAGATAAATCCGGTGACGGGCCCCGTGCACATCGAGAGCGCCGAACCCGGGGACATTCTAAAAGTCACGCTGCTGGCGTTCGCGCCGTCGGGTTGGGGTTGGACCGCAAACATCCCCGGCTTCGGCCTTTTGGCCGATGACTTCAGAGAGCCCGCGCTGCATCTGTGGCAGTACGACGCGAAGACTTTGAGCCCGGCATTGTTCGGCCGGTGGGGCAAGGTTCCCCTGAAGCCCTTCACCGGCACCATCGGCGTGGCGCTCGCGGAACCGGGATTGCACAGCATCGTCCCTCCCCGCCGCGTGGGCGGCAACATGGATGTCAGGGACATCGCGCTGGGAACCGAATTGTTTCTGCCGGTCGAAGTTGCGGGTGCTCTGTTCTCGGTCGGAGATACCCATGCGGCACAAGGCGATGGCGAGGTGTGCGGCACGGCCATCGAGAGCCCGATGCGAGTGGCGCTCCAGTTCGACCTGATCAAGCAAATGCCGTTGAGTTTCCCGCGCTTCAGAACTGCGGGGCCCGTCACCCGGCATCTGGACGCCAAGGGGTACGAAGTCGCGACCGGAATTGGCCCGGATCTCATGCAGGCGGCGCGCGCCTCCGTCCGCTCCATGGTCGAGCTGCTGTGTCAGCAACACGGCATGCCCGCCATCGATGCCTACCTGCTGTGCAGCGTCTGCGGCGATCTGCGCATCAGCGAAATCGTCGACGTGCCGAACTGGACGGTGTCGTTTTATTTTCCGCGCATCGTGTTCGAGTGAGCGCGGCTTGACCGCATCCATGATCTCCGCCGACGACATTCGCGCGACTTACGCCGCGATCGCGCCGCACATACGGCGCACGCCGATCATCGAAGTCGATGGGTCGGATTTCGGTATCTTAGGCGAGCAGCTGGTGCTCAAACTCGAATCCCTGCAGCATGCCGGTTCGTTCAAGGCGCGCGGTGCCTTCACCAGCCTGCTGACGCGAAAGATCCCGGACGCCGGCGTCGTTGCGGCGTCCGGCGGCAACCACGGCGCAGCCGTGGCCTTCGCGGCCATGAAACTCAAGGTGCCTGCCAAGATATTCGTCCCCGGCATCGCCTCGCCGGCGAAGATCCGGCAGATCCGGGAGTACGGCGCGGAGTTGGTGATCACCGGCGAACGCTATGCGGATGCGCTGGCGGCCAGCGAAGCCTGGGTGGCCCAGTCGGGCGCCATGCCGATCCACGCTTTCGATCAGCGCGAGACCATGCTGGGCCAGGCCACGGTCGCCTTGGAGTTCGAGCAACAGGCCGCGGGGCTCACGACGCTGCTGGTTGCGGTGGGCGGTGGTGGGCTGATTGCCGGAATCGCGTCCTGGTATGGAGGAAGAATCAAGATCATCGCCGTCGAACCCACACTCGCGCCGACGCTCACGCGCGCGCTCGAGGCGGGCCGCCCCGTGGACGCGGAAGCCGGCGGTATCGCGGCGGAATCCCTGGCGCCGCGCCGAGTCGGAGAATTGGTATTCCCGATCATTCAACGGCATATCAGCAACACGGTGCTGGTATCGGACGATGCCATCTTGGGCGCCCAGCAGAGCCTATGGACAAAGCTGCGCGTGATTGCGGAACCGGGCGGCGTCGCCGCCTTGGCTGCGCTGACGTCGCGCCAATATGTGCCCTCGCCTGACGAGCGCGTGGGAGTGTTGATTTGCGGCGGCAACACGGCCGCTTTCGATTTCAAGCCGCGCCAGGAGCCTGGCTGAGCATCCTAGTGGGCCCAGGCTTGTATTGACGCCTGCTGGTCGTAAAATCGGAGCACCACCCCCCGGAGTCCCCCATGCCCACAACGTTTGTACTCAACGGCCGGTCTGCCACGCTGGATGCCGACCCTGCCATGCCCTTGCTATGGGCGCTGCGCGAGGTCGCCGGCCTGCACGGAACCAAGTTTGGCTGCGGCATGGCGATGTGCGGTGCGTGCACCGTTCATCTCGATGGGCAAGCGGTTCGTTCCTGCGTGATGCCGTTGTCGGCCGTGGCCGGCCGCGAGATCACGACCATCGAGGGCTTGCAAAGCAAACAGGCCAAAGCGGTGCAGGCCGCCTGGGTGGAATTGCAGGTGCCGCAATGCGGCTACTGCCAATCCGGACAGGTCATGTCCGCAACGGCACTCCTCGAGAAGAATGGCACACCGAGTGACGCGGACATCGACGGCGCGATGAGCGGCAATATTTGCCGATGCGCCACGTACTTGCGCATTCGCGCAGCGATTCATTCGGCTGCGCAATCCCTCAAGGCATAAACCATGACCCGCCAAACACTTCGCTCCTCACTGCCGACGCGTCGCGATTTCCTGAAAACCGCCGGCACCGCTTCGGTGGTTGCTCTCACCATCGGATTTCAATGGGCCGCAACGACCCGCCGCACTCTGGCTGCCGCGACGCCGCCCGGCGCTGCATTCACGCCCAACGCGTTTCTGCGCATTGGCGCGGACAACAGCGTGACCGTGATCGCCAAACACGTGGAAATGGGCCAGGGCTCCTACACCGGCATCGCAACCATCGTCGCGGAAGAACTCGATGCTGATTGGGCAAAAGTGAGCGTCGAGAGTGCGCCGGCCGATGCGAAACGCTATGCCAATCTGGTCTTCGGCACGCTTCAAGGTACCGGCGGCAGTTCGGCCATGGCCAACTCCTGGGCGCAACTTCGCGACGCCGGCGCAAAGGCGCGCGCGATGCTGCTTTCCGCGGCCGCGAAGGACTGGCATGTTCCGGTCGCAGAGCTGACCGCGGATAAAGGCGTCGTGTATCACGCCGGCAGCAAACGCCAGGCGCCCTACGGCTCGCTGGTGAAGACCGCCATCAGCTTACCCGTCCCCGACACCGTGACGCTCAAGGATCCGAAGAACTTCAAGTTGATCGGCGGCCGTCCGCCGCGTGTGGATGCGGCGGCAAAAACCGACGGCACCGCGCAATTCACATTGGACTTCGTGCTCCCGGGAATGCTGGTCGCATTGCTCAGGCGGCCGCCGTTGTTCGGTGCGACCGTAAAATCCTATGATGCGAGCGCCGCCGACGCGGTACCCGGCGTGGTCAAGGTGCTGCAGGTGCCAGGCGGCGTTGCGGTGGTGGCGAAGGGTTTTTGGGCCGCCAAACAGGGGCGCGATGCCCTGAAAATCGAGTGGGACGACTCGAAAGCCGAGAAGCGCAGCTCCCCGGCAATCATGGACGAATATCGGCGCCTCGCCGATCAACCCGCCGTGTCGGCACGCAAAGAAGGCGACGCCCACAAGGCCATCGGCGATGCCGTCCACAAAGTCTCTGCCACGTACGAGTTTCCTTACCTGGCCCACGCGCCAATGGAGCCGCTCGATGCGGTCGTCAAACTCGACGCCAACAGCTGCGAGATCTGGGCGGGAGATCAATTCCAGACCATCGATCAAGCGAATGCCGCGAAAACCGCAGGCCTGGACCCGAAGCAAGTCAGCATTCATACCTTGTACGCAGGCGGCTCTTTCGGTCGGCGCGCCAACACGATTTCCGACTACATCGTGGAAGCCGTTTCGATCGCCAAGGCTTATGGCGCCGACGGCACACCGATAAAACTGCAGTGGACCCGCGAGGATGACATCCATGGCGGCCTGTATCGCCCCATGTACTTCCACAAACTCGAAGCCGGCCTCAATGCTCAGGGCGAACTCACCGGATGGCACCATGTCATCGTGGGCCAGTCGATCGTGGCCGATACCATATTTGGCGCCCTCATCAAGGACGGCATCGATTCAACCTCGGTGGAGGGCGCCGCGAATATTGCCTACGCCATCCCCAACATCGCGGTGGACTTGTCGACGACCAAGACCGGCGTGCCGGTCCTGTGGTGGCGAGTGGTCGGCAGCTCGCACACGACGTTTGCCGTCGAAGCGTTCATCGATGAAGCGGCGCACGCGGCGGGCGTGGATGGATTTACATTCCGGCGCAAGCTTCTGGAGCACGAACCACGCATGAAGGCCGTGTTGGAACTCGCCGCTGAAAAAGCCGGCTGGAACAGCGGCCCCCTGCCGGCCGGCCGCGGTCGGGGCATCGCGGTCGCCGAAGCCTTCAAGACCTTCGTCGCCCAGGTTGCCGAAGTGACGGTGGACAAGGACGGGAATGTCAAAGTCGATCGCGTGGTGTGCGCAGTGGACTGCGGAACGCCCATCAATCCCGACATCATTACTGCGCAGATGGAAGGCGGCATCGGGTTTGGACTGGGCGCGGTGCTGCACGGTGCCATTACGCTGAAGGATGGCCGCATCGAGCAGAATAACTTCAACGACTACCGGGTGCTGCGAATGAATGAAATGCCCAAGGTCGAAGTGCACATCGTGCCTTCGACTGCACCGCCGACGGGTGTGGGCGAACCTGGCGTGGCCCCCGTCGGGCCGGCCGTCGCCAACGCGATTTTCGCCGCGACCGGTAAGCGCGTCCATATGCTTCCATTCCCGAAATTCGGTGCCGTATGAAAAAACATCCTGTTCTGTGGACGCTCGCAGCGATTGTCGCCCTAGGCATCATCATCAGCGCATATATTGTGCTGGGCCCACAGCCCACCGGCTTTGCGGGTGGTAAATCAGTTTCGCTTGCAGCGTACCAGGCCCGAGATCCCACCGGCGTCCCCGCTGAGCTCAAATCGGCGAGCCTTGAACAGCGCGGAGAGTACTTGACGCGCGCGGCGGATTGCGTGGTGTGCCATACGGCCAAAGACGGTACGGCGTTCGCCGGCGGTCTCGCCTTCGTTCTGCCTTTTGGAACGATTTACTCGACCAACATCACCCCGGATGCCGAGACCGGTATCGGCAGCTACTCCGATGCGGATTTCTTGAACGCCGTGCACAAAGGCATCGGTCGCGGCAACACCAAGCTGTATCCCGCGATGCCGTACACCAGTTATACATACATGTCCGACGCCGACGCGCTCGCCATCAAAGCCTACTTGTTCACTCTCAAGCCCGTGCATGCGCCGGCGCCGAAGAATACATTGGCTTTTCCATTCAACCAACGCGGTCTCATGAGCATATGGTCGGTTCTATTCAACTCCAATGGGCGCTTTGAACCCCATGTCGACCGCAGCGCCGAGTGGAATCGCGGCGCGTATCTCGCCGAGGCAATGGCTCACTGCGGCGAATGCCATACGCCGCGCAATCTGTTCTTTGCATTGAACAACCGGCAAAAGTTCGCGGGAACCGTTCAAGCCGGATGGCGCGCATACAACATCACGGCCGATCGAGCCAGCGGCGTCGGCGCGTGGAGCGATGCAGACCTGGCGAACTATCTGTCCTCGGGTCATGCCGACGGACGCGGCACCGCTTCAGGTCCCATGGGCGAAGCGGTCGATGAAAGCTTGAGTCATTTGCAGCCCAGCGACATCGCGGCCATGGTGGCCTATTTACGCTCAGTGCCGGGCATTGCCACGTCCGACCTGCCTGAACCCAGGTCTACGCCCGCGGCGACTGCGCAAGTCGCCGCCACCGATGCAAACCCGCATGGCAAGGAAGTTTACGAAGGTGCTTGCGCCGGGTGCCACGGTTGGACCGGTGTGAGTCCGGTTCTTCCGTTCGCGACGCTGACCGGCACGCGTTCGGTCAATGATCCGACGGCCAACAATGTGGCGCAGATCATCATCGGCGGCGGCCATCGCCATTTGCCCGTCGATGCGAACAATATGCCGGCATTTGGTGCGGCGTACTCAGACGACGAGATTGCGGCCGTGGCGAATTATGTCACCGCCCGATACGGCGTAAAGGCTTCGGAGCTCACCGCCGCGCATGTCGCGAAATTGCGCGCCGAGGACTGACGCGAGTTCCCTGCGCGAATGCGGAGCCGGTCGCGAGAATGCGGTTCCGGTGGGAGCGGTCGGCCCGATTTGCGGCCGGGCTGATAGCAATCGGCAAATTGGGCCGCGGCACGGGCAATTTTACTAAACGGAAGCGGCTACGGTAAAATGGCTTCGATTGTTGGAATCGACACTTGCAAATCAATCGGGTGACCCTCACGTCGAACGCTTGGTGCCATTGAGATTTGTTGAAGGGTGATCGGATGAGTCTCGACGTCGTGTTGATCGTGATCGTGATCGGCGGAATCGGATTGTCCGCCGCCTACGTGCGAACGGAATATAGGCGCTGGCGCGAACTTGGCGAAGCGCAGCTTCGACGAGAATCGGCGCAGCGCGAATTGCATGCCGCAAGATTATCCGATCAGCAGAATGCCGCCATGCTTCCCAGCGTCCTCGAGCTTCAAGGATTCAGCGAACAGGAAGCCGCAAATCCCGAAGGCGCGGCCAATATCGGGTATGGCGTGGCGCGAACTCGTTCGCAGCGTACCTATCCTTTCGGGGACCGGCGCAAGCGCAAGAGACAGCGCGCGACCTAAGGAGCCTGAGCGTCTACTCGCCGCTCACGCCCAGGGTGCGCGACAGAAAGTTCGCAGTGGCTTCGTCGGCGCGCAACCAGGATGCGTGGCGTAGGAAGCCGTGAATCTCATTGGGAAGCACCAGTTCTTCGAAAGGAAGATTCCGCTCCTCCAGCCGGCGCGCCAGGTCGACGGTCTGCTGAAACTGCACGTTTCTGTCGTCGTCGCCCTGGATCAAGAGAACCGGCGACTTCCAGCCCTCGAGCTGGGCATCCGGCGATGAATTCCAGGCGACCTCCATGGCTTTCTCCCGATCACCCTTCTCGTAGCGGGTGCCGGGCTTGCCGCTCAGCTCGTCCATGAGGCGTGACCAATCGTGCACGCCGTGCAAATCAACCCCGGCCTTGAACAGATCCGAGTTGCGCGCAAGCGCAAGCGCGGTGAGATAACCGCCGTAGGACCCACCCCAAATGCCGATGCGCTTGCCATCCACGGTCGGCAATGACTGGAGGAAGTGCGCGCCTGCAACCACGTCTTGATATTCGGCGGCGCCGGCATACCCGGCGTGTTCGGGATGATGGAACTCACGACCGTAGCCGATACCGAGACGATAGTTTACCGAGAGGACGACGAAGCCGTGCGCCGCCAGGTATTGATTCACCGCGTAGCCATTGCTGTAGTAATCCATGTAGTGCCAGCCGAGCAGCATCTGTCGCGGCGGTCCGCCGTGCACGAAGATCACGCCGGCCTTCTTCCCCGGGGTTTTCGGGCCGCCCGCATCGAACAACTGACCGTGGACCACCATCCCATCGGCGGCCTTGAACTTGACCTGCTTCGGCGCCATGAGAGATTGCAGGGGAAATTCCGGGTTGCTCGCGGCCGCCAGTGTTTCGCGATGCGCTCCGTCAAGACCTATGATTCCAACTGTCGGCGGCGCCTGCGGGCCGGCTGCGACAAAGGCCACGCGCTCGGCGGCTGCGCTGACCGGAGTCCAATCCGACGTCTCCCCCGAAGTAAGCGCCAATGATCCAGGGTGATCGACAGCCACGCGGAAAAGATGACGGCGATCATCATCGCCGGCCGTGGTGCCGGTATTGGCATCGTAAATCATGAATCGGCGGTCGCGGCTTTCAGCAACGTGCTCGACCATGTAGGCACCGGGCGTCAGCAACACCGGCGCGCCGCCGGAAGCCGCCACCGAATACAGATGCGGCCAGTCGTCCAGGTACGCCATAAAGACGATGCGATCACCCGCCGCCCAGTGCAAATTGGCCCTCCCCGCAACGTCGGGGAAGGAACCTGCGAGCGTGTTGGGACTGGTCCAGACGGCGTGACCGACGCCATCGGCTGCCGAGGCCGTCCAGATGGACCAGGGATCCGGCTCTCGGGTAAGAACCGGCCGCGGCGCACCGCCCTTGCCGGTCCGTCGAGCGAACGCGACGCGGACGCCATCCGGCGACCAGACCGGCGACACATCCCTGCTGGTGGATGGCGCAAGATAGATCAGCGGCGAGTTCTTCGACGTATAAATCCCGATGAACGAGTGATCCCCTCGGTCGGAAACGAACGCAAGTTGAGATCCATCCGGTGACCAGACCAGATCGCTGTTCTTGCCCCGGTCGAAGAACAGACGTTCAGGCTTGCCGCCGTCAAGAGACGCTGCCCAAACGTGACCATCCTTCGTGTAGGCGAGCCGTCCGCGCGCGGAAATCACCGGCTCATCGCCTTCATCGATTTTTATGGGCGGTCCGGCATCGAGCGGCAGGACCCAGATCGCGGTGGTTGGCTGCTCCGGCGAGGAATTCGGATCAGGCGAGAGATTTCCCTCAGCGGGCCAGTTGGCATCATGATCGCCGCCCAGCACAAAGACCAGCCTCGTCCCGTCCGGCGAGAACGTCAGTTGGGTGATCTCCTGACCGTCATCATCTTTGAATGCTGTGACTCTTGCCGGCGCAAAGGCGGGGCCGCGCGCCACCCAAACATTGCGCACGCCGTCGAGATTGCAGACCCAGGCGATCGCATCGCCCCTTTCCGCCGCCGCCAGCTCTGTGGCAAAGGGATAGTGCAGTACTTGCGCCATGGAAAATCCGGGGCGCGCCCACGCCTGTCCACATAAGCACGCGAGAATGATCATCCCGAGCGTGGATGCCGGCATTCGAAGCTTGACCATGTGCTGCCTTCCGCGATTTTTAGTATGGACAGCGAATATTAGCGGCAAGCGCAGTCAGCGACATGACTTTTGTCGTGCCTTCAAATCAGCGGTTGGGATAGGGCGATCCGCCCAATACCTCGGCACCGTGATTATGACCGGTTGACGTAGTGCTCGCCCGGAAGTGTAAAAAGCCTCAAGGTAACGAAGAAAAAGTTACCTTGAGGCTTTTACACTTCCTGACGAATACTCGAACCGATTAACATCACGATGTCGATGCTACCGGCCGGTGTTAGATGCCCATTCAACTGGTCGACGAGTGCGAATGTGGCCGCGCGACCGAGGGCCCCTCGAAACTCGTCCTCTGCACCGTGATGTTGAGCGGTCCAGCGCGAAAAGCCTGGGGGTGGGAAGGCTTCAAGGTAACTTATCTTCTCCTCGTTACCTTGAAGCCTTCCCATCCGCAGGCCATCACGAACCCGTCAAATTCACAGTGCCGAGGAAGCTAGTGTCCGACGGTCGGGTTCGACGTCGTGCCAGGTGCCGTAGATCTGGATGACCGCCTGCGCCTTGCCACCAGTTCATCCGTGATTTCGATGACTGCATGTCTGCCGGTGGCGCCCACATCTTTGCGCGCCTCCACTCGCTGATCGGCAAACCGCTCCCGTTCAGCAAGACTCACACGCTTGATCATCGGCTTGTCCCAAAAGGCGCCGAGGTAGCTTGCGACTGCGACCGCCGCAATCTCTTCGCGGAAAAATCCAAGTCGCAATGAATGAACGATGCGGCCTTGATCGCTTCCCGCCACTGAATACAAGCGGTACTCGCTGAAGATGTCCAGATTCGGCACGGCGTCAGGATCGAACGCGTGGTCGGCGAGCGCGAGTTGAATGACGAACCATCGTGATGCTTCGACGTCCTCCAGTTCGGTCGCCGTCAACGCACGCATCGTTTGGGTGGACTCCAAACTGTCCAAGGGCTCGTCGAGCTTTTTAACCTCCCGCGCGGCAGGCACAGGGGCCGTCGC
>Ga0210406_10004658_pt1 | contig 14582 bp, 14 predicted proteins | sample IncBWC30MmetaG_FD_155454 | JGI IMG/M metagenome (GOLD analysis project Ga0210406, IMG submission 155454) | Forest soil microbial communities from Barre Woods Harvard Forest LTER site, Petersham, Massachusetts, United States - Inc-BW-C-30-M | ecosystem: Environmental > Terrestrial > Soil >... | reverse complement strand
TTCTTGGTGCTGCGCTGGATTTCGAATTGAGCCTCATTGACAATGCTGGACGCCAGATGAAGGGCACTCGTCTTTCGGTCGGAAATAGAAATATGATTTAAAAACATCAGCAGTCGAGCCTGCCGACAGAACACTTCCTTCAAGGCTTTCGGATTCGTACTCGGTTTCTGGGCTTCTCATTCCCGACACCGCTCGGTGTGTCCATCGACAGGTTCACACCGAACACTCGCGCATTCCCGAGGAATCGCCCGCCGTGGCGGGTTAAGTGCAATCAGTTAGTCCTAATTCCACTGGAGATTATGAAAACTCGTCCAGAATGAAAGCCGTGAACACCGCTCCATCCGGATGTAATCAGGAAATCTGTGGTACCGTCCTTGTCCACGTCGCCCAGGGCCACCGCATCAAACCCGAAGGTGTCTCCGGGAATTCGGCAGGTAAAGGTTTTGATGAGATGGCCGTCCTTCCCGGAATACAAATAAGCGCGTCCACCTCCGATAGCTTCGCGGCTGTACTGCCAGGCACCCACGATGAGATCGGCGTGACCATCGTGATCCACGTCTCCCGCCACTGACGAGCTTGTCCCAAATCCATCCCCAGCGGTTTCACCGGTCAGCGTGAGAAGAGAGTGGCCGTCTCTTCCGGAATATACATAGACCCGCCCCGTTGACGGCCCTTTTGCACTGTTTGACCAGTCGGAAGCATAGACGTCCGGCGTGCCGTCGCCATCCACGTCGCCAAGTACCGACAAGAACATCGCTCCCAACGCAACTCCGGTTTCATCGGCTTCAATGGTGAACGTCGGCTTGGATGAGAGTGTTTCGTAGACGTAGGTTCGGCCGGTCTGTTTGGGGCCTGCGTTGGGCGCGCCCACAAGTAAGAAGGAGTGTTTTTTGTCGGAGAATCCTGCCACTGTACTGCCAAAAGCATCGCCAGCCCGCTCACCGCTGAGCGTTAATAGCAGTCGTCCATCCTTTCCGGAATAGACGTAGGCGCGTCCGGCTTTTTGTCCTGCCGCATTGTTGCTTGGTGCGCCGACGATCACGTCGGCAAATCCGTCGTGGTTCACGTCGCCGACGCCGGAGGCATGTCGCCCGAATTCGTCCCCCGTGCTCCCTGCTCGCAGTGTCAAGAGCACCCGGCCGTCGCGGCCCGAGTAGACCTTGGCATAGCCGCCACCGGGAGCGCTCGCGATCACATCAGGGATACCGTCGCCGTTTGTGTCGCCGGCTGCTTCGACACCGGTTCCCAGTTCGTCGCCCGCTTGGCCATCGGCTGTCCAAAGCAACTTGCCAGACTTCGTCGAGTAGACGTAAATGCGGCCTGCCTTATCGCCAGCTCTGCTGCTGGTCGGGGCTGAGGTGACGACATCCGGCACTCTATCGCCGTCCACATCGCCGATGTTTCGGGCAATCCAGCCAAACTGATCGTTCGCTTTCTCGCCGTCCCATTCACGGATGATCTTCACCGGCTCTATAAAAGGAGCGTCAAAGTCCGCGCGCGACGGCAAGAGGAGCGCAAAGCGCGAGTCGTTTTTCAGTGCTGTCAGTTCAGGCGTCACCTCGACTTGCGCCATGTCGATTCTGCGCGTTCCTTTCGCTTTGACTAGCCACGCGAAGGCTTGGTCCCGGTCTCCCTTCTGGGCATAGAGGACGCCCAGGTTAAAGAGTGGCGTCGGAACTGACGGATCGGCATCGAGCGCATGTTGGTCTGCCGAGATTGCCCGGTCCCAGTCTTTCAGGTTCTGGTAGGCGAGGGCGAGATTGCGCCATGCACGCCCATTGTGCGGTTCGTGTGTGGTTACCTGTTCGAGGATCTTCGCCGCTCCGTCATTGTCGTTTGCCTGGAGACGTGCGATGCCCGCAGCGAGTGTTGGTTCGCTCGTCGCGGTCTTGGACTTGGGCTGCGAAGAACATCCGACTCCAATGACAAGGAATATAGCAAGACAAGATTTCCCTGTGATGACCGAGGCTTTCATCGGCATAGTTTCTACTTACTAGCCGATCACGCGCGAACGCGCTATCGAAATATTGCTCTCTGCCGACCCCCCCCGGTTCTGCAGACCTGCTGGCTCGAACGCTCGATGGAGTTTGAGCAAATTCCTGGCGGAAGGAACTGGTGTAGTGACTGTGGCTGGAGAATCCCGCATCCAAGGCAATATCCACAAGGGATTTGTTCGACTCCATGACGCCCTCCAGAGACCAGCGGACGCGCAACTTCTGACGGTATTGATGGAGGGTAGATCCAGTAGCGCGACGGAACACTCTGCACAGGTGATAAACGGATATTCCGACTTCGTCGGCGAGGTCCCGCAGCGACAGGAACTTTCCCCATTGCCGGCCGAGAACGAATTCAATGTGGTGGACAATGTCGCGCTGCTTCCGGCACACAGTTGTTGCCCCCGCCATCGCCGTTGTCTTGTAAGCCGATCGCACGACCTGCTCCAGCAGCTTGATGACCGACTCTTCAACCATGAGTGGCTCGCTAACCATCCCAGCCACAACCTGCTCGAATAGCCGCCGCTGTGAGAGATACGTGGACGCGTCAGCCCAGCCTCGCGTGAAGTTGAAAGGTTGTTCCGGATGCGCGTCGAGGGCTGGATCAAAAGTCCGTACCACATCCTGCACGACATGGACCTCTACGCCGAACCAGTCGCAGCGGTCTCCCTCGATGCTGACCGCGTTTCTTAGATAGGCCTGACCCTGATTGTAAAAGGTCACCACATTCGGATTGGCGACAAAGGCCCGCTCGTGTTCGTGCTGAATCTCGACTGCGGTTCGGGGAAAGACGAAGCAGCAATTTCTTGCCGGTCCAGAATCATGAAATGACGGATCATCGGGATGACAGCGGAATGCACCAACCCGGACCAACCCACTGTCGAACACAATCCGATCGATTTCGCATCCGGCGGACGCGCGCATGCGATATGGTAGCTCCTCGATAGTGGTCGCGGTCAAACGTACAGGAAGCTCTCACAGCCGACCTGTAACTTTGCAGCGACGAGCGCATCCCTCTTTGCGCCGCAGTCTGTCGGCGTAAATTCGTCAAAAGACTCGGAGGATTTCATGAAGAAGAGCCCTGCCCACAATTGCCAAGCTGCGATGGAACGCCGAAGTAATCTTGGTTGCGCTGGACAAGATTTACCCGCATGTGTGGGTCACTAACTGATGGCGGATTTCCAGTCGGGATAAAGAAGTCGCGGATGCGCTGAAGAAAACCCAAGCAGAAGCCGTGCGGCAACGGATGATCGACGAATCCGTGCTCGGTTGGCAGGCGCGACGGAAGAAGTTATTCGACGCCTCAAGAAGTGATGGGTTGCTGTTCCGGCTCTTTTTCGAAAAGCCCAAGCTCCTCAAGGGATTTAGGCCTCCCACCCCGCTGCGGCAAGCACAGGATGCGCTCCGAAACCGTATCGTTTGGCTTGTTGTCCATACCCACGAGTATACGTTCAAACCTCCCAGAACGGGCCAGTTTGGATGACTTCCCAAAGCGTAAGTAGCGGGCGGAAGTAACACACCCGAGGTTACCTATGGCACTCACTGTGACGGCGGACTTAGTGGATTTGACTAACGCGGCAAATGTTGGCTGGGCTACCTTTACGCTCACCGGATCCCAGCGACCGTCAAGGCAATGAAGAGTTTTCTGGCGAAGTATTCGCAAACGGAAGAAGCCAGAAAACGCGCTGTGTTCAACGCCAAGGGCGGAAGCTGCCAAACCAGCGGGCCACGTCTCAGCAACGTCGCACCTACCCTGGACCTTCAAGAGGCGAACCGTAGCGGGTTTGAAGCGAGGACAAAAGCACGGGCGGAATTGCTGATGCCAACGCCAAGGCACGGGCACGGGCGCAGGCGTCTATGATTGCCAAGGCTAAATGCAAATTACACAAAATTTCAGCCGGGAACCTCATTCATATGGTAAGCCCGAGTCAAGCGTGAGGGGGATTGTTAGGGAGTTATAGAGGATCCGATGCGATTGCTCTTTCTTACTCCAAGCAGAGTGATGCCTTGAAGGCCACGAGCACAGCGGGAGGGTGTCATAGCCCTATCGGGCCTTCGTCGGCTCTCCGATATCGCCGCGTTTTGATTTCCTTATCCCTTCAAATTCGCTGCGCGCATTGAGCATAAGTGGCGAGGTTTTGTCTGCATTTTTCCAAAGCGTGAACAGCTGCTGATAAGCATTCTCGCTCTCAACCATTTTTCCCATCATCCGATAACAGCGAGCCATGCCCAAAACGGAAAGAGGATATAGAGTCGTCAACGGGTCAATGTTTCGATTGCGGATAATCTTCTGGAATTCCACCTCTGCCTGCGCGGGAGCGTTGACTGCCAGGTACGCAGTTCCGCGAACGTAGATGGGAAGCATGTCCGCCAAGGAGCCGAATTCATACTGCAGAGCGGGCTCCATAAGATGGGTGACCTCCGCAGGTGACGTGCCACGGGAGACCGCCATCATGGTGCGAAGAATGGGGGAATAGATTCCAAGATTGAAAGTAGCAAGAGGGTGTTCATGATCCATCTGGTTCAACAGAAGCTGCGCGCGCTGAACGTCGTTTCCACGCAACGCAACCAGACCCGTGAGGCCGTATACCATTTCGTTTCTGCCCAGTTGCAGAGCGCGTTCGGATTCCTTCCTGGCGATTGAGGCACGCCCCTTTTCAGAGTTGATCTCTGCCGAGACTGCCAGGGCGATGGCCGCTGCCTCCGAATCGCCGTTGGCAATATCCAGTTCGGCCACCTGATCGAACTGCTTAGTGGCAGTCTCGAGCCTGCCTTCCGATGCGGCGGCCGATCCCTCGGCGAAAATCATTCCCACGTCGTTGGGATGTTTCTTTGCCCAATCGCGCTGACGCTCCAAAGCCGGTGGATCGTTTTCGAAGTATGCGATGCCGAAAAGGTCAAGGTGGATAAAACTATTGTCGTGTCCGGTCGCGAGGAGTCTTTCGCAGAGAGCGTTGGCTTCATCCATGCGATTCAGCCCCATGAGCCCCATCAGCAGATTGGATACGCCGAAGTCTTGACCGGGTCCAAGCTCCATAGCTTTGCGCGCATTGTCCACCGCAGTCTGATATCGCCCGAGGAGGACGGCATTGTTCGCAAGTGCGTTGTAAGCCTTCCAATCGTTGGGGTAAATCTCGATCCATAGCTTGGAGTTTTCAGAGCCCTTTTCGCGCTCCCCAGTAACAATGTCGAAGTAGCGACCGGTAATGTAAAGGCGTTCGGGCTCGGTAGCACGTGCTCTTAGAGCAAAGGCCTTTTCGAAATATTGTTTCGCATAAGACGGCTCGCCGAGGTTGGAATATGCCGACCCCAACTGAGCGTAGGCAATGGCAAAATCCGGATCGAGGGCAATCGCGGTTTTCAATACGTCGCGCGATTCCACATTCTTGGAATGCGCCCGCAGATCCAGCCCTAACTGGTACGCTCTCAGGGCTTCGAGAGAACTGGTGGTCGCCTGCTCGATCGACACATCGAATGTCTTTAGCGACTGCCGTGACTCTCCCAACCTTTTGCGGAGATCGTCTACCGCTGTACTGAGCCGCGGCAATACTTCAGGCTTGCCATCGACGGCAAAGGATTCGTGTACCAGCGATTTACCATCGCCGCAGCTTTGCGCCTCTAGCGATACCAGGTAGTGCGGGGCCGCTCCTTTGATGTGGCCGGTAACCAGTGCAGCACTCTTCAATCGCTGACAAACTTGCAAGGCCAGTGCTGGGGTGAGGGCTTCCTCAGGCGATCTTCCAATGTTCTGCAGGGCCAGTCCCAGTTTCTGGTCCGGAACGATGGTGACGTAAGGAGACTGCGCGAGATGGATCACCACGGCTCTGCGCAGGGAACCATCAAATACCGCGTCACCGGTCTCATTGGCGAAGTCGCCGATTACGATCGGGGCATGCTCGGGAATGCGACTCCTCAACCGAACAATCCAGACTCCGGCCATCGCCCCAATTGCGAGCAAGCTCCCGGTGAGAGCTATCCAGGCGAGCCGCTTTTTAATCCTCATACTGGGCCGGGCCGGATTGGCCGGAATCGGGCTTTCGACCTGAACTGGGGCTATAAACCGATATCCCCGCCGGGGAATAGTTTCGATGAACCTGGGGTTGCTCGCATCGTCCCCAAGAGCTTCACGAACCTTCAGTACAGCCACTGCCAAGCTCCGGTCGAATTCCACAAACGTATTTTTGGGCCAAAGGCGATTCCGAATCTCTTCCCGCGAAACAATCTGTCCGGCACGTTCCACCAGTAGGAGCAATAGCTGGAAAGGCTGTTCTTGCACGCGCACGCGAACCGAATCGCGCGTAAGTATGCCATCGCCCGGATCAAGCACGTAAAGTCCGAAACTGTAGCTTGTTTCCGGGGCGGGAGGATTGTTCGTAGCGGAGGCCTTCATACGCCAGGCGAGGTTTTGAGCGTCGAGTTTAGCACGAACACGGGCTAAAGTGAGTTAATCGCGCTTTCTAAATCATTCAAAAGGAGAGAATTAGCAGTTAATGCACAATTTACGACCAGTTGGTTTGCGAATTCCTGCGACTGCAAGCAAATTCCCCTCGTTGCGGCCCATCGACCAAGTTCAATTTGTGGAGGGCGATATGAGCGCTTGCCGATCTTGCGGTGCACCTTTAGCCGAGGCTACTCGCTTCTGTCAGTCGTGTGGATCCTCTACCGAACTCAGGCCAGATGTCTCTGTCTCTGCGAACGAGAGTCCGGCTGAGGTCGCAGTGATATCTCCGTCCGGGGGGACGGGATCGAAAGCGATGGAAACGAATCTCGTGGGGGCGCTCAGCTACCTCGCTGGCTTCATCACGGGAATCATTTTTTTGGTGCTGGATCCCTATAAGTCGAACTCCTTCGTTCGGTTTCATGCTTTCCAGTCGATCTTCTTTAATGTCGCATGGATCGCGTTTTGGATTGTCTGGATGATTCTCTCGGCCGTCCTAACGCCATTGACGGCCGGAGTTTTTGGCTTAATCGCCCTACCGCTGATGTTGCTTTTCATTCTCGCCGGCTTTGGGCTCTGGATCTTCCTGATGTATCAGGCTTATCAGCAGAAACTCTTCAGGCTGCCAGTCGTCGGCAAATTCGCTGCGGAACATGCCGGTGTAAGGCTGTGATGTGAGATCCGATTTCGCAGGTGTGCAGAGGAGTGAAACTTGAGCCACTTTCTTAGATCGACGGCAGTGTTGCTTCTTTTTTCGACCCTTGTCTTTGGACAGTCGGCGGGCAAGACCGGCACTTATTTCATCGCAGCCGAGGAGGTCGACTGGGATTACGCGCCCGGTGGAGTAAACAAAATGATGGGGATGAAATTCGAGGGCTATTCGAAAACTTTCGTTGAAAGAGGCTCCCATCGCATCGGCACGGTGTATCGCAAAGCCATATATCGCGAATACACCGATGAGACTTTCAGACAATTAAAGCCCAGGCCTGCTGAATGGGCGACCGCGGGAATTCTCGGTCCGATCCTTCGCGCAGAAGTTGGCAACACGATCAGAATCACCTTCAAGAACAATGCTACTCGCCCCTACAGCATGCATCCGCACGGAGTGTTCTATGACAAGGACTCCGAAGGTGCGCCGTACGATGACGGAACATCTGGAGCGGACAAAGAAGATGACGCGGTGCCTCCAGGCAAGACTCATATCTATACCCGGAGAGTTCCCGAGCGCGCCGGTCCCGGCCCAGACGATCCCAGCTCTATCGTCTGGCTCTACCACTCACACGCAAATGAACTGAAAGATGTAGAGAGCGGACTGGTCGGGGCGATGATCATCACCCGCCGGGGTATGGCAGACGCCAAGGGCAAACCCGAAGACATCGATCGCGAATTCGTCTGCCTGTTTCTGCTGTTTGACGAGAACGTGAGCTGGTACCTGGATCGCAACATCCAAGCCTTCACCAGCGATCCCAAGGGAGTGAATAAATTGGAATTCGCTCCTGTGGATGACCGAGGCAACTTCTCAGGCCTGGGTTCAGGATTCACCGTTGCCAATGCCAAGTTCGCAATTAACGGCTACATCTACGGAACCGGCCCAATCATGACCATGAAAAAAGGAGAACGTGTGCGCTGGTATTTGGTCGCACTCGGCGAACAATTCAGCGTGCACACCCCTCACTGGCACGGCAATGTCGTTTTGCATGACGGCAAGCGCACCGATGTTGTCCCGCTCATGCAGGCGCAAATGGAAACCGTCGACATGGTGCCCGATAACCCGGGAATCTGGATGTTCCATTGCCCCATTGACGATCACATGGACGCTGGGATGGCAACTCTGTACAAGGTGCAACAGTAATGCGCAGAACAGCACGGAAAAGACACAACAGAGTCGGTTTCGGTAAGGACAATTCTATGTTTCGCAAGCACGCTGTCACGCTTTCTGTTCTTTTATTACTCGTGATGGGACAGGCAGTCAGAGCACGCGCGGCAGATTCTTGCCAGACCGTCTTTGATGCAATCCAGAAACTGGTCGCGACTCCCAGCCATAGCTATACGACCAGCACGGCGGCAAAGGGTGGCAGCCCACAAACCGGCGAGACAATCATGACCCGGGGCAAGAAATACATTCGCGCCAACGGAAAGTGGATGGATTCCCACGTCACCACGGCGGAAGTCCTTGATCAGGAAAAAGAAAACGAGAACAGCGGCAGGTCCAGTTGCCAATTTGTGCGAAGCGAGTCCGTGAACGGCGATATCGCCTCGCTTTATCACATCCAGCGAGAGACCGGGAACTTCAAAGAAGATTCCCAGATATGGATATCAAAGTCCACAGGGCTACCTTTGCGCGAGGAGCAGGACATGGATTACGGAGGCGCGATCGGGAAGCGGCACAACTCCGGCCGCTTTGAATACGGCAATATTCAGCCGCCGATGTGATGCAGTACCAGCACTCGAAAGGGAAAAGCGAGGACGACGCGTGATGACCCGCCGCTCTCATGACTGCACATTCGCGGTTGCGATCTTCGGTCAAAAGGCAATGCCACGGAGGCTTGTTTTATGAAGGGTATTCTGCTCGGAATCCTGTTTCTTTGCGCCGCCTGCACCTTTGGCCAGAGTCTGCCCGTCAAGGAAGGGCTCTGGGAATCGATCGTCTATGACGATGACGGTACGACTAGCATGCGCTTCCTTAACTGCGTCACCCAGAAAAACTTCGCTGAAGCGATAGCAAAAGCCAACAACCAGCCCGGCTGTAAAGTGGCGGACCAGAACATCACCAGCCACGGATTGACCATAGATGTTTCCTGCAGCCGCCCGGGCGTTGAGACGAGTGCACACCAGGTAGTAGAACTCGTAGATTCAGAACATACCCGGAGTACCACAACCATGAAGATGGTCTACAAGGGCAAATCGGGCGAATCGAGCACGAAGTCCAGCAGTCACTTTGTCAAATCCGATTGCGGAAAGCTCAAGCCTGGCGATCGGCCAGTGATCGTCGAAGAGAAGCAGTGACTTGTTCGAGTGCATGTGTTTGAACGAAGAACATCGCTCAACAGCATTTGAGTACACCAAGCCCGGCGCAGGTTCAACTTCGAATACCCAAGGAGCACTAACAATGCCGAACTTTTGCGTAAAATGCGGATCCCCCCTGAGTGGCGGCCCTTTCTGCGTGAAATGCGGAGCGGATGCGCGCAGTGTGTCTCCGTCAGTGCAGCCGCAATTACCAAGCGTAGCTCAGCCGCCTTCATTACATCCTGTTTCAGAAACCAGTACGCCCGCGGGCGCCAAACAAGGAATGAGTTCTCTCGCCAAGCTCGGCATTGCGGCGGTCGTAATCATCTTTGTAGGCGGCGCGGCCGGCGCGGTCGGAATGTATTACATCGTCCATCGCGTCAGCCAGAAGATCCATCAAGCTGCGGACGGAATTCTTGGATCGAATTTGGATGCAAACGCGGTTTCCCAAGGGGAGGGCTCCGGTCATGGAAGACCGGAGTCTGGGCGCTCAGCGGAAAGCGGCACCGTGGGGGATGTGTGCCGCTTGCTGAGCAAGCAGGATGTGAGCAAAGCCGTAGGCATCGAGATTGTCCGGACGGAGTCCAAGGACAACGGCTGTTCATACATGGCGACGGGCACGCAGCAGGACATGGCCGCGAAACACCTGAAGGCGATGGTCGCCGACAAAGGCGCGGACCAAAAGACACAGGAGGTCGCGGAGAAATTCGCCGGCGGGATGATGAACATGTTTCAGACGGAGAAGCGCGCCTCTGAGCAAAACACCTCGGGCGAGGTGCCGGTATTCGTTTTCTCGCTCGATCAGCATGAGGCCGAAGAGCAAATGCAGCTCAACGCGAAAGTGTTTGGCAGCCTGGACAATGAGGAAGGGCTTCCGGGCATTGGCGACCAGGCCTTTGTTTCCGCAGACGGCATGATTATGGTCCGTAAGGGAAAAACGCTCGTTCGAATCATGTACCTCGCCTGCCCGTGCGGCATAGAGCAGGTGAAACCTCTGGCCAAAGAAATTGCTGACGCGTTGTAGAAGCAGTTTTTGCGAGGTGAGGAAATGAGGCACTCCAAAACATGCGGGGAGCGGTCGTCCGCGCTAGCAGCGCTTGTTTCAAAACGCAGAGCGACTTCACCCTGGTCAGCAAGGACAGCTCGATCCGAAATGGGTGTTCAAGATAAGGCCAGTTACCTCCGGGTTGTATCCGGACATATCGCGCCTTCTCATTCCGGCCACGGGTGAGAGTGCCTTTCCACGCAAGCAAGTTTCATTCGGTGTGTGCGATTCCACGTCGATCGAGACGAACGATACCTTGGAAGGTCGTGCGCGAAATCGGCGCGTGGAACTCACTCTCGACTGAGCTCCGGATCGGACAACTGCAATTGAAGCGGGATAACAAGTTCGTCTTGAAAGAGAGGTTGACTATGCATTTCAGGCTTGACGATTTCGAGAAGGAGGAATGTCCGATGAAAACGATTTGGCTTGGTGCTGCGGTGCTTGCATTCGCTTTGGCTAACGCCGCCGGCCAGGCAAAGGTGCTTACCAACGACCCGCTGACCGGCCTTCCGCTGATTCCCGCCACCGTCCAATTTAAAAATGTAGGCAATGAGCCAGACAAAATGCCCGATGGTCAAGTTTGCAGGAGCAAAATGCAGGGCAATTCCTACTCTCTCTCCAACCTCATGAATCCGGCGAGCGGAATCAAAATGGAAGCCGCGGCAGCATGGTACGCGTCCCGTCTTTCCGGATATAAGAAGGTCCAAGGCTACGCATCGGGCCGCTCGCAGATTGCCTTCTACAACTCCGATCGAACCATTGTGATTTTCTGGACCGGACAGCTCGGTGCGCAGGGAGAGAACCCTGACGCATTTTCCGTCGCTTACCAGCCGGGCATCTCGGAAAAAACGATCGTTGGCCTAACGCAGGGCAATCGCCTGTAATTGAGAGTCGTGTCGGTCGCAAATTGGAGCACGCATGGCCAGTCGAAGACACGACTTGATCACCGCCAGCAGGACGGCGATGGGATGAGTCGCAATGGTTTCGGAGAGGCTAATTGACTTACTAAAAGGAGAAAAACATGAAAGTGCTTTGGAAGCGAGAGGCCATGAAACCGTCGATCGCCATGGCCTGTTGCCTGATCGTGGGGTCCATCATCGCAACGAATTCTGCCGGACAGGTGGGAGTGAACTGGACCACGACCAAAGATCGTACGGGAGCGTGTCAAATCTCTGTGCCGAAGAACTGGGGACAATCCATCACTCTGGTCAAAGGTAGCGGGCGAGTTCGGACTTTGAGTCCGGAGACACAGAAGATGGTTTCACAGAGGATGCTAGAGAATACGGATAAACTCGTGTTGTATGTCATGAAATCGACTCCCACTCCGGGGGCGAAACCCGCTATCACATACATGGCCTCGGTTCCGGGCGAGGGATTTCACTGCACCGCGCAACTCATTGTGCAACCAAGCTATTCAGACAATGAAATCAAGAAAATTGTAGCCACACTCAGTGCCAAGGCACCATGAATGAAACGGCGATTTCCGCGCGTTGTACGGAAAACGCTGAACTAGCATCAGGTGACTCTACCAACCATGCTTCGTTCACAACTGGAGCCGACATGAAGAATGTTTGTTTGGTTTCACTCGCTCTTCTCAATATTTGCGCAGGGTCTCTCGCTGGAGCCTGCGCACAATCATTAACCTCTGCTCCGCAACCTTCAGTTGAGATTCAGAGCCTGACCAAGGCCCTGGCAGGGGAATGGTCGCTGAGTGTGAAGTTTGAACCCAACGCGTCGGCAACGAATGGCCTGGCCAATAATGGAAAGGAGATCTGGCGACCGGGCCCAGGTGGGTTCACCTTGCTAGAAGAAGAACACCTGCGCACCCCTGAGAGTGATCTTTTTCTCCTCGGCATCGTATGGTGGAACAGTTCCACGAAAGACCTCCATGGAATGGAATGCCAGAATCTGCTGCCATACACATGCGACGTTAAGGGTGCGCAGAATGACATCACCATGAGTTGGGATGGAAAACAGTTCGTCATCGACGAAGTCGAGACGACAGCGTCTGGAAAGAAATCACAGTGGCATGAGGTCTGGTCAGACATCACTCCCACCTCATTTGTTCAGACTGGGGAATATGGCGATCCGAGTGCACCGCGAAAGCGATTGTTCACGATTCATGCGACGAGGATTGCACCGCAAAGCAAGAACGAAATTCATGGGGACAATCCAGCATCCAATGCCGCAGATCCAGGGCCGGAATTGCAGAGTCTGAAGAAGGCCCTGAAGGGTAACTGGGACACAACGTATGAGTTTGCGCCCGGCGGTATCTCGCCCACCGGAGGCACCGGCACTGGCGAAGAGAACTGGCGAATAGGTCCAGGCGGATACGTTTTGATGGAGGAAGAGCACGTGCGTGCCCCCTCGGAGGAAATGTTTCTTGTCGCGTTCCACTGGTGGGACAAGACCACTAACAAGCTGCGCGGGATGCTCTGCAATAATTCCGGTCCGGGCGCTTGCGATTTCAGCACCTACTCCAATAGTTCCTTGAACTGGGACGGGAAAGAACTGACCATCGATATGGAATTCCCGCAGAATGGTAAAAAGATGATCTGGCACGAAGTCTGGTCGGGTATCACTGCGAGTTCCTTCACGCAAACGGGCGAGATGGGTGAGGCGGGTGGACGGCTGAAAAGGGCCGTCACAATTCACGGGACTAAAAGAGGAGATGCGCACTAAATAGTGGTCGAACGCATCGGGCACTTCAAGGGAGCAGCATGAGTCGCAGAGAACTACTCGCAGCGGGCGCAGGATTGACACTCAGCGGGTTTCCTTGTCGCTTTTATAGGTTCACTGCCAGCGTCCGGCCAACAGGATCAGGTCTCGGAGGAGACCCAATCGACATCCCGTGCTCGTCCGGTCCGGCTTCACGCGCGAAACCGACGGGACCAATCAGCGCGCGCCCTCACCGTCACGGATGTTCGATACGGAGGTGATCCAGAATCGCTTTGAAGATCAGTCCACCTGCACTTCCATCCGATTTCAATGCGGCCATTCCCGCGAAGCTCGAAGAAATTGCGTTAAAGGCGCTCGAAAAGGATCGTGAGCTTCGCTACCAGGTCGCTGCCGAAATGCGCGGCGATTGAAGCGCGTGCAACGAGACCTGAGCGCCAAAAGCATCGGTTCATCAGGCACGCCCGCAACTTCATCGTCAGAGGAGGGTTCAGGAATCGCGAAATTCACATTTGACATCGATAGAAAAATCCACTACCGTATGGTTGTGGATAGTCTCGGTACAACATTTGCGGCTTTGTCTGATCCAACCCGTCGGGCGATGATCGAACGGCTTTCACGTGGGCCTGCCTCTGTGCATGGATTGACGAAACCGTTTGCACTCTCGCAGCAGATGATTTCAAAACACATTGCCTACCTGGTGCGGGCGCGGATTGTAATCAAGACGAAGCGTGGACGAGAGAGTGTGTGCACGCTTAGGCCAGAGGCGATTAAGACGGTCAGCGACTGGGCGATTAGCTATCGCCGATTCTGGGAAGAGAGTTTCGACAAACTGGATGCAGTTGTGAATCAAATGAAAAGAGCGGAGGTTGGACATGGCAAAAAGCACGTTGAATGAGACAGAGCGGATGGTTGTCACAAGAGTTTTTGATGCCCCACGCGAATTGGTTTGGAAGGCGTGGACAGATCCGAAATATGTGATGCAGTGGTGGGGGCCGAAGGGTTTTACTGCGCCTGTTTGCGAGATGGATTTTCGCGTTGGAGGAAAATTCCTCTGCTGCATGAAGTCGCCGGATGGGCAGGAGTTCTGGAATGCGGTTGAATACCACGAGATTGTTCCGTACGAGAAGATCGTTTCCTTGATGTACTTTTCCGACTCGAAGGGAAACAAGATCGAGCCTGCGCAATTAGGAATAGAACATGAGGCTATAGACGGTGCGTACGACGTGACCATCTTTGAGGATCTCGGAAACGGCCAGACGAAACTTACCTTCATTGGAAATGAACCCATGGAGAGCGCGAAAAATAGCGGTCAAATGGAGGGCTGGAACCAGATACTCGATAAACTTGCTGCGGTTATTGCGGGGCTGGTACAGGCGAAATAGGAAGTTGACCTTTTGACGATCGTCATGCGCGAGATACA
>Ga0210406_10004656_pt1 | contig 14584 bp, 13 predicted proteins | sample IncBWC30MmetaG_FD_155454 | JGI IMG/M metagenome (GOLD analysis project Ga0210406, IMG submission 155454) | Forest soil microbial communities from Barre Woods Harvard Forest LTER site, Petersham, Massachusetts, United States - Inc-BW-C-30-M | ecosystem: Environmental > Terrestrial > Soil >... | reverse complement strand
CAACAGAAGGCCGAGCCGCGGCACGGCGCGTAATCCCACGCCCTTGATTGCGCCAAAAGGCGTCAGGCGCCGTACGGGAACCGTGCCAAGGTATTCCGAGGCCGGAATACTGCGGGTCACGCGTCGGGTGATGACGAGGAGGGCGGCGCCGGCCGCTATCAAGCTCGCCGAGAGCTCCAACAAGTGATTTTCCTGCCCGCCGAGCGTGGGAGGGAAGCTCGGTGTTAGCACGTAAACCGTCAAGCCGCGTTTCGGAAGCCGTGTTGCCACCAGCAAGGAGTTTAGCCAAGGGAAGTGATTCTTTGTAAAGTATTTCCGAGCGCAACGTACTCGTTGCTCGATTGAGTCTATGCTACCGGCCTTCGCAGCATGCGCGCTGCTCCGACAGCATGGTGCTGCATATGTCACACGGGTCGGCAATCGCGACCTGATTGGCGGGAGTTAGCATGATGCACAGAGTCGGTCAGCTCCAGTGGGTCATCGTCGCGATCATCACCGTGGCACTCAGTGCGGTCTCTTTCGTCCTGACCAGCGGTGCTTCGATAAACGACGACGCCGCTCAGAATCTGCAAATGGCGATCGATGTCAGCCACTACGGCGTGATGTCCATGGACGAGAATCCGCCATACAACCGTACGATGTACCGAGAACCGCTTCCGGTCGCGACGAGCGCGGCGGCGGTGCGGATCGTCGATCACTTTTTGGGTAAAGCCGATTCGGCGCAGTACTTCTCCGGCGATCGGGCAAAGTACGTCAAGTATCAGAATACCCTGTGGGTGATTCTTCTGTGGGCGGCGGTACTTGCGGCGACGCGCTGGTTCACCGGTTCCTTCTGGTTTTCGGTTGCCGCAGGCCTGCTCGCCGTAAAACCATTCCTCGACGGCGTCGCCGCGGAGGGGGTCAACAATCTATATACCGAGCTGCCTGCGACGGTTCTGATGATATGCGCCTCTTTCTCACTTGCGTCCGCAGTGGCCGGAGGGAAGAGGTGGCCGATGGCGACCGCCGGCCTGTGCTTCGGCATGCTCACGCTCACCAAGGCTGCGACGCTGTATGTCTTCGCCGGCCTGGTCCTCGTGCTGCTGTTCAGCTATGCGCGCGCGCAGACTCCGCCGGGGCGGCGCCGGCGGTTCTTCCATTTGCTCATATTGGTCGGGACATTCGCGATCGTCGTCGCGCCGTGGATCGCTCGTAATTTCCAGGCGTTTGGCCGACCTCTGATTTCGGACCGCGGCGGCTTCGTTCTCTACAGTCGAGCGCTCATGAATCAGGTGACGCCCATCGAATACCGGGGGAGCTTCTATGTTTGGGCGCGACCGCGGCTGCAACCCTACGTCGGTTCAATGCTGGGGTTCAGTCCTCCGGATTTGGGCCTCGGCGGCCGCCTGGAGCGGCTCGGCGGAGGAGTTCCCGGTACTGCGGTCTATGACCACGGCAAGGCTGCGGAGATCGCGGGCCGCCCGGAAAATACCGTCAGCTTCTATCACCGCGCTCGGGCTGAGCGAATAAGACTTGAACGAGAATTCAAACGCAACCACGATCCTATTTCCGACTTATCGGCGGACGGCGTGCTGCAGAGAGAGGGCATACGGCTCATCAAAGGTGATGTCTGGGCTGATCTGGCGATGGTCGTTCCGCTTCTATGGCGGAGCGCACCGTTCATCTTCCCCGCATTGGCGTTTGCTCTGGGCTACGGTATATGGGTGAAGCGTTACACGCTGGCGCTCTTTATCCTTCCCAGTTTTGCCACGTTGAGCTTCTATGCGCTGGCCACTCAATTCGAGCCTCGACCGGCGAGCATTGCACACGCAACCGCCGTCGTGAGCACCGTCACCGTGCTTCATGCCTTGTGGCTGTGGCGATACCGCGGCCGACGAGTTGTGGCGCCGCAGAGCGAAGTAAGTGAGTTCGGGTAGCGCGAAGGCGACGGCCCGCACTGTATAATCCGTGCAGATCATGGATTCGAGGGAGGTGTGTGATGTCGATATCCCTGCCGACGGGCATCCCAGGCATCCCAAGTTCACCCAAATTGGCTGCGCGACTGGAACCGTTCGATTCCTATTGGCAGGCTCCGGCTGACGTCGACAGCGGCTATAAGTCCTTCAGCGCGTATTACCGGGCTAACTACCTGCCGCATATCCCCACCAATCGCGACGCGAAGATCTTGGTCATCAGCTGTGGCCCCGGATACCTGGTCGATTTGCTCGCTCAGTCGGGCTACCGGCAGGTGCTGGGTATCGATTCGGATGCGGCCAAAGTGGAGCACGCGCGACGCAGGGGCTTGCCCTGCGAGGTTGCGCAAGTATTTCCATTCCTTGCGGCGCACCAGACCGGCGACTATGACTGCATCATTCCGGAACAGGAACTCAATCATCTAACGGTCGACGAAACCATCGCATTCCTCAAGCTGTGCCGAAGCGCGCTGCGTCCGGGCGGCAGCATCATTGTCTATGCGATGAATGGCGCCAACCCGCTGGTCGGCTCCGAGAACCTTGCGCACAATATCGATCATTTTTACAACCTCACCGAATACAGCATCGGCCAGTTGCTGCAACTCGGTGGCTTTGACAATGTGCGGCCTTTCGCGCTCAAGCTGTACGTGTTTTGGGGGAATCCTCTGAATTATGTCGGACTCGGCGTCACCAGCCTGCTTGAGGCCGCCATGAAAGTGATCTTCAGGCTGTACGGTAAGAAAGTGCGCATTGTCTCGAAGAAAATTGCCGCGATCGCGGAGCGTTCCGCGGCCGCAGTTTAGGCGCTGAGACCCACCCGACGCCTGTTGCGCTAGATGTCCGTTTTCGCTCCGACTCGCTCCGCCGGTTGTCCCCGAGACCTCCATCTGCTTCGAATGCTTTCGAACGGCGCACCCACGAGCCAGTTCAGGCAAATAGCGAATGCGATGGACAGTACGGCACAGAGAATCGCCAACACGCGTTGATCCGCGACGCCGATGTATTTGAGGATAAAAGTGCAAATCCATAGCACCAATGTGTGACAGATGTAAATCGGATAGGAAAGATTGCCAATCCACCCGTCAAAGCGATGTCTCAGTTGAAACAAAAAGGCCAGGGGAACAACGCAGCCGAAAGCGAGCAATAGAAATACCCTTTTATAAATCTCGTCCACTGGAATGAGGGAATAGACCGTACAAAGCAATATGAGAAACAATGTCCCCGAGTTCGCCCCGAGAATTTGTCCACGGGAACTGAATTCCTTGCACACGGGGAGCAGCACCTGATGAGCGAGTGCGCCGAACAAGAACAACGCCAACTCAGTCGGAAAAAACCGATATGTCCATGGATCATGCGTGCCGAAGCCAAGATCGACGAAGTAGAGCCGCAGAACGACGGAAAGAATCAAGAGCAGACAAATCAATCTGCGCCTCGGCAACACAAATGGAGCAACCAGATAAAAGGTCAATTCGACTCCCAGCGTCCAGGCTGGGTGAATGATCTGTCCCTGGAACAAGGGGACATCACTGTCCGCGAAATTGGTCACGAACACCAAGCGATGATGTCTAACGCCGAAAAACATCACCCAATCCATCCCGAACAGGGTGGCGTTCGCAAATATCAGCAAAATGATTGCGCCGATCGGAGCCGCCTCATAGACTCCTTCGAAACCGGTGCGGTGCGTGGCTAGAATTGCAACCAAGGACAGAATCGCCACGACGAAATAGATCGGATACAGCCTCAGATAACGATTGATGTAGAAGGCGCGCAACGACGCATAGCTGCGTCTCTCGACCAAGATATAAGATATGAGGAAACCGGACATTATATAAAAACATTGAACCGCAATTTGGCCGCCGACGAGCACCGCTCCGTCCGGCCAGGCGTGGTCGAACACGACGGATAGAGCCAACAGTGTTCTCAACAGTCCCATACACCTACTTGCATTAAAAAATCGCGTAGAGAAATGGACTGCTCTCTTGGTTGCTCGTGATGAGTAAAGACACCGTGAGCAAAACCGCGAGCGCGGTGCAACTGTAAACTGACCAACGAGCCCACCGGGGGCATTCGATGGGCGCTGTCCGCGACCAAAAGCGCCGTCGCAATGCATCGGCCCCCTCCATGACTACAAGTGCCATGGCCAAGACGACGAAGAAATGCGCCGGTCGATCGATCAGGTCTCGAAACGCCGGCGAGAATGAGCCCAGTCCGTCGAACAGGTGGGCGAAGAACGACCGCACGGTGGGGATACTGCCGGCGCGGAAGAAAACAAAGGCCACCGCGACCAGATGAAATGTGACGACAGGCCCCACCCAATCGGTAATGCGGTCCGCCAGCGGGTGACTTTTGTACAGGCGCTTGCGCGCCTTCTGCGTCAATGCGTCCACCGATAGATAAATCGCATGTACGACGCCGAACAAAGCGAAGGTCCAATAAAACCCGTGCCAAAGACCGATCAAGATCATATTCACAAAAAGACTCAATACGAGGCCCAAGCTGCCGAGGTTTCTCGACGACATTCGCAATGGCGTAAAGACATAGTCGGTCATCCACAGCGTCAGGGTGATATGCCAACGCCGCCAATACTCACTGGGACTCGCGGCGAAAAACGGCGCATTGAAATTTTCCGGCGAGCGGATGCCGAACAGAACCCCTGCCCCAACGGCAATGTCGGTCAGCCCTGAGAAATCGGCATACATTTGCAGCGGGTAGCCGTAAAAGCCCAAAGCCACCGGAGCGCCCGGATGACTGCTGAGGTGACCATAAATGTAATCCACGATCCTGCCAAGATTGTCGGCGATCACGAATTTCTTGAAGAAACCGAGCAGTATTCGCAGAATTCCGCTGCACGCGGTGGCCAAAGATACGGAATCGGCGCGCTCCACCTGCGGCAGAAAGCTTTCCGCGCGCTGGATCGGACCGCCGACGATCTGGGGGAAAAACGCGGTATAAGCCAGAAAGGGCATCAGCCGCCGTTCGGGTTGGATCACGCCCCAATGAGTGTCAATGAGATATCCAGCGAGCTTGAACGTGTAGTAAGAGACGCCGAGCGGAATGGCCCAGCTGATTCGAACCAACGGCAGCGACTTGAAAAGCACGAGCACCGCGATCAGCAAACCCACCACCGTCAGGTGGAACGACTTCGATCGCGCCGCGAGGAATGCAAGCAGCGTGGCGCCCAGCAACAAGACGGCGAACCATTCGCTGCACAGCCAATAAAACAGATACGAGGCGGCCACCAGCACGGCGCACCTCCAACCGCGCGGTACGACGGCATACAGCAGGCCGGATGCCGCCAGAAAGCCCATGAAACCGGCGCTTGTGAAATTCATTCGCGCGTACTGCTTACGACGTCATCCGTGCAACTTCAGACCTTACTTCGCTTTTCCGGCAATCAGCGTCATGAAATCACCGACGTCCTTCAACCCTCGAACCTCGCCCGTGGAGAGCTTGATTTTGAACTCTTTCTCCACTTGCACGATCAAGTCGATGTGGGTCAATGAATCCCAGGCGTCTATGTCGGACGCCGTCGTCGATTCGGTAATTTGCAGGGAGGGGTCATCAAAGATATCTTGGAATACCTTGTCCAGGCGTAACTTTACAGTTGCGGAGTCCATGCGCGCTCTATCGTCCGTTCTCGCCGATCGAGCTGTCCTCGCGGATCCAAACTGTATGAGGTGCATAGCGGGTCACGTCCATCTCCCATGTAGATTCACTCGAATTCTCAAAGCCGAATCGCGCCCAGAAATCCTTGACCATCGCGTTTTTCGCGGTGGGAATATACTCGCCGCGCACCGTCGACAAGCCTCGGTCGCGCGCTATCGAGAAAATGTGATTCATCAAGTACTGCTCCACGCCACGCCCCAGCACGCGACATGACATGAGCCAGTCGGAAATTCGCAGCGTGTCGCCTTCAGGCCACGCCACGACGATCGAAATCAAACCATGATCGCCGAATTGGTCGGCCAGGATGGCCTGCAGTGGGATGCAACCTCTCTCATTTTGCATCATGACGCTGCACTGTGCCTCGCTATAGCGATGGGTCGTGAGATTGAACTGGTTGCTTCGTGAGAACAATTGCGCAATGCGGCCGATTTTCCGGGTTTCAAAACGAGCGACCGCGATTCGCATGTCCAAAGACTTAAGATACTCGGTAACGTCGGTATACGAGTTCTGCGCCCGGCGCCTGTCCGCTTCCTGTCTATATAGGGCCGAGCGCGCCACATCCTCGGCCGAGAAGGAAGTGGCTTCGAATAGATTCAGTTCCGACAGGGTCCGCACGTAGTCGGCCGGGTCTTCCGGCAATTCAGGCACGATCACCTCAGGCAGGAATTTCCGAACCAGGTTCCGCTCGAACGGGTTGTCATCCAGAAACAGCATGGAATCGAAGCCTATCTCGAGTGTGTCGCGGATCAATCTAATATTGTCCGCCTTGTTTTCCCAATTCGCGACAAAGACGGTGATATCGTCGCGCTTGAGCGCCATCCCGGAATTTTGTTCGAAGGGTGCGACCGCGTTTTCCATATCGTTCTTGCTGCAAACGGCAAGCAGTATTCCGCGCTTCTTCAGGGACAACAAATACTTTTGGAAGCGGTAGAACGCCTCGCCATCGCCATGTGCACTCAACTGAATGCCAAACGGCCCGAGGTCGCCGACGATCCCGCCCCACAGCGTATTGTCCAGATCGAGAACCACACACTTTACAACCCTGCCCAAGCCGGCGAGCACCAGGTCGACCATTGCCTGCGCCGCCAATGGCAGATGATCCAGATTGCAGAATGTCTTGCTCATGTCCCACAGACGATCATCAAACCAGTTCCGCCGTCCCACGTACGACGCCACCGCTTCCAGATCGCACAGCAAAACGTTGGGCCTCCCGCCCGCGATGCGGGCAATGTGGGAGTTCAGTGCCTGCGTTCCCGAGTATAAGGAGCTTTGTATCTTCAGATCGAACTGCCCGAAGGGACGATCGTACGGAAGTGGTAAATTGCACTGTATGATGCGACAGGAGGAGTTTGTCTCCAGCGCGTCCCATATTCGCCGAATGCGATCGAACTCTGGTTCGATGCCATGTTCGTAATAGCGCGACCGCAGAGCCTGGGTCGAATTCAGCAATAGAACGACATCCGGCTTGAATTCATAAAAACCGGACGCGGGATTGACGACCTCCAGCTCGATTGCGTCGAACGGGCCTTCATAGAAATCGACAGTGACTCCGTTTTCGGAGAAAAGACATCTGAGCACGGGGATGAACTGCTGCGTCGCCGCGTCTGATAACAGTGCAATTCTCATCCGGCTTGCATGGCCGGACCGATTGCCTCGTTTACCGTCCCGAACGAGTCTGCGGTAATCCAAATCAGCGGTCTTATTCGGATTCAAGAGAGATTACTGGCGTGCCCCAGCGTTGCAGGATTGCTGCTGGGGCACTGCTGATGGGGCGTGATATCTGCGGATGACGGCGGAGCAATCGAACAGTTCTTGCGCAATGAGCCGGCCGGCAACCCGATGTCCCATTTCGTTCCAATGGCCCTTGTTCCGACGGCTCTTGAATCCATGAAGGACCACATGATTCTCTTCTGCGAAAGCCAACATCTTCTGCGCGAGCGTCGCATGCATTATGTCTTCTTGCGTCGCAAAGTCAGCGAGCGATTTGTCGGCGAGAAATAAATCGTCGATACCCAAATCGCGCATCATCGCCATCCTTTTCCCGGCGTCTGGATCGACCTGCGGCGCCATGTCCAAAAGGAAAAGCCAAAACTCGGCGTGGTGGCGCGAAGCCTCCGCTTGGGAATGACGGATGAGTTCCTCGGCAACAGCCCAAGCCTCGGAATAGTCCGGGTCTACCGGTCCACGCAACACCCCATTTTCATAGTTCCGCGACACTCCGGCAACAGCGCTCGCTGGGCCATCGATCCGACGCTCGAGCTCATTGGCTTCGGTCGAGAGCTTCCTTCGCAGCGCATTGACCAGCGAGAGAATACGGCTCTCATTGGTCAAATCGGCGATAACGTCGCTCCGGTGACTCGGCGAAACGAAAGCTGCTTGTTCATTTACCGAGATATCGTCCAGCTCGAGTTCGCCGTTGCGGCGCACGTAAAAGGGAACAGGGCCTTCGGCCGAATTGGTTCCAAATTTTCTGCTGCCGCGCAAAACAAAGGAGTGGAGTGTTCCTGAAAGAATGATGATTTGCGGGTCATATTGCCAAATCCTTCTTTTGATGACCATGTACTCCTGAGCCAATCCGTAGCCGTCGACTCCGAAGTTTATGACCTCGATCCGAGGGCTTCCGACCGGCAAGCTCCGGTTCAACTCCCGTTCCATGACGGACCAATAAGTGGCGTCTTGATCGACCTCCCGGGCTTCTGCGAAGGAATCGCCAACCACGGCGATCCGGATCACATTGGCGGGACGCTGCAGCGTGTGTTCCCGGTCGCGCAACCCCTGGGAACTGATCCTAACGTAGTTCTCATGCTCCTTGACATTCCACCCTTCGGCCCCCGGCCGCAGGACATAGCCGAAATCGCGTTCGAGGCGGTAGAAAGATGCGTCGTAGTTCACCCCGGCAAGTCGCAAACCGTTTTCGACCAGACAAATGAAAATGGCAACCAAGACGATGGTTACGAAGACATCCTTGAGAAGCTTCACGCCAGTGACTCTTGTCCAGTACTCACGGGTAATTCGCAGGATACGCAATTATAAAATGTTGTATCGGCCCTGCTTGGGCGTAGGATCGATGTACCGTCTATTCGCCCGCTTACCTACAATCGCCAATTACCATAAGACCATACGACATGGCGCCCTACGGCAGGGATCATACGACAGGGGAGCTCGATACGCATGAAAATTCGTTCAGTGGTGAAGGGCGCTCTGACCTACGTTCCCGGAGCCCAAAGATTCCTGCCGAAGCCGAATGCCGGCAACAATCCAGGGACGCCGTACTACTACGGAGTGTGGTTGAAGCACCTCGCGCTCTTATCGGAGAACGGAATCGACAGTGCGGTCGAATCGGTCGCCGAGCTTGGTCCCGGTGACACTCTTGGTCTCGGCATCGCAGCGCTGCTGTGCGGCGCCGACCGCTTTTACGGTTTGGACGTCGTCGCGCATACCAATCCGCCGCAAAACTTGAAAGTGCTGGACGAACTCTCGGACCTGTTGAGGCGGCGCGCGCCGAGACCCACCAAGGGTTGGCCGGATTTTGATCATTTGCTGGATGGTAAGCTCTTCCCGAGTCAGATCCTCACCGATCAACGTCTGTCGGCATCGCTCGCACCACAGAGAATCGAGAGTATCCGGCAGGTGCTTAGGGACGCGAACACAGAGCAGGCCGGCTCGATTACTCTTGCGTACCGGGTACCGTGGAGCGATACCAAGGTAATACAGAAGGACTCCATCGACCTCATTCTTTCGCAGGCGGTTCTCGAGCACGTCGTCGACATCTATAAGACGTATCAAGCCATGTATCTGTGGCTGAAACCAGGCGGTGTAATGAGCCACCAGATCGACTTTCGATCACACAACCTTACCAGCGAGTGGAACGGGCACCGTGCGATCCCTGACTGGCTGTGGAACGTCATGGTGGGAAAGCGCGCCTATCTGATCAACCGTGAACCTTGGTCGGTTCACAGACGCGCAATCACCGATTGTGGTTTTGAAATGATCTGCGAATTGCAGCAGTATCGAAACGACGGCATTTCGCGGTCGCGGCTCTCGGACCGATGGCGCAATATCTCCGATGACGACCTCAACTGTTCAGAGGTGGTCGTGCAGGCCAGAAAACCTTAGGAGTCTGTCTGACTGATCAAGCGCCTACTGCGGGCGCCCATCAGCCGGACAGGCTCCTGGTTATTCATGATTTTACGGGTAACCTGCAGGATACTCGGTGTGAATCAACGGATGCGCCGAGACAGTCGCCGCAAGATTGGACCATTTCGCAGCGTCGGGTACCGGCGGGGTGAAGGCTTCATTGCCGAAAAAATGGGTCCAGAAAACGTGTGAGGCTTGATAGGTTTGGTTGAGAGCGTTGACTAAATCGAGCGGCGTCCACGGACCCCCAAACTTGCCAAAATAACCGCCCTGCAATTCTGTCCCTTCCACCGCCATCATCCTGGCCATTTTCGGCCGCAGGTCCACGGCTCCGCCATATTGATCCGCGCCGATCAGCGTCTGTATGCCGTCGGACAGGTTGCTGGTCCCATAAGTCGTGATTGCCGATTGACCCCATGAATCCGCGGTTCCCGCCGCAATTCGATTGGCGGCCATCCACTGCTGCAGTGCCACCCCGGAAGCAGGCCGATCAAACCAGGAGTTGTCCATCACAATACTGGTGTGAGGGAAGGCGGCCGTCGATGCCGTCAGCAGACGTTTGATCTGCGTCAGCCATGCGCTATCGGAATAGAGGGCGTTCGTTCCAAATGCCGACGCTGCCTGTGCAATGGTCGCATCCTCTTGAAAGTCCACCGCCTCGAAATACGGCTCACCGTCGTAGTGGTGTCCCAGCGCCTGCATCAAGGCGATGAGACGGTCCATTACCGGTTGGTAATACAGAGATGGAGCGTACATTCCGGTTGACGCACCCTTCGCGTTTTGTCCCCACCACCCATAGCTTCCAGCCACCGGACTGGCGCCGTACACAGGGTTCTGCTGGATATACAGGGGAATGACCGACCCGTCGTTCTGGCGCAGATGGCCCTGGCCGTACAACCACACGTAGAGCACCAGGTGTTTCGGCTTGTTTTATGCCGTCTTCAGCCGGCTCAATATCGCGTCGAGCACTGAGAAGTCATAATTCCCCTGCGTCGGTTCCAGCGCGCCCCATGAGACATAAGCCCGATATCCAACGATGCCGTCTTGATTGTTCAAGTCATCCATCTCGGATTGCACATGGGCAATCGTTCTGCCGGCGTAGATCACCGTGTCGGAAGCCATGTAGTGCCCGGGGTTCCATTTGATCGAGCCCTTGCCGGGTACGCTTGTCACGGGCGTCGAAGCCGTGCTTGCACACTGGCTGTTGACGCAAATTTGCGGCGGTGGATTGGGTTTGCTGGCCGCGGGTGATTGACCCTGCGCAGCAGCGGCCGCCAAGCAAAGCGCTGCGCTCGCTACCGCCAGCATCGCAATAGTGTGTCTTTCACTCATCGGCATCTCTCCAGTCATCGTCACTCGGACATCCTACGGCCTCGCAGCCCTACTAACCACTTAAGCTAGTTCCGACATTCCATACCGTCAACTGTCCTCATATCGAGACAAGATCCCAGCCTGCACTGCCGCATTTCTAAAAACACTCGCACGCTGTAATCAGCACGCTGTAATCACCCGCACGCCGTCATTGTCTTGCTATGCAGACAGGTTGCTGAACTCGCATTCTCATCGTTCACTAGCGACTTGAAAAGGCAAACCCGTCGCGAGGCGGGGGCGCAAAGCTTCCGGTCTGCGGGGATGCAGATAGCGGAGTTACCGGTGAACGCGCCCGCGCATTCGCCGTGAACCCCTGGCTTTGTCAACCGGTTGCAGCGCGCTTGAATCAATCAAGACAGGAAACCGGTGACCATGGCAAATACATTTCGCGCTTCTTTTTTATTGATCGGATTTACGGCAGTTGCTGCAGCGCTTACCGGCTGCAATGGCACGAACGGCACCAGTGCGGCGCCACCAGCTTCAGCTACAGCGAGCCCAGGCGCAAGCAGCGGCACAGGCAGCCCGGTGACCGGCAGCGGCCTGATTATTTCCGGCAGTCCTCCGCAGTCGGTATCAGTTGGCGCCGCCTACCAGTTTCGCCCGACCGCTACGGCCGTCAACAATGCCAAGCTCAGTTTTTCGATAAAGAACCAACCCGCTTGGGCAAAATTCGACGCAACCACGGGCACGCTTTCCGGTACTCCCGCCGCAGCCAATGTCGGTACCTATGCGCAGGTATCGATTACGGTCAGCGACGGTGTCAGCAGCGCTTCACTCGCTCCGTTTTCGGTCAACGTCACGCAGCATGTAGCCACAGCCACAGCCACGATCTCGTGGACGGCTCCGGCGCTCAATACGAACGGTACGGCCGCGACAGATTTGGCCGGCTACCACATCTACTATGGTTCGACGCAGACGGCGCTCAATCAGGTGATTGCAGTCGCCGGTGCCGGCGCGGTCAGTTACACAATCAACAATCTCGCACCTGGTACTTGGTATTTCGCGATTGCGGCGTTCAACACCGAAAAGGTCGAAAGCAGCTTGTCCGCGGTGGTGCCTGTGGCGCTGTGATCCTGGCAGTCGGCGATCAGCGCGACAGCGCAACGACCAATTTATTTTCTTTGGCTTCAGGGGTGGCGGCGGCGGGGGACGCGACGTCACCCGGGGAAGCGACGGCACCCGGGGAAGCGACGGCACCCGGGTTGTGAATCACTCGATCGACCTGATAATCCTTGGTGCCGCCCGCGTGGGCGAAGATGATCAATTCGCCCAGCAGTCCCAGCGCAAAAATTTGCACCCCGAGTACGATCAAAAGAGATGCGACGAGAAGCGCCGGCCTGTCAGCCAGCGCTCTGTGAAAATAAAGTCTGTCGAATACCAGGTACAGCAGTTCGAGAATTCCGACGGACAATGTTGCGACACCGATCATCCCAAAAAATCGCAAAGGCCTCTTCGTGAACCGAACGAGGAAGAATACGTTGAAGATATCGAGAAGGCCGCGCGTATAGCTGCGCGGCGAATATGCCTCGTGGCGCCGGTCATTCTTGGATTGGCGCACGGCGACCTCGGCCACGCGAAATCCTTGCCGTTCGGCGAGTACCGGCAAGAATCGTTCCTGGTCCCCGTAAAGGCGAATTTCCTCCAGTATCTTGCGCCGAAGCGCGCGCGCGCTGCATCCCAAATCGCGGAATTGCAGGCCTGTGACGAACCGAAGGAGTCCGTGGAATGCGCGTCGACGCAGGGTCTGGAACCATGAGCTGGCGCGCGGTTCGCGGCAGCCGACGGCAATATCGGCGCCCTCGAGCGCGGCCACCAGTTTGGAAATTTCGCAGCCCTCGACTTGTGAGAACGCAGGAAGCGTGATGATGACGCTGCCGGACGCATGCTCGAATCCGATCATCAGCGCCGTCGCTTCCCCAAAGCAGCGCGTCAACGAAACGACCGTTACGGGTTCACCCTGCGCAATCAGCGGCAACAAGGCCGCTTCAACTTCCGGCTGCGGACCGTCCAGTACGAAGATAAATTCGTACGGCACATCGAGCGACTCCAGGCCGGCTCTATATTCGCCATACAGCTCGGCCACGGGGGTTTGCCGGCCGCCGACCGGGACGATCACCGACACCCGCATGGCAGCGGCGGCGGGCGCAACAGCCGAAGTGTGTGTCATTGCGGACTCTCTCCCGTGGCGTAAGCTGGTTTCGGAGGCGATTTGACGGCCGCCTTCATGGTAAGGCGCGCGAAGTCCTCGGGGCGGACATCTCCGAGCTTGTACACCAATTCGCCCAAAGTACCGCTTGCCATCAATGTCACGCTTGCCGTGAGAAATATGATTCCTGCGCCCGTCAGCGGCAACGACATGCGGCCGCCCTCCGTCAGCGTCGTAAGCAGTCCGGCCGCGAGTGCCAGCAGCCCGACCAACGTCAGCGGCAGGCACAGCAGGCTGAACCAAAGCAAGGGACGCGAAATGAACGATGCCACCGTCTTGATCACCATGAGATCCAGCAGCACTTTGTACACGCGGGAAAGTCCGTATTTAGACCGGCCGAATCGACGGGCGTGATGGCGAACTTTGATTTCCGCAATCCGGGGGCCGGCGATCGAGGCCATGGCCGGTATGAAGCGATGCATTTCGGAGTACAGGGGAATGCCTTTGATCAGCGAAGCGCGGAATGCCTTCAGGGAGCATCCGTTGTCCGTTATGCGTACGCCGGTGACCTTTCCGATCAGCCGGTTTGCAATCATGGACGGTATTTTGCGGGATATCAGCTTGTCCTGCCGCTTGTGCCGCCAACCGACGACGAGATCGTTGCCCTCGGCCATCTTGGCCAGGAACAATTCGATATCCGCCGGATCATTCTGCAAATCCCCGTCCATGGTGACGAGGGTCTCACCGGTTGCGTACTCGATCCCGGCTGCCATCGCCGCGGTTTGCCCGTAGTTGCGGCGAAACTTGACGATCCGGACGCGCGCATCGCAGCGGGCGATTTCTTCGCCGCGCAGTGCGGTCGAGTCGCGGCTGCCATCATCCACGAACACCATTTCGAAGGGGATATTTAGAGGTTCAACCGCCCTGACGATCGCCGCGTACATGGGCTCTATGCTGTCCTCTTCATTGTAGAACGGCACGATGACGGATAGTTTTGGATTGTCCATAACTTAACGAGCCGCCTTCTCCCAAGCAGAACGGCAATTTATCACACGCGTCCCAAATTGCTAACAAAGCCAATTTCGAGCGATGAATCCTGGACTTGTGTCGCGAATGCGGGCGGCGATTGTCAAATCGCAGAAGCTGTCTCGGGGCCGGATACGATATATCGCGTATAATCGGCCGACCAATGAAAGTTCTCGTCACCGGCGCGGCCGGTTTCATCGGATCGGCAACCGCGCAGCGCCTGCTCGATCGCGCCGATGAGGTCGTCGGGCTCGACAATCTCAATGAGTATTACGACGTTTCGCTC
>Ga0210406_10004655_pt1 | contig 14586 bp, 14 predicted proteins | sample IncBWC30MmetaG_FD_155454 | JGI IMG/M metagenome (GOLD analysis project Ga0210406, IMG submission 155454) | Forest soil microbial communities from Barre Woods Harvard Forest LTER site, Petersham, Massachusetts, United States - Inc-BW-C-30-M | ecosystem: Environmental > Terrestrial > Soil >... | reverse complement strand
TTTTCTGCGTGATGTAACCCGAGACGGGAGAATTGACGGTCAGATCCGAAATCGCCTTTCCGCCCTGATCCAACTTCTCGATTTCCGCAGGAGAGACTTCCCATTGCAGCAGTCTCTCTTTGGCCGCACTGAGAAGAGAAGACGCACCCGAAGCCACTCCGCTCACTTTACTCTGTTGCAAAGACTCGGCGTTCTTCTTTGCCAGCAAGTATTCGTGCTCGGTCGAGACCAGGTCAGGACTGTAGATCGTGAACAACGGCTGACCTTTGCCAATAAAGTTGCCCGTAGCGTCGGCATAGACTTTGCGAATCCATCCGGCGAAGCGGGTTTGCACGTAGGCCTGTCGGCGCTCATCAACCTGCACATTGCCGTAGAAGCGAAGCTCAGTGTCGACCGGCTTGGATTCAACCTTCCCAAGCACCATGCCGATGCTTTGCATCCGCTGGGGCGTGAGCTGGAAGGGGGCAAGCGGCGTCTCCTGCATATTGCCGGCCTGAGCATCGCCTCCCGCTCCTTGCTCGGAACTCGAGGTGTTGGCCGATGAAGTTTGTACCACGGCCTCCGTGGACTCGCTTGCGGAACTGGTGCCCGGCTGCGAGGCAGGTCCAGCATGGCTTAAACGCCACCACATGACCGACGCCACAATCGCAAACAGAACAGTTGTAGTCATTGCAATCCAAAACGCGCGGCGATAATTGTTGTTTTCTGTACGGAGCATGTCTGATCCCTCATTCGCATTCGTTCTGACGTTTCGCTCGTTCATGGCAGATCCACCCCGGTCAGCCGCTCCAGTTCAGCGAGAGCCGATTCGTGCTCGACCAGCTCATTGCGGTATTCCAAATCGAGGTTCAACACATCGAGGAACCCGGAAAGCAGGCTCTCGAAGTCTTGCTTGTTCGATTGGTAGGCAGACAGGGCCGATTGAAAGGTAGCTTCCGATTGCGGAATGAGACCGTCACTGTAAATCTTCAACCGGTCTTCCGAAGTCTTGGCGCGCACATACTCCTGCTGCACTTCCGAAAGCACGCGCTGTGATTCAGCGTCCAGCTCTTGCCGTGCGCGCTCCTGGTTCTCCTGTGCCTCCGCCAGTTCAGCTTTCTGGCGCCCACGATTCGGTAGCCTGATGCCGAATGTCGCCATGTAGTAATCGCGGGCTTGGCTCCCAGTGTGTTCGTAGGCGTACTGAACGTTGAAGTCGGGACGGAAATTCTTGTGCGCCAGCTCCACCTTGGTTTCCTGCTGCTGGATGGAGGCTTGCTTTGAGTGCACATCGGGATTTTGCTCACGCGCTTTTTGCAACAGTTCGGCTGCGGAATACGGAAGACGTCTAATTGTGAGAGTCTCCGCAACGATGTCCGCGGACTCCTGCGGTCGTCCCAAGAACTGCTTGATCTGGGCTTCAAGCAGTCCTTCTTCCTGATGGTGGTGTGCGATCTCTTGCAGAATCTTCGTGTGCTGCAACTGGGCTTTCAGCACATCCTGCTGAATGCCTTGGCCTACGCGGTAGCGTGCCTCGGACGCCTCCTGTACCTGATCCAGCAGCTCGTCACTTCTCTGTAGAACCCCGAGGGTTTGCTGAATGTAGCCCAACCGGAAATAGACCATCTTGAGATTTCCCACCACCGTTCCGCGAACGGAATCGCTCTGCGCTTCCATGGAGGCTGCTTCGTGTTCGGCGACACTGGCGCGCAATTGCCGTTTACCGGGGTAGGGGATGTCTTGCGATGCCCCGAACCCGATGTAGGCGAAATCGCTGTTGCTGTAGCCCGCGAAAGGTCGTGGACTGCCCACGCTGAACTGTTGCACCGAGAGTTGTGTCTCGGGCAGAGCGGAGACCTGCTTCGGAACATTTCGAGAAGCCTGCCACGCATGGAACGAGGCAGCGATCTGCGGATTCTTCTGCTCTGCCTCTTGGATTAGCTCGCGCAGAGACGTGGGCTTCCCCGCGTGCTCGGCCACGCCGGAGGACTCAGGAGGCGAGGCCGACAGTTGCGAATTTCCTGCTTGTTGAGCTGTTCCCTTGGTCGGAAGCACCATTGTTCCGACGAGTACAGCCACACTAATTAGCAAAATACGAGTGCACCCGAAGAGACTTCGGGACAAATAAGTGGATTGCATCTTTCCTCCGCAAACAAACACCAGTTTGTAAGCGCACCAACGTGCAGACGCACGAGTGCGTTAGCAGCTCAGAGGAAAGACGATCAGATTCTTAGGACTGTGGTGGCTAGAGACTCTAGTCCTGGCGGACTATGCGTGCACGAAACACGCGACGACCATTGCTCGTGCGAGACGTACGCGTCGGTTTGGGCGGTAAGGGGAAGCGCGTGAAACAGAACCAAACTGACATGATCCAATTGCGAAGAGGCCGTCTTCAGAGCGTGAAAGTCCGCAGGCGTGGCGGTTACCTTACAGCAAGGATGGGATTTCGCCATCCCCATGTCTCCGCACTGTTCCGCCATCTTCTTGCAACACTCGCGCTCGGCCGATGTCATTGCTGCACCTGGCAACACGCAGGCCGCAACGGGCAGTGTAGCCAACATCAGCGCCAGAGAGGAAACACCGAGTCTGATCAACAGTTTCAACATCACCAGTCTATCTAGCACTGACATTAAGACGCAACACGCGGGGAAAGGTTTCACCTGACCCCCGTCACGCGAATCGTTCACACTCGGCTGTCCTTTAGCTGTCCAATAACGGTTCTCTACGGGTCCTTACAAGGCTTTTCGAGGGCCACCCGCGTCTTGTAAGTTGTTGAAATTACTAATCATTTTGGGCTCATAACCCAAAGGTCGGTGGTTCAAATCCACCCCCCGCAACCAAAATCATACTGATAATAAAGCAATTAAAAGGGAGCCTTCAATTGCCTCCCTTTGTTTTTTGCTCAACTATGCTCGAACTATGCGGGTTTTCTTTACTTCAAACATCCAAAGAGTCGTAGGTATATTGCGCGGTGGAATCGAGAACATCTGCTGGCGTCGTCGGACCCGAAATCAGTGAGGAAAGTTGGTCGTTGATGCGATGCCCCTTGAGGCTTGTCGGCGCGCAACTCCGCGAGTTGGGGCATTCCTTCCTCAGTCGGAAACCGACCGGATCGATCGGCGCGACCCTGCCGAAGCCGAAGGCAATACTTGAAGGGCAATACTTTCGGTGTCGGCCCACTGGTACATCGAAGACGCAGCCGTCACCGTGAGCACCGCGCCGAGGACGATCCACGATTTCGGCGGCTTTCCGCGCGAGCTATATCAGGTGCAATATCCCGCGCCCGGTGATCCCGACCTCGCTGCGCGGGTCCAGAAATTGCTTGCTCATGTGCCGGTGCGTCGCGACGATCGCTGGGTCTCGACCGCGGTACTTGGTCGGTTCTGCGCCACGTCTATCCACTAGCCGATATTCCAGTGGTTCAACTCAGCATTGATGAAACGCAACCGCCCTCGTTCCATTACGAAGTCGGCAAGCGCCTGGCGCTCTTACGAGAAGAAGGCATTCTCATCCTCGGCAGCGGCAACATCGTGCACAACCTGCATGCCTATGCTTGGGGACGGCACGCACCGGAGGCGTACGATTGGGCGGTCTCGTTTGAAACTCGAGTCCGCGAGCTGCTCCTCGCGGAAGAGTACAAGCCGCTCGTGAATTACGAGGATCAGGTCGGCAGTGAAGCGGAACTAGCAGTGCCCACGCCGGACCATTATGTGCCGCTGCTTTACGTTGCCGGTATTCGCACACCATCCGAGCCGCTCACATTTCCTGTGGAGGGCGTAGATGGCGGTTCGGTCTCGATGCTCGCAGTGCAAGTGGGCTGATTAAAACTGGGGAACACCCTCCCCGCAACGCGAAAGTGGTCCAGAAACGGGGGGGCGCTCTTTCATAATGCATTGACTCAGTTCTGGCGAGCTGAGTGTTTGAATTGGGGCACCTTCTGTTCCTGACGCACTATGCACAAACTATGCGGGTTCTGGAACCAGTGTCCTGATTCGGTGCTCAGCGGTTGTTCTCCGCGTTCATGCAGCATGAATGTTCGCGGCGATTCAGGGCTTCGGCTCCATAGGCATAAGGCTGCCGGGGCTCAGTTCACCGTCGCCCAGCCGCAGCACCGCTTGTACCTCTTGCCGGAACCGACAGGGTCAAGTCCGCCCGGAGTCACCGCGCCTCCCGGTTCAGCCATTTCTCAATGTGCGCCGGACGCCACTCCTCCAGTGCTTGCAGCAATTCGGCAGGGGCCGGTCCCGCGCCAACACCACCGCCTGATTCTCGGTCACATTGCGGAAAATGGTACCGCAGGGTCATGTGATAGACGGAACGAGCCCCAAGACGTGCCAAAATCGTGCTTCGTGGCTTTTGGTGGCTATGTCCTGACCGTCAATGACCCCTCGTTCCTCAGGCTGGCGAGCAGTCCCGAATACCGCCTCTGCGGGCGGTCATTATGCACAGCGATACCCAGCGCCTTCTTCTGCCCGATCAGCACGACCAGTTTATTGCCCCGTGTGATGCCCGTGTATATCAAGTTCCTTTGCAGCAGCATGTAGTGTTGCGTGGCCAGAGGGATCACCACGGCTGGAAACTCCGATCCCTGCGACTTGTGGATGGTCACTGCGTAAGCCGGGGCAACTTCGTCCAATTCCCCGAAATCGTATTTCACTATCCGGTCATCGAAATGAACCGTAACTTGATGTTCCACTACATCTATCCGTTCCACCGTTCCTATATCGCCGTTAAACACTTCTTTGTCGTAGTCGTTCTCGGTCTGGATGAGCTTGTCGCCCATCTGGAACCGCCATCCAAATCGCTCAACGGTCGGTTGACCGGACTGAAATGGGTTCAACGCCCGTTGAAGAGAAATGTTCAGTTCCCGCACCCCGAGCGATCCACGGTTCATGGGGCATAGAATCTGTACGTCGCGGAGCGGGTCTAAATGGAACCGTTCTGGAATTCTCTCCTGCACCAACTTGACCAGAGTTGCCACAATTTTCTCCGGATCGTCCCGCTCGACGAAATGGAAATCCGAACTTGGGTCTGCCTCCTTCATGTCGGGCATCTGCCCTCGGCGAATGCGATGCGCCGCCGTGATGATCCTGCTGTCCGCCGCTTGCCTGAACACTTCAGTGAGGCGGACGACGGGCACCATACCACTCTCGATCAAGTCATGCAGCACCGTGCCGGGCCCAACGGATGGAAGCTGGTCCACGTCGCCGACCAGAATCAACCCGGCGTGGTTGCCAAGAGCCCGCACCAGCGAGTGCATCAGCAGCACATCCACCATCGACGTTTCATCCACCACCAATAGGTCGCATGCCAGCGGGCTCGATTCGTCCTTGGTAAACCGCCCGGTTGCAGGATTGATTTCCAGCAGGCGATGGATCGTCTTGGCTTCCACCCCCGTAGTTTCGGTCAGCCGTTTCGCCGCCCTTCCAGTGGGAGCGCACAACAAACATTTCACGCCTTTGGCCCTTAGGATTATCAGGATCGAGTTCACGAGCGTCGTTTTGCCAACGCCCGGTCCTCCGGTGATGACAATCACTCGGTTCCCCAGCACCGTTTTCAGGGCTTCCCGTTGGCTGGGTGCGAGCTTCTTGCAAGTTCGCCCCTCGCACCATGCGACCGCTTTGTCGAAATCGATCTGCGGGTAGGTTGTCGCCCCCGCTGCCAGCCGCCTGATCCTCATGGCGATGCCTTCTTCCGCTCTCCGGAGATGCGGCAGGAAGATCAGGGGCTCGCCGTCGATTTCCTCCAATAATAAGGAGCCGCTGGTGAGCATCTGCGACAAAGCTTGTTCGACTGGGGCTTCGCCAACCTCCAGCAGCTTTATCGCCAAGAGCTTGAGTTTTTCCAGTGGCAAGGCGCAATGTCCCTCCGATGTCGCCTCCAGTAAAACGTGGTCGATGCCCGCCTTTGCCCGGTTGGACGAGTCCCGAGGAATCCCGACTTTCTGGGCGATCTGGTCGGCGGTGGCGAAGCCAATGCCGTAGATGTCCTTCGCGAGCATGTAGGGATTGCTCCGCACTTGCTCAATTGCCTGCTCCCCGTAGGTCTTAAAGATGCGCACCGCCCGGCTGGAGCTTACGCCGTGGCTGTGGAGGAACAGCATGATCTCCCGGACTTGCTTTGCCTCCTGCCATGCATGGGCGATCCGCTCCCGGCGCTTAGGTCCGATGCCATCGACGGTTTGCAATTCGGCGGGGCGGCTCTCGATGACCGCCAAAACCTCGGCTCCGAATCTCCCGACCAGCTTCTTCGCGAGAATCGGACCGATGCCCTTCACCAATCCGCTGCCGAGATACCGCTCGACGCCCTCGGCTGTGGTGGGCGGCACCGTCTTCATCATGGTCGCCTTGAATTGCAGTCCATGTTCCCGGTCCCTGACCCAACCTCCCTCGGCGACCAGCCATTCCCCAGCGGTTACAGAAGGCAGCGATCCCACGACCGTCGTCTCCTCCCGGTGCCCTTTTGTCTTGACCCGAAGCACGCAGAAGCCGCTGTCATCGTTGTGGAAGGTGACGCGCTCTATGACGCCGGAGAATCGCTCGGTCGCGGGTCGGCGCTCTGTCATCGCTGCGGTCATAAGTGGGGATTCATTTTGCCACGGATGATGCGGTTTGAATGATCCTTTCATGGAAGTTACGCTGCCGGGCGAGGGTCCGGGTCGGCCCCGCTCCGCACTAGCTTTTCGTGCGCCATCGGGCACAATGGAGAATATGTCGCCTCGACGCCCAACACCCCCGCCTCCCAAACCCCCGGATTTTTCGCCGGAGAAGACATGCAGGGCTCTCCAGAAACAACTCGCGGCACTCGATAAATTGCGAGGAAGGAAGTATCACGAAGTCGAAAATGAAGAGGAGGAGTGGAGGAACCTGACCCTCAACATCCTCAATCACGGATTTGGCGAGGGCAGCGAGAACGTTTCGCAGTTCCACCACGCAAAATGGGCCGGCGAGCATTACATGGGTGGCATGAGTCCGGGACTGATCCAGCAAAACTTCGAGAAGCGCATCGAGTCGTTCGCTGCAATGCTCAGGAGCGCCCTCGCCGAACTTGAGTTGATGATGCCAGAGCCGGAACTTGCTGGCTCATACGAACCCGGCGATGAATATCAGTTCTACCGGGATTTGAAGACCATCGTGGGGTTTGCGACCTCTGATCTCTTCATCATCGACAACTATCTCGATACGCAGATTTTTGACGTGTACATGGAGAACGTTGCCCCGCCTGTTGCAGTCCGGGTGCTAACCAGTCAGGTTTCTGTCTCCCTCCGGGCGGTAGCGGAGAAGTACTCCAAGAGAGGAAACCTCGAACTGCGCTCAAGCAAGGACGCTCATGACAGAGTCGTGTTCTCGAATGACAGGTGTTGGGTCATCGGCCAGTCCATCAAAGATGCGGCTCGGAAGAAACCTACGTACATTGTCGAGCATTCTGGCGCGGCGACGATGAAAAGCATCTACGAGGGAATCTGGCCGTCCGCGACCGTAATCGTGAAATCTTGAGCGGCTGTCGAGTTGAGTCCAAGCTTGGCACGCACGGCGCGGTTGACCTTCCCAGATCAGCAGCGGGATTACAGACGCAGCGGGACACAGCTTGGTACGCGAATATGACGGGGACGTTTTCCCCAGATTGGTCGTGGAAGCCGATTCTACGGGGATTTGGTTGCCGGGAGGGGTTAGGGCTGGTCGGAGCATTCCACAAGTGCAAAGCGACCTTTTGGGCCACCTTGGAGCGGCATCGCAGGCGCGAGCCCCGCCGTCATTGGCGAAGAACGCCTCTGTTGCAATGCAACAGAGGCCGAACGCGCTCGCCCCCTGACGTTTTGCGGCCATCGAATCCTCCATCGTGATGCAATTTTGTAGAATGCGACATGAGGAAATCCGGTCTCGCTCCCGTCGTTGACCGCAAGACAGAGGTTCTGATTCTAGGCACGCTCCCGAGCGATGTGTCACTAGCGAAAGGCCAGTACTACGCGAATCCCTCGAACGATTTTTGGAAACTCATCGGGGCGGTGTTGAACCGGAACGTCGTCACGTTGTCGTATGAAGGCAGAATCGAAACTCTCAAGAAACATGGCATCGGACTGTGGGACATCTATCATCACTGCGTTCGTCACGGCAGCATGGACAAGGACATCACAGAATCAGAACTCAATGATTTCGACACCTTGAAAACAACCTGCCCACAACTCGCGCTGGTGTGTTTCAACGGCCAGAAAGCGGGACAATCTCAGGAACTTCTTCGCCGCCTCGGATATGTCACTCTCGTGCTGCCATCTTCCAGTGGCGCGAATCGAAGGAATCAAGCGGAGCGACTACACTGTTGGAACGTAATTCCTGAACGGCGAGTGCCGCGCCTTTCTTAAGAGAACCTGCTCTCAACCCACTTCCCGAGAAATTTGCCGCCATCGCATCACCTATCCCGACCGTCGCTAATTCTCCGAAGGCGCCTCGACATTATCGATGACAAGAATCTCCATGGGAGCTTTTTGCGGCTCCAATCTCAGCCCAAGCTGCTCCTGAATTGCCGCTAAGATCGAAGGCCCGGAAGAATCGGGTAGGGATGCAGTCCCTTGACTACCGTCGGCTCCCTTGAACATCGAGGCTTGGGCCTCTGGCGTCCACTGAAGAGTGAAATCATATTTGCCCTTGAGCCCCGTCTTATCCACAACGATGTCGCCCAGTTTCTGCGTCAGCGCATGCGCGAGCAACGAAACGGGGATCGCTTGACCTATTATCAAGCCCGGTGCTATGCGCATCAGGTTGGGTGCGCCGCGGCCATGAAGGCCTATGAGTCCGTTGGGATAAGTGTCACCAGGTTTTGCCTCCTGCAACTTGGGGCCGGTCTTCGCGATGACCAGGGAATACACGGGAAGCTCTTTGGTCTCGCGGTGCAATTTGAGCTTGAAGCGGTCCTCCAAAAGCGCTTGCAGCATTGGTTGTTCCTCCGCCAGACTCTTACTGCAATCAATGCTGCAATCTTCGTTAAGCTCGCGCAGCTTATCCGCCACAGAACTGTCCACTTTCGCGGCAACATCGTACCATTCAGATGTGACCCAACCCGGCGCTCCTGAGATCTGATTATCTTCGAAGCCGATGTCGTATTTCGTCTGCTTGTATGCAGTCTGAATGAGCGTCTGCAAGGTGACAGCGGTTGCAGTGAACCCGTCTGGTGGGAAATCTATCTTGATCATCACTGGGCCAGCTTTGTTTGGTTTGATCGAAGCCGAGTCGAACACACGCGCAACGGCGGCAGTGTTTTGGGCCTGCGACTGAGCCCGGCTTGGCGTTGCAGTTACCAGACCAAGGACGACCGGCAAGGCGACCGCCATTACTCCGACCGTTGCCAGGAGGAGTTTTCTCCAGGTGTTTAAGGGTTCACCAACATGGTTTCTCATAATTAGCTCCACTCGTCTCCTGAGATTGGGACCAGTTACTCCAGCCACGCATTTCAGCGGCGACTCCACATAGAACTTGCAAACGCTGAGGATGCCTTCAGCGTAGACCTGCGGTTCACTGCCGAGCCGCAGAACATCTTCGTCGCAGGCTCGCTCGCGCTCTTTCACCAGCTCCACACCGATCCACCACACCAACGGATGAAACCAAAAGAGCGCCTCGACGACCATGTGGATCGCCGCGGTTAGGTTGTCGCGTCGCCGAACGTGGCACAACTCATGGGCAAGCACCGCTTCCAGTTGAGGCGGCGTCAGGCGTTCTACGATGCCCTCGGGCAACAGTAGAAGGGGCTGGAACAATCCCGCCACACCGGGTTCCAGCAGGCCCGCAGACGAGCGAACCTCGACCAATCCGGGAATCGCCAAGGAAGTACTTGAGCGCACAGCAGCCCTGATGCGAAGCCAAGTCCTGAATCGCATTAGCGAGATCACCCCGAACCCGCACACCCACATACCGAGGATTGCGATTAGAGGCCAATCGGTGCTGTGTGGCGCGGCCTCCACGAACGAAAAGGTGTCAGGAAATGGCTGGGCGATCTGCACCGTCGTGTATGTGACCGCCTGTGTTGCCATTTTCTTCTGGGCCGGTGCCAATTCCAGATGGCTGCCGAGGCTAATCAGCAAGGAGAAAAGGACCAAGAACTTTAAGGACGCAGCGAGCCACAACCAATAGCGGATGTGGGCACGGTTTTTGCGGAACGCGATAGTCAACAGCCACGCTGCCACGGCGAACAATGTCGATTGCCAGAGATGGTTCATCAGTTCCCCGATCATTTGGTTTTGCGCCTCCGTTCCGCCTTTTGTTGCGCTTCCAGTTTCTCGATCATCTTCTCCAACTCACGAACATCCTCGCGCGTAAGTTTCCCGGCCTCGGCAAGCTGGGCCATCATGGGTTGGGCTCGCCCTCCGAAGAAACTCAGAATCTGGTCGAGTAGCTGGTGCCGCGTCACATCTCGGGGCACGATGGGCTCGAAAATATGAGCATTACTTATCTTGCGCACACGACGCACGGCTTGCTTCCCTTCCAGACGGTACACGGTTGTCTGGATGGTGGTGTAGGCGGGGCGAGGCTCGGGAAAAGTCTCCTGAATCTCCCGAATGGACGCCTTCCGCTGGGCCCACAGGGCTTCCAGAATTTGAAGTTCGAGCTTGGATAGTTTCGGTTGGGCCATTTTGAGATCTCCTACCTCTTGTCTGCTTCTACTACTATGTAGTAGACAAAGGCAAGGAAAATCTTTCCTCGCGCCCGGGCGGGCGGGGGCGGCCCAAAGTCAAAACCGGCTGTGGGGGTGGGGAGGTAGGCGAATTCTTCCCGAAAGGTACTACCCCCCCATCTCGTTTGACGGGAGAAGACACCCCCCTGTGAAATCGTGTTGGACGAGGACTCATCTCTGCTCTGCCTCAGATCAACTCATCGCAACTCAGCTCATTCGTGTCTGAATCAGGCGTCCCTTTGTTGCCGGGCGCGGAGCGCGGGGGCACTGAGTGGAGATGTGTGGAGTTTGAGATTGGGCGGAGTGTAGTGGCGCGTTGCGCCGTGCGGGGGTAGGGCAAGGTGAGTGGGTGCGCGGGCATTTTGAGTGAGGCCTGTTCTCAACAGTTAGACCGCGTCCCCCGCACTCGCGAGCGGCTTTGTTCTGACAGCTTTATCGAACGCGTCGCCCCAACGCTCTGTATCTCTCGACTCTTCTAGTCAGGGCGTCGCCTCCGATAAAGCAGCTAGCTTGACTCGGCAGAAATCGAGGACAAAGCAGGAAGCAAAGGAAACCATTCGCAAATCCACGCTGCCTTCAGACCAAAGGTAATACAATCTGAAGACAATTCAGGAGAAGCAGATGGATTCTAAAGCTCTCCAAGACACCCAGGTGTCGCTTGGGACTCGACTTTCCGTCAAGACCATCCTGGTGATCGCTGTCCTGATCGCTTTCACGTTATTTATTACTTGGCGTGCCAGAGAACTCGAAACACTCTTGGAGCAGCCGACGAACGTTAACATACCGGCGCCCGACTTCTGGGCCGCGACGCCCGACGGTCGAACCGTCTCGCTCGCGGATTTCCGTGGTCAAAAGAAAGTAGTTGTCGTCTTCTGGGCGAGCTGGTGCGCGCCGTGCCGTTTTGAGATGAATTCACTGAACTGGTTCTACCAGCACAACCATGCAGCTTCCAGCGACTTCGAGATTCTCGCCATAAGCGTTGACTTGGACACAGCAGCGGCTACGAAGTTCGCCACGGCGCTGAAGTTGAGCTTTCCCGTACTCCTCGATCCGAGCGAGAGAGTGGCGAGAGCTTACGAAGAAAGGGGCGTCCCCACGATGTTCATTATCGATAAGAGCGGGGAGATAACATACGCACACGTCGGCGACGACTCGTCAATGAACCTGGCCCACGAACTGGGAATAGAAGAGAAGCCTACGGAAGGGGAGCCATAGATGGCGGCGCCAGCCATTGAATTTTGCAACTTGACCAAGACTTATCAGCGGCGTTTCGCTGGGGTCCGAGTACCTGCCCTTTCCGAGATTTCCTTTCAGGTAGCTAGGGGTGAGGTTTGCGCTTTTCTCGGTCCCAACGGAGCGGGCAAGACGACCAGCATGAGTATCCTCATGGGGTTCATCTGCGCCGACCGAGGAAGGTCTCGCGTTCTTGGCTATGCGCCGGGCGACGTCCGGGCAAAAGAGCGCATCGGTTTTCTGCCAGAGAATTTCGCTTTCTACCGACACCTCGACGCCGAGAAGCTGCTGCAATTTCATCTTCGCCTGAGTGGCCGCCAAGTGGCGAATCCCAACGCACTGATTTCCGGCCTGCTCGCCAAGGTCAAGCTCGACGGCTTCAAGGGTTTGAGGATAGGAAAATACTCGCGCGGTATGGTACAGCGTCTAGGCATTGCCCAGGCCCTTCTCGGCAACCCGGAGCTTCTGGTGCTCGACGAGCCAACCTCAGGCCTCGATCCTGCGGGACGGAAAGAGGTACGCGACCTCATCTTGGCCCTGAAGGCAGAGGGCAAAACCGTCTTCCTAAGTTCCCACATCCTCTCCGAGGCTGAACAGATTTGCGACCGCGTGATCATTATCAATCGCGGACGGCTGGTTCGCACCGGCGGGATGCAGGAGATGCTTGCCGAAAGCAACCGTGTGGAAATCGTCGTTGACCAGTTGCCGGATGGCCTAGAGCAAACGGTAAAGGAACTGGGCGCGTCGGTGGATCGGGAGGCGAACCGGGTGCGTATCGCCGCCGACGCCGTTAACAAACGGACCCTGGCGGAGATGCTGTGGGCCGGTGGCTGTAACGTGCTCAGTCTCACGCCCATGAAGAACTCGCTCGAAGAAATGTTCCTAAAGCTGGTGGGAGGAGGAGGCACAGAGTGAAAGTCCGCACCATAGCCCGCAGCACCTTTGGCAGCTTTCTGCATAACAAGGTCATCTTCATGCTATGCCTCATTTTCGTTTGTAACTTTCTGATAGGGCTCTATTCCGTACTGAAATTTAAGTCCATGACGACCGCTTCCAATGCCCAGCAGATGCAAAGTCTCATGCTGGATGACGTGGGAAGGGTTATGTGGCTGCTAAGCGGTTTGGGTAGCCTCCTGGCTGCGTGGGCGGCCGCCGATTCGGTCGCCGGCGAAATGAAGTCCGGAACGATCCTGGCCGTCATGGCAAGGCCATTACGGCGTTGGCAGTTCTTGACCGGTAAGTATCTCGGCGTTCTCATGCTCATGTCGTTCTACGTATTTGGCATGCTCGGAGTAATGTTTCTTCTGACGTGGCTGGGAGGCCAGCCTTTCCACACTCCCTGGTGGGTGCTGCTTGTCTACCCCTTGGAGCGCTATGCGATCTGGGCGGCAATCTCGATGTTCCTGGTCACCTTACTGAACCCTGTGGTTGTCATGGGCATTGTCGCGGTTCTACTATCACTGATCCGGTTCCTTGAAGCTGCATCTGCACTCAGCGATATTCCAGGCTGGGTTCGCCTGCCGATGCACACGGTCCTTCCTTTAACGGGCGTGGTGCTCGGTGAAGACCGCTTCCTCACCATGACGCAGGCAGCGTTGAAACGCTATCCATGGACGGACCACGTAACCGCCTTAGCCTACGGTTTGGACTACGCTCTTGTGTGTTTTCTTCTGGCCATCGCAATGTTTCAGTACCGGAGCCTGTCGCGCGACTAGTGGCATTCGCCCCGTACGCCACAGCCATAGTAGGGTGGGCCGCGTCAATTGACGTAATATCGCGATTACCTCATCGATCAGCCGTCATAAGTGTTCTGGTCTTTTGTTTTGCAGATCGCGGATCGGCCGTGAATCTCGGACGTGTCCTCAATCAGAGCGGGAGCTCATCCTTACTTTTTCCGAATTGAAGGGGTGAACGGAATGGTCAACCGGATGGTGATCTGTGTCTTTCACGCCACGTCCGATCAATGGCGGTATCCGCTCAAATCAGACGTTTGGACCTCCGGTTCGTCTAAACCGTCGACCAAGCGTTTGTTCAACAATGTGTTGGAAGGATGCCCGTGAAAGCATTCCGTACTCTTCTTCTATGCCTAGCCGTTCCTCTTGTTTTGGGTGGGCAGGCTGCCAGTCAGTCGGCTCCCATTTTGATCATCGACCATGTTGCCGTTATCGATTCCACATGTTCGTCGCCAAAACCTGACTTATCCGTTGTCATCGAAGGCGATAGGATCAAATTTGTCGGACCGTCCTCTCGTGCGAATCGCACCTCAGATGCGATCGTGGTTGATGCGACTGGGAAATTTCTGATCGCTGGCCTTTGGGATATGCATGTCCACTCGCTCAGTAAGAACCAACCCGACCGTTTCTTTCCATTGTTCGTAGCCAATGGAGTTACTGGTATCAGGGACATGGGCGGAGATATCTCCTTAGAGGATATCGCGCGGCTAAAAAAGGAGATTGCGAATGGCTCTCGCCTTGGTCCAGAGATCTACGCCGCAGGCCCAATCTTGGAAGGGGAGCATCCGTTTTGGCCGTTCTCTATTTCGGTCAAGGACCAGGCCGACGCGCGTCGGGCGGTCCCCCAGCTGATCCGCGGAGGGGCGGACTTCCTCAAGGTCTACAATACGCTTTCTCGCGGAGCCTATTTAGAAACCGCTTCCGAAGCTAAGCTGGCCCGAATTCCATTTGTGGGTCACATCCCAGATAGCGTTACACC
>Ga0210406_10004654_pt1 | contig 14588 bp, 13 predicted proteins | sample IncBWC30MmetaG_FD_155454 | JGI IMG/M metagenome (GOLD analysis project Ga0210406, IMG submission 155454) | Forest soil microbial communities from Barre Woods Harvard Forest LTER site, Petersham, Massachusetts, United States - Inc-BW-C-30-M | ecosystem: Environmental > Terrestrial > Soil >... | reverse complement strand
ACTCAGCTTTTGCAGCTCCTGGTTGACCTTTTGGATCTCCTGCTGCTTCTGCCGCATCGCCAGGTATCCGTGCGGCCCGAAAATATCATGCACCAGCAGCACCGCGACGAACACGCCCATCAGATAGGGCGCATAGTGCAGCAAACTTTTCTTCGAAGCTTTCCGCGATTCGCTCATCAGTCTTTCAGAATCCAGTCCGAAGCTTCCTTCACTAACTTTGCCGTTGCTGCTTCGCTTTCCGCCTCCACATACAACCGCAGCAGCGGTTCCGTCCCGCTCAACCGCAGCAACATCCAGGATCCATCTCCAAACACGAATTTTGCTCCATCCGTGCGGTCCACCGATACAACTTTCCTTCCAAGCAGTGTCGTAGCGTCCACCGCCGCCTTGCGGATCGCATTTGCCTTCTGTTCGTCGGACAAGTGCAGATTCTCCCGCACCGGGTGAAACTCCCGCCCCAATCTCTTGAACATCGCACGCACCTGCTCGCCGATCGATGCCCCACGCGCCGCCGTCATCTCTGCCACCAGCAGGCACGCCAATATCCCGTCCTTCTCCGGCACATGCCCGCGAATCGTCAACCCCGCGCTCTCTTCTCCGCCCAAGGCGATCTTGTCCTCGCGAATCAACTGCCCGATGTATTTGAATCCCACTGGAGTCTGGTGCGTAGTCTGCCCGTGCGCCTTCGCCGCCGCGTCCACCATCTGCGTCGTGGCCACGCTCCGCGCCGCCGCCATCTTCCATCCGCGCGTTTCCACCAGGTAGTCGTACATCAGCGCCAGAATCAGATTCGGCTGGATCCACGTCTCATCGCCATCCACAATCCCAAACCGGTCCGCATCTCCGTCCGTAGCCAGCCCAACCCTCGCGCCATTCTCCTTCACGGCTTTGCCCAGCGGCGCCAGATTTTTCTCATCCACGTCCGGCCCGCTTCCGCCAAACAAACAATCCCTCTCCGTCCGCCGCGCCGTCACCGCGATCCCATGATCCACCAGCACCTTGTCCAGATAACCCGAGCCCGCGCCATGCAGCGCGTCCGTCACCACCTTCAGCTTTACCTTCTGAATCACCTCGAAGCGTACCAATTCTTTCAGCCTCTTCAAATACTCCGCCTTCAAATTGACCGTCTCGCCCGCATCCTTCTTCGCATGCCCATCGTGCGAAGCGCTCCCCGCGCGCGCTCCTTCTTTCGCCAGAATCCGCGCCACCCGAGCCTCAATATCCTTCGTCACTTCCGGCAAAGCCGGCCCCGCATCCGCGCTCGAAAATTTCAACCCGTGATATTGCGCCGGATTATGGCTCGCCGTGAAATTAATCGCCCCATCCAGCTTCCGCCGCTGAATCTCATAAGCAATCGCCGGCGTAGGCGTAAACGTCTCGCACAGCAGCGTGTGAATCCCATGCTCCTGCAGAATCCCCACCGCCAGCGCCGAAAACTCCTCCGAATAAAACCGCGTATCGTATCCCACCAGCACCGTCGGCTGCTTTTTCTTCTCCGTCAAATGCTCTGCAATCGCCCGCACCGCCAGCCGCACATTTGCAAACGTAAAATCATCCGCAATCAACCCCCGCCACCCGCTAGTCCCAAACTTAATCGGCGACGCCATCTGTGAAGTAGCCATAGTCTACGTATTCTACTCACTCTTCTCCCTGCATTGTAGGGGCGCCTTTGCGGTATCGGCCGCATTGGAACGATCTCAAAGTTGTGGACGGGGCTCTTAAGGCAAAAAGCCTACGGCTTGCGGTTATCGGCTTCTGGTTAATGGTTTTCGGCCGCGAATTTTGCGCGTATTTCGTTGGCCAGGGCTAGGGATTTGGCGATCTTGGAGGAAGTGAAATCGTGAGCGACACCTAGTTTCGTGAGGGCGGCGAGCACGGATTCGGTGGGAATGTTGCCGACGAGGGCGTCACCGGCGAAGGGGCAGCCGCCGAGTCCGGTTAGCGCGCAATCGAAACGGCGGCAGCCTGCGGCGTAGGCGGCGTTGATTTTTTCTTCGGCGGTGTCGGGGCGGGAGTGAAGGTGGACTCCGAGTTCGACGCCGGCGACGTGGTCTTTTGCTTGGGAATAGACAGTGTGAATGAGATCGGGCGTGGCGGTGCCGACTGTGTCGGCAAGCGACACGGTCGTGATGTGAATGTCTTTCAGCCAGTCCAGCGTGTCTTGCACGATTTCGGGACCCCAAGGCTCTTCGTAGGGATTGCCGAAGGCCATGGAGATGTAGATGACGAGATCCTTGTTGGCCTTTTTGGTTTCGCGTTTCAGCGTTTCGACCAGCGTGCGAGATTCGGCGCGGGTCATGTTGGCGTTGGCGCGGCGGAAATAGGCGGAGATGGAATATGGGTAGCCGATGGTGGAGACGCCGGGCGTAGCAAGCGCGCGTTCGAGGCCTTTTTCGTTGACGACGATGCCAATGATTTCGGGAAGTGTGGCGCCGTCGGGTAGGGATTCGAGTAACTTTGCCATCACCTCTTCGCTGTCGGACATTTGCTTGACGTGCTTGGGCGAGACGAAGCTGACGGCATCTATATGCTGAAATCCCGCGGCCACGAGCTCGCGCAGGTAGTTCACTTTGGTTTCGGTGGGGATTATTTCCGGGAGACCTTGCCAGGCGTCGCGGGGGCATTCGATGAGCTTTACCGTGTCGGTCATTTAGCGGGGTTTGTCCTGTTTTTTATCGGTAGCCGCGGAAATGAGAAAGGCGAAGAAAAGCACGAAACCGGCAACGCCGATGCCACCGAGGGATTTGTAGTAAGGAATTGCGTGACCAAGTATATCTTCGAGCGAGCGGTGGTGGTAAATCGCGGCATAGAAACCGTAGAAGAGGCCTACGATCATGCCAAAACAGCAAATTCCAAAGGCCGTGGACATTGAGATAAAGAGAAATCTGGATCGTGAGGTCATGCTCAAATTAGTTTACTGGCGAATGGGAGAAAGAGAAAGTTTGACAGTCACGATCGCGGGCTTCGTGAATTGTTTCAGGGGCGGTTTCTGAGCCAACGAATGAAATCGAATACGATGACCAAGATTCCTAGCCAACCCGAGAGGAATGTATAGAGCCCCAAAATATTAAAGGGGAGATTTGGAAGGAAGGGGCCGGTACCAAAATCGTAGGCCCTGGCAATGTCTTGACTGTGGAACAACAGCCGTGCGCATGTGCCGACGATGAGCGCGGAGAGAAGAATGTAAAATCCACGCTTTCTCATCAGGTTTGCAGCACCCCGGTTTTGAATTCAGGGAGGTGGGTGTTTAGGGAGGCGGCGTTGAGGGCCCAGATTAGGGCGTCGCGGGTGTGGGCTGGGTCGATGATGGCGTCGAGCCAGAGGCGAGCGGCGGCGTAGCGCGGGTCGGTCTGATGGTCGTAGGTGGATTTGACGGAGTCGAGGAGTTCTTTCTTGGCTTTTTCGTCGACCTTTTTGCCTTCGCGCTCGAGTTGCTTCAATTTGATTTCGGCTAGCGTGTTGGCGGCGGCGTCGCCACTCATCACTGCGAACTTGGCGGTGGGCCAGGCGAACATGAAGCGCGGATCGTAAGCCTTGCCGCACATGGCGTAGTTACCGGCGCCGAAACTGCCGCCGAGGATGACGGTGATTTTGGGGACCACGCTGTTGGCTACGGCGTTGACCATTTTGGCGCCGGCGCGGATGATGCCGCTCCACTCGGCGTCTTTGCCGACCATGAAACCGTTGACGTCGTGGAGGAAAATCAAGGGGATGCGGTTCTGGTTGCAATCCATGATGAAGCGCGCGGCTTTTTCCGCCGATTCCGTGTAGATCACGCCGCCGAATTCGATGCGCTTCTGATCGGAATGCGGGGCGTTGGTGGTGATGTGCTTTTTCTGGTTGGCGACGATGCCGACGGCCCAGCCGCCGATGCGGGCGTAGCCGCAAAGCAGCGTTTCGCCGTATTCAGCGCGGTATTCCTCAAATTCGCTCCCGTCGACGAGGCGTGCGATGATTTCGCGCATGTCGTATTGCTTGGCGGGATTGCTGGAGAAGATGCCGTAGAGCTCATTGATGGAGTAGAGCGGCTCTTTAAGGCGAGAGTGGCTGAAGATTGGCGGGTTCGGCGCGCCCATTTTGTCTACCAGGGCGCGAATGCGTTTCAGGCAGGATTCGTCGTCGGGTTCGCGGAAATCCACGGTGCCGCTGATTTGGGAATGCATTTTGGCGCCGCCCAAATCTTCGGCGGAAGTTTTCTGGCCGATGGCGGCTTGCACCAGCGCAGGGCCAGCGAGGAAGAGGCCGGAGCCTTCGGTCATCAGGATGTGATCGCACATCACGGGGAGATAGGCGCCCCCGGCCACGCACATGCCCATGATGGCGGTGATTTGCGGAATGCCCATGGCGCTCATGACCGCGTTGTTACGAAAGACGCGGCCGAAGTCGTCAGTGTCCGGGAAGACGTCTTCCTGCAGCGGGAGGAAAACCCCGGCGGAATCGACGAGATAAATTGTGGGAATGCGATTTTCGATGGCGATGTTCTGCGCGCGAATCACTTTTTTTGCGGTCATCGGGAAGAAGGCGCCGGCTTTTACGGTGGCGTCGTTGGCGATGACCATGAAGAGACGGCCAGAGACGCGGGCCAGGCCGGTGACGGTGCCGGCGGAGGGAGCGCCGCCCCACTCTTCGTACATTTCGTGGGCGGCATAGATGGCGAGTTCGAAGAAGTGCGTGCCGGGATCGATTAGGGCGTTAACGCGTTCTCGGGCGGTGAGGCGGTTCTTTTTGTGCTGGGATTCGATGGCTTTCGGGCCGCCTCCCTGGCGGATTGTTTCTTCTTCGTTTTTGATGGAGGTGAGGAGTTCCACCATGCGCTGGGAATTCTTTTCAAAGTCTGGGGATTTGGGATTGATTGAGGATTTCAGGACGGAAGCGGACACGCAGGGCCTCGCAGTGGACAGTAATTCCAAGAGCATTATACGAAGCAAAGAAGCGAGGAAGCAAAGCAGGGTGGAAGAGTGGAGGTCTACTTAGAAAAGGGGGCTTGGATCGCTTGTGGTTTTGCGACCAAAAAAGTGAAAATAGCAAGGTTTTGAGGTCCGAACATAAGAGCGTATTCCCCCTCGGGAAGTTCTTGCGTCGGGCGAATGAGCCAGACGCTGTGCTCGGGCTGTAGAAGATCTGCGGGAAACACATCGGAGTCCTTTGCCCCCATGACCTTCGCGCCAATTACCGGCATCCTGCCACCATCGAGAACGCGGGTGTCATGCTTGGGGTCTGGATGCAAGCGGACCAAAACAGGATTTCCCGGAAGAACAGGAAAATGGCAGATACAGATGACTGGTTTCGTCAGATGTACCTCAGCCTTCGAGTGGGAACCTGCATACTCCGAAAGGAGGGTGGCAGGAACTGAGCCGTAGCTAAGCGAGGCTGCAACGCCACGCTTCACGCGGGTTTTCTTAGGAGATTCTTGGTCTAAGGCAGCCAATCTCCGTTTTGGATAAGAATTCCGGCTTCGTCACTCGGGTAGTCTGCGGTAAACCCGGAAGACGTAGGCTCGGATTTTTGCTGGGCCGGGTCGGGGCCCGTGGAGGCCAGATTTACGGCGACGAGAACAAGAATGGCAATAATCAGTCGGGGTAACATGTGGGGTTCCTTGGCTTTTATATATCACATCGGTATGCAAGCAAGGTAAGCGCGGGCTGGGGAAAAGCTATCGGGATTGGGGTAGACTCCCGGGATGGAATATCCATTGTTGAGTTTGGAGTTGGCGCGGGAGATTGAGCTGGCGGAGGCTGAGGGGGGGTTGCTTGTGCGAAGCGACTCTCGGCTGCGCACGGAAATGGCGCTGGGGCAGTTGCTTCGGTCGGCGGAGGCTATGCGATTTATTGCGGAGCGAATTCGCCGGTCACGCAGGCGGTGGGGCTTGGATTGAGCGGGGCGGTCAGCAAAGAAGCGTTTGATGGACTGGAGGAGTTTTATTTCAGCCGCAGGGAGCCGGTGCGGGTAGAAACTTGCCCGATGGCGGATGGGTCGCTGATCGAGCATTACCGGGAGCGCGGGTATTACGTGAGCGAATTTTCGAATGTGATGGTGCGGCCAGTGGAAAAGGCGGCTACCGCAGCGCTGCCCGATGGAATCGAAATTCAAAAAGCGGCGGAGGGTGAGATTGATTTGTGGACGCTGACAGTGTCTCAAGGATTCGCGGAGCATTATCCGGTGACGCAGGAACTTCTGGGCATCATGCGGATGTTTGCGGAGGGGAAGAATACGGAATGCTATTTCGCGCGGGTCGATGGGAAGATTGCCGGCGGGGCGACGCTGGCATTGCGTGGACGGATCGCCGGGTAGTTTGGCGCGAGTACTTTGCCGCAGTTCCGGAATCGTGGGGTGCAGACGGCGCTCCTGCATGCTCGAATGCAACGAGCTGCGGAACAAGGCTGCGAACCGGCGATGAGCATTGCGCTGCCGGGGAGTGCTTCACAAAGGAACATCACGCGGCAGGGGTTTCGGACGCTGTACACGCGGGTGAAGTTTGAGCGGGGGTTGCCGCGGTGATTTCTTTCGCTGCGATGGGGCGATGTTGTACGCGTGCACCCCTGAAGGGGTGAGCTACAGTATTACGGGTGGACGTGGCGTTTGTGGATGAACTCGATGATGTCCTGGGTGGAGGTGCCGGGAAGGAAAATTTCGGCGATGCCGGATTTTTTCAGGGCGGCGATGTCAGGGCCGGGAATGATGCCGCCGACGAGGACGGTGACGTCGTCCATGCCTTTTTCGTGGAGGAGTTTCATGAGTTGCGGGCAGAGGGTGTTGTGCGCGCCGGAAAGGATGGATAGGCCGATGACGTCGACGTCTTCCTGGACGGCGGCGGAGGCGATCATCTCCGGGGTCTGGCGGAGGCCGGTGTAGATCACTTCCATGCCGGCGTCGCGAAGGGCGCGGGCGATGATTTTCGCGCCCCGGTCATGCCCATCCAACCCCGGCTTCGCAATCAGTACTCTAATTTTCTTCTCTGGCATTTCTCTGCGCTCTCTGTGCGCTTCCTCTGTGCCCTCTGTGTTTAATCAGCTGCAACCACCCTAAAGAATATAGCGCCTAATTCCATCTTTAAGCATAGAAACATTGAAGTTTATGAGCAGCTCCAGGTGGTGACCGGACAAACGCATGTAGGTCAGGATAATCGCCTCATGCGGGGGGCCAAGGGCCTCCACGGATTTGAGTTCCACTATTACCTTTGCTTCGACCAGAAGATCCAGGCGGCAACCTGACTCCAATTTTACAGCCTTATAGACCACAGGTATTGGCCTTTGACGTTCGAAATTCAATTTTCTCAAATGAAGCTCGTGGCAAAAGCACTCTTCATATGCGGATTCCAGCAAGCCAGGACCTAGCAGGCGATGAACTTCAATGGCTGCGCCTATTATTGCTTGTGTAAGTCCATTGTCTGGTATCAGGGGAATATAACACAGAGGGCACAGAGGAAGAGCACAGAGGGCACAGAGTGGGAAGCATCTATGTGATGGCGACTTCTTCGTAGGCGCCGAAGACGGTGCGCATGGCTTCGCAGATCTCGCCGAGGGTGGCGTAGGATTTCACGGCGTCGTAGATGAAGGGCATGAGGTTTTCGGAGCCGTGGGAGGCTTTGCGGAGAGCGTCCAGGCGGCGCTCGACTTCGGAGGAGGAGCGGTCGGCGCGCAACTTGCTCAGGCGTTCGGCTTGGCGGTGGGCGACGGTTTCGTCGATTTGCAAGAGGTCCATCGGTTGTTCAGGAGTGACGTAATCGTTGACGCCGACGATGATTTTTTCCTTTTTGTCGACTGCCATCTGGTAGCGGTAGGAGGCTTCCGCGATTTCGCGCTGCGGGTAGCTCTTTTCGATGGCGGCGACCATGCCGCCCATGGCGTCGATGCGGCGGATGTAGTCCCATGCGCCGTTTTCTACTTCGTTGGTCAGTGTTTCGACAAAATAGGAGCCGCCGAGTGGATCGACCGTGTTGGTGACGCCGGTTTCGTGGGCGATGATTTGTTGCGTGCGGAGGGCGATGGTTGCGGCGTGCTCGGTCGGCAATGCCCAGGCTTCGTCGAGAGAATTTGTGTGCAGGGATTGCGTGCCGCCAAGAACTCCGGCAAGCGCCTGAATCGCGGTGCGCACCACGTTGTTCATCGGTTGCTGCGCCGTTAGTGAACAGCCAGCCGTTTGGGTATGGAAACGCAGCGCCCAGCTTCGCGGGCTTACGGATTTATAGCGTTCCTTCATGGCTTTGTGCCAGATGCGGCGCGCGGCCCGGTACTTGGCGATCTCTTCAAAGAAATCGTTGTGGGCGTTGAAGAAGAAAGAGAGTTGCGGCGTGAACTCGTCCACCGGCAGGCCGCGGCGGATGGCCCATTCAACGTACTCCATGCCATCGCGCAGGGTGAAGGCGAGTTCCTGAATGGCGGTGGAGCCGGCTTCGCGGATGTGGTAGCCGCTGATGGAGATGACGTTGAATTTCGGCGTGTGCTTCATGCCGAATTCGAAGGTGTCGATCACCAGGCGCATGGAAGGCTCGGGCGGATAGATGTATTCCTTCTGCGCGATGTATTCCTTCAGGATGTCGTTCTGCAGCGTGCCGGAGATTTTCTTCCAGTCGGCGCCTTGCTTTTCCGCGACCGCGAGGTACATGGCCCAGATAACCGCCGCCGGAGAATTAATGGTCATCGAGGTGGTGACGTCGGCGAGCGGGATCTGGTCGAAGAGAACTTCCATATCGGCGAGGGAACTGATAGCGACGCCGCATTTGCCGACTTCTCCTTCGGAGAAGGCGTGGTCGGAGTCGTAGCCCATCAGCGTGGGCAGATCGAATGCGGTGGAAAGTCCGGTTTGACCTTGCGACAGGAGGTAACGGAAACGCTGGTTGGTGTCTTCGGCGGTGCCAAAGCCGGCGAACTGGCGCATCGTCCAGAGACGGCCGCGATGCATGGTTGCGTGAATGCCACGGGTGTAAGGCGGCTCGCCAGGATTGCCGAGGTCGCGCGCCGGGTCCCAACCGGCCAGGTCTTCTTCCGTGTAGAGGCGGCGAATCGGATAGCTGGAGACGGTGGTGAATTCTTTCTGGCGCTCGGGGCTCTTTTCGAGAGTGGGGCGAAGGGTATTTTCTTCCCAGGCTTGCAACTTCGAGGGGATTTTTACAGCACTGCCCGATTTCTTCGAATTGGCCGTATCACTCATGAAAAGGCGCTCCCGGGATCAGGGTATAAGCAAGCGGAGATGCAGACCTCGCCATAAACTAATGCTATGGGAAACGGCGTTGGGGAGCAAGAAGGACGCCGTCAGAAGAGGAAGGAAAGTTTCCGGTTTCCGCCACCCGGCAAATCTTGCGGACAGCACAAAACACTTCTTGCAAGCTACTTTTTTGCGAGAGAACGCACGAAATTGACCACGTCCCAGATTTCGTCCGGCTTCAGCCTGCCTTCTTCGCCCATCATCTTGCCCTTGCCGTTGTTAATTAGATTGTAGATATCGCCGTCGCTCAAGCCTTTCAACGCATCAGCGTCGCGCAAATCCTTGAGCTTCAGTTTCATGTCTTCGGCCAGGTCGCCATCGCCCGCGCCGTCTTTGCCGTGGCACATGGCGCAATCCTGGCCGTATTTCTTTTTGCCGGAAGCGAGGGAAGTGGGCGATGACTTTACCGGATTATCTTTCTTCGGGGCGTCAGAGTTGGTCTTAGCTTCGGCAGCGGGCTTTTCCTCAGCAGCCGGTTTCTCTTCGGCGGGCTTGGCTGGTTCCTGAGAACGGCATTGCAACGGCAAAAGCAGAGCGGAACACACAAAGGCACAGGCGAGCGCGAGTTTCATTTCCGGATCTCCCTAAGCGACTCAACGCGTCAATCGTGCATAGGGCGCAGTTTGAGCAAGTATAATCCTCCGGCGGCGCTTTGCACTTTTATTCTTTGGATCCGGGCCGTCCGGCTGCGATTCGCCGGAAAGCGATTTGTGGCTATTCCTATCGGCCCAACATCAAAGGGCAAAGAATCTCCCCCGCGGCGGGATGCCGCAAACCCAAACGAAATGGAAGGAGACTGCTGATGCCAACATTCACTACCAAAGACGGAACACAGATCTTTTACAAGGATTGGGGCAAGGGACAGCCCATCGTTTTCAGCCACGGCTGGCCGCTGAGCGGCGACGACTGGGACGGCCAGATGTTGCACTTCGGACAACTAGGATATCGCGTCATCGCGCATGACCGGCGGGGTCACGGGCGCTCTGACCAGACATGGGACGGCAACGACATGAACACGTACGCCGACGATCTGGCGCAACTGTTTGAACGGCTCGACCTGAAGAACGCGATTATGGTGGGGCACTCGACGGGTGGAGGCGAGGTGGCGCGCTATCTGGAGCGTCACGGGACCGCGCGTGTCGCCAAAGCGGTGCTGATCAGCGCCATACCTCCGCTGATGCTGAAAACAGAAAAGAATCCCACAGGAACGCCGCTTGAAGTATTCGACGGGCTTCGGGCGGCACTGGCGGCGAACCGGCCACAGTTTTACAAGGACATCACGATGCCGTTTTACGGGTATAACCGGCCGGGCGCAAAAATTTCGGAGGGCATCCGGGAGCACTGGTGGCTGCAGGGAATGCTGGGAAGCGTGAAAGCCCACTATGACTGCATCAGGGTGTTTTCTGAAACCGATCACACGGAAGATCTGAAGAAGATCGACATTCCGGTGCTGGTGATGCATGGCGACGACGACCAGATTGTGCCCATCGTGGCGGCGGGGCCGCTTTCGGCGAAGTTGTTGAAGCATTCGACGCTGAAGGTGTATCCGGGTTATCCGCACGGGATGCCGGCGACGCACGCGGACGTGATTAATGCGGATTTGCTGGCGTTCTTTAAGGGGCAGAAGCTGAGCGCGACGGCTTAATCGCAGACTGCACGGAGCTCTATGGTGCTAGTGTCCCTCAGACGAGCTACCTGCGTCTGAGGGACACTTTTGTTTTCACAGGAAAGAGCACAGCGAGGAATCGCTGTGCTACTAGGCGTAGTACTGGAAAGTTTGCCAAAACTGCGGCCAGCCGGCTTTGGGAGGACCGCAGAGGAAGATGTCGCGGCGTTCGGTGGTTTCTTCGTTGACGACGCCGAGGGAGTTTGTGTTTTGTGCTACGAGGCGGCAGGAATCGAAGTTGCCTTCAACGAAGGCGCGTGGGAAACCCACGATAATGAGTGTTTGCGGGGGAGGATCGCCGTAGCCGCGTTCCCAGGAAGAGTTGACGCCGCTGATGGCGCGCGGCAGGCCGCGGCTGGGGCCGTAGAGATTGATGGCGCCTACTTCGCCGTAGTTTTCGGCGAGGATGCCGAGATGCGCGCGTGATTCGGCGGGCAGGGAATCGCGTACTTGCGCGAGCGTGGCAATCAGATCCTGCCAGCCAATTTCATCTCGCAAAGTGATATTCATCGCGTCGGCGGCGCGGAACCAGGCGGAAGGAACCGGAGCGAGGGGGAGTGCGACGGCTGCGGCGCCTACGATGCTGATTGCCAGAGCTGCGGCGACGGCGGCGCGAATCGGTCTTGATTGCCGCGAACTGAGCTTGGAAATCCAGCGCTCGCCCCAGACTCCGCCGGCGGCGTAGAGGAAGGTGTATGCAGGCATCAGGTAGTAGCCGCGGCCTTTGGCGACGAGAAAAATCGTGAGCGGCACCAGGTACATCCAAGCCAGGGCGCGGAATTGTTTTGCTTCGCGCTTGAACAGACAGAAACAGATGCCTGCGATCCACAATGGAGAAAAAAGCAAAGTCATTTCAAATTGATCCGCAAGGAACGTTTGCGTCAGGCCTTCGGCGACGTCGCGATGATGAAGGAAGCGCAGGAAGTCGTAAGCAATTAAATGGTGCCGGACCTGCCACAGGAAATTCGGCGCGATGATCAGGAGAGCGACGAGCAGGCCCAGCCAGGGCCAAATAGTGCGGAAATATTTTCGCGCATCCGTGAAAAGCAAGCCTGCCAGGACTCCCGCTGCAAAAAAAAGGATGGTGTATTTCGCGAGCATCCCGAGGCCGATGGATGTTCCCACGAGCAGGAAGTAGCGAGCGTTGCCGGTTTTCAGCAGCCGGACGACGAAGTAGGCCGTGAGGACCCAGAAGAAATAATCGAACGAGGTGTACTGCAGCAGCGCCCCGGCGCCTAGGGAGAAGGGAATGGAGGCGCAAGCGGCCACGACTTGCGCGGCACGGCGTCCTCCCAGCTCTTTGGCCATGCTGCCGACCAGGACGACGCAGATGGCTTGGGCGAGAGCCGAGAAAAACCGGAAGCCAACTAGTGAAGTGCCGAACAAGGCGAGTGCCAGGCGTCCGAAGAATGGAGTGAGCGGAGGGTACGCGGCGTAACCCCAGGCGAGGTGGCGCGCGTCTTCGAGGAAAGCAAGCTCGTCGCGGTTGAAGCCGTAGCGTCCGGCGACGAGGAGATGAACGAGCAGGGTGCCCGCGCCGATGCAGAAGAGTAACGCAAAATCGTTTCGCGAGCGTGAGGGTGCAGCCGGAGCAGGCCGATCTTCGATTGTCCGCTGGCCTTCGGCAAGCGCGATGGGTTCGCGTTCAGGCGTCACGTGAGCCTCGGAAAACTGCGTCATGATAGCAGAAGCTCAAGATGCATGAGTTGTGGTGACCGACCTAAAGGTCGGCCACTACAAACGAAAGAAAAAGCAGTTCCCAGGGTGAGAACTAGCGATTGCCGGATTTGTTTCTCTCGTTGAGATCCTTGAAGAGTTGATCCGTGCCGACAACCTGGCCGTTGAGCGTGCCGGGAATCATCGTGTCGCGCTCGATGTCGCCCTTTTTTGCGCCGGCGATGGTCACGCTGTTGACCTGCAAGGTGCGGCCGAGGGCGCGCTCGTAATTGGCTTTGGCTTCGGCGAGATTGGCGAGGGCGCGAAGTTCGGTACCCTGAGCGGTGATCAGGTCGCGCTGGGTCAGAATCACGTTGTAGACGGTGGAAGCGCCAAGGCGATACTTCTTGTCCTCGGCGTCGAAAGTCTGCTGTTGCAGCTCGCGAGCCTTGCTGGCGGCCTGCACCTGCGCGCGGCCCTGTTCGAGCGCGATGGAAGTGTTGCGCACGTCGAGCACGGCGCTGTTCTTGATCTGCTGCATCTGGGCTTCCAGTTGGCGTTGCGTGAGCTGCGCGTGGACGCTGTCGGCCTGTGCGGAGCGGTTGCGCAGGGGAAGCGTGAGATTGACGCCAACCGAGTATTCGGGGAAGCGGTTATGAAATACCTGGCTCATGCTGTCGGAGAGACCAGTCTTCTCTATAACCGGGGGCGTAGTGGCTGTAAGCGAATTGCCGGCGAGGCCCGTGCTGGAATAGGTGCCGGTAAGCGTGGCCAGGGGCAGCAACGCGTTCTTCGTGGCTTTGACGTCGATCTGGCCGTTCTTCACGTTCAGGATTTGTTCCTGGACGTCGGGGCGATTCACGAACGCTTCTTTCACCGCCTCGGCGAAGGGCGCAAGTTGAATCGACTGCGGTGCGTCCGGCTTGTCGGCCGGAACGATCTCCACGTCAATGAGATCGGACGCGGTGGGGTCCTTGGAGATGAAGTTCTTCAGCACCAGCTCGTCCTGGAGCTGGACGGTCTGCGCGACGATCAGGTTCTGGGTATCGGTGGCTAGTTCGGACTCGGCGCGGGTAACGTCGAGTGGAGCCATGGTGCCGATTTCCAGCTGTTTCTTGTTGTCGTTGTAGAGTTTCTGAGAGACGGTCACGGCCTGCTCCTGCACCTTCACATTTGCGCGCGCGTACACCAGTTCCCAATAGGCGGTGATGGTATTGGTGACGGTGGTGATGGCCTGCTGCGCGAAGGCCAGATCGGCAATCTTGCGGTTGTTTTCGGCGATGAGGATATTGCGGCGCGTGACGTCACGGCCAGTTCCCTGCAGGAGCTGCTGGGAGAAACTGATGCCGATGGAGGATTGCACCGCGGGATCGAACTGGTTGAACGTCGAAGTTGAGGACGAGCGTGTGTTGTCCCAAAAAACATTGAGCGTGGTGCCGGTGGAAAAGCCTTGGGAAAAGCCAGTGTTGAAAATGCTCTGGTGGATGCCCAGGGACGCGATTCCGTTGGTGCCAGTGCCGGAGGTGAGCGGGTTATTCACGGGGACCAGGCCGCTGGTAATGGAAATATTTTGCGTGAGGTAGGGATCGAAAATCAGGGAGGGCAGGTTCGCGGTCGAGCCGGCAGACAAGCTGTTGGGAACGCCGTAGCCGAAGCCGCCGGCTTTCGTTTTAAGGATACTGGTGTCGGCCATCCAGGGGTTATAGCGCTGGACGACGATGTCCATGCTGTTTTCCAGCGCGAGGGCGATGGCGTCCTGCAAGCTGAGATTCATTTTGCCGGACTGGATCAATTGCGCCAGCCGGGGTGAGTTGCTGAGCGCACCCGGGTTGACGTACCAGGTTTTGTAAGGAGCCGTAATGTTTGGCCAGAGCCCGGGAGAGTTCGTATAGTGAAATTTGTTCAGGCCCAGGGAAATGGGCACGCCACCTTGCAGACTGGCCTGCTTGGGGGCAGGCGCCGGCGCGGGATCCTGGGCGAGCACCGGAGAGGCGGGTGCTCCCGCGAGAATGCCTGCCAGAACGGCCGAAAGCAGGGACTTCAGGGACAGCTTCTTCATAAG
>Ga0210406_10004652_pt1 | contig 14589 bp, 11 predicted proteins | sample IncBWC30MmetaG_FD_155454 | JGI IMG/M metagenome (GOLD analysis project Ga0210406, IMG submission 155454) | Forest soil microbial communities from Barre Woods Harvard Forest LTER site, Petersham, Massachusetts, United States - Inc-BW-C-30-M | ecosystem: Environmental > Terrestrial > Soil >... | reverse complement strand
AGTTGAAAGGGCTGACACACCGGACGCCTCGGCACCTCCGCCGACAGCGCAGGCGCAAACCACCACGGAACCGACCGTACAAAGCGGTCAGATTTGGGAATGCACGACGAACGGCCAAAAGACCTTCTCCAATAATCCCTGCGGCGAGAAGTCGACGCTGCTCGCGATGCGCGCGATCAACACCATGAATGCGACGCCGGAGGTCCGCGATCCACGGGCGTACGGCCGCGAGCCGCGTTACGCGCCGCAATACACCGACCAAAATGCCTACGCCGATCAAAACGCATACGCCGGCGAAGATACTTACGCCGAGCCGGGCAACGGGGAATACGGCGGCACCTCCTATGCCGTTGTCCAAGGATTGGCGTTCCTGCCGCGAAGAAGGCCTGAACACCCCCATCGTCCCGAGTCGCACCACAACTCTTCCGAGTCGCACCACAATTCCGGCGCCATGCCGCGGAGAAATTAGGGTCTCGCGGCAACGATGATCCGGGCCTCGATGCTGCAAGACATTTCCCCTGAACGTTGACCTCTGTGCCAAATGTTGGGAACCTAGCGGCGGGAGGGGCCATGGACCATGGACGCCGATGCAATTTCAGCCGGGAAGACTGTACGCTGGGCAAGTACGCTTGCATTGATGGCACTCTCGCGCAGCGTGGGCGCCGCGGCGGATACGTCGCCGGCGCAGCCACCGACGGAACAAATCGACACGACGGTTGAGGCGCCGAGGGACCGCGCGGCCGTCGAGCGTCAAGTGAGGACGTTCGTCAACGCCATCGCCGTAAAACCCGGGGATGAGTCGCTCGCGCGCTGGCAGGCGCAGATCCCATTGTGTCCATTGGTGGCCGGCATGCCGGGCAAGGATGGTGAGTACATTCTCGCGCGTGTCTCGAAAATCGCCACGGCCGCAGGTGCACCCCTTGCGCCGGCGAATTGCAAAGCGAATTTCTATATCATTGCCACCGCGGACCCTGAGGGCGTGCTCAAGGCGTGGAGCAAGCGGGATGTAAGAATATTCGGCGAGGAGGCTGATCAAGGTGGAACCAAGATCCGTGAGTTCAAGGCGCCCAGCCCGATACGCGTCTGGTACAACACCGAGTTCTTCAAACTGGATGGAACGCCTCTCGGGAATTCGGAAACCCGCTACACCGACATGGCCCGAGCGACCCGGATCGAGATCAATAATTATCGCGCCCTCTCCTCGATCATCGCCATCATCGATACGCGGCGCATGAAGGACGTCTCCTTCGGGCAGGTGGCGGCCTACGTCGCCATGATCGGGCTCGCTCAAATTCGCCCGGAGGCGGATGTGACCGATGCGCCCACCATCTTGAATCTGTTCTCCGTTTCCGCGAAGGCGCCGTCTGGATTGACCAGCTGGGATGAATCCTTCCTCAAAGCGGTGTACCAGACACGCAGCACCGACAGGGCGCAAATCGCAGCAATCAAGACAGCCATGGTGCAAGACGTTGCGCCCTGACGCCAAACCGGTTGCACTCGTCACGGGTGCCTCACGCGGTATCGGTCGAGTCATCGCCGTGCAGCTTGCACAGCGCGGTGTGCGCGTTGCGATTCACTATCGCAGCAACCGACCTGCCGCCGAGGAATGCCTCGCGGGTCTTGCAGGCAGCGGGCATGCCCTCTTCGCCGCGGACTTGTCCCAACCCGCGGCAGCCGAGGTTCTGTGGCAGCAGACTGCCGAACGGCTCGGCCCGGTCGACGTCCTGATCAACAACGCCGGTCTGTACATCGAGCACTCGCCTCTCAAGATCGGCTACGCCGACTGGGCGTCCGTGTGGCAGCAGACGCTGGCCACGAATCTGGCCGCGCCCGCAAATCTTTCGCTGCTCGCAGCGCAGAGCATGGCGGCCCGAAACGATGCGCGCGATGAAGCATTCGGCCGCGGCCGCATCGTCAACATTTCCTCGCGCGGCGCGTTTCGCGGCGAACCCGACGCGCCCGCCTACGGAGCCAGCAAAGCCGGACTCAATGCCCTCTCCCAGTCCTTGGCCAAGGCGCTCGCACCGCGCGCCATCTACGTCTACTGCGTTGCCCCGGGCTGGGTCGAGACTGAGATGGCCACGAGCCATCTTGAAGGGCCGGATGGTCCGGCCATTCTGGCCCAGCACCCGCTGGGGCGCGTGAACCGCACCGACGAGGTTGCCAATGCTGCCGTGTACTGTGCCCTCGATGCCCCCGCCGCCATGACGGGATGCGTGATCGATGTCAACGGCGCGAGTTATCTGCGGACTTGAAGCTGCTGCGCCGCGGGCATCAAGCGTCGGCGAGAGGGTGTCGAAGGCTACTCGGCCAACTGCCCCTGCATCAGATCGGTCAGGGTCAGCGCGCCCTTAAGTTCGAGGTATGTGAATACGGGAAGCAGCACCAGCGTGATCACCGCCGAGACCCGCACCACCCGCGCAAGCAGCTGCGATTTGGAATTCTTTGCGCACCGGTAGGTGGCGAGGGTGACGTACACGCCGAAAAAAAAGCCGAGAATCGTGTACACGCGCATGACGAATTGATTCTCCGGATCGAGAAACAACTCGACCGCGCCGATGAGCAGCGAGCCCAGGACGCCATACAGCCAAATGACCTTGGAAAGCGAGGTCTTTCCTTGCAACGGCTCTTTCAAAAAAGCGCTGATCGTCATGCGCAGTCAACGATCAAATGCCAACCGCGGATCAAGTGGCCAACCGCGGTGCCTTTCCCGGCCTGTAGCCCGCCCCCGCCCGGCGCGCAATCAGCATCGCCAGCTCCAGCGCTTGTTCGGCATTCAAGCGCGGATCAACTTGCGATCGGTAGGCTCGAGCCAGATCGTTCTCGGTCAATCCCCGCGCTCCGCCGATGCACTCGGTCACATCCTCGCCCGTAAGCTCGATGTGCACACCGCCGAGCATCGATCCCTCCTCGCGGTGAATCCGAAATGCCGCCTCCACTTCGCCCAATATATTGTCGAAGCGCCGCGTCTTCACTCCGCCCGCGGTGGTTTCGGTGTTGCCATGCATGGGATCACACACCCATAGCACCTGCGAACCTGTCGCCCGGACCGCACGGATCATGCCGGGCAATCTTTTCTCGATATCCTTGATTCCAAATCGGTGAATGAAGGTCAGGCGGCCCGGCTGGTTTTGCGGATTGAGCACCTGGATGAGTTCCTGCAGCCATTCCGCACTCATCGAGGCGCCCACTTTCACGCCTATGGGGTTTGAAATGCCGCGAAAATATTCCACATGTGCGCCATCGATGTTGGCCGTGCGCATGCCGATCCAGGGCATGTGGGTAGACAGGTTGTACCAACGCTTTTGGCGCTCGATGTAGCGGGTCTGCGCCTGCTCCGAGAGCAGATGCAATCCCTCATGGCTGGTATAGAAATCCACGCGCGATGCCGCATGCACCCGCTGTCCGCTCATCGATTCGAAGAAGTCCATGGACTCGGCGATCGAATCCACGATCTGTTGATAGGCATCGCGCAGCGGCGCGTGGTGCAAGAACCCCAAATCCCAATATTCCGGATGGTGCAGATCCGCGAATCCACCGTCGATCAAGGCGCGCACGAAATTGAGGGTCAGCGAGGCTCGCTCATAACCGCGAAGCAACAGCTCCGGATCAGGTTCTCGATCCAAGCGGGTGAAACCGGGGCGGTTGACATTGTCGCCGCGATAGGAGGGCAGCGTTACGCCCTCCCGGGTTTCGGTATCGGCGGAACGGGGTTTGGCGTACTGGCCGGCGAATCGACCGACGCGGACGATGGGCTTTTTCAGGCCCTGCAGCAGCACCAAGCTCATTTGCAAAAGAATCTTCAGGCGCCGGGCAATATTGTCCGATTCGCAATCCTCGAAGCTCTCGGCGCAGTCGCCTCCCTGGAGCAGGAATTGCTCGCCGCGCTGCGCCTGGGCCAGCTTAGCCGTCAGCGCCTCGACTTCCCAGGAGACCACCAGGGGCGGTAATCGGCTCAAAGAGGCCACCGCACGCTCCAACGCCTGCCCATCGGCATACTGGGGCTGTTGTGCGGCAGGACGGCTCTGCCAGGTCGCGGGATGCCAATTCGTCAAGGCGGGGGTGTTGGACATCGCGGGATGCTAGCGTTGTCCGCTGTGCCAAGTCAAAATGCGCCCCCTTCACTTACCGACGCCGATACTTATGAAGCACAGCAACAATCCGCTCGAATCCTTGGAACTCGGGGACATCAATGCCGGCGCATGGTCCGGAAGCCACGGCTGGAGCAACGATACCACCGGCCCGCTGATTGACTCCGTCAATCCAGCGACCGGGCAGCGCCTCGCACAAGTCCGCGGCGCCACATCGGCTGATTACGAACATGTCATGAATGCGGCGGTGGCTGCGGCGGCTGCGTGGCGCGGCGTGCCGGCGCCGAAACGCGGAGAGGCGGTGCGGGCTGTAGGCGAGGAACTTCGCGCCCACAAGGATGCCCTGGGCAGCTTGGTGTCGCTGGAAAACGGCAAGATCAAAGCTGAGGGTGACGGCGAAGTGCAGGAGATGATCGATATCGCCGATTTCGCGGTCGGGCAGTCGCGCATGTTGTATGGCAATACCATGCACTCGGAGCGTCCTCAGCACCGCATGTACGAGCAGTGGCATCCGCTCGGCGTCGTCGGTGTCATATCGGCATTCAATTTTCCGGTGGCCGTGTGGGCGTGGAACGCATTCTTGGCGGCCATTTCCGGGAACGCGACGGTTTGGAAGCCCTCGCCCAAGACCTCCTTGTGCGCGCTGGCGGTTCAGCACATTTGCAATCGCGTTTTGAAGCGTCACGGTCTGCCGCCGGTATTTCAGATTTTTATCGACGCGGGCACCGAACTTGCCGCCCGGTTTGTCGATGACCGGCGCGTGGCGCTGGTTTCATTTACCGGCTCGACGCACGTCGGCAGACAGATCGGTGTGCGAGTCGCCGACCGCTTGGGCAAGAGCCTGCTCGAACTCGGCGGCAACAACGCCCTCATCGTCGATGAAGACGCCAACCTGGATCTGGCGGTGCCCGCGATAGTATTCGGCGCGGTGGGAACCGCCGGGCAACGCTGCACCACGACGCGGCGAGTCCTGGTCCATCGCACGCGCGCCGCCGAACTCGAGCGGCGCCTGGTCGCGGCGTATGCGCAAGTGCGCATCGGCGATCCGCTCGACACCGACACGCTCATGGGCCCGTTGATCGATGGCGGCGCGGTGGCGCGCTATTCGGCGGCAATTGCGGCCGCACAGGCCGAAGGTGGAGAGCTGTTGTGCGGCGGCAAAGTACTGAAACGGCCGGGCCATTTTGTGGAGCCCACCATCATTCGTGCCAACGCCCGCATGGCGGTGGTGCGCACCGAAACTTTTGCACCCATATTGTACTTGATGAGTTTTGACACCCTCGACGAGGCGGTCGCACTGCAAAACTCGGTGCCCTATGGACTCTCATCGGCGATATTCTCGGAGAGCTTGCAGGCGGCAGAACGCTTTCTGTCCGCCGATGGCAGCGATTGCGGCATCGCAAACGTCAATCTGGGCACATCGGGAGCCGAGATAGGCGGCGCCTTCGGCGGCGAGAAGGATACGGGCGGCGGCCGAGAAGCGGGGTCTGATTCCTGGAAGGCCTACATGCGCCGCCAGACGAACACCATCAACTGGAGTGGGCGGATGGCGCTCGCACAGGGTATTCGCTTCGACGTCTAACGGTCGAGCCACGCTTCGATTTCTGCGGCGCGATCACTCAAGCGCGCCGCGGAAATCGGCGCCAAAGTTTTCAGTTCCTGGGCGTACAGGGACACCCGGTACTCCTCGATCCAGAACCGAAATTCCTCGAGCCTGGGCGTCCAGCGCAACTCCGCGGCGAGTTGTCTCTCCAATTCCTGGTAACGCGCCGACCACTGCTGAAGTTCCCGCGCAATCGCCGGCGATTCACCGCCACGCACCGCATTGCGCTGCCAGCGGCGCTGTTCCGCCTTCAAATAGCGTGGTAATTGACGCAGCCAGTCCGCCGACACAGTCTCAATCGCTCCATGACCCAAGAGCCGGCGCAGGTGTCGGCGGGTTTCTTCGGCGGCATCGGATAGCAGCCGAATGCGAGGGTCCTCGAGCGCTTGGCGCACGGCTGCCGCCTCCTTCATCCAGCCCGATACCATGGCGCTCGCTGCCTCGAGACTCGGGTACAGACGCTCGCGCCCGCCATCGACTGCGCGTTCGTACGCGGCGCGCGTGCGAGGTGCGTCGGTCTCGCCGAAACATGCGCTGCGAAAGCCCAGCTGCAGCAACATATCGGTAAGCTCATCACTGTTGATATAGGGACTGGCACTCAGCAGCAATTGAGTCGAGCCGGCAATGGATCTGGCGAGGTCACGCACTTGGGCGTAGAGCATCGTCCTTGCCAGGTGCACCGCGCCCTCGCGCCACGTGCGCTGCGCTTCCGCGGCGGACCATTCATACTGAACCTGCAGCGAAGCTCCCCGCCGCATCAGTGTGGGGTATACCTGCAGCGTCCCCTGCTCCAACGACAGCGCTGTGTCGTGAGGCAATTCCTCCGTTTCGAATCGACGCCACCCCCCCGCATACTCCGCGCGCGCCCGACGCTCGAGTTCTGCCCTGCCCGGGGCCGCACAGCGGCGGCGCAAATCCGCAAGATCAGTGCCGCTCGCGATTTCCAGGCCATCCTGCGTCACGCTCACTTGCACGGTCAAATGAGCCGGTATTGCTGCCGGATCAAATCGGATCAGCGCGTCGGCGACGCCGCGCTGTTCTTTGAGCCACTTCTTCAGGTGTCCTGCGTCGGCGGCCGCCGCGGTGGCGTCCGCGAGAAAGGCAGCTGCGGTTTCCGCAATCGGAATCAAGTTGCGGCGCGCCTCCTTGGGCAGTGAGCGCAGCAGAGCCTCCACGCGCGGCGCTGCCAGGCCAGGGATCGCCGCATCGAGCAATGCATGCGTCAGCCCGGGCAGCGCCAACAGCGGCACTTTGAGCTTGGCCCCATCCTTCGCCTCCCCAGGGGCGAAATGATATTCAACGGCCATGCTCAACGCGTCCACCCGGGTGTTCTCGGGAAACTGCGCCAACATCCCGGCGTCGGGCGAGCGTGCGAAAATCAGTGCCGGCGTCAGCGTGAGCGCCAGCCGCTGCGCCGCAGACAGGTGTCTGCTGAAGTACTCCAGCGTCGCGGCGCTCGACACCTGGCGCGGCAATCGTTGGTCATAGAACTCGACGAAGGACTCGGCGCTCTGCAGCAGATCGCGGGTACGCAGCCGCTCCTCGATCCGTTGCGCTTCGCTCAGCGCGGCATCGTTCGCCAATAACCAGTCCGGCCGCCGGCGCAACCGCTGATACACGATCGCCTCGCGCGCGAAGATGAGGCGCGATTCCTCCGGTGCAATGGGCCCGTAGTTCACCAATCGCCCGGCGCTCAAGATGAGACCGAGAAAACCCACGCGTTCGCGCGCGACGACTTCCTCGCGCGCCTCGTCCCAATCGGGTTCGAGATACTCCCGCTTCACGAGATGCGATGCCGCGGCCTCGATCCACATCGGCTCGACTTCCGCGACGCGGCGCGCAAAGACCCGCGAGGTCTCGATGACGCTGGCTGCCATCACCCAGCGCGGCCGCCGCCGCGCGAGCGGCGATCCGGGAAAGATATGAAAACGCACGCCGCGAGTCCCGGCATACCCGCCGTCCTCGCCGCGCACACCCACCATGGTGCAGAAACCCGCCAGCAAGCAGCGATGCACGGCGGTATAACTGGCCGCCTGGCGCTGCGCCACGATGCCGAGCTCGCGAGCACGCTCGACCACCTGGGTATGGACGTCGTCCCACTCAGACAGGCGCAACACCGACAGATGCCGCTCTTGGCACCATCGCCGCAGTTCCCGCCTCGTGCCTTCGCGCGCCGTGCGGTACGCGCGCCAGAGCTTGAGCAGCGCGGAAAATTCCGATTTGCTGTCCTCGAACACCGCGCCCGCAGGCGGATCTTCGCCGACGCGCGCATCGGGCACGCTCAATCCCGACACAATCGCCAACAACTCGCTCTCAGCGTGGAAGCGTTTGCTTTCCAGCAGCGCTCGACCGAGTCTCGGATCGAGCGGCAGGCGCGCCATGGCTCTGCCGCGGCGCGTGATGCGCCGCTCCTCGTCCAGTGCCTGCAGCTCTTGCAACAAGCGGTAGCCATCGTTGAGTGAGCGAGAATCCGGAGGGTCGATGAACGGAAAGTCCTCCGCCGCGCCCAAGCCGTCCGCGGCCAGTCGCAGCAGCAAGGCAGCCAGATTCGTGCGCAAAACTTCCGGCTCCGTGAACGGCGCGCGCGCTTCGAAGTCCTCCTGGCTGTACAGCCGCATACACAGGCCCGGCGCGAGCCGGCCGCATCGGCCCTTGCGTTGATCGGCGCTGGCGCGGGAAACCGGTTCGATGGGCAGGCGCTGCAGGCGATTGCGCACGCTGTAGCGGCTGATGCGCGCCAAGCCTGAATCGATGACGGCGCGGATGCCGGGCACCGTGATCGAGGTCTCGGCCAAATTGGTCGACAGCACGATTCGCTGACGGCTGCCTCGCTGAAATATTTTGCTCTGCTGCTCCCAAGACAGACGCGAGTACAGACTCAAGATCTCGACGCCGGATTGCAATTCGCGCTCCAGAAATTCGCCGACATCGCGAATTTCACGCTCTCCGGGAAGAAAGACCAGGACATCGCCGTTGCCGATCTCCCCCGGCTCGGTCGCGATTTCGCGGTATGCCTCGAGCACCGCCAACGGCAGATCCGGATCCTCCCGGTCCTCGTCCGCCCGGCCGTAGCGAACTTCGATGGGATAACTGCGGCCGCTTACCGTGATGATCGGCGCGCCGCCAAAGAATTGCGCCACCCGCTCCACATCGAGTGTCGCGGACGTTACGATGAGTTTGAGCTCCGGACGGCGCGGCAGCAATCGCCTCAGCACACCGAGCAGCAGGTCGACGTTGAGCGTGCGTTCATGCGCCTCGTCCACGATGATCGTGTCATAGCGGCGCAACAACGGATCGGAGGCCAGTTCCGCCAGCAGCAGTCCATCCGTCAGCAGCACCAAGCGCGTTGCCTCGGATACCTGGTCCGCAAACCGGACGCGAAATCCGACGCTGCGCCCGACGGGCTGGCTCAACTCCTCGGATATCCGCGCGGCCAGGGCGCGTGCCGCCAATCTCCGCGGCTGCGTATGCGCGATCCGTCCCGCAATACCCCTGCCGAGTTCGAGGCAATATTGCGGCAACTGCGTGCTCTTGCCCGAACCGGTATCGCCCGCCACGATGAGCACCTGTTCATCTTGCAACGCCTGCAGGATTGCCTCGCGGCGCGCAGTGATGGGCAATTCCGGATCGCGCTTGAACACCAGCTGTGCGGCTGCGCGGGCGGCTGCCGAGCGTGCTGCGCCGTCCCGATCTTCACTGTCACCGATCATCGGTCACTCACCACGCTTGACGGCCTGCCAAAGTTCTTCCTGCGCGGCCAGGTCCAACTGCGCAAACTCCTGACCGCGCTGGGCCGCAAGGGACTCCATGCCGCGGAATCGGCGCTCGAATTTTGCGTTGGCCGCCCGCAAGGCCGCTTCGGCGTCGACATCGAGCTTTCGGGCCAGGTTCGCGGCCGCGAACAGCAAATCACCGATTTCTTCGAAGATCTGCGCGGACGGACCGGAGGCATCGGCGGCGGCCCCGGACGCTGCGGAGACACCCGGCGAGTCGCGCGCCGCGGCGCGCACTTCGGCCAGTTCTTCCTCGACCTTCTGCGCGCACTGGCCGGCGTTCTCGAAATCAAATCCGACGCGCGCCGCCCGCTTGCTCAGCTTGTAGGCACGCACCAGCGCCGGCAGCGCGTTCGGCACATTCTGCAATGCCGAAGGATCGGTTGCGGCGCGCTCGGCGGCCTTGATGTCCTCCCAGGCGACGCCTTGCTCGGCGATGCTCAATGCGCCGTGATCGCCGAAAACATGTGGGTGACGACGCGTGAGCTTGTCGCAAATGGCTGCGGCCACGGCCTCGAAATCGAAGGCGCCCGCCTCGCGCGCGATCTGGGCGTGAAACACCACTTGAAACAACAGATCGCCCAACTCGTCCTTCAGGTTTCCCAAGTCGCCGCGCTCTATGGCATCGGCAACCTCGTAGGCCTCCTCAATGGTATACGGCGCGATGCTGGCGAAGGTTTGCTGCCGATCCCACGGGCAGCCGTCGGCGGCACGCAGGCGCGCCATGATCGCCAGCAATTCAGGCAAACGCGAGTTCACTGCGGACGTGCCGCGCGCGTTTGCAGGCGCTGCCGCAACGTCATCAACATACCTGCGGTGGCGCCCCAGATATTGCGCTCGCCATAGGGAATGTCGTGGATGTCGATGGTCACTTCGCCGATTTTGCGCTGCCGGGATTTATGATTGGCCGCATCCAGTATGAAATCCAGCGGCACTTCAAAAACATCATGCACCTCAGCCGTGGCGATCTGCAGCTGATATTCCGGTTTGACGAAGCCGACCACCGGCGTCACTCGAAAGCCGGATATCACGACGTGGTCCGGCAGATAGCCGGCGAACTCAACCATTTCCGACCGCAGGCCGATTTCCTCATACGCCTCGCGCAACGCCGCGTGCCAGGCGTCGGCATCTTCGGGCTCGATGCGGCCGCCGGGGAAACTGATCTGGCCTGCATGATCTTTGAGCGTCGTCGCGCGCTGCGTCAGCAGCACCGTCATCCCGGCCGCACGCTCCACGAGCGGCACCAGCACCGCGGCCGGCGTACGGCGCGTCGTGAGCGTCGCGCGAACGCTGGCCACGACTTCAGGCGAGGCTCCGGCGAGCCAATGCATGTCTTCCGAGGGCGTCGAGGGTGCAGGATCCAGCGCCTCGCGGATCTGCGATTTGGTGTAAAGCGTATCCATCGTCGCTATCAGCTACCAGAACCCTTGACGCCCCCGGCGGTCAGGGATTTGGGATCCAGCAGCCGGCGCAGCTCATCTATTTTCAAGTCGGTCATTTCCGCCGCCACTTCCAGGATCGGCCGGCCTTCGCGATAGGCTTTCTTCGCAATTGCGGCACCCTTTTCATAGCCGATCAGCGGATTCAACGCCGTCACCAGAATGGGATTGCGCGCGAGCGCATCGTTCATGCGATCGCGATTCACCGTAAAACCCTTCAGCGCGTGATCCGCCAGATTGCGGCAAGCGATGCCGAGCAATTCCATGCTCTGCAGCAGATCATAGGCAATCACCGGAAGCATCACATTCAGCTGGAAATTGCCCGACTGACCCGCGAGCGTGATGGTGGCATCGTTGCCGATCACCTGCGCAGCGATCATCGTGACCGACTCGGCGACCACCGGATTCACCTTGCCCGGCATGATGCTGCTGCCCGGTTGCAGCGCCGGCAGCGCGATCTCACCCAAGCCGGCCAACGGACCGCTGTTCATCCAGCGCAGATCATTCGCAATCTTCATGAGACTTACGCTCAGGACCTTTAGCTGGCCGGACAGTTCGACCGCGGTGTCCTGGCTCGACAGCGCTTCGAAGAAATTCTCGCTGGGACGAAACGGGATGTTCGTGAGTTCGGCCAGATGCCGCGCGAACACCGTTCCGAACTGCGGCCTCGCGTTGATGCCGGTACCGACAGCCGTGCCGCCCTGCGCCAACGCGTACAAACGCGGCGTTACCGACGTCAAGCGCGCTTCGGCCGCGCCGATCTGTGACATCCAAGCGCTGAGCTCCTGGGCGAGCGTGACAGGCATGGCATCCATCAAATGGGTGCGGCCGGTCTTCACCACATCGGCGAACTCGACACAGCGCGCCGCCAGCACCTCCTGGAGCCGCCGCAGGGCCGGTTGCAGATGCTCATTCAGCATCAGGGCAGCCGCGACGTGAATCGCGGTCGGCACGACATCGTTGCTGCTCTGGCTCATGTTGACTTGATCGTTGGGGTGTACGGCAGCTCCCAATGAACGCGACGCGAGCGTCGCAATGACCTCGTTGGCATTCATGTTGCTGCTGGTGCCTGAGCCGGTTTGAAATACATCCACCGGAAATTCATCGTCGCGGCGACCCGCCGCCACCTCGAGCGCCGCCGCCTGAATGGCGCGGGCCACGGGTGTGGGCAGATCGGCAAGCTCGGCATTCGCACCGGCGGCGGCATGCTTGATGAGGGCCAGTGCACGAATGAACATGCGCGGCATGCGCAGCCCGGTCGGCGGAAAATTCTGTATCGCGCGTTGGGTCTGGGCGCCCCACAGCGCATGGGCGGGCACATCGAGCGGACCCATGCTGTCGCGCTCGACGCGGGTGGTTGCTGTCATTGCGCCTTACTCCGGGCTGTTTACGGTAGAATCGCTGCATTCTACCACTCAAGCCGCCGGCTCCTTAGATGCACACTCCTTTCACCGACGCTCTGTCTCCCCTCGATGGCCGCTACGCAGTCAAACTCGCCGAGGTACGGCACATATTCAGCGAAGCCGGCCTCATGCGCGAGCGCGTACGCGTGGAATCCGCGTGGTTTCTCGCGCTCGCAGCGGGACCCGCAGAAAGGGCGCTGTCTCACCTGCCGGACTCCGCCAGGGAATTGCTCGCGGCGCTCGCGCAGGATCCGCAGGGAATCGATGTCCCCGGCATCAAGAAGATAGAGGCGCGCACCAATCATGATGTCAAGGCGGTGGAGTATTGGCTGCGCGGCGAGCTGAAGTCGCGCGGCGCGAGCGCAGCCGATCTTGAATGGATGCACTTCGCCTGCACCTCGGAAGACATCAACAACCTGGCCTATGCCTTGATGCTGAAAACCGCCCGTGCCACCCTGCTGCTGCCGATGCTGGCGGACCTGGGCGCCAAGATTGACGCGCTGGCGGCTCGTCACGCCGGCGTCGGCATGCTGGCGCGAACCCATGGCCAAACCGCCACGCCCACGACGGTGGGAAAAGAACTCGCCAACGTGGCTGCAAGGCTCGAAGCGCAGCGGGCCGGCCTCGCACGCGTGGCGATCTTGGGGAAAATGAACGGGGCCGTGGGCAATTTCAATGCGCATGTGGCCGCGTTGCCGCACGTCGATTGGCCGGCGTTCAGCGCCGCATTCGTCGAGTCATTGGGGCTTCAGTCGAATGCCTACACCACCCAGATCGAGCCTCACGATTGGATTGCCGAATACTGTCACGCACTGATGCGCGCCAACACTGTGCTGCTGGATTTTTCGCGCGACATGTGGAGTTACATTTCCATGGGCTATTTCAAGCAGCGCTCCGTCGCCGGCGAAGTCGGCTCCTCGACCATGCCGCACAAGGTAAATCCGATCGACTTCGAGAACGCGGAGGGCAATTTAGGACTGGCCAATGCGCTGTTGGGCCATTTCGCCGACAAGCTGCCGATATCGCGGCTGCAGCGCGATCTGACCGATTCCACCGTCATGCGCAATGTGGGGGTGGCCATGGGCCACGCCGTGCTCAGCCTCAAGTCACTGACCACCGGACTGGACAAAATCGACCTGGATCAAGCGCGGGTGGCGGAGGATTTGAGCCGCGCTTGGGAAGTGTTGGGTGAGGCTGTGCAAACCGTTATGCGCGTTCATGGCATCCCCGATGCCTACGATAGGCTGAAATCCTTCTCCAGGGGCCGTCCCGTGGACGAAACCGCCATGCGCGAGTTCATCGCTTCCCTCGCACTGCCCCCCGAGGACAAGGCGCGGCTGATGGCGCTGACGCCGGGCGCTTATCTAGGCTTGGCGCCGCATTTGGCGCTGCGTGGACGCCGACCTTAGCACCCCGCAGGCTTGTTCGAAACGTGACGCAGTTAGCACGGTATCCCGTCGGCCAGACGGTACTATCGAACTCAAAGTACGCGGGGTCGGGGTCAAGCTTATGGCGGGTAATACAGAAGAACGCTCGAAACCGGCTGGGAACAAGGTTCCCGCGCCCGGTGGCGACACTTCTATGGGATCCGGCACCCGCACCATCCTGAGCACGATGCCCGAAGTTCGGGATGCCAGCCTAAAAGTCGCCAAATCTGCGCAGCGCCTGCTGTCGATCTTTACGCAGGATCTGGAGCCCTTGATATACGGCGAAGAACCCTTCCTCGAGGCCATAAAACGGCTGGTGTTGGCGCGCTCCTATGCGAAAGTGAGAGTGCTTCTGGCCGACCCGTCGCGCGCCATGGTCGATAACAACCGCTTTCTTGCGCTGGCGCGCCGGCTGACCAGCTGCATCGATCTGCGCGCGATGAGTCCCGAATATCCGGCCAGCGCCGGGGCTTTTATCATCGCCGACGACAAGGCGCTTGTATACCGCCTGCAGGCAGACAGGTGGGACGGAATTTCGGATATGAATGATCCGGCCGTGGTGCGCCGCTATTTGAACTTCTTCGATGAAGTGTGGCAGACGAGCATGCAAGAATCGCAAATGCGGCAAATGCTCATGTAAAGCTTCGTCTTCAGGCATTGCCCGTATAATGGGCGGATGCAGAAGAGCCTCCCCCCTTCTCCGACCGACGGCACTGTCATCGTCGGTATGTCCGGCGGCGTCGACTCGGCGGTCGCCGCTCTGCTGCTGCGCGATGCCGGGTATTCCGTGCAAGGCCTCTTCATGTCCAACTGGGAGGACGACGACGGCTACTGCACCACCGCGACCGATTTT
>Ga0210406_10004651_pt1 | contig 14592 bp, 12 predicted proteins | sample IncBWC30MmetaG_FD_155454 | JGI IMG/M metagenome (GOLD analysis project Ga0210406, IMG submission 155454) | Forest soil microbial communities from Barre Woods Harvard Forest LTER site, Petersham, Massachusetts, United States - Inc-BW-C-30-M | ecosystem: Environmental > Terrestrial > Soil >... | reverse complement strand
GTTGTGGTGCTCCTAGCTGCCGCGCTATTGCCCCTGCGGCTGCGTGCCGATAATGAGAGCAGGGATGACTCTACCCTAATGGCGTTCCTGAGCGCGCGTGGCAGTGAGCGCTTCGATGCAGATCGGCCGAGCGGTCGACCGGCGCACGGAGCCGCTATCGCGGACATGCTGTACACCTATTCCCGTGGCAAACTCCGGCTACTGGCGGAGGGCGCCGTTGCGACCGACGATGCAGAGATCGATCGCCTCCAAGTTGGATGGGAGCCGGTCCCGGACACCCTGGTGTGGCTCGGCAAGTTTCACGAACCGGCGAGTTCCTGGAACTTCGGCCATGATCACGGCCACTATCTGCAGACGGCGATTTCCACGCCAGCGATCGAGAAGTGGGCGGACGATGCCGGAGTGCTGCCGGAGAACATCACTGGGGTGCTTTTCGACTCGCGCCGGCCAATGGGGTCGGCGGCCGTGCAGGTCTCGATCGCAGCCGGCGTGGCGCCAAACCCCGTTCAGACGGATCACCGCACCTACTGGGAACGCCCGATAAGCAACGGCAGTCATCAAGTCGGCTGGAGCGCGCGTCTCGCGCTGCTGCCTGACTATGCCGGCAGCAATAGCATCGGACTTCTGGGCGCTAGGTACAAGCTCGACGCGGATGAATTAGTGGCGCGAGGCTTGCTCAACGGCGAGCGCGATGTCGATGAGACGGTGTACGGAACCTACATTGACGGAGACTGGCATCCGTGGAGTCTTCATGCCGCCGTGTACGACGTCGACCTGTCGCTGCGGGGGACGGAAACCGGGCGAAACGAGAGCTTTGTGGCGGGATATGTGCAGCTCGAGCGCCGGTTTGCAGACCGGTATACGGCGTACTTCCGTCACGAGGACTCCGCGAGGACCCAGGAATCCACTTACCTCCACGCAGATCAGAACCATTTTACGGTTCGGTCCTCCTTGGCGGGTGTACGCTGGGATTTCGCCCGCCACCAGGCAATCACAGTGGAGACCTCGCGCACCACGACGTTCTCCAACCGATTCACGAAAATCAGCTTGCAGTGGAGCGCAGTCGTCCGTTAGGGGTTCGATCGCGTCGCGAGCCGCGAAGGCGGCAACGCTCGGGTCGGCCGGACGGCCGACTTAGTTCGTCTTCAACGGGTCCGCGCGGCGCGGCCGCCGGCCGCGAGTCTCGCTCTGGCTCGTGGATTCCTTGGGCGCCGGCAGATCGACTACCTTGCGGAGGTTCGCATAGCCCGCAGTCTTGTGGGGAATCGCCATGGCCTCGACGAAGTGGTGTTGAAAGCGCGGCTCGATGGCGGTCTCCACTTTCTCGATGCGCCTGACCAAGGATTCGATGACGCCGCGTGAGGTCGCATCCAAGAGCGCGATGCGCGCGCCGGTTCCGGCGGCATTGCCGGCCGAACGTACCTGATTGAGATCGCAGTCGGGGACCATCCCGAGAATCGTCGCGTACTTGACGTCGATGTGGCTGCCGAAGGCTCCGGCGAGCCGGATCCGATCGACGTGATCGATGCCGAGCCGTTCCATGAGCAGCGCGACGCCAGCATACAGCGCCGCTTTCGCCAATTGAATCGCGCGAACGTCGTTTTGGGTGATCTTCATCTCGACCACCGCGCCTTGATGCAGCAAATAAGCGAAAGTACGCCCATTCTCGACGATGCGCCGTGAGCGTACCGCCAGTCTGCCGTCGAGGACGCCGTCCTGGTTGATGATGCCGGCCAGATACATTTCCGCGATGACCTCGATGATGCCGGATCCGCACACGCCCGTGATGCCGGTGGCCGCCGTGGCCGCATCGAATCCCGGGTCGTCGGACCAAAGGTCGGAGCCGATGACCTTGAAGCGCGGTTCGAGAGTCTCGCGGTCGATGCGCACGCGTTCGATGGCTCCCGGCGCCGCGCGTTGACCGCAGCTGATCTGGGCGCCTTCGAACGCGGGGCCGGTGGGACTGGAACAGGCGACGAGACGCCGGCTGTTCCCCAGGACGATTTCCGCGTTCGTGCCGACATCGACGAGCAGGGTCATCTCTTCGGCGAGATCCGGGCGCTCGGCGAGCACCATTCCCGCCGCATCCGCGCCGACATGCCCGGCGATGCACGGCAGAACGTAGATTCGCGCGTTGCGGTGCAATTTGAAATCGATGACGTTCGCCCGCAACGTGAGCGAATGATCGGTGGCCAGCGCGAACGGCGCGCCGCCGAGTTCCACCGGATCGATGCCGAGCAGCAGGTGATGCATGATCGGGTTGCCGACCAGAGTCGCCTCGAGAATGTCCTCGTGAGTGATGCCTGCTTGGCGTGCCACATCCGCCGCGAGCCCGCAGAGCGCTTCGCGCACCGCCGCGGTCATCAGCGCGGCGCCGCCGGGATTCATCATCGAATAAGAGACGCGGCTCATCAAGTCCTCGCCGAATCGTATCTGCGGATTCATGACGCCCGCGGAGGCGACGACCTCACCGCTGCCCAAATCGCACAGGTGCGCGGCGATCGTGGTCGAACCCACGTCGACCGCCAACCCGTACGCAAGCTCGTGCAGGCCGGGCCAGACGGCGATGATCTGCTTGGCGGCGTGCACCGCCACGGTGACCTGCCAAGATCCCGCGCGCAGCGTCGGCTGCAGCGTTTGCAGCACCGACAGATCACAGGTGAGATCCGTGAGGCTCCATTCGGATTCCAGCGCCTCGAACAGCCGGCGCAGATCGCCGGACGGATCGTGCATATCCGGCTGCTTCACCTGAACGTAATGCAGGCGTACGACCGGATCGAGCTCGATCACGTGCGCGTCGGCGTCCTTGCGCACCACCTGGCGGTGCACCTGACTGCTCGCGGGAACGTCGATGACCACGTCGGCCTCGACGCGCGCCGAGCAGGACAGGCGACGGCCTTCGGCCATAGGCACTCGCCGCGAGTAGCGCTTTTCAGGCTCGCTGAACGGCGACAAGCTGGCGCTGGACGAGGAGACGCCGTGCTTGGCGAACTCGCCCTCCGCAACCAATACTTGGCAGCGCCCGCAAAGACCTCGGCCGCCGCAGACGGAGTCGATATCCACGCCGAGACTGCGCGCAGCCTGCAGGAGCGGCGTCCCTACCGGAAAATGGCCGCGCTTGCCGGAAGGCGTGAATACGACGAGTGGATCTCGAGCCGCCATGCGAACCGCCTATTCTTAAGCCGGGCGGCGGCGATGGCCGCCTTCGCGGCGGCCGCGGGGCGCTTCACCGGCGGCGCTCGCGGCGCCCGTGGCGGGCGGAGCCGCGTCGCGAAAGCGGCGAATCCAACGGGCGCAGTCGGGGTCATGTCCCAGCATGACGTCCGCGCCCATGACGGCCTTGATGACTTCCACATGCATCGGATTGGTAATGGCCGAGGTCATTCCGGCTCCCATCGCCATCGTCAAAAAAGCGCTGTTGATGCCGTCGCGATTCGGCAGGCCGAAGCTGATGTTCGAGGCACCGCAGGACGTATTGACCTTGAGTTCGGTCCGCAGCCTGTGCACCAGGCGCATGACCTGCACGCCCGCCTGATTGATCGCGCCGATCGGCATGACCAGCGGATCGACGACGACATCGCATGCCGGGATGCCATGGTCGATCGCCCGCTCGACGATTTTCTTCGCCACGGCGAAGCGCACGTCCGGATCTTCGGATATCCCGGTCTCGTCGTTGGAAATCGCGATCACTGCGGCGCCGTACTTCTTGACCAGCGGGAGCACGCTCTCCAGCCGTTCATCCTCGCCGGTCACCGAATTGACCAGGGCCTTGCCCTTGTAGACGGCAAGCCCGGCCTCGAGCGCGGCGACGATGGATGAGTCGATGGACAGCGGCACATCGGTGATCGACTGCACCAGCTGGATGGCGCGCGCGAGAATCGCGGGCTCATCGGCGAGCGGTATGCCCGCATTGACGTCCAGCATGTGCGCACCGGCCTCGACTTGCGCGCGCGCATCCGCCTCGACGCGGGTGAAGTCGCCCGCAGCCATTTCGGCGGCGAGGATCTTGCGTCCCGTCGGATTGATGCGCTCGCCGATGATGACGAAGGGCCGATCGAAACCGATGACGACCTCTTTGGTGGCGGAACTGATAACGGTGTCGGTCATATTGCTGTCCTGTGAGAGTATTGAGGGGCGTCGCGCTCCGGATACCAGGGAGCGCGGCCGCGAAGAATCCCGGATTTATCGACGATCTCGGCGACCGACTCTTCCTGGCGGTAGGCCATGATGTGCACGCCGCTCACGCCGCGCATCTCGCGCATGGATTGAATCAACTCGATGCAGATATTGCGGCCCTCGCGGGCCTGATCCTGCGCACCGCTGAGTCGGGCGATGACGGCGTCCGGAACATGCATGCCGGGGACGTTCTTGCGCATCCACTCCGCCGTTTTGGCCGAGCGCAGCGGACCGACGCCCGCGAGAATATAGACCTTGCCGAAGAGCCCGAGCGCCTCGACCTCGTCCATGAAGCGGCGCAGAAGCGGCAAATCGAAGCAGTATTGAGTCTGAATGAATTGCGCGCCCGCGGCGACTTTCTTCGCCAGCCGCTGCGGCCGCCAAGCATACGGCAGACCGGAGGGATTTTCGGCGGCACCGAGAAACACGCGCGGCGCATAGCTGATCTTGCGCCCGCTTTGAAAATGATGATCGTCGCGCAGGGTGCGCGCGATATCGAGCAGCGACACGCAATCCAGATCGAACACCGGTTTCGCCTGAGGATGATCGCCCGCCTGCACGCCGTCGCCGGTCAAGCAGAGTATGTTGCAGACTCCCATCGCGGCGCCGCCCAGAATATCGCCCTGGATCGCGATGCGGTTCTTGTCGCGGCAGGAGATTTGCATGATCGGGGCGTAACCGACGCGCGTCAGCAGTGCGCATACGGCGAGGCTCGACATGTGGCAGTTCGCGCCGCTGCCGTCGGTCGCGTTGATCGCATCGACATAGCCGTCGAAAACGCGTGCCCGTCTGTACACGTCCTCCGGGTCGGCGGAATCCGGCGGCGCGAGTTCGGTGGTGATCGCAAAGCCGCCGGCGCGCAGCACCCGTTCGAACCGTCCCGGAGAGGTATGGCCGGGCAGGATCGGCAGCGGATAGCCGGGGACCGGTTCGTCCTCGAATCTCACGGCGTGCCTTTGGGGGTACCCGCCGGGGAAGCGGTCGGAGACCCCGTCGCAGCGCCCTTCTGACCGGCGCTCTTTTCGCGCACGACCCGCAACCACGATGAATGGCCTTGGGAACGTTGATCCACGGCAAACTGCACCTTGCTCATGGACTCGACGCCGCCCGGTATGCGCTCGCTGCCGCGGTAGGCTTCGACCCACACGCACCTCATATCCGGTTTGACCTCACAATTGCCGTCGGCGCGAACACCGCCGCAAGGGCCGTTGCGCAACGACTTGGGACAGTTCATCGGGCACGACATGCCCGTTGAACTGAGCACGCATTGGCCGCACATGCGGCAATCGAACAAGAGCCCTTTGACCGCTCTCTCGACGCGCGCCACCGGCCGTTCGATGCGCTCATAGCCCAATGCCCGAAACAGAGGGTTGAGACGCACCAGCGTGGCCTCGAAGCCGCGATAGAACGCGTTAAGGCCGCGCGCGTGGCGCACCGACCATAGCCTGACCGCATACATCAGGCGGACTCGGAAGTCGGCGCGGGTCCGGAATCGGGAACGATCCGATTCGCGTCCACGCCCTTCGAGCGAACCAGTCGTTCCAGGTCCTCGTCCGTGAACTTCGATTCGAGGCGCGCCGCCTCCGCGGACGCCTCGGCCTGCAGATCATCGCCGACCGTGCGCGGTGCGCTCCGCGCCCAGTCGGCGAGATAGGCGTCCGAACTGCCCTTCCCGGCACGCATGGCGGCGCGGTCCACCGCTTCCTGGAAGCGATGCGACAGTTGCACCTTGGCCGACTCGCGGCCCCGCTTCACGATGACCTGCGCCGGGATGTCTCGCCAGGAAATGACGATCAGCGAACCCATGCGACCACCTCGTCCCCACGTCGCGCGTTGCCGCCGGGTTCAGCACCGCCGCGCGGGCTGTCGCTGCGCGGGGCGTCGCTGCGCCGCCCATCGGCGGCGCGCGTCACCGCATCGGCCAGCGTCGTCCCCAGCGTTCCGTAGCCGGTTTGGCGAATTTCAAATTCCAGCCCCATCCGCGCCGCGACGGCGCGAGCCTGCTCCTCCGAGCCCGGCTTTGGAGCCTGCGCCAGATAAACCAGCTTGCGATAGTTGCCGAAGTACATCGAGTGCAGCTCCGGATGCCGATCGAGCCCGAGCCCCCGAATCACCAGACGGTCGAAATGGCGCAACAGAAAGTCCGTGAGGTAGAAGGTACCCGGTTCGGCCTCGGCAAGCGCGCTGAACTTAGGGGAAGTGGCGAAGAACTCGTAGCAATGGGCGCCCGGAATGCGTTCGACCCCCTCCTCGCGCAGCACCGTGTCCAGCAACCCGCCGGTGCCGCAGTCGCCGTAGGCGACGAAGATCGAATCATAGCGGTCGCGCGAGGCGTGAATGAGGGCGCGAACGGCCGCGGGAATTTTTTCCGGCCGGTTGTGCAGCTCGGCGGGTAGACAGCTCACGCCCAGATTGTCCCAACCATTGGCGCGGCGCAGCGCGGTGATCTCATGCGCCAGTGCTCCGCATGCGATGATCAGCAGCCTCAAGCCCCGCGGCTCTGCGTTCTGAGTCACTGCGCCGGCTCAGTGGGCCGCCGCGCCGGCTCGCCGCGCCGCGATCAGCCCCTTGGCGGTCTCGACGGCAACGGCGGCATCGCGGCAATAGGCATCCGCTCCGACGGCTTTGCCGAACTCCTCGTTGAGCGGTGCGCCGCCGACCAGCACGATGTAGTCATTGCGAATGCCGCGCTCTTTCAGCGTATCGATGACCACCTTCATGTACGGCATCGTCGTCGTCAGCAGCGCCGACATGCCGAGGATATCGGGCTTGTGCTTGTCGAGCGCCTCCAGGTATTTCTCCACGGGGTTATTGATGCCGAGATCGATGACCTCGAAACCCGCACCCTCGAGCATCATCGAAACCAGATTCTTGCCGATGTCGTGAATGTCGCCTTTGACCGTGCCGATGACGATCTTGCCGATCGGCTCCACTCCGGTTTCCGCCAACAAGGGCCGCAGGATCTCCATGCCGCCCTTCATGGAATTCGCGGCCAGCAGTACCTCGGGCACGAACAGGATGCCGTCGCGAAAATCGATTCCCACGATGCGCATGCCTTCCACGAGCGCGTCATTCAGGACGCGTTCGGCCGACCAGCCCCGCTTCAGGAAAATCCGCGTCGCCTCCTCGACCTCGGTCTTGAGGCCGTTGTATAGATCGTCGTGGACCTGCTCCGTCAGTTCCTCGTCATTGAGCGAGGCCAGGTCGAAATCACCCTCAGTCGGCGCTGACATACTCTCTCCAATCCTTATTTTCCGAACCGCAACCGTGCGTTACACGGTCCTTATCGTATTCCATGTTAAGACGCAACCGCCCACTGGACTTGTGATATCGCGACGGCGACATGTCCAGACGCGACATCATCAGGTGACCGGCGGCGCGCCGCCCTCGGCTTTGCGCCGCGCGACATAGGAGTCGAGCGCTTCGACGATCGCGGGATCGCGCGCGGGCGCGACATAACGCTGCAATTCGCTCTGCCAGATCCCGGTGGCGCGCATCGTGGCGGTTTTGGCGCCGTCGTCGGCCCATTGGCCGGCATTGCGCCAATCGGAGACCAGGGGGGCGTAGAACGCGCTGCGGTAGCGCTCCATGGTATGCGCGCAGCCGAAGAAATGACCGCCGGCGCCCACCTCGGCCACCGCCTCGAGCGCGAGGTCCGACGGCGTGGCTCCCACCGGCTGAAACACCTCGGCGAACATCTGCAGCATCTCGATATCGAGGATGAATTTCTCGTACGACGTGGTCAGCCCGCTCTCCAGCCAGCCGGCCGCGTGCAGCACGAAGTTGCAGCCGCCGAACAACGCGCCCCAGAGACTCATCTGCGACTCATAGGCCGACTGAGCGTCGGGAATGTTCGAGGCCGTCGCATTCGAGGAACGCCACGGCAAACCGAGAAAGCGCGCGAGCTGGCCGGCGCCGAAGGCCGCCTTGACGTACTCGGGCGTACCGAACGCCGGCGATCCGGATTTCATGTCGACGTTCGACGTGAAGCTCCCATACACGACCGGTGCGCCGGGCCTCACGATCTGCGCCAGGGTCAACCCCGCAAGCGCTTCGGCGTGCGCGAGCGTCAGCGCGCCCGCGATCGTCACCGGCGCCATGGCTCCGGCCAGCGTGAAGGGTGTGATGATGAGCACTTGGCCGGCGGTTGCGAAATCGATGATGCCGTCGGCCATCGGTATGTCGAGCTGCAGCGGCGAGTTCGTATTGATGATGGTGTAGGTGTACGGACGCGAGCGGAACTCTTCGGGCGAAATGCCGTGCGCGAGCCGTATGAGTTCGAAGTTGTCGGCGACCTGCTTGCGGCCGCGCGAGAATATGAAGGGAATCTTGTCGCAGAGCATGAGCTGGGCGCGCGTGACCTCGAGATGACGGACGTGGACGGGAATGTCCTGAGGCTCGGTGGCCCCGCCGAGCACGTGGATCACCTCGAAGTTTTGACACAGCTTGATCAGATTGCAGAAATCCTCGAGCGTACCGGCGCGCCGTCCGCCGGCCGTATCCATGATGTTCGGAGGCCCCGAGGTGGGCGCGAATGCCACGCACTGGTTCGACAGCGGAACGTGGCGCTCCGGATCCATGGCGTGCAGCGTAATATCGTGTGGCGCGGTTGCGAGCGAGGCGCCGACCAATTCCCGCGCGAGCCGCACAATCTGCGTCGCCTCGTCGACTTCGGCGCCGGCATTGCGGTACAGAATCCGCGCGTCGGCGGACAGAACTTTCATGCCCTGTGTTTCGAGGATGACCAGGGCGGCCTCGTGAATGGCGGCGACCTGATCCTCGGAGAACACCTTCATCGGCGTAAACGGATTGCGCAGATGCCGGTAAGGCCGCGTGCGATCGAAGATCGCGTGGCTGACATCGCTGCTTCCGGGCCGGCGCCGGCTGCGTCGGCCGACCGTCTCTTCAGGCTGTTTCATTGCTGCTCGCGAATTGTGGACGAGAAATTATTATAGGGAAAAATAGCCGCGTCTCCGCGCCCGTCTACGCAGTTTCCACACCTCGCAGTGATTTATTTTTTTTTGCTATGCCTTAATACGATATGCCGATGGGGCTACATGCCTTTATCCGATACGAGGCGCGTCTGCATGCCCCGCAAGCGGACGCCCCGTCGCCGTCGAACGAGCCACCGCCTCCGCGAGGTAGTCGGCGCCCGGACCCACCTGCGCGAGCTTTTCCGTCACGCTGGTTTCGACGTGCGGATCGGCCGCGCCGGCGCGCCGCGCCGCCGCCAGCGCGAGTTCGCGCGATATCCGCTGCGCGTGCTCGAGCGCGGGTTCCGGATCCGGATAGTCGTGACTGCCCGCCGGATCATGGACGCGGAAAATTTTGAAGCTCGGCTGGTTGACCAGAATTTCAACAGTCTGTGAAACCACACCGGCGACCGCGCCCACTGCATTGCATACCGCCGCATGCGTGGGAATGGAGAGCGGCGCGCCGAGCCGGCGAGCCACTTCGGGGTAGTAGGCACCGACCGGCGCGCCGATGGCGACCAACGGACGTGCCAGCCCGAACGTGGTCTGCAGCAGCTTCGAAAACCGGCGCCCGGCAACGGTCTCCTCGATGAGTCTGGATCCCAGCTCGCCCCAGCCGCGGCCTCGCGCCTCGAGGCCGGGATCCTGAGCCAACGCCGCGGCGAGCAGCACGCGGCCGGTCTCGCGCACGACATGTTCGTAGGTTCGCTCGCAGATCGCCTGCGGCGTAACCGCCGCGCGCGCGGCGCGCGCATTGCGCTCCTCGGTGGCGAGGATGCGTGCGCCGCACTCGGCGGCCTCGCGGTTCCATCCCTGTTGCCGATCGAGCACGTGCATGGCATCGCTCGGCGTAAACGCCGCGAGGGTCGCAAGCCCCGCATCGGCGAGACGGCGCAGCGCCTCGAGACCTGCGCCGCTGCGCACGACCTCGGACACTTGGCGCGGCTCCAGGCCCAGCGCATCCCACACTCGCCGTTCGACCGCCGACAGATGCTTGAGGGGCGCGCGATCGGGATTGCGAAATGCGAATTGCGCCGGATGCGCTGGCAGGCGTTCGAGTTCGGCGATCGATCGCAACTGCGTGAGCGCGGCAGGGAAGCTGTGCGCGAGCAGGCTGAGAGGCATGGCCTTGCGCGGCCCCACGCACAGCCGCTGTTGCCGGTCGAAATGCACCTCGCTGTCGCCGCCGAGACCGCTGGTGCGCACATCGACCGCCTCGACCATCGTGCGCCAGGCGCCGACCAGAGCGCCCTCGCCGCTGATGACCGGCCGTCCGCCGGAGACGACTGCGACGTCGGTCGTGGTACCGCCCATGTCCGCGACGACGAAATCCTCGAGGCCGGTCAGGAAGCCCGCGCCGACCACGCTCGCGGCGGGGCCCGATAGAATCGTCTCGACCGGATACTCGAGCGCAATTTCCGCCTTCATCAGCGAGCCATCGCCCTTGACGATCATCAGCGGTGCGTCGATCGACTCCTCAGCGAGCACGCGCGTCAGCGCCTCGATCAAGTGGCGAATCTGCGGCGTGAGGCGCGCGTTCAGTGCTGCCGTGAGAGCGCGCCGCGGAGCATCGAGCTTGGAACTCAATTCATGGGCGCAAGTCACGGGCTTCGGGGTCAGCGTGCGGATCAACTTGCGCGCGCGCAGTTCATGGGCCGGATTGCGCACTGAAAAATTCGCCGCGACCGCGAACGCCTCGACGCGCGTCTCGTGCTCCGCGACCGCGCGCGTGATGGCACCCTCGTCGAGCGCCGCGGACTCTTCGCCGGTCGCGGCGTGGCCGCCCGGGACCCGAACCACCAGGCCGCCGCTCCCGGGCCGCAGCAGACCCGATCGCTCGACCATCGCATCATCGAAGCCGATCAGCAAGGAGCAGACCGGGCTGAAGCGATTTTCGACGACGGCATTCGTCGCGAGCGTCGTCGACACGGACACCAGGCTCACGTCTTCGCGGCCGGCGCCCTCCGGGACCAGTTCCAGCACCGCGCGAATCGCTTTGCCGATGCCGATGGCGAGATTCCAGGGAGTGGTCAGCGCCTTGGCGCTCGCAATGACCCGGCGGCCGTCGGCCAATAGCACCGCGTCGGTGAAGGTTCCGCCGGTGTCGAGGCCGAGCCAGAGATCCTGTACCGAATTTTTCGCGCTCATCAGTTGGTCCTTGAATACCGGCCGGCCATGCGGCACCGCTGCGCCGCGTAACATACCGGAATCCAGCGCCACCTGCCCCGCCCGCATCCCCGCCTCTTTCCTTGTTGCTCGGCTAGGTTTACGCTCATCTCTCGGGCGTCTTAAGGATGGGAGAGGCATATGCAGAAAGCAGTGCGCAAGTATCTCAAGGCCCTTGAAGCGAACGACGTTGACAAGGCGGCCGCGCTGTTCACCGCCGACGGCTGGGTCCAATCGCCGTTTTTGGGACGCCTGCCGGTGCGTGCCTACATGACGAAGGTCGCCAGTGCATCGAGCGCCAGCGAGCTGACCGTACACGATGTTCTGGTCAGCGCCGAAGGGCACATGCGAGCGGTCGCCTACTATCTCTACGACTGGCGGCTGAAGGATGGCTCGAAGGTGGCGTTCGAATGCGCGGACGTATTCAATTTCGATCCGGATACCGGCCACATCGCGTCTGTGGTGCTGGTGTATGACACGCATCTCGTCCGAGACGCCGTAGAAAACAAGTACCCTTGAGGTCCGCCGGGGTCCTCGGCTTCAGGTATTTTCCGCTCTCGCACTGCGGCGTCCGGTGCCGCGCGTAGACCTTGCGCCGGGGGCGGCGCCCGCTTGACGGCTCAGCTCGCCGCGCAATTGCGCGGTCGCACCGGTCGAAATGGCGCCGAGGCTGGATTCGATGGTCGCGAGGTCGGGCTTGGGTCCACGCACATGGGCTTCGAGCGCCTGGCGCATGACGCGCAGGTGGTCGGGCGTCGTACCACAGCAGCCGCCGATGATCCGAGCCCCCGAATCCAGCGAAAGCCGCGCGTACTCCGCCATCAACTCGGGAGTTCCGTTGAAGCGAATCTCGCCGTCGCGGAATTGCGGAATACCGCAGTTTGCCTTCGCGACGAGTACCGCGGTGGGCTCCGATGCCGCGGCGAGATTGACGATGCAAGCCACGAGTTCGGAGGGACCGGTACCGCAGTTGCTGCCGCACGCCGCGAGATGGTGCTTGCGGTGCAACCCGGCGAGTTCGGACGGTGTGATGCCCATCATCGTGCGGCCGTTGGTGTCGAAGCTCAAGGTTGCCACGATCGGCAGGCCCGCGGCGCGCCCGCCGGCGATAGCCGCTTCCGTCTCTTCGATCGACGACATCGTTTCGATCCAAAGAATGTCGGCACCGCCCCGCGCGAGCGCGGTCGCCTGTTCGGCGAAGGCTTCGCGCGCAGCATCGAGGCTCAAGGGTCCGAGCGGCTCGAGAATCTCCCCGGTCGGTCCCACGCTTCCCCCGACGAGCACGACGCGGGTCGCGCGATCCGCTTCGGTACGGGCGATGCGGGCCGCCTTCTCGTTCAGCTCCGCCACTCTGTCTTCCGCCTTGTGCAGCTTCAACCGGTGTCGCGTGCCGCCGAAGCTGTTCGTCAGGATGATGTCCGCTCCGGCCTCCACGAAAGCGCGGTGCAGCTCCGCGATCCGGTCCGGATGCTCCGAGTTCCAAAGTTCGGGTGCATCGCCCGACCGCAGGCCGCGTTCGAACAGGTTGCTGCCGGTCGCGCCGTCCGCAAGCAGCCAAGCCCGCTCCGCCAATAGGGCTGTCAGCCGATCAGTCATTTCGCACTTCTCTCTTTCATGTTAGCCATAAATTCTACCATGCCCGGTTCTGCTCCCGGCATGACCGGATCTGTCCAAGAAATGCCGGCCCGCATTAAACAATTCGCTTCCGCCGGGTCACCTACCGTTGCCTGCATCGCGAAATCAACCCTGGGGAGCACACAAATGTATAAAACACAGGTATCCCGGTTCGCTTTGATCCGAGTCATGGTCGCCGCCAGTTTGGGGCTCTCGACGGCACTCGCCGCCGCCGCGGAATCCGACGACGGGTTCATCCCCCGGGTCATCAATTCTTCGACCATTCCATCCAATGGCGATGTCAACCCCTACGGTGTCGCCTTCGTTCCCGAGCACTTCCCCGGAGGTGGCACGATCGCCGCCGGCGATGTTCTCGTGAGCAATTTCAACAACAGCGCCAATGTGCAGGGCACGGGCACGACTATCGTGCAATTGAGGCCACGAGGGCCCCTGGCTCCTCCCGGAACCGCCGTTGTATTTTTTACCAGCAGCCTGCCGGGACTGAGCACGGCTCTCGGGGTGCTCCGCGGTGGATTCGTAGTCGTCGGCAATGTGCCGACTCCTGACGGTATGTTCGACATGATCGGCCAGGGCGCCCTTCAGGTGATCGATCGGCATGGCCATCTCGTGGGGACCTTGACCGACTCGCAGTTTCTGGATGGTCCCTGGGACCTCGCGGTGGACGATCATGGCGACCACGCCCATATCTTTGTGTCGAATGTGCTGAATGGAACCGTCTCGCGCCTCGACGTCGCCGTTGGGCCAAAGACACTGACCGTGTTGAAAGAGACCAGGATTGCCGCCGGCTATCCCCATGTACCGAATGCCGGAGCGGTCGTTCTCGGCCCCACCGGCCTCGCCTTCGACCGGGAAACCGATTCGCTCTACGTTGCCTCGACTGCGGACAATAAAGTCTATGTAGTTCCCCACGCAACAAGCCGCACAAGCCCCGTGACCCGCGGCGGAGTCGCATTCGACGACTCCCATCTGCGCGGCCCGTTGGCGCTGCGATTCGCGCCGAACGGCGATCTGCTGGCTGCCAACGGCGATGCGGTCAATACGGACGCCCTGCACCCGAGCGAGATCGTCGAATTCACGAAGGGTGGCGAGTTTGTCCGGGAATACAACGTCGATTCCAGCCCGGGCGGCGCCTTCGGGCTCGACACCGTGCGCGAAGGGCCGTTCAACTACGCCGTCATCGACGACGTGACCAATACCCTGTCAGTGTATCGGCTTGAGGAATCTCGGCGCGAGGAACGATAGTCCAAAGCCGAAAAGGAGAGCGTGGCGCGGCCGTTTTGCGCTGCGCTCTCCCAAGATGGTACGCCGCGCAAAACGGCGCATTTCGGCGGCCGCGGCAACCCCGCGCTTGCGTTTCGCTTTCGACGCCTGAAACTTTGAACTGCAACCCCCGCGGGCGCTCAAATCCCGCCATGGCAGCCTAGTTTCCCTTGGTATTCGGGGGTCGGCGCTGCGCGCCCCGCCCCCTGCGGGCGTTCAAGTCGGCCGGACGGCCGACTTAGTCTATAATGCGGCAATTCCGAGACGAGACCGGTACCTCGGCGAGGCCGAACCACCAGCTGAGACCAAAGATCAGCGCAACAGGACAGGACATGAGCGAGTACAAGACATTATTTCTGCAAGCGCCTTCGTTCGACGGATT
>Ga0210406_10004649_pt1 | contig 14593 bp, 11 predicted proteins | sample IncBWC30MmetaG_FD_155454 | JGI IMG/M metagenome (GOLD analysis project Ga0210406, IMG submission 155454) | Forest soil microbial communities from Barre Woods Harvard Forest LTER site, Petersham, Massachusetts, United States - Inc-BW-C-30-M | ecosystem: Environmental > Terrestrial > Soil >... | reverse complement strand
AACATCTGCGTGACACATCGCGGGGACGTAGTTCAGTTGGTTAGAACGCCGGCCTGTCACGTCGGAGGTCGCGGGTTCGAGCCCCGTCGTCCCCGCCATTCCTCATCTACCTAAATCACAAGTCACCCTCATCACCTGGACCGCAGTTCCGCCGGCTCGTCGCGAGTGACGCAGACGAACCTGCCGTTCCGGATCAAGTTCCAGACTCTTGAAAGGCGGCCCTTTTCTATTGCTGCCTTCGTCATTCCTTCCTAAAGCCTACCTGATTAAAAGAACTTCCATTTCCGCCTAACCAAACCAAAAACTCGTTCGTCCTATAATCAGAGCGTCTATGGGAACAGAGAAACCGAAGACCGACCTTTTGCCTGGCACGCTGGATATGCTCGTGCTGAAGGTGTTGATGCGGGGACATTTGCACGGGTATGCGATCGCGCAACTGATTCAGCAATTGTCCGACGATCTGCTGCGCGTCGAAGAAGGCTCGCTTTACCCGGCTCTCCAGCGGCTTGAGCTGAACGGCTGGATCGAGGGCGAGTGGGGCCTCTCGGCAAACAACCGGCGCGCTCGTTTCTACAAGCTGACTCCGGACGGCCGTAAACACCTTATCGAGGAGTCAGCCCGTTACCGCCAGGTCACCGGCGCGGTGGCCCGCATTATGGGGTTCGTTTAGTCAGAGGGAGAAATGCATGCGAGCGGGTTCACGTTGGAAGTTTTTTCGACGGCGCATCCGGTATTGGCTGGATCACAGCGAAAGGCAGCGCCTGCTGTGGGAAGAGATGGAATTCCACATCGAGTCGATGGCTGAGGAGCTGGTGGCACAAGGCATGTCCGAACAGGAAGCGCGCGCCGCGGCGCACAGGAAGTTTGGCAATATGACACTAAAATCAGAAGAGGCCCGCTCGACCTGGATCGCGCGCTGGATGAGCGATCTCGCGCAGGATCTGCGCCACGCGTTTCGCGGCATGCGGCGCGATGCCGGATTCACGGCGTTTACAATTCTCATCGCCGGCCTCGGCATCGGAGCCAGTTCGACGGTCTTCAGCGTGGTCAATGCGCTGCTACTGCGCCCGCTCCCATTTTCCGATCCAGGACGGCTGGTATGGATTACCAACGGCGACGACTTCACCACCACGCAAGCCGAACACTATTTGGACCTCCGGGAATTGAACCAATCGTTCTCCGATCTGGCGGGTTGGAGCGGATACTACCGTGTGGGCGACAAAGAACTGACCGGAACCGGGGAGCCGGAACGGATTACAAGTGTTCCCGTGACCGGGAACTTCTTCGAACTGCTGGGTGTGCACCCCGCAATCGGAAGATCGTTCACCACCGCGGAGTGCCAGGGGAGGTATTTCGCTCCGCCCGCCATCGTCTTGAGTTACAGCTTTTGGCGGAGGCGGTTTGCTCCAGACGCGAACGTAGTGGGCCGGAAGCTGACTTTGAACAACCAGCCCGCGACGGTGGTGGGCGTGCTGCCTGCATCCTTTGATTTTGGGAGCGTCTTTGCGCCGGGCACACCGGTCGACATCTTTATTCCCTGGCCGCTAAATGACAAAACAAAGCCTCAAGGAAACACGATGAAGGTCATCGGAAGACTGAAGCCTGGCACGACCGTGCAGGCAGCACAGGCTGAGCTATCGATGCTCGGGAAAGAGCTACAGAGCCGGCATCCGGAGCGGAACAACATTACTCCACTGCTGACGCCGCTGGCACAGCACGTGAGCGGGCGAGTGATTCCTTCTCTCTTCGTGCTTGCCTGCGCGGTTGGCGCGGTGATGTTGATTGTGTGCGCGAATCTTTCGAATCTACAATTGGCGAGGTTAGGCACGCGGCAAAAGGAGATGACGATGCGGGCGGCCTTAGGAGCGGGCCATTCACGGCTCCTGCGGCAGATGCTTACCGAGAGCGTGGCGCTATCCTGTTGCGGCGCCGTGTTGGGACTGGGCCTCGCAGTGGGCGGTACACGCGAACTGGCGCATCTTCATGCATTCAACCTTCCCTTGCTCGAAAGCGTTCGGATCGATGGAAGCGCACTCCTCTTCACCTTACTGGCAGCGGTCGCTTCCGGCGTGCTTTTTGGCCTGCTGCCCGCGTTGCGGGTTTCGGCGTTCTCGCTTCGTGAAGGGCTACAAGAGGGCGGCCGCGGGTCGAGCGGCGGCAGGCGGCACGCCTGGCTCCGCGATGGACTGGTAGTTACCGAGTTCGCCTTCGCCTGCATACTGCTGATCGGCGCGGGGCTGCTGATTCGGAGCTTTCTGCGGGTCCTGGACGTCAATCTCGGATTTCAACCGGAGCGAGCGGCTGCCCTAAGAATTGACCCAAGTTTTCGGATCTCGAGTGCTGCGCAGCAGAACTCCTTTATCGACGAGGTGCTGCACCGGACCCGGTCGGTTCCTGGCATCGTGGCGGCGGGGATTACCGACGTCCTGCCTCTGCGCGACGACCGGTCGTTCGGTGTAGCCGCCGTAGGACGGGTCTACGAGAGGGGCCATCAGCCTGAGGCATTCATTCGGGTGGTGAGCGACGGATATTTCGAGGCGGCAGGAGTTCCGTTGCGGCTGGGTAGAGAATTTGCGGAGAGGGATCGCGCATCCACCGCGCTCGTCGCAATGGTCAATGAGACCCTGGCTCGCACGTTGTGGCCCGGCCTGAATCCGGTGGGACAGGCGATCTCAATCAATGTGGGACGACGGGTCATGGCCGTGGTGGGCGTAGTCGCCGATGTCCGTCATACAGCTCTGGAGGCGGCGGGCGGATCGGAATTGTATATGCCGATGCGGCAACTAGGGGATTACGCGGCGATGCAGCTGATCGTGCGAGCCACGCTTCCACCGGATAATCTGGCAACAGGGATTCGAACGGCTCTCCGGCCGATCGACCCCAATCTGCCGGTCCGCGAGTTTGTGACATTCCAGGACCTAGTCGACAGAGCGGTTTCACCGCGACGGTTCCTCGTGCTGTTGCTTGGCGGATTCGCCGCTTTCGCCTTGATACTCGCTTCCCTGGGGATCTATGCCGTGATCTCGTTTTCGGTAAGTCAACGAACGCAGGAAATTGGCATTCGGATGGCACTGGGTGCATCCGCCACTGACTTGCAACGCCGCATCGTACTCCGGACGCTTGGATTGGCCGGCCTAGGTCTCGCGTTGGGAATGGCAGGGTCGCGAGTTTTATCGAGCGCGCTGAGCAGCCTGCTGTTTGGGGTAACGACCGGCGACCCGGTGACGTTTATCGAGGCGGGAACGCTGCTTCTTGCGGTTGCGGCGATCGCCGGGTATATTCCCGCCTGGAAAGCATCGAGGATCGATCCGATGGTCGCATTGCGGTCGAATTAAGATTCCCGGTTACATCTCTTTTCGGGCTGCGGTATCGGTCCGGAAGTCGGGGAGGCCGGCGCAATGGTGGGCTTCCACGGACTTGGCGTTCCTCATCACCAGGGTCGCGGCCCCCTCGGGCTTCTGCGCCTTGCAGTTTTCGAGCGTAATGCCATCGACGCTGTCGAGAACGAAGGCGGGGCGGCGGTCTTCCTTGATGTAGCTGACGTCAACATCGGTAAGTTGAATGCCAGTCGCGTGGCGGATGAAGAAGCCGTACGCGGGCAGGATGCCGAACATGGAGGGCTCGGGATACTCCTTCTCGCGTTCCGGCGTTTCGTACGGCTGGCGCGGGGGCACGCCGCCGGAGGCACGGAAGAAGAACGAGTTCACCAGGTCGGCGGGCTGCTTCGCGGTGTCGTCCAGGGTGAGGCCGCCGCGGTAGACGAGGCGGATGCCGCTCAGTTTCACGTCTTCGACATCGTGGCCGGGCACGCCGGCGATGATAGATGCGTAACGCGGATCGGCATTGTACGCGGTGACGTTGCTGATAGTGATGCGTTTGATGGAGCCGATAACGGTGCCTTCGGGAGCGCGCAGGCGGCTGCCCAGGCGGAGGAAGATGGGCGCGTTCGACACATTGCGCATGGTCAGATTGGAGACGGCGACATCCTCGATGTGGGCTCCATCGACGCTTTCGAGGGCGAGACCGCGGGAGGTGTCGAAGACGACGTTGGAGATCGTGATGTTCCGGAAGTCTCCTTCAGATTCGGTGCCGATCTTGATACGCCCGGTGGGACCATCGCGGTCGGGCGCGCGCTGCACGGTCCGTTTGTAGGTGCCGTCCAGCAGCGAGCCGATTTCGAAGCCGCTGACCAGGGAATTCGTGATCGTGATGTCCTCACTGACGCGCGCCTCACCCAGGGCGTGCGTGCCCTTGAGGGTGATGGCGTCGTCGTTGGGCGCGTTGATACTCGAATTCGAGATGCGGACATTGCGGCAGGAATCGATATCGATGCCGTCGCGGTTGGTATCGATCATGAGGTTGTCGATGGTCAGATTGTCGACGCCGGTGGCGAGGATTCCGAAGTGTCCGCCGTTGCTGATGGAGAAGTCGCGCAGTGTGACGTTATGAGAGAGTTTCAGGGCGATGGCCTTGTCTGCCGCCGCGCCTCGGTCGCGGGCCAACGCCTTTCCCGAAATGCGGCCGCCGCCGATGATGGCGATATTTTCGAGACCCTCGCCCCAGATGAGGCTGTTGTGAAAATGGCTATGGCCGAAGTCCTGGAATTTGTCCCATTGGTTGGGCTCCGGCGCGTCGTAGGCGGAGGCGTCGGAGCTGGCTTCGATGACGGCGCCGCGATCGAGATGGAGGGTAACGTTGCTGCGCAGGCGGATGGAACCCGTGATCCAGGTGCCCGCCGGGAACTCGACGGTGCCGCCGCCGGCCGCGGCCGCGGTGTCGATGGCTTTGTTGATGGCCTCGCGGTTTTGCGTTTTGCCATCGCCTTTGGCGCCGAAGGCGGTAATATCGACAACGGCGGCGTTCAGGCAGAGCGCCCCAGTCAAGACGAACGCGCACACGATCGCGATTCTCTTCATTCGAGCTCCAGTAAGTAAGGCGCGTTACTTCTCCAAGCCCGTGGCGGCCGCCTCTTGAAAGGCGATGCGTACGTCGGAGTTGTCCGGATTGCCTTTGCCGTCGCGTTGAAACATGAGAACCCAGATCAGATTTCGGGTGGGATCGGCCCAGCTTTGCGTGCTGAAGGCGCCGCCGTGGCCAAACGAACCGGATGACAGCGCGCTATTGCCGGGCATCTTCGCGGGATCTTCCACCAGGCAAAAGCCGAGGCCCCAGGGCATGCCAGGTCTGGCATTTAGATCTCCGGTCTGCTTGCGCGTCATCTCGGCAACAGTCGCCGGTTTGAGAATACGCTTGCCATTGAGAGCGCCGCCGTTGAGCATCATTTGATAGAACCTGGCGATGTCGCCGGCGGTGGAAAACAGTCCGGCCCCACCGAGCGGCGGTCGTTCGCGGTCTGTTATTGCCGTGTTGTAAAGGTACGGAATGGTGGTCTCCGACACCTTCGCGGTTTGCGCGTTCCAGCGATAGCTGTGCGCCCAACGCGATTGATTCGCCGGCGCGATCCAGAAGCTCGTGTCCTTCATGCCGAGCGGATCGAGGACGCGCTTCTGCAGGAATTGGTCGAACGGCATACCGCCGGCCACTTCCACGACACGGCCCAGAATGTCGATACCCGCCGTCGAATAGGCCCAGCGGCTTCCCGGTTGAAAGCGCAGCGCCTGTTGCGACAGGTTCCTGCTGGTTTGGGCAAGCGTAAGGTGCGGTTCGCGATTCGTCATCTCACCGAGACCGCTGGTGTGGGTCAGGACGTCGCGCAGCGTGATCGCGCGGGACGGTTTGACGCGCTGGCCATTCTCGTCGACCATCACGCTGGCGAACTCCGGCAGATGCTTCGCCAGAGGATCGTCGAGACTCAGCTTGCCATCATCCGCCAGTATCGCGATACAGACAGCCGTAATCGGCTTGCTCATGGATGCGATCCAGAAGATGTCGTCAGTGCGGAGCTTTCGATCGCCCGCGATATCGGTCTTGCCAACCGCGCCGACGTGAAGGATTCGGTCGTTGGTGGCGATCAGAGTCGCGATGCCGGAAGCCTCGCCTTTGTCGACAAACTCCTGCATGCGAGGCGCTATCGCCGCAAACCGGTCGGGCCGCTGCGCGTAAACGATGGTGTACCCGGCCAACAGGGTAAGGAGAGCCGAAACGAGTCTCATTGGAATGAGTTCACTGTATCAAAACATCGGAATCGTCCGGCGGATTCCCTCCGGTACGAATTTGCAGGATGGCAAAGAGACTGCTGCAACTTCGAGATATGATTCACCAACAAAATGCCGAACTCGAGCGCCCGGCAGAAGCCAGTTCTGCCGTCGCAAGCGACAACGGATTGCGGGTAATGCTGATCGTCAATGGTGTACGCAGCCCGGTGAGGATCGAACCGCGGGTCAGCCTGCTCGATGCGCTGCGCGAGCGACTCCATCTCACCGGCACCAAGAAGGGATGCGACCAAGGGGCGTGCGGGGCATGCACCGTGCTTTTGGACGGCGAACGCATCCTTTCCTGCCTCACGCTCGCGATACAGTGCGAAGGGCGCGAAATCACCACGATAGAGGGTCTCGCGCTTGACGGATCGCTGAGCCCGCTGCAGAGAGCATTCATTACACACGATGGTTTTCAGTGCGGATATTGTACGTCGGGTCAGATTTGTTCCGCCGTGGGGATGTTACACGAGTTTGACGACGGCGTGCCGAGCGCAGTTACACAAGACCTGGCATCGCTCTCGCTGGAATTTTCCGATGAAGAGATCAAGGAACGCATGAGCGGCAATTTATGCCGCTGCGGCGCCTATGTGGGCATCTGTGGCGCGATCCGTGAGACGCATCACGCCGGAGCAACGCGATGAATAATTTTACATACACGAGGGCTTCCAACACCGGCGAAGCGATTCATCTGGCGGGGGAGACAGGTGCGGGGAAATTCCTGGGCGGGGGTACCAATCTGGTAGACCTGATGCGCGAAAATGTCGAACGGCCCGAGAGCCTGGTCGACATCTCAAGGCTGCCGTTTGGAGACATACACGAAAATCCCGATGGCAGTGTGACGATCGGCGCTTCCGTAAGGAATAGCGCCGTCGCTGGAAATCGCACGATTCGCGAACGATTTCCCGTGCTTTCCCAGGCGATCCTGTTCGGCGCCTCCGGGCAGATCCGCAATATGGCTACAGTGGGCGGGAATATTATGCAGCGGACACGCTGCTGCTACTTCTACGATCACGCGTCGCAATGCAACAAACGAACGCCCGGAGCCGGCTGCGACGCGATACACGGGTTCAACCGGATGCACGCCATTCTCGGCGCGTCGCCGAGCTGCATCGCGACGCATCCTTCGGACATGTGCGTGGCGCTGGCCGCGCTCGATGCGGTGATCGAGGTGGAAGGCAGGAACGGCACGCGCTCGATCCGGTTCACCGACTTCCACCGGCTACCCGGTGACACTCCGCATCGCGAAACCGAATTGCAGCCGGGCGAGTTGATCACCTCGGTGACCATCCCCAAACTCGATGCCGGACGCCGGTCTGTTTATCGCAAAGTGCGCGATCGCTCGAGCTACGCTTTTGCCCTGGTCAGCGTCGCCGCGCTTCTCGAACTCGAAGACGGCACTGTTAAGGTCGCGAGGCTCGCTCTCGGCGGCGTCGCGCACAAGCCTTGGCGCGCCTATCCGGCGGAAGAAATCCTGCGGGGAGCGCCGGCCCGCGAGGAGAACTTCCGGCGCGCCGCGGAGGCGACACTCGCAGGGGCGCAGGGTCTGTCTCACAACGCGTTCAAGATCGAACTCGCGAAACGCCTGATCTCCGCCACCCTATCCGAACTTGCCCGAAAGGAAGATGCACGATGACCATGCTACAGTTGCACACTTACATCGGCCAGCCTATCGACCGGGTAGATGGACGCGTGAAAGTCACGGGCGGAGCTCGCTTCTCAGCCGAACACGTGCTGAAAAACCTGGCGTATGCCGTGCCGGTATTCAGTACGATTGCCAAGGGAAGAGTCCGGCACATGGATACTTTGGCAGCGGAGCGCACTCCCGGCACGATCGCCGTGATCCGGCCGCAGGATATGCCGCGGCTCAAAGCGCCGACGCTGTTGAACTTAGTGAAGCTCGATAAGTTAGCAGCCAGCAACTTACCGATTCTTCAGGACGACCGCGTTTATTGGAACGGCCAGGCGATCGCCATCGTAGTTGCCGAGACGCTCGAGCAGGCCCAGGACGCCGCCGCGCGGATCCACGTGGAGTACGATGTCGACGACTCCGTTGTTTCCTTCGATGCGAACAAGAGTACGGCTACCGTTCCCGAAGACATCCTGGGCGAGCCTCCCGAAGTGAGAATCGGCGATGCGGAAAAGAACCTGGCCTCAGCGCCGGTCCGAATCGACGCCACTTACCGTTCGCCTTACTACAATCACAGCGCGATCGAGCCGCACGCCTCGATCGCATACTGGGAGGGCGATAAGAAGCTCACGGTTTTCGACTCCACTCAGTACGTGCAAGGGTACAGGAATTCGCTGGCCCAGGTGTTCGATCTCGATCCGAAGAAGATCCGCGTGGTGGCAGCATTCGTCGGCGGTGGTTTCGGCGGGAAAGCTGGCTTTTGGTGGAACACCGCGCTTTGCGCGGCCGCTGCGAAACTCGTCAAGCGTCCGGTGAAGTTCGCTCTGTCCCGTGAAGGCGTCTTCCGGATCGTCGGCGGCCGTACCGTCGCGGAGCAGCACGTGGCTCTCGGCGCGACTACCGACGGCCGGCTCACATCGCTGATTCATACCGGCCTGACCGTGACGCCTTCGCACGCCCGATACGCCGAACAGTGCACCTTCCCCGCGCGCCATCTGTACGCGACAGAGGCTCTCTACGTGGGTCAGCGAGTTGTCAACCTGGATATGGTTGCCAACACGTGGATGCGCGCTCCGGGTGAATCGATCGGGACCTTCGCCATGGAATCCGCCCTGGATGAACTCGCGGTCGAATTGCACATGGACCCAATCGACCTTCGCCGGAAGGTGGAACCCAAGCGCGATCCCACGAAGGACGTTGATTTCTCCGGCCGCAACCTGATCGAGGCCTACGAACGCGGCGCCGCGGCATTCGGCTGGAATGCCCGCAATCCACAGCCTGGCAGCCGGCGCGACGGCCCCTGGCTGGTTGGGCAAGGGGTTGCGACCGCCTACTTTCCGACGCTGCGCCTGTCCTCAAAAGCGCGTGTGCGTCTCCAAGGGAATGGCACAGCGATCGTACTTGCCGCCGCGCACGACATGGGCATGGGAATCGCGACAAGCCAGCTTCAGCATGCCGCGGACCGGCTGGGCCTGCCTCTGGACTCCGTCGAGTTCGATTACGGCGACTCTGACTTGCCTATGTCGCCCATGGCGGGCGGATCCTGGCAGACCTTATCCGTAGGCGCCGCGGTAAACGCGACGGTGGAAAAACTTCATCGCGAACTACTGAAGTTGGAGCAGCGGGACGCCGGGTCGCCACTGAAGGGCGCAAAGTACGACGACATCGTGGCTCGCGATGGCGGGCTCTTCCGGGCATCCGAACCATCGCGTGGAGCCACTTATGTCGACATCCTCCGCAGAGCAGGAAAACCGTATCTGGAGTACGAAGAAACTTCGTCCATGCCCGTGGAGAGCAGGGAGTACTCGATTGCTGCTTACGGTGCGCAATTCGGCGAAGTTCGCGTCAACGAAATCACCGGTGAAGTCCGCGTGGCGCGCTGGGTCGGATCATTCGACTGTGGGACCATTCTCAATCCGAAGACGGCGAGGAGCCAACTCCGCGGCGGTATCGTCATGGGAATCGGCATGGCCCTCACCGAAGAGGTGCTGTACGACGAACGCACCGGGCGGATCATGAATCCGTCGCTTGCCGAGTATCACGTTCCGGTGAATCTCGACGTACCGCACATCGAAATCCTTTTCAATAACATTCCGGATCCCCATACGCCAATGGGTGCGCGCGGCCTCGGGGAAATCGGCATTACGGGCGTCGCCGCGGCGATCGCCAACGCAGTCTACAATGCTACCGGCAAGCGCATACGGAACCTGCCGATCACCCTCGATAAGCTGCTGTAGGCCGCGAGAATTGCGGCCTATGCAGCCATCACGCCTGAGGCGTCCTTGCCCTCGCGGAGCAAGGCGGCCATGATCTTCATGGGACGATCGATGTGGCGGAAGAAGGCTTTGTAGCCGGCGCAGAGATAGTTCAGGCCGGGCTCGCCATCGGGGGTATTGATGAAGCGGTTGCGGGGGCACTCCCCGTTACAGGCGAAGCGGACGTCGCATTCGCGGCAATAGCGCGGGAGAGTGTCGCGCTTGAGGTCGCCGAAGGCGCGCTGGCGGTCTGACGCGACTAGTTGCAGAAGGTGCTGCTCCTTGATGTTCCCCAGGTGATAGCGGGGTTCGACGAAGTGATCGCAGGAATAGAGATCGCCGTTGTGCTCCAGCGCCAGGGCGTTGCCGCAGGTCTCGGCAAAGATACACAACGAAGGTGGCATGCCGAGCCAGGAGGCGAGTGCCGATTCGAACAGCTGGATGAAGACCTCGCCGACATCGTGCGCGACCCACTCGTCGAACACACCGATGAGGAAACGGCCCCAAGCTTCGGGTTTGACGGTGCGTTCGGTTACGAGCGCACCATCCTGGGTGTAGAGCGGGCGTCGTCGATTCTGGTCTCCCCAGCCGGCATTGGCGATCTCCAGAAGCTCTGTGGTCGATCGCTCCACGATGGGGATGAACTGCATGAACCGGGTCTTGACCTCATCGCGGAAGAAGCGGTAGACCTCGGCCGGATGGTCCACGTTAGCGTCGTGGACAGTACACAGGACGTTGAACTCCACGTGGTGCTGCTGCATGAGGTGGGCCGCGCGCATTACCTGGGAGAACGTGGGAGCGCCGTTCTTATCGACGCGATAGGCATCGTGCATGGCTTCCGGGCCATCAATCGAGAGGCCCACAAGGAAGGAATTCTTGCGCAGGAATTCGCACCACTCCCGGTCGAGCAGGACACCGTTGGTCTGGATGGTGTGTTCGAGGGTGGTTCCAGGGCGGAGATATTTGCGCGCCAGGGCACTGGCCTGGCGGAAGAAATCCAGCCCCATAAGGGTCGGTTCGCCGCCTTGCCAGGCAATAGTTACGTGGCTGGATTGCTGGGACTCAATCACCTGCTTGACGTAGGCTTCCAGGGTATCCTTCGCCATGCGGAATTTGCTGCCGGGATAGAGAGTTTCCTTGGAAAGAAAGAAACAGTACTTACAATCCAGGTTACAGATTGCGCCGGTGGGTTTGGCCAACACATGAATGGAAGAGGGCGCATTGCGCGGCCATACTTTGGGGATTTCGGGTGTAGCAGACATAGCAACTCGATGTAGCGTTGATGCGGGGATTGCAGTGGGGGCGTAAGAAAATTGCCGTCAGATGAGCATGAGCACAACGGCATAGGCTGCCGCGCCGAAGGCGAACCAGGCGAAGTGGCCGCTCCTTTCGACCGAGAGTTCCTCGTGGGCGCTGGTGATGATCACGCCGCCGGCGACGAAGGCAAACAGACGGGAGGTAAGGTTCTCCGGCAGCGCATCGACGACGCCCATCTCCCACCCCAAGAGCAGACAGCAGATGAGCAGCATTCTCCCCCAAGGCTCGTACGAGCCTTCGAACCGCTCCATCAACTCGTTGTCCAACATGAAGATGTGCAGTCCCATGGCAAAGATAAACAGCCACAGGGAAGACACAGAGGGGTTTTCGCGATGGAGCAGGAGATAACCGATGAGGAGCATGTAGATTCCCCAGCCGGTCATGGCACCCCAAAATACGATCCCGTGGGAGCGCTGGGCGAACCGCAGCCTGCTGAGTCCCGCGAAGGCGATCAAGCCGGTCAGTCCCCAGAGGTAGATTCTCTTCTCGGCATCGAGCCCCATCCCCATCGCGGAGCCGGCGACGATGGGGCGGTGCTCTTCGAGTTCGGGAATGATATTGACAAAGACATAAGCCACCGCGACGCCGGCGGAAAGGGCCTGCCACCGGTGTTTGATCTGAGAGGTGAATCGGCGGCAATAGTGAGCGGCCACGAAGGCGCCGACCAACAGTAGGATTCCGTAGTAGTTGCCGGCCTTTGTCATAACGTTCAATGAGGCATGGATAGCGACATCAGGCCCAGGAAGCCGACAATCGCCAGCACCGAGGCTACGGCCATGGGCAGGCTGAAGCGTTTTTCCAGGCCGGCGGCGCGTAACTGCTTCAGGTCGTGATGGTGGTCGAAGACGGCGGCGATGAGGGCGAAGATCCCCAGCGACAGCAGCGCCATCCCGACAGCTTCCGCGGTCCACACGTGGCCGGCGGGACCGCGGACGAGGACGTTGTCTTCGGCGAGCGAGCGAAAGACTCTTGCGAGGGTAAAGCCGAAGCCGATCAGCGAGAGCGATGTACGAATCCACGCCATGAGTGTGCGATCCGCTGCCATGAGATTCCGCTGCATGGCGAGAAGCGTGTTGGGATCTGGATCGTGAACGGCGTGATTCATGCGCAAGTGCCGGGCTGGTCCGTCACCCCGGTAAGACGCGATTATCGGTCCCCGCGATTCTTTTTCGCGGCCCGCATGCCTGCCCGGCAGAATCCTCGGCATCGGCAAGGAACAGTACGTCGATCTGGAGCAAAAGGCAGCGGCGCTCTGGTCGGTTGACTAGCACGACGACTGCGAACTGAAATGCGAATTACCAACCTTGCTGACGCGCGCGGCTCGGAACGGAGCCGCGACTGTCAGGGAGCGGTTGGTAATAAAAAGGCAACTCAGTGGCCGGCGAGGCCCGGAGGAAAATGCACGGGAGCCCGGGGCGTGGGCGAACCGAGCGGGGCGTGGCGCCGCCGACGCATATACGGAACCGTGAGAAGGAGGCGGAAGATCAGATAGATTACGACGGCACCGGCGACGAGTTCTGTATACTCCGGAAAATTCGCCTTCGCGATCGCAAGCGCCAGGCCGGGGTGGCGCGACGAGGTGGCGATGGCGAGCACGGTGCGATCTTCGGGCAGCGGCCCGCCGAGGATGTGGCCCACCGCGGCGCCGGCGATTATGAACAGGGCCAGCGCGAGCATGGCCCCATCTCCAGAGAGCTCGCCGAACGACTTCCAGGCGACGAGCAACAGCGGAAGCGCCCCGGCGACCAGCAGCACCGACCCCACCATCAACAGGTACGGCGCAAGATGTTTGAGCTTCGGCAGAAACCGAAACGCAAGCATCCCCGCCGCGAGAGGAAGCAGAATCGCTTTGAATATGCCTTGGGCCACCTGGCCAGCGCTGAAGTGGGCTCGGGCACCGAGCGCCCAGTCCATCAGTACAATCGTGACCGGCACCAACACGATCGCCAGCACGGACTGAGAAACCAGCAGTCCCAGGACGTACTCGGAACGGGCGCCGGCCTTCAACAGCGACGCAGGCAAGAGTGGTGGGACCGGAGTCAGCGCGAGCACACCGAGCGTGATCGCAATGGCGACGTGGAACGGAAAAGCCTTGATCAGCAGAATCGCGATGATGGGCACCGCGACGTTCCTGGCGAGAATGGAATTCCCCAACAGGCGCGGTGTGCGGAACAAATAGGTTGCGTCGCGCCAAGTGGTTCCCAGGCCGACGGCGAACACCAGCGCCACGATGCTGATCTGCAACGCGAGCGCTGCCAGCTTGAACCAGGTCGGCATATGGAGCCTACTGCCGCGCCATGACCGCGCGCATCTCCGACTCCTTGTCCACGATCAGGTCGCCCGAAACGTCGATCACCACGCTGTGGATTGTGCCGCTGAACTCGAAGGGGTTGTTGAATTGGGAAGTGATCGGCGACCCGACGCCGCGGCCGACCACCAACCCGCCGCCGAGGCCGAAAGCCAGGGGGATGGTCACCGGCAGCTTGCCCTCCTTGACCCGCTCGCCGTTGATGTACAACTCGATTTTTCCGGGTGCTCCTTTGCCTTTCTTTACGTCGGGCTTGCCGGTGGGCTCGTACTCGAACCGCACCTCCGCCCGTCCTTCGGGAACATCCACGTCGGAAGAGAGGAGGAACTCCTGGGACCCGACGTAGTTGTAGGCGTAGCGGAGTTTTTTGTCCTTGATAAAGAGGACGTAGCCGCCCGAGCCGGAGCCCATGGCGACGATTACGCCCTCGGCTCCTCCCTCGGGGATCTCCAGCTCCGCCGTGATGCTGTGCGGACGGTTCAGGACGGCCGCGCAGACCTTCTCCGGCACCGCCGAGGTATGCGGGAAGTAAGTGTACTTAGTCCGGTCGCGCGTCAGCTGGGGGCGCTCATCCATGAAGCGCAGGGTCAGGCGGCTATCGATCGGCAGCACCTTGTACTTGCCGGCTTCGACATACCACATGGCGATCATTTCGATCAGGCGGGCGCGCTCGCTTGGGGCGAGGTTCTTGGTCTCGGCAGGATCTACTTCGACGTTGTAAAGTTCCCAGTGTTTGGCGTCCAGCTCACGCAGCTTGTCTTCCGTGATCGGAGTGCCGAGTTCCACAGAGGATTCCGCAAACGACGGTCCCGGGTAGGGACAGACGGCGCGCCAGCCGTTGTGATAGATCGAGCGGTGGCCGAACATCTCGAAATACTGCGTCTCATGTTTGGACGCGGCCTTGCCGTCTTCGAAGGTATGTTTGAAG
>Ga0210406_10004648_pt1 | contig 14596 bp, 12 predicted proteins | sample IncBWC30MmetaG_FD_155454 | JGI IMG/M metagenome (GOLD analysis project Ga0210406, IMG submission 155454) | Forest soil microbial communities from Barre Woods Harvard Forest LTER site, Petersham, Massachusetts, United States - Inc-BW-C-30-M | ecosystem: Environmental > Terrestrial > Soil >... | reverse complement strand
GTGACGCCCGTGCCGAAGCCAAGCGGCCCGCCTACAGTGTCCATGCTCCAGAGGCTGGAGTACTGGCCAACCCCGCCCCGCACCACCCAATCCTTCGTCGCCTGCCAGGCGATTCCCAGGCGTGGCATCACCTTGGTCTTCGTCTCGAAATTCTGAGTTCGCGCCCCGTTCTCGCCCGCAAACCAAATCGAGCCTAAAGTGTTCGTAACCGGATTGAGGATGGTGGGATCGAAGCCACCCATATGGTTCTGGACTTCGCTAAATCCCCCGTGCGTTTCGGAGCGCACACCCAGGTTAACCGTCACGTTCGGCCGCAGCTTGATGTCGTCCTGAACAAAAAACGACGGATTCCTGGCCCGCATTCCGTGCTCCGGTTGGGTCGAAGTGCTCCATTGCTGCACATCTCCCAACAAGAAGTCGGCGTAGCCTACGTTGACCTTGGGGTCGTTGGTGGTGTACTGGCCGGTGAAAGTGAAGTTTGCTCCATTAATGCTGCCCCATGGAGTCGAGTTATCCTGCTCAAACAGCACCTCGCCGCCAAAGTGCAGAATGTGCCTGCCCCGAACCAGGGTGAATACATCCGAAGGAACGAAGGTGTTCTCAATGAAGACTGCGTTTGTACCCGGACCCAGACCGTTGGGGCCACCGGTTCCACTGATATTCACGCTCGGAAACACATCCGCGTAGGAGAACTTCAATCCTAACTTAGCCGGGTAACCCCCGCCCAGGGTCTGTGGAACAAACCAATTTCCCTGCCGGACAAACGAATACCGGAATTCGTTTACCATGGAAGGATTGAGGGTGTACACATCCGTGACCTGCGCCTGATACGCTTCGGCCGAATTGTTCTCGCAATTTATAGGGCAAATAGGGCCGGGGTCGAAATTAGTCTTATTCGGCACGGAGTGCTGAGTAACCGAAATGCCGATGCGGTTGTTAGCGCTCATGTTGTAGTCCAACCGCCCAAACGTTTTATAGTTGTTGCCGGTGCCGCCTTTCAGATAGCTATAGTTGTTTTGCACTCCACTCAGATTGGCGATCGCATAACTATTCTGAACGTTCGCAGCTACCGGGTCGAAATCAGCCGTGGGCAGAGCCAAGTCAGCCGGATTAAAGCTTCCGCATTGGGCGACATTGGTAGTCAATGGCGTACTACCATGCGCAGGGTCAAGGGTAAGATTGTTTCCGAAGACCGCAGGATCGAAGCAACCAGCCTTCATGGCGTTGGTCGGAACCGAAGCTACGCTGTAGGTGCTGTTGGGGTTCTTCAACGCCTGATAGTTGAAGTAGAAGAACAGCTTTTCCTTGAGGATCGGTCCACCGATCGCGCCGCCAAAGTAATTGAAACGCTGCTTCCCCTTGGCGCCGGTCCTGTTGAAGTAATCTCTCGCATTCAAGTCGTCGTTCTGGAAATATTCATAGAGGGCACCGTGAAACTGATTCGTCCCGCTCTTGCTGATGACGTTGAAGACGTTGCCGCCACCGCCGTACTGCGCCGAAGCGGTTGACGTAATCACGTTCACTTCGGCTACGGTCTCGCTCTGTCCGGAGTCAATGTTGGCGCTGTGCGGTAACCAAATCGACCCACCGTCAACCAGATAGCTGGAAAAGTATGGCATGGTTCCCAAGACGGCTTGATCGACTCCAGGATTTTGATCTCCACTCCCGCCACCATTGGTGCCACCTGGCGTGCTGGTAGCGCCCGGAAGCAGCTTCAGGAGATAGGTCCACCCGTTCGCCGGATCAATGTTCGGCAGATTGGTCAACTGTTGCGTCGACAGGGTGTTCGACACCTGGGCATCCTCAGTCTTCAACAGGGGCGCATTGGATGTGACTACGACCTCCTCGGTGACTGAGCCTACCTTCATTGCACCATCGACCGTGGACAGACCTACCTGCAATACGATCGAGCTCTTCACGAGCTTCCGGAAACCTGTCTTGGCGAACGTAACGGTGTAGGTTCCAGGCAGGATCGAGTTGGTATCGTAAAGCCCGTCGCTGTTGGTGACGAAATCCCGGCTGACACCTGTGTCGTTGTTGAATACTGTGACCGTAACGTCGGGCAGCACCGCCCCCGACGCATCGGTCGCCGTACCACGAAGGTCACTGGAATTCGTATTTTGCGCGAAACTGAGACCTACCATGCAGCTCAACAGACACAGCCCAACGACGACGCGGAGTGTTCTCATCGCCAATGTCCTCCTTGGAAGAACTCACTAGGTTGGTTTAACAGCTGCGGCCCGGATTCTCTTCCATGCCGTAAACAATCGCTTGTCTTAGAGGCTTGCCCCCAGCGTAATGGGTGCCACGGTATGCTCGCTCAACAAGGGTTGTCAAGCAGAAAATAGGAATTTATTTAGGACAATCGATTGTTTTGTTGCCCGCAATCGGGCAAATACGGCAGTTTTGCGTTTACTTTAGGCAATCGATTGCTTAAGCTATGCGCTCTGGGTCTGAGAGGGAACAACTCTGGAATGACCACCCGCCTTGTTGCGAGCCGGTTGCGTTTTGCTGCATGGTTGATTCTGCTCGGCGCCCTTTGCTCCACTGCATTCGCCTTCGCGAAACGCTGTCATTACGCCGGCAAACCGTTTGAAGACAGCATGTATCACCGAGGCCCACAGCATATTCCAGGGCGTGTGATGTGCGCCTACTACGATTTGGGCGGCGAGGGGGCGCGTATCATGACTCCCGATGCGAAAAACAACGGCAGTGGGGCGCTCAACCCGGCGGACGGGACCTATCTGAACCAGTTCGGAATGAACGAGGTGTCGCCCCCGGAGAACCTGCTGTAGGTCGGCTGGGTCGAGCCGGGAGAGTGGTCCAACATGACGGTGCAGGTGCAGCGGAGCGGCGTATACACTGGCGACCTGCTGTATTCCTCGAGCGGCGGCGGAGATATCGCGTTCGATGTAAATGGAAAACAAGTCGCTCGGCCGATCACGGTCTCGCCGACCTACAACCCGGCTGACCCGATTGCCTGGCGGCAGATGCATCACTGGGGGCTGGCCAAGGATTTCGTCCAGAGCAAACTGCGGAAGGGAGTACAGGTGTTGACTCTGCGCGTGCTGACGAAGGGTCATAGGAACTTCGCCTACCTGGATTTCAAGCCGAAGGCGAAGTAGGTTTTTGTCGATTTCATGAAGCGGCATCTTCATTCTTCGGGAATCCTTTTCCGTGGCAGTTCCCTGCTCCCGAACTTCAGCTGGGCAGCCGGGGAAGAACAGGAGGGTTCGCAAGAGTTTTCGGGGCTGGGAAAAGGGATCAGTGCATGAGCGAAAAACGGCGAATCACGACGGGATCCACGAGCCTGAAAAAATTAGCGGACCATTTGGGCTTGAATCCGGCGACGGTTTCCGTGGTTCTGAATGAGGTTCCCGGCCGCTCCATTCCGCAGGTTACACGTGACCGAATCAAAGCAGCAGCCCGCGAGCTGAACTACCATCCAAGTCTCCTGGCGCGCTCCCTGCGCAATCGCCGTACGCTTACGGTGGGGATCCTGGTGCCTGACCTGAGCGAGGCTTATCACAATCAGGTGGTGAACAGCATCGGCGATCACCTCATGGAGGCGGGGTACTTCTACTTCACCGCGCATCACCGGCGCAGGACGCACCTGGTGGAAGAATACAGCCGGATGCTCCTCGGCCGAGGAGCAGAAGCACTGATTGCTATCGATACTCCGCTGGAACATCCCTTTTCTGTGCCGGTGGTTGCGGTTGCCGGACACCGACCGATCCCGGGCGTCACCAACGTAATCCTCGACCACCGCTTCGCAGCAGAATTGGTACTGACCCATCTGCGTTCTCTGGGACATCGACGCATTGTATTCGTGCGCGGCCAGTCGTTCAGTGCGGATGCCACCGAACGCTGGCGCCATATCGTGGATGTGGCCCAGGAGATAGGCATTCCCATTCGATCGGAACTCATCGTGCAACTCGACCGCGATCTGAGTTCTCCGGAATTGGGTTACCCGGTTATCCAACAGCTGCTTGCAAACCGGGCGCGATTCACCGCCGTGGTCGCCTTCAATGATTTGTCGGCGATCGGTGCAATCCGCGCGCTGCAGGACTTTGGGATTCGCGTGCCGGCCGAAGTCTCAGTCATTGGATTCGACGATATCGACGCGGCGGCGTTCAATAATCCCAGGCTGACGACGATCCGCCAGCCCCTGGCCGAGATGGGAAGGCTGGCGGCACAATGCGTCCTGAACCGGCTGCACGGAACCAAGAAATTTCTGGAACAAATCACCGTGGAACCGCAACTCATGGTGCGCGAGTCCACGCAGGCGATCCGACCGAAGAATCCGGCGCCTACGGGTAAAAAAAGCAAGGTATCCCGCTAGACGCTCAACTGTCTTTCATAAACGTGGAAGACTCAACCCATTTACCGGTTGCCCAACCCTATGCAGACACCGACGTAAGGAGGATGCCTTGTCACCATGACGCTCAGCTGGCGCGAGTCGTCCATCCGAGAGAGTCGGGATTGGGTATAAACATGAATTCAGCACAGTGTGGTTTGCTTGCAGTCATGCTTCTGACTATCGTGGGGGCGCCGGGACAGGCACAGGCGCCTGGTTCGAAGGGAAATAGTTCGCCCCCGGCGCAGACCCAGGAGAGTCAACGGGCGCTGCGCACGCGGGAATTTCTCGGATTGGGCCGGCAGCCGGATCCCGAACTTGCCAGCGATGGTCAGAAGATCTTCGGGCCGACATGTGGCTTTTGCCATGGAGCAGACGGTCGCGGCGGACAGGGCCCCGACCTCCTGCGTTCCTCCGTGGTGCTCGATGATGACAAAGGGGAGTTGATTGGGCCGGTGATTCAAAACGGCAGACCAAACAAAGGGATGCCAGCCTTTTCGTCTTTGACGGAGGAGAAGGTTCGCGCCATCGCGGAATTTCTCCACATGCAAGTGGAGCTGGCGGCAAACCGCGGTACGTATCAAGTCCAAAATATAGTGACCGGGAATGCGCAAGCGGGGGAAGCGTACTTCAAGGGCGAGGGCAAATGCACCACCTGCCACTCGGTGAGCGGAGACCTGGCCCACATCGGATCGAAACTGACTCCGGCTGATCTGCAAGCGGCGGAACTTTATCCGGACACGCGAGGCAATGAATTCGGGGGCACACAGCGGCCGCGGCAAGTCTCCGTGACGCTGGCCGACGGGAAGAAGTTCACCGGGTCGCTCAAGCATCTCGACGATTTCTACGTCTCTCTCGAGGACGCGCAGGGGGAATATCACTCGATCGCGATAGCCAAAGGCGTCAAGGTGGTGGTGGAAGACAAGCTGGTGTTTCATCGTCAGATGCTGGATAAGTACAGCGACAAACAAATCCACGATCTCACAGCTTACCTGGTAACGCTCAAATGAAATCTCGTGCCCTGATGCTGGTGTTGTCGCTGCTCGTGCTGCTGCAGGGGGCTTCCGTTGCGCAATTACTCGATCCGCACAAGCTGCTTGAAGCAGAGCCAACCGATACGTGGCCCACTTACAACGGAGATTATTCGGGCCGCCGCTTCAGCCCGCTGACGCAGATTCATTCTTCGAACGTCTCCGCTTTGGCCCTTGCCTGGATGTACCGGGTTAAGGTTTCAGGACCGATGCGAGGAGTTTCGGCTCCGGTTATCAAATCGACGCCGCTTATGGTGAAAGGAATCCTCTATTTTACAGTGCCCGACCGCGTTTTCGCTGTGGATGCGCGCACGGGCCGCGAGCTCTGGCACTACGAGTGGGCAGACAAAGGCGGTCACCTGGTGGGTAATCGCGGGGTGGGAATGTACGGTGACTGGCTGTATTTCCTGGCGCCGGACGGATGGTTCATTTCGCTGGAAGCGCGCTCGGGAAAAGAGCGCTGGCGAAAGAAAGTAGCCGACGAGAAGATGCAGTACTTCACCACCATGGCTCCGATGGTGGTTGGTCATCACATTATGGTCGGCGTGGGAGGTGATGCGATTGATGTCCCGGGTTATCTGGAAGCTCGCGATCCGGAGACAGGCGAACTTCAGTGGCGGTGGAACACCGAGCCTCGAGAGGGCGAGCCGGGATCGGAGACGTGGCCAAACCAGGCTGCCATGGAACACGGCGGCGGCATGACCTGGCTGCCGGGAACCTATGATAAGGACCTCAACCTCCTCTATTGGGGCACGGGTAACCCGAACTCGGTGATGGCGGGTCAGGGTCGAAAGGGAGCCAACCTTTGGACTTGTGCGATTGTTGCCCTGAATCCCGACACCGGTAAATTGGTTTGGTATTTCCAGGGATCTCCCCATGACACCCACGATTGGGACAATGTGGAGACTCCGGTGTTGTTCGATGCCACCCTCGATGGCAAACCGCGGAAGTTGCTGGCGCAAGCGGCCCGCAACGGATATTTCTTCGTTCTTGATCGAACCGACGGTAAGAATATTCTCTCCCAGCCATTTGTTCCTCTGAATTGGTCGAAGGGAGTCGATGCCAAGGGCCAACCCATCCCCGACGAGTCAAAAGAACCCACCGTCGATGGTTCATTCTTGACAGAAAACTGGGGTGGCGGAACCAACTGGATGCCACCGAGCTTCAGTCCGCGAACTGGCCTGTTTTATGTCAACGCCACGCTGGGCTACAGCCTGGTCTATCTGACCGATACCAAGGAACGGCCTGAAGGATACGGGGGCTTCGGGCGCCCGCTTTGGTCGCAGCATGTCCTTGAAGCGATCGATTACCGGACGGGAAACGTGAAATGGAGTCACGCTTACACCACCGCCGATGGCATGCCGGAAGGTTTGGGTGGTCCGGGGGTTTTGACGACGGCGGGCAATCTTCTGTTTACTGGCGACTACAACGGCAACCTGATCGCGTTCAACGCAATCGACGGAGACATTTTGTGGCATTTTCCGGCTTTGCACTCGCTGAGCAATGGACCCGAAACTTACATGCTCGATGGGCAGCAGTATCTGGTCGCGGGAGCTGGCGATACGCTGTATGTGTTCCGGCTGGCTCCGCGCCGGCCGTAGCCATCCGAGATTGGATATTTTAAAGGGGAAGAATGTGAAAATAAAATCGCTGCGTTTACGGCCCACAGTTCTGAGTGCGGCTCTTTTCCTCGGGTTCGCGCCGTGCTTTGCTCAACAACCGGCTCAGCGATCCGCGCAACCGGGCCCACCGCGGTGGGGACAGAACCCCAACGGCATGCATATCTATCTGCGCGCCGGTCTGAAGACACATGGCCCGGGCCTGCACGATTATCCGCAGTTTCTCGCCGACTGGAGCAAAATCCTGACCGAGCACGGCGCGGTGGTCGACGGTTCTTTGCATGCTCCGAGTGCCACCGAACTCGAACATACCGATGTGCTCGTGATCTATAAAGGGGACAGCGGCTACATGAGCGACGGCGACAAGTCTGCGCTCGAAGGTTTCATCAAACACGGCGGTGGCGTGGTCAGCATTCATGACTCCTTGTGCGGTCCGGACCCGGAGTACTTTGCGACACTGGTGGGTGGGGGCAAGAAGCATGGCCAGAGCAACTACACGCTGGAGGCGGATATTCCTTACAAGATCGCGGACAAGTCAGATCCCATCATGCAGGGTATGTCGGACATTACAATTTCCGACGAGGCATTTTTCAGCATGACGTGGGCGAAAGATCCGCCTGTTCACGTGCTGGCAACCGTCGTGATTCCGGGAACTCCTTCGGCCGGCGCGCACAAAGGAGAAGTAGTGCCGCAAATCTGGGAGTATGAACACACACTTCCCGGGGGCCAGCCGGCCCGAGCTTTTGTCTGGATGCAGGGACATACTTATGCGAACTTTGCCAATCCTCAGATCCAAACCATGCTGCTTCGAGCGATCGCCTGGGCGGGGAAGAAACCGATCACAGAGTTGGTAGATTATGTGCCTCCTGCTCGTCCCGCCCTGTGATGACCGTCCTTCTTCCTGCCGAACTGTTCTGCATCGCGACTAATCGCGACTGGTGAGGTGAAGTGGAAGTTCCCGATTGTTCGTGGCTCTTTTGGAGCAGGCGTGTTGAGCACAGCGGGTGGGATCGTGTTTGCTGGCGCGGCTATCGGAGACCTGATTGCGCTCGATTCCCAGTCGGGTAAACCTCTTTGGTTTGTCCAGACCGGGGGTACGATCGCTTCCTCTCCGTTGAGCTATTCGGTGGACGGAAAGCAGTTTGTCGCCATTGCCGCGGGCAATGTACTTTATAGCTTTACTGTTCGCGACTAAAGTTTCAGTCATGGATTACAGCCTGGTTCAGTCACGATTTTGGGGAGTCTCATGAAGTCGGAAAGAACACTGCGGTCAGCGGCATGGTTCGCTCGATCTGACAAAGATGGGTTCATTCATCGCAGCTGGATGCGCGGCTATCCGCCGGATGTATTCGACGGAAGACCGATTATCGGGATATGCAACACCTGGTCTGAACTGACCCCGTGCAACGCACATTTTCGAGATCTCGCGGAGCGGGTCAAGCGCGGCGTCTGGGAAGCTGGCGGCTTTCCGCTGGAGTTCCCGGTCACCTCCTTGGGGGAGACCAATATCCGGCCCACGGCGATGCTGCTGCGGAATCTGGTGAGCATGGATGTGGAGGAATCGATCCGCGCCAATCCTCTTGACGGAGTCGTCCTCCTGTGTGGATGCGACAAGACGGTGCCGGCGCTGATCATGGGCGCGGCAAGCTGCGATCTTCCGACCATGGTGGTTCCCGGCGGACCGATGTTGAATGGAAAATTCCGGGGCGCGGATATCGGCTCGGGCACCGACGTGTGGCGCTTCAGCGAAGAAGTGAGAGCTGGCACCATGGGTCTGGCAGAGTTCCATGAGGCGGAAGCCTGCATGTCCCGCTCCGCCGGTCATTGCATGTCGATGGGAACGGCATCGACCATGGCGTGCATGGTCGAAGCACTGGGGCTTGGCCTGCCGCAAAGCGCCGCGATTCCCGCTCCGGACGCCCGGCGCTGGACGCTGACGCAGCTAGCGGGGCGGCGCATTGTAGAAATGGTGCACGAAGATCTGCGTATCTCCCAAATTCTGACGCGGAAGGCGTTTGAAAACGCAGTACGGGTGAACGGTGCGATTGGCGGTTCCACGAATGCGGTGATCCACTGGCTGGCCATCTCCGGACGGACCGGAATTGAGCTTTCCTTAAGCGATTGGGATGAACTGGGGCGCGTGGTGGCCACGGTCGTTGACCTGATGCCGTCTGGGCGGTTTCTGATGGAGGATTTCTATTACGCGGGCGGGCTTCCTGCCGTCCTTCGTCTGCTCGGTGAGAACGGCCTGCTCCATCGCGATGCGCTCACCGTGAACGGGAAGACGATCTGGGAGAACTCGAAGGATGCTCCCAACTGGAATCGCGAAGTAATTCGGACGTTCGACAAGCCGGTGGCCAAACACGGTGGAATTGCGGTGCTGCGCGGCAATCTCGCACCGGACGGGGCCGTACTCAAGCCATCGGCGGCTTCGCCACATCTGCTTCGCCACCGCGGTCCGGCGGTAGTCTTTGAAAACATCGAAAACTATCACCAACGTATCGAGGACCCCAACCTGGCGGTAGAGGAGAATTCGATCCTGGTGCTCAAAAACTGCGGCCCTTGCGGTTATCCAGGGATGGCTGAGGTTGGTAATATGGGGCTGCCGCCCAAGATTCTGCAGAAGGGAATAAAGGACATGATTCGCATTTCCGACGCCCGCATGAGCGGCACCGCCTATGGGACGGTGATCCTGCATGTGGCGCCCGAGGCCGCTGTTGGCGGACCACTGGCGCTGGTGCGCAACGGCGACATGATCGAGATCGATGTGGAAGCCAGGAAGATTCATCTCGACGTCTCCGACGAAGAGTTGACCGCCAGGCGCGCGGGGTGGAAAAAGCCGGAGCCGGGAATGAAGGGCGGATATCAGCAACTGTATGTTGATCATGTGATGCAGGCCAACAAGGGAGCGGATTTCGATTTCCTGACTGGATGCCGGGGTGCAGCGGTTCCAAGGGAATCGCACTAGATGGGTAATCGTCGGAGAGCGGGGCGTGGATGGCGGTGCATTTACCCGCTTGTTTTGCTCGCACTGTTCTGTCTGTTGCGTGTTCCTGTTACCGATGCTCGGACTCCTGCCGATAAGACTCCCGCGGCTGCGCCAAATCCCTGGCAAGGCGCGAAGGTCACGCTGGATGCGTGGTTCAACAGCCAGCGGCGGAAAAATGCGGCAGGACAGATGGAATACTTCCATTACAAGTGGGATGACTCGACCGACACCGGTTTCTCTCAGTTTGCCAACATCTTTCACAGCTTTGGAGCTACGACGGATACGCTGTATAGCGCGCCCACGGTACAAAAGTTAACAGGTTCGCAGTTGTACATCATCGTTTCTCCCGACATTCCCGCAAAGAATCCGAATCCTCATTATGTGCAGGCCGAAGACGCGGATCAGGTGGTGCAGTGGGTGAAGGATGGAGGCGTGCTTGTCCTGATGGAGAATGATCCGGCCAACGCGGACATCGAGCATCTGGACGTGCTTGCCGACCGCTTCGGAATCCATTTCGATGCGGTGCTTCGCCATCACGTAATCGGCGAGCAACTTGCCTTGGGTACGATTGCGGTAAATGGCGACGGGCCCGTCTTCTTTCACCCGCACGTCTTCTTTATGAAGGACACCTGCGCGATTTCTGTGAAGCGCCCGGCTGTGGCACTGGTCGAGGACGGGGCAGATACGGTGATGGCGACCGCAAAATACGGCAAAGGGACGGTGTTGGCTGTCGTGGACCCGTGGCTTTACAACGAATACATAGACGACCACAGACTTCCGTCAAGATATGACAATCTCGAAGGCGGCAAGGAACTGGTGCGCTGGCTGTTGCAGCAAATCCCCGAGCGATCGACTGCCCCGCACTGAGCCCGGCACGATGACGAGATATCACCTGCAGGGAGCCGCTACTGGGCGGTCCAACCGCCATCAATCAGAATATCGGTGCCGGTGATAAAGCCTGCGGATTCGGAACAGAGGTAACAGGCCAGGTCGCCGATCTCTTCGACTTTGCCCCATCGTCCGATGGGCAGATTGGCCAGGAACTGCGAGTTGGCTTCGGGATTGTTCATGACGGGCGCATTCATCTCAGTTCCAAACGGCCCAGGACTGATGCCGTTCACGGTAATTCCTTGGTCGGCGAGTTCCAGCGCCAGAGCGCGGGTAAGGCCCAGAAGCGCGGTCTTCGCCGAAGAGTAGGCGGTTCGCCCGGGCAAAGAAATATGGCTCATGATTGAGGTCATGTTCAAAATGCGGCCGTATCCGCAGCCGATCATTCCGGGAACGAATGCGCGGCACATCAGGAAGGTCGAAATCAAACTGCTGTCGATCACACTACGAAACTCTGCCAGAGAAAAATCAACCAAAGGTTTGCGAATGTTGGTTCCGGCGTTGTTGATCAGAATCTGGGGAGGGCCAAATCGCTCCATAATGGAGCGAGTCACGGCAGCAACGTCGTTTTCCTGCGTGACATCGGCGGTGAAAGCAGCGGCCGTCCCGCCGTGGGCGATAATCGCATCGCGTACCAACTGCAAACGCTTTTCATCTCGAGCCACGATGGCAATCTTGGCTCCGGCATTCGCCAGAGCTTTCGCCGTTGCCTCGCCCAGACCTCGGTTTCCTCCGGTAATGACAGCCGTTCTGCCAGTCAAGTCAATCTTCATATCCATTCCTTGGAGTTACGCACCGTCCTATGTGAATGATTCAAGGCTCTTGGTCATCGGCGCTGATTTGCGCCAGAGATTCGTCAACATTTTTGCCACGCTTGTTCCGGGCTTCCGCTGGGTCTAGATAAATCCACGATAGAGCTGAAATCATGGCCGCGCCGATCATTAAGTAAATCAGCGGATTCCAGTCGCCGCCGGTCCGCTGCAGGATGAGGCCTCCGAGAACCGGGGCGACGAAGCCGGCAAAATTGCCCATCATGTTCATCGCGGCTGCGACCGTCGCAGTATGAGGACCACCGATCTCCACACAGGCATTCCAGGATATCGGCATAGTCAGATCGCTGCAGAAGCTCGCCAGGCCCATGGACACCATGGCTGGCAGAACGGCGCGGATGCGGGTAAAGGCGAACAGCAGCATCGCCGATCCCAGGAAACCGAAGAACGCGATGACCCGGCCCGGAAGCCGGGTTGCCACCAGTCCAGTAGCAATGGAACCAAAACCACCGAAAAGCAGAGGGAGCGCGGCGAAAGTGGCAGCTTGCGCGGGCGATTGGCCTCGAGTCTCTCGCAAGTACGTGGGCAACCAAGTGATGTAGAAGTACCAGACAAAGGAAAAGCAGAAATACTGCAGGAAGAGGACGAAAACCTCCCGGGTGAAGAGCAGCGAGAGCCAGTTGCTGCTCCCCGCATCATGGCAGATGAAAGTGCGCGACCCCTCCAGCATCTTCCGCTCCAGTTCGTTGACCGAGGGATGCTGCAGGGGATCATCCTTAAACCACGGAAGAAAAATGGCGAACCAAGCGATCCCCAAGGCGGCTAAGACCACGAAAGTCCATCTCCAGCCGACGAGCGCGACTCCGGCGAGCACGAGAGGAGGCGTCGCCGCGCCACCCCAACGGGCGCAGGCCCACATCAAAGATTGGGCGGACACCCGTTCTCGCGCCGGCAGCCAAACACTGAGCATGCGCGTGAGATTAGGAAAGCACCCAGCCTCGCCCGCGCCAAACAGGAAGCGAACCACCCAGAGAGAAGTGACATTCCACGCCGCGCCAGTCAGGGCGGTGAAAATCGACCACGCGAGAACGATCTGAGAGAGGACTCGCCGCACTCCCAGGCGGTCGCCGAGCAGGCCGGCGGGGAGCTCGAACAAGGCATAGGAGAGGCCGAAGGCCCCGAAGACAAATCCCATTTGAGCCTTGTTGAGGTGAAGGTCATGCGAAATAGGTCCGGCAGCCTGCGAAATGGCGACGCGTTGCATGTAAGAGAGTACGGCCAGCGAGATTGCGAAGCCGACAACTCCATGGCGGGCTCGGCTCGGCTTCATCGCAGCTCCATGGACCCGGCGAGTAACACAGAAATTGGCTCTTCGAGGAGGCTGTCACGCTGGTTCGGGGAGTGGGTGGCGAAACTCGCGGGAAATTTCATCGCATTCGCGCCCGCATTATTGCATACTTGCGCGACTGTTGGTGAACGTTGGCTGATGTTAAAACTCGTTTCGATAGACACAGTCTCTGCCGTTGCATTGGAGGCGAAATGAATTTTCGGTTCTATGTTCTTGGTCTTACTTTGTCCACTCTCCTGATCTACACCCCGCCCGTTCTCGGCCAAAGTTCCGCCACGCAAACGGTTCCGGGGGAAGACTCGAGCTATATCGATGGGCAGGGCACGGCGCACATCACCCGTGTGGTTGAGGTTCCGCAAACCATCAGCCCGGAGGCGCAGAAGGCTCTCGCCAAAGACGGCAATCCACCGGCATCGCATGACACCCCACCCAAAATGCCGCAGCCGAGGCAGACCCGGCAGATGACATCGGACGCAACCAAGGCGCTATACCCAGTGAATATTGCGTTTTCCACCATTGCCGAAATTCCCGTCAGCATCGTCACCCCACTAGTTACTCCAGCCGACAAAGCCAATCGTGTGCTCATCAACCTTCACGGCGGGGGGTTTACTTCCGATTCCGGCTCACTCACCGAATCCATTCCCGTCGCCAACCTGACGCAAACCAGAGTCGTGTCGGTTCTCTATCGCCTGGCTCCCGAACACCCCTTCCCCGCCGCGGTGCAGGATGTAGTGGCGGTTTACAAAGAACTGATCAAGACCATCGAACCAAAGAATATTGCCATTTACGGTTCGTCCGCGGGAGCAGTACTCACTCCCGAGGTCGCGGTCAAGATCAAGCAGCTTGGCCTGCCACTGCCCGGCGCGCTCGGCATATTTTCCGGCGCAGGCGACTTCACTCAGACCGGCGACTCGCAACAGATCTACGGAGTCCAGGGACTCCTCGGACACCCCGACACGAGACCGAAAGGAGTGCAGTGGCTGGCCGTTTACGTCGGCTCCACTGATCCCAAAGATCCCGTGCTCTCCCCGTTTTTTGCCGATCTGCATGGCATGCCGCCTACCTTACTTATGACCAGTACCCGGGACATGCTGTTGAGCGACACCACCATCCTGCACCGCGCCTTTCTGCGCGCCGGAGTGGATGCAAGTCTAGTCGTCTTCGAGGGGCTCAATCACTGCTTCTGGTACAACCCCGATCTGCCGGAATCGCGGGAAGCCAACACCATCATGGCTAAGTTTTTTGACACGCACCTGGGCCGTAAGTAGTCACATTTTCCCTAACTCACGACAAATGGAGCATAAGAGATGAACGATGGGCGGGAACACCTGCGAACTGACCGAAAGCAGCTTACATTCCAGAAACCCATAAGCCGCCGTGCCTTGCTGCAAAGCGCCGCAGCGTTGCTGGGAACAACGGCTACGTCCGGCATGGTTACCCCCGCAGCCCGGGATACCCATAATAAGGGGCGCTTCCGGCTATTTAGTGGGCGAAGGATCGAGATCCAACCCCCCACAGTGGAAGTAGATCGCATTGATGAAGTTCTGTTTATTGCGGAATCCGCGGGCGGTGTACTTCACCCATTGGATCTTCG
>Ga0210406_10004647_pt1 | contig 14596 bp, 15 predicted proteins | sample IncBWC30MmetaG_FD_155454 | JGI IMG/M metagenome (GOLD analysis project Ga0210406, IMG submission 155454) | Forest soil microbial communities from Barre Woods Harvard Forest LTER site, Petersham, Massachusetts, United States - Inc-BW-C-30-M | ecosystem: Environmental > Terrestrial > Soil >... | reverse complement strand
CAGCCGCTCCGTGTTGGTTCAAGATTCCATCAAATCCGTTTGAGAAATAACTCGCCTGTCCACCGAGCGTGCCCAGGTCGATGAACTTGTAATGCCTATGTTGTGCATTTGCGGTAAGCGATGTTGTCAAGGTGAGAAGGCTCAAGACGATACGCGCCAACGTGCGATTCATTTTACAAACTCCTTCATTCGATTTCCCACACGCAGAACGGGATCGCCGATGCGGCGCATGGACGCACCCGGCAAAGCGAATTCCGCCCAGGCGGCGGATTCTCCTCGCGCCGGTGTAGGTTTTGAATCCCGCGCTCAGACCAGGGGAAGGGAGGGCGTCAAAAAGCGCTGAATTGCGCACACTCTGCTCCACGCTCATCCCCGCGTCAACCGAACTTTCCCCGAATCGACGCCTGAACTCAGAACTCTTCTCCATCCTTGGACTTAGCGCGCGACCTGAACTTTCCCAACAACCCAAAATGACGCGAAAGTGCTAAACTTTCCGCCAATCGCTCGGGGGAGGATTTTGTGGGGGCTTCTTCCACCAGGCAATCCAGCCTGTCATTCGGCTTATTCTCGGTCAATCTCGCTGCCGGTGTGCTCTCCCGGAATGGGCGCAAGGTCGCCCTGCAGGAAAAACCCTTCCGTATTCTCGCAATGTTGCTGGAACACCCAGGACAACTGGTAACGCGGGATGAAATTCGCAAGCAACTCTGGCCTGATGGAACCTTCGTTGATTTCAATGAGGGCATCGACACCGCGCTGAAAAAACTTCGTTATGCCCTCGGCGACTCCGCCCAGAACCCCACTTTTATCGTGACGATTCCCCGTCGCGGATACCGCTTCATCGCTCCCGTCTCGAACGGAGGCGGTGATGTCCCTCCACTACTTGATGCCGAACTGGCGTTGCCCCCCACGACCATCTCAGCACCACTCCAAACCAGGTCGAGGAAGTATCTCCTCGCGCTCATCGTGATCACGCTGATGATCGGTGCGGGTTATGTGTTTTTCAGGAGAGCCTCTCGCCCACGCGACCTTGATCTGCGTCGTGTGCAAATGACCAAGCTGACCGATAACGGCAAGGTGCAAGCGGTTGCCATCTCTCCCGATGGTCGTTTTGTCGCGTACGCACGCGGTGATGATATCCGACAAAGTCTATGGCTACGAGAGATTGCGGCCCGCAGCGATCTGCAAATTCTGTCCGAGGGCCCCGGTTTCCACGGCCTCACGTTTTCGCCTGATGGCAACTCCCTTTACGTCGTCCGCTCGGATACAAAAGATCCATCATTCAAGTACTTGTACGTGCTTCCTGCACACGGCGGAGCTGTCACCAAGTTCATTACTGATGTGGATTCTCCCGTCTCCTTCTCGCCCGATGGCAAGCAGTTCGTTTACGAACGCTGCGTCCCGCCGCGCAACTATATCGAAATGAAGATCGCGAACGCCGACGGAAGCAACGATCACATCCTGACCCTGATTCGGGACGGCAGCGCAATGCTCTATCAGCCGGGGCCAAGTTGGTCGCCCGATGGCCGAAACATCGCCGTTCCTGTGGTGTTGGCCAGCCACCAACTCCGTTGGGTTCTAGACATCGTTTCCGCGACAGACGGAAGCATCCGCGAGGTGTTCTCCCGCCCGAACCCCCAATTCATTGGCCGTCCCGTCTGGTTTCTCAGTGGTAAAGGGCTTTTGTTCACGCACGTCGACAATTCGGCAGAACGTTATCAACTTTGGACGATCTCGTTTCCGGAAGGTCGCGCTCAACCCCTGACTCATGACCTCGGCGATTACGGCTGGGACCTCGACATGACGCGCGACGGCCGCACCTTTGCCAGCACCACCATGAACGTCGTGTCTCACCCTTGGTCCGCTCTCGCTTCCGACCTGTCTCAGGCCAGCCAGATTACGACCGATGCCCCTCCTCTCAGAGGTATAGCCGAGACGCCTGATGGGAAGGTTCTTGTGACAAGCACCGACAATGTGGCTTGGATGATGCACACCGATGGGAGTCAGCGCACTCGCTTCGCCGATGTGGAGCCAGTTTTTGAGCCGGCATCTTGCGGACGCTTCGTTCTATTCCGGATCGACCATGAAGATTCCGCAATTGTGCGTTTCGACCTGGATGGGTTGAATCCCACAGTGCTTGTACACGGAGAGATCGATTCCCCGACCTGTTCGCCCGATCAGACCGCGATCTTCTACTACAGCTGGAATCCTCCTCAGAAACTCTGGAAAGTCCCGCTCGAAGGCGGTCCACCGCAGTACCTGGGAAACGGTCTCGGAGATCTGCTTGCCAATACAATCGACGTGTCTCCTGACGGCAAGTACCTTGTCTACCCTTACACTCAGTTCGGCCGCGTTCCGTCAGAGGGCTGGAAACTCGCGGTAATTCCAGTCAACGGGGGACCGCCAGTCCACCAGTTTGCGGTTCCCTCAGAAGCAGGCGGTGTGAGGGTGCGTTGGTCCTCCAACGGCAAGTCCTTGCTCTACGTCGTAACCCAAGATGGAGTTTCCAATCTCTGGGAACAGCCGCTCTCAGGAGGGAAGCCGAAGCAAATCACCCGCTTTACGTCGAGCCAGATCTTCGATTTCAACTGGACTCTCGACCGCACGCGTTTGCTGATGTCACGAGGAAGTGAGAATCGAGATGCAGTCCTGTTGACTGATCTTGCAGTTCATTAGGAAGAGGCTGGTACCCCCGCTTCCTTTTGTGGCGCAATTCATGGACGATTCTCGAACTCGTTCCGGTACGCTTCCCAGCGTTTTCTTCACATCGGCCATGATCGCCTGATACTCGGGATCGCCTCGCAGGCTGTCGAAGTTCTTGTCTCTCTCGAACCAGGGATAATTCACACCGCCAGTTCCACAGTTCGCCTGAGCCACAAGAGTGCATTTCTTTTATCGCCGAGCAAAGCGTAAATGCCAGCGGTCCAGTATGCCTGATCGCCGTCGATCATCCGGGAGGGCACGCAGCGGAAACCACCATGGGGCTTACTAGATAGGCATGTTCTGCGGTTTTGTGAGTCACAAAACACCTCGCTCTGTTCGAGGACAGTGGATTCTGAAAACAGCCTCTTGAGTCTGGGCTTCAATTGTGCAGGTCTGTCTAGGGCCTCACTGAACTTTTGCCAGTCTTTCAGCCTTTCGCACTGAGTTCGAAAGAGCGCGTGTCGGCGATCTCCTGTCTGCCCGCACGCAGGCGCTCTCCAATATGAAGCTCGTGATGTTCACACCCCAACGTTCGTCGCCAAGGCGAATCAGCCTCGCTTCTCTATCGCTGGCTCGAACATTGAACCTTTGCGATCGTTTCCTGTCTCCGTACTTTGAAACCTTGAAATCCGTAAGCAGAGCCTTTTAGCTCTTTTTAGCTCGGAATTACGCTGCAAGTGGTTGGAAATAAAAGCGTAGAAAATCTGGCGGAGAGGGAGGGATTCGAAGCCGATTGCAAGCGTCAATTTAAGGAATTCATGCGTCACGGACAGCATTCTAAGCGCACGTAAGTTTATGGAAAACCAGCCCAGTGATTTTAAGTGATTTGTTAAGGCACAACAGCGGACTTCTCTCTCGGCGAAGTGTTAGTTTGACATTGCCAACCATCAGAAATCGCCAAGCCCGAGGCAATCGCGACCTCCTGGTCACCAGAACTCCGCGCCGTTTCCGGTTGCCTCAAACTCAGGCGGTCGACGTTCAATGCGGCAAGCGTTCCCAACGGCCTTGCCAGAACCAGCTCTGAGTGCCAAATGGGTATCAACGAACTCGTAATGCCGCGTCTGGTCGGTTCCGACCCAGGCAGGCAGCGTGCAACACTCAACGTGGTGGATAACCGTCTTACTCTCCTCATCGATGCTGAAGGTGCCGTAATATCCTACGCAGCCACCTGCGATCTGCCGAAGTTCATCACAGCTCGCACTCGTAACTGCGATGGGGTCGGTGATAGAAGACTTTCGTCCGGGCTTCATCACATGAGCGGACATTCGTCCCGCCTCGTCGTAGGTGAGAGGCCGATCGGATGTTCACCATAAGGGTGCAGCACGTTTCCATCAACGCAAACCTCAAATGTCAATAGCTTCCATGCCCCAATCAACCGCTTTCGGACGGAAGCTTCAGGATTGTGGCCGCGTGATTCCTTATTTGAATGGCGTCGATTCATTCCTTGCTAACCCCCGCTCATCGAATCAAGGTTCGCACATTTCGCCGTGTTTTCGTCGGACGCACGCCGGTACGGTATCAAGGCAGAAACACGTTTTTCCATTCGAAGTGTTTTTCAGGCCTATGCCCTTCGTCAAGTCGCTCCATGGGTCTGGACTGCCGGGACTCATCCCTTCTTGGATTTCTCTAGAACGGGAGAAGGACAACTTCATTCTTTCTTTCCAGTGAAGATGGCGTAGATGGCCATGGCATGACCATGCCCCAGTCCGTGGTCTTTCTTTAGCCAGGCAACGATTTCCATTGCTTTGACCCCCGGCTTCAGCAAACCTTTCTTCTCCGCGAGCTTTTTGAAGTCTTCGGGGGTTTTTCCTGTCTTCGTTTTGATGTTATCTATATATGCTTGAAAGGACATGATGTTTTCTCCTTAGGCCGTGGGCGCGCAGTTAGTCATCCATGGAATACCGAACTGATCCACCAGCATACCCAACCGGCTCGCGAAAAAGGTTTCCTTATTGGCATGCGTACGCTCCAGCTTTTTGAAAGCGCCTTAAACGCTCGCTCTGCTTCTTCTGGTGTTGTCGTCTGTAGCGAAACTGGAAAGCCTTGCGGCTTTTGGGAGCGATCAACCGGCGCATCGGAGCTTCATCAGAAGCGTACTGCCCACGCTCATCGTAGCGTGGAGGATCTTATTGCTCCACTCGGCCGGGATATGCGCCCCTGCTGGGGTCGCTTCATGCGAGACCATCATTTCGATCGTTCCGTTCAGCGCTTCCGCATAGAAATTGAAAGCGGCTTCGCAACTTCCGTTCACGTTCAGGTAAGGATTGCCTTGCATTTGGTCTATCTCCTTGCGTTTGGTTTGGGGAATATTAGTGGTTTGTAACGAGAATGGCCTATTTGTCCAACAAAAAGGTCCGCAGCCGACGATCCCGCAGCCATATCCCGCCCCAAACCAAGGCAGCGATGAGCGTTGGGAATATCGTCTCGAACCACCCGGAGCCCGCACGCACGTTGCTGGCGACTGCACCGCCAAGATAGCCTGTCAGTAAAACCGCTCCCACAATCGAAGTCCGGGGAATGAGGTAAATCAACGTGCAGGCGATCAGCGTTACGCCGATGCCAGTTAGGGTGGTGACCGGGTATCCTAATCGGGCGGTTGCTTCGAGGACTTGAACCGGCTTGACAACTTTCATGACGCCATCCAGCAGCAGGAACAACGAGACTAGGACGGTAAGGATTCGTCCTGTCCATATCATTTTCTTGGAGCTTGATTCGATTTGCGTAGAGCTCATAAAGACCCTCCTTCGGATCGGTGGCCACGCTGGTAAATTTGACTTTCTTTCCTAAGGCTTCTGTTTCGCAATCTTTTCGAAGCCTGCAGAAGTCTTGCCGGTCTTCACCTTGATGTTGTCGAGGTACGCTTGGAATGTCATCGCCTTAGCATCTCCTTAACGTTTGAACGTTGGCACGAAAGGTTGAAACCACAGAACGAGTTCGCCACATTGACGTGGCGCTATGGCGCGTTCTCACGGATTTGCCTCACGGGGAGGTCCACAAACGATGCCCGTCGAGGTTCGCGATACATCGTCCACGTGGGCGTTCCTTCTGTCGGGTACCGCCGGAAATCGCTCGCGTCTGCCCCAGCCAGCGCCACCCGGATCCGGTGCCCCTTGCGCAGGAGCACCGATGTGGCATAAAGCGAGAAGCGAATCTTGGCAGGCTCGCCCGGTGTCAACAATTCCGCATCCCTTCTCAGGAAACTACGCGCGGGGCCCAAGGGCTCATAGGGCAGATTTTTCGGATCCACTTCCTTACGATCAATTACTCGGAGGATTCCTTCATCCAGGTACGTGACCCGCCCCTCAGGCGCTACGTCTTCCAGGTATGCGTGGATCGCCCCGTCGCTCGTGGTCGATGACATTTGAAGTGTCAGCACTGGACTGCCAGTAATCTCCGGGTCGGAGTCCAGAGGAACGCTGGTATAGGCCAGTAACTTCTTATCTTCATTAGCGCGATCGGGATACACCACATCTCCGCCCCCGAATCCGGTAGCCCATCGGTTTTGGCCGCCGGTCGAAGCCGTAAAATCCACGGTGTAGGAATCGCTGGCGTCCACACCCGACGGTGTTGCCGGGCTCAGTGTGTTCTGCTCTGCAAAATATAAGCGCTCGGTCGCCAGTCCTTCCGGAGGCCAAGTCTTCGTCGTGTGCCACTGCCCTTCCCCCATCGTGTAGTACTGAATGGACGACTCAATCGCTTTCGGGGTGTCGTTCCGCAGCACCCGATCAAAGAAATCGGCCTCCATTTTGAGTTGCTCTTCTGTTGACGGTATCGGCGGCGAGTGACTGGCCGCGAACGGATCTACGTTGAATCCACCTCCGTGCGACAGTGGACCGATGACTACAATTTGCGGGTTCGAGAAATTCTTATAGCGAGCCAGCGCGTCTTCGCCGCCTCCTCCATCGAGCCAGCCGCACGAGACCATCATCGGAAGTTTGGAGGCTTCAATTTTTGCGCGCAAGCCAGAAGGGCTGATCTCCGATAGCCTGAAAGTGCCTGCCGGGTCGTCACGAAATTCAATCTGGGTAACGGCCTGAGCCACGTTCACGTTGTGATGCTGGCTGACTAGGTCTGCCAAGCGCCTTCCGCCGGGATCGTCGTCAACCGGGCGGACGCCGGGCGCCAGGAGACGGTCTCTCCAGCAATCCCATCCCTTATCTTCCTGGGCACCGCACACGTCATTGCGATCCATCGCCGCTACGGCCTCGCTCCATCCCTGTATTTGCCTGCTGAGCGCGACACCGCCCGAGTGAATCGCCCACAAAACATCGAAATTGTCGTACAGCGGCATTACGGCGCGGATGACAGGTTGACCGGCGGCGGCCGCAAGTTCGGCGGTGTTGCCATCGTAAGAAATTCCAAACGTTCCCACGCGACCGTTGGACCAAGGTTGCTGCGCGGCCCAGGCCGCGACCTCTCCCATTTCGGCTACCTCATCGGGAGACCATTCGATCACTCGGTTTCCACCAGACGCTCCACTTCCCCGCGCATCAACGGCCAGCACCACAAAGCGCCGTTTATTGAAATATGCGGCCTGTTGGTCCTCGATCTCGTCCGGAACACCAGCTCGATGCAATGCGATCAACATTCTTAGCGTCCATCCGATCTGCGAACTGCGCCAATAACGCGTGGTTCGCATCAGTACCGGAAGCCGTTCGCCGCTTTTCAAGTTCGACGGGAGATCGATCGTGACTGCGATTTCGACTCCGTCACGCATCTTCACATACTGCGACGTGGACCGCCGAAAGCCGGCGGTTGTCATTTCCTCGCTTGGCAGCTTTGTTCGTGTGGTCACAATCACCACGGCCAGCGACGCAGCAAGTCCGAGGCCCAGGACTCCGAGCCCGATGCTTCTTACTAGCCGCCTCATTCCCCTCCTCATCCCAGAACTCCTTTCGGGGATTTCGCTTCTTGGGCGGAAACGGTCCATCATCCGGGCGATGGCGGGAAACAGATTACGCGTCGCCGGCGCCCGCTGGGGATACTAGCCGAGAACAGGCGGGTTGTAGTCCAGCGAGTCCGCAGCCGATGCGATTTTTGCGGTGAGTGGAGTGTTTCAAACGACGAGCGGAGACACGATGGCCAAGTCGGTGGACTAAAATACGCTCGTGTGGAAGCGGGATGAGTTCGGTTCGCCCTCGTACTGGCCGTTGCAGGCCTTGGGGTGGACGGGCTTCTACCTGCTCATTTTGCTCACTGTCGTTCTCCCATCCCACAGCAGGCGCGAATTGTGGAACCAGACCGTTTGCTGGACCTCCGCGTTTGGTGCGAGTTTCCTCTTGCGCCCCGTATGCCGTTCACTGTTGCGGATCTTGCGTTCCTGGCTTGCTCTGGAGTTGCGCGCCTTTGGGTTGTCAGTTCTGGTGGGAGCCGTGTGCACCTTCGTCACGGAAACGGTGAAATCAAAAGAGGCCGGCATCGACTGGGCCGATTCTCTCCAGGATTGGCTGCAGTTTGTCGTAATCCTGTTTCTTTGGTGCACACTCTACTTCGGCATCAAACAGTGGCAGCAATCGATGCGCGAGCGGGAACGGTTAGTGCGGGCCGAATCCGCGGCGCGGGAAGCTCGCCTGAGCGCCTTGCGCTACCAGTTGAATCCACATTTCCTGTTCAACTCTCTGAACGCCGCGTCCACTCTGGTCTTGCAGGGAAAGGCAACAGCCGCGACTCGCATGCTCACCCAGATCGGAGAACTTCTCAGGACCGCCCTCGATGCGGACGCAGCGATCGAGATCCCGCTCGCGCAGGAGTTGGCGTTCGTGGAGCGATACTTGGCCATTGAGCAGACCCGCCTTGGCGATAGGCTTCACATCACCACCGCCATCTCGCCAGACACGCTCGATGCTGTTGTGCCGAGTATGTTGCTTCAGCCGTTGGTCGAGAACGCGGTTCGACATGGCGTGGCTCCCCTGATGGAAGGCGGCCACATAGCGATCGAGAGCCGCCGCCGGGGAGATCAGCTGTCGATGACGATTAGGAATTCTGGACCCCGCACGACCGGGGAGTCTAGGCAAAGCAGCATGTCCAATGGCATCGGTCTCGCGAACACTGCCGAGCGTTTGCAAACTCTTTACGGGGACCGCCAGCGGTTGTCATTGCAGCCACAGGAGGAAGGCGGCTACGAAGTAGTGATCGAAATTCCTCTCCGCCAAGCCGTTCCAGCGATTGAGGGTGTATGCGCGCCTTGATCGTGGACGACGAACCACTGGCCCGAGCTGGAGTGACGGTCCGCCTCACTCAGTTTCCAGACGTGGAGGTGATCGGAGAGTGTGAAGATGGTCCTTCGGCTGTCGAGAAGATTCTGGAGCTCTCCCCCGATGTGGTCTTTCTCGATGTGCAAATGCCGGGCATGGATGGATTCGAAGTCCTCCGCGCTTTGCCGAGCCAAGATCTGCCATCGGTAATCTTCCTTACCGCGTATGAACAACACGCGTTGCGTGCCTTCGATGTCCATGCCTTGGATTATCTGTTGAAGCCGATCGACGACGAAAAGTTTAGCAGGGCCGTACAGAGGGCAAAGCAAGTCAGGGATGCCGACGCCAAGCTGCGAATGTCCGACCGAATCCTCGGCCTGCTGGGAGAGAGTTCTCGAAGATATGTTTCTCGGCTTCCCGTACGAACCGGGTCACGCATTCAAGTTGTGCTGGCCGACGACATCGAGTGGATCGCGGCAGCCGGAAACTATGCGGAACTACACTGCGGCGCACATCGTCACCTGGTTCGCGAGACGATGGCCTCGCTAGAGCAAAAGCTGCACCCCGACAAATTTCTTCGGATCCACCGATCGCGGATCGTTCGTTTAGGCTGCGTGCGAGAACTTCGCGCAATGGACAATCACGAATATGTCGTAAAGCTGTCGGATGGCTCCGAACACCGCTCCAGCCGACGCTATGCTCGGCGCTTGGACCACTGGTTGTCGCTGAAAGCCACCTAAGTAAGGTTCCCGCACCCTCATCACTTGCCCAACGGGCCGGCAAACATCGCCTCTGGCCTAAGCGTGCACACGCTCTCTCGTCCACGCTTCGTCTTGATCACAATCCGCGCCCGCACCAGGTAGGCAATATGTTTTGAAATCATCTGCTGTGAGAGTGCAAACGGCGAGGCAGACTTTCCTTGGGCATTCCAAAGACGAAATAGGCCCCTGCGAGGGGCGATGATGAAGCCTATGACTCCAGCAACTTGTTTATTTTTAATAACATGGCGGAGAGAGTGGGATTCGAATTTACTCGAGGTGTTTTGCCGAACGCATCGTAGAGAACGGTAATCTGCGCCGTGCCGGGTATAGCACTCGCGTGGCGAGCGGCAAACAGTTTTGCCGTGCAAGGTGAGGAGGACAAGAACTACTACGGAGTGGGAGATCACGCGGGAATGGCCGTTCACTGTGTCCCCATTTGCTGGCATCACGAGCAATGCGTCGTGTGGCCTGAACGCGCAATTACGCCGCTGGCGGGAATTTGCCGGTCAAGCCGACATCGCCGCACGACGGCTAAACAAAGGAAGCCCTCCCGCAAGGCAGCCCAAACTGCGAGAGTTGCGGATTCTCGTTTAAATTGTAGTACCTGGTTTGGGTCTCCTTTTCGAAGTTCTTCCCTCTGCCTGGTGGATTGTCGAAAAGCCCCATCCGTTTGCCAGAGCGGACGGGGCATTTGGACGAGCTACTTGTTTGTCAGCTGATAACGGGAAGCTCTGCCTCAACAGATGAAGTTCCGCAACCGAAGCAGCGGCCGAGCCATTGATTCGCATCAGTTGACTTCGGTATGTGCACGTTTTCGAAACAGCGCGCTGGGTTCCTGGGGCGCACGGCAACCCGTAGTTTGACAGCGTCTCTAGCGCAGAGCGGCGTATTCTGCCTTGGCTTGCTTGAGGATGGGTAGGTCGGGATCGGCGTCCTTCCAGATCTGAAGGAAATCGCGATACGCGTCATGGGCTCTTAGGGAATCATGGGTGCAGGCGTAAGCTCGTGCCTGTCCCAATCGGGCGAGCGCCCCGAGTGGAAAATTCAGCACCACTCCGCGCTGATCAAGTAACTTCTGGAATTCTGCCTCTGCTTTGCTGCCATCGCCTAATACGAGGTAGGCCTGACCTCTTACATAAGCTGGATAAAGAGTGCCGGTCGAAAACTCATCGGGTGCTGCTGAATCCAGCGGCTCAACGGGGCTTAGGAGGCTAACCGCGTTTGCCCCATGGTTCTGTCGAAGGTCAGCTAAGGCGCCAATGACTGGAAGCCAATATTCTTGGATGAAGGTGTTCGAGGGATATTGCTTGTCCAGTTTCCCAGCCAAGACATGCCCCTTCGCGAAATCACCGATTTGGACCATAACGAGCGCGGTCAACGTAAGTACATTCTGGTCATGCGTTAGATGTTGCGCCCTGGAAATCAAATCACGAGCGCGCGCGTAATCTCCGATCTCCGCTTCACGCACCGCCGCTTGTGCAAGACAAATACCGGCTGCCTCGTTTTGTCCCTCGCTCTGCATTAGCTTCGCAGCAGTGTTGGAGAGTTGGCGAGCTTTTTCAAAATGTCCGAAGTACGCCTCCGTATTGGCCTGCTCGGAGAGCAGGAGCGATTGTGCTCCCGGAACATCCAGCGATTGCAGGAGGATGCGCCTCATCTCGTCGCTGTCGCCACGAAGGAACTCTCTCCAATAATTTACTTGCAGCAGATAGTCGGACTGTAGGTTTCTCCCGGCAGCTTCCGACAAAACGGTCCCTGCTTCGTCAATCTTGCTCAATGCCATCAAACTCACGGCAAGATTCCCATAAATCGTCGAGCTCGATGGGCCAGCTCGCATGGATTCGCGGTAGATGTCGATCTCCTGACCAAAACGCCCCAGACGGCCATAAACAACCCCCAGGTCGTTCAGGAATCGGGAAGATACTGGATAGGTCCGGCGCGCTACTTCGAAAGCATCGACAGCCTTCTCCAACTCACCAGTCACGTAGAGCTGGTACCCCGCTTCGATGGAAAGTTTCTCGAGGTCCGTGACCCGGTCTCTAAGTTCGTAGGCTTTGATTGCGTTTTGGCGAGCGAGTCCGGCCTCACCCAAATTCGAGTAGATGTCGGCGAGCGTGCCGTAAGCCAAAGCAAAATTGGGATCGAGTTCGATAGCCCTCTTGAAGAATGGGACTGCGGCGAGATCACCCGTCTTTTCCAGCGTGGACAACGCCTGGCCGTACGCTCTTAGAGCATCCAGCGAGGGCGTGGTAGCCCTTACCAGCGGAACGTCGTACTTCTGGATGGACGGCAGCGATTCGCCAAGCCGTGCTCGCAGCCGGCTCGTCGCATTTCCTAAGGCGTCCACGATATCTTCCTTGCGACGAGCCTCTACCTCCTCCCGCGCAATTGGCACGCCATTGTCGCATCGAATTGCCGCCAAACCAACCAAGTAGGTTGTTCCTATGCTGGAGATCGAGCCTTGCACGGTCACTTTACCCCCAGCTCGCTGACAAACCTCGATCGCCACGTTGCCGGTCATATGGTCGTCCGCTCCACGTCTCATCTCCGTGAGGATTGCCGCAGTTTTCCGGTCGGGCACAATGTTGAAATATGGAGACTGTTGCAGACCAACTTCTGTTGCTTCTCGGAGCGCTTTATCGAAGACTATTTCGCCGGTGGTATTCACAAAATCCGCCAGGACGATGGTGTCGGCCGCAGTAATCTGGAAACGAGCACGACTCCCATACCAATAAACTCCACCTATTGTTGCGAGCATCAGCGCTGCAATGCCGATCCATGCCCATCTTGACCATCCAAACCACCACGGTCGGCTTGCATTCGAGTGAGCAATCTCTGGAGGCGGGACAGATACCGTGTCCGGAACTTTGTTTTGCACCGGGCTCAGTTCGACATGCAAGTCAGGTGGCAGCGATATTGGAGCCAAAAAACGATAGCCTCTGCGCGGAACCGTTTCGAGAAACCGGGGATTGTCGGCTGAGTCGTTTAACGCTGCGCGCAACTTGCGAACAGCGGTGTTCAACGCGTCGTCGAACTCAACAAACGTATCGTTTGACCACAGTTTCTGACAGATTTCCTCACGGGTGACGACTTGGCCCGGACGCTCTAGCAATAGAACCAGAATTTGGAATGGCTGCTCCTGCAGACGAATCCGTATCCCCCCTTTGGAGAGCCGGGCTTCCCGAAGATCAGCTTCAAAAGACCCGAAGCGAACGATTCGTCTCTCAGTTTTCTGCTGCATGCTCGATCCATCGGCCCAAAAAACCAAAGCGAAAATTGTCACGGATTCTAGCACGGGAGGTTAGAGAGATCGCTAACTCCTTTCTCTTCTGCATGTTATCTGGTTAGCCCAGATCCGGAAACAGTTTCGTTGTCTTCTTCTTGGTGTTGCGTCAAATTGCCCGGGGAAGTGATCGTAACCGGCATTCATAACGCCAAAGAAAACCAACGACAAAATTGGGGAAAGGATTCGCGGATGAAGTTATCCGGAGAAACGGTCAACACCGGGTTGGACTATCACGTGTTCCTCACTCCGAACGGCGACTGCAAGGGACTGTACGTGTCCCAGAAGTCGCCCACGTCGTTTGTAGTGCGCGAACTCGGCGGCGGGACCGCAAGCATCGCCTTTGACTATCGCATCATGGCCAAGCGCAAAGGCTTCGAGCAGATCCGGCTCGCGGACAAGACGAAGCTGATGAACGCGCCGCGCTCGAAACGGGGTGAGGGTAGACGGCCGGTCATGCCCACCGCACTGGAGATCCGAAAAGAGCAGGGGGCTCACTGGTACCCGGCACATCTCGCGAAGCCCGTTGTGAATACAAAGTAAGGCTCATTGGGACGCTTAGGAGGAAATCGATGAAACGAATTGTAGTGTTTCTGCTGTTCTTGTATGCCTGCCTGGGGCTGGCTCCTTCAGCCTGGGCAAGCTGGGGTAGCTTGGTCTCAACCGGTACCGCCACGGGAGTCGGCAACCCGTCTTGCGCGTTCGTCTCCACTGGGCACGTTGTCTGTGCGGTGCGAAATGGAACTTCGGCGCTCATGGTCAACGAGTTCAACGGGTCATCCTGGGGGACCTGGAAGAATCTGACGGGAACCGTCAGCTCCGATGCCAGCTGTACCAGCGAAGGCGGCGGCAAGGTAATCTGCGCCGCGACCGCTACGACGGGCAACCTGCTAGCAACGATCTTCAATGGCACTACCTGGAGCACGCCAGCCAGCGTTACTGCGGCGCTCTATTCCGCGCCCAGTTGCGCCGAACTCACGGCTGGGCAAGCACTCTGCGCTGCGCGAAACTCCAGCGGCGGCCTGGCCTGGTCCGTTTACAACGGAACTTCCTGGAGCAAATTCGCTAACCTTGCGACTTCTGCGGTCTCCGCTCCAAGCTGTACCCCCGATAATGCGAGCGGCGTGATTTGCGCCGTCTTCACGACCGGAAGCGTCACCATGGCGAACCGTTTCAGCGGCGGCAAGTGGGATGGTTTCCTCAACCTCGGTGGCGAGGCCGCCGACAAACCTGACTGCATCTCCCTGAACTCGGGTGGACAGATTACTTGCTTCGCCGAGGCCTTTAACTCAGGCATCTATGTGGACCTTTTCAACGGACACGCTTGGACCGTCTCTGACTGGAGCGGCTATAGCAGCCTGGGCGGCCAAACGGTCAACAATGCCAGTTGTACATCGCAGATTGCGGATGAGCTGGTCTGCGGAGCGATCGGCGCTCAGGACAACGCCTTCTACGCGAACGTTGACAACGGAATCTGGTCGGGCTGGATCAAAATCGGCGGAACTGGCCTCGGCACGCCCTCCTGCGCGCCTCTAGGCACCGGGCAGGTTGTGTGCGTGGTCATGGGTATTGGTAACAAGCTGACCAGCGTTGTCGGGCCTTAGTCTGCGGTCAGTCATCCGACGGCGCTGAATCTCTGAAGGCACAACGACGAAATC
>Ga0210406_10004645_pt1 | contig 14598 bp, 14 predicted proteins | sample IncBWC30MmetaG_FD_155454 | JGI IMG/M metagenome (GOLD analysis project Ga0210406, IMG submission 155454) | Forest soil microbial communities from Barre Woods Harvard Forest LTER site, Petersham, Massachusetts, United States - Inc-BW-C-30-M | ecosystem: Environmental > Terrestrial > Soil >... | reverse complement strand
GTCGTCGTGACCGCCCAATTGGTCGACCACTGCCTTGACGCGGCGTACCACGAAAACTGCTTGCCCGCGCCAGACGACTTTCAGCATTTGGCCGGCTTCGAGTTTCGAGGCGTCCACTTCGACAGGCGCTCCCAACGCTTTGGCGCGGGCACTGGGCTTCCACGACGCGAGGAAGGGTATTGCCGCGAACGCGGCGCCGATCACGCCGGTGCCGACCGTAGCTGCCGTCAGCAAGCGGCGACGGCTGTGGTCTACGTCTTCACTCATGCGATCGCCCTCGAAAATTGTTGACAAATCTTCACGCAAACCCCTATGGCGGCAGTGTTTCCCAAGGAATAATGGGAGCGCATTATACACAGTTACGCAGGTCACCCTTAAGGCTCGAGGAGCGATATTAATTGCAGAACACTCGGGTCCTCCTGAGCTTTTTGGTCAGAGCGGTCGTGGTCGGCCTGGCCATAGCATTTCTCGTGGTCTGGTGGAACCCGACGCTGTTGGGCGCACACACGGCCGCCTCGCCGCCGCCCCCCGCGGCTCCTTCCCTGGGTGCGCCGAGCGCCGCGGCCGCCCCGCCGGTGGTCATGCAGAGCTTTGCGGACTCCGTGGCGCGCGCGTTGCCGGCCGTGGTCAATATTTACACGGCACGGGTGGTCCGCGAGCGCACGCAAGCCGCGCCCTTGAATCAATTGTTCGGCGACTACTGGCCCAGCTATCGTCAGCGCGTGGAGCGCAGCTTAGGCTCGGGCGTGATCGTCGATGCGATGGGCACCATTGTAACGAATCAGCACGTCATCGCCGGAGCCGATTCGATCAGGGTGCAGCTCGCCGATGGGCGCATCGCCGATGCCGCCATCGTTGGGCAAGACCCCGACACGGATATCGCCATCCTCGGTCTGCAGATCGGCAATCTTCCCATCATGCCCCTGGGCCGATCCGATACGCTGCGGGTGGGCGACATCGTGCTCGCGATCGGCAATCCCTATGGCGTGGGTCAAACGGTGACTCAGGGCATCGTCAGCGCCACGGGGCGCGGTCAACTTGGGCTGGCAACGTTTGAGAATTTCATTCAAACGGACGCGGCGATCAATCTCGGCAATTCCGGCGGTGCGCTCATCGATGCGCATGGCGACCTGGTCGGCATTAACACCGCCGTGCTCAACCGAGCTTACGGCGGACCTGAGGGCATCGGCTTTGCGATCCCCGTCAATCTGGTGCGCGGCGTGATGGAACAAATCCTCATGAACGGCCATGTCGTGCGCGGCTGGCTGGGTTTTGTGCCGCAGGACCTGACCGAGGAGCAGTCCGCGCAGATCGGCACCGCGGGCGGCGGCGTCACCGTGGTGAACATCATGGTCAAGAGCCAGGCGTACGAGGCGGGAGTGCGTCCCGGCGATCTCATCACCGGTTTAGGGGGCGAGGCCGTGCACAACGCGCAAGATCTGGTCGCCCGCGTCTCCTCGCTGAAGCCGGGCGCCGAGGTAGAGCTCGAGGGCCGCCACGCACGGCAAAGCTACAAGATCAAACTGACGGTGTTGGAGCGCCCCACCCGGCCCGTCCAACAGCGCTGAGGCGCGCGGCTGAATCTTGCGGCCTCAAGGCGTGCGGCGGATTTTCGCCCCCAGCTGCTGCAGTTTTTCCTCGATCGCCGCATAGCCCCGATCGATGTGATAGATGCGCTCGATGTCGGTCCGGCCGTCGGCCACCAGCCCCGCGAGCACCAAGCTCGCCGATGCGCGCAAATCCGTGGCCATCACGGGGGCCGCCGTCAGACGCTCGACTCCCTTGATGATGGCGGTGTTGCCTTCCAGGCGTATTTCGGCGCCCATGCGCCGCATTTCCAGCATGTGCATGAAGCGGTTCTCGAAAATCGTTTCGATGATGGTGCCGACGCCGTTCGCCACCGTGTTGAGCGCGGCGAACTGCGCCTGCATGTCGGTCGGGAACGCCGGATAGGGTGCCGTTCGAATGTCGATGGCCGTGGGCCGTTTGCCGCGCATGTCGACCTCGATCCACGAATCGCCCGTCTCCACGCTGGCGCCGGCCTCCTTGAGCTTGTCGATGACGGCATCCACATGATCCGGCCGGGTGTTCTTCACGCGAATGTGGCCGCCGGTAATGGCGCCCGCCACGAGATACGTGCCCGTTTCAATTCTATCGGGCAACACCTCGTAGGCCGTGCCGCTCAGGCGCTTGACACCCTCGATGACGATCTTGTCGGTACCGGCGCCCTTGATCTTGGCGCCCATGCCAATCAAGAAATTCGCCAGATCCACCACCTCCGGCTCGCGCGCGGCGTTTTCGAGCACGGTTTCACCGTCGGCCAGCGTCGCGGCCATCATGAGATTTTCCGTGCCGGTGACGGTGACGGTCTCCAGCACCAAGCGCGCTCCCTTGAGCTTCGCGGCACGGGCTTTGATATAGCCGTTCTCGATGTGAATATCCGCCCCCATGGCCTGCAGCCCGGCCACGTGGATATTGACCGGGCGCGCGCCGATCGCACAGCCGCCGGGCAGGGACACATCCGCCGCGCCGAAGCGCGCCAACAAAGGTCCCAAGACCAATATCGACGCGCGCATGGTCTTCACCAGTTGGTAGGGCGCGAAATATTCCTTGATGGTCGAGGCATCGACTTCGATGCGCATTTTTTCGTCGATGGTGACCGAAACGCCCATGCGCCCGAGCAGCTCGATCATGGTGGTGACGTCCTGCAGATGCGGGACATTCGAGACGGTTACAGGACCGTCGGCCAGCAGGCAGCCGGCCAGAATCGGCAGCGTCGCATTCTTGGCACCCGAAATGCGGATCTCGCCCTCGAGCGCGATGCCGCCATGTATCTGTAGTTTATCCACGGCCCTGCCCTGCGTACTCGTCCGGCGTAAATACCTGCAGCGCGAGAGCGTGAATCTCGTTGCCCACCGCCGCGCCGAGCGTGGAGTACACCATTTGATGCCGCTGTATCGGCTTCTTGCCGATGAACGCGGGCGCGATCACCACGGCCTCGAAATGCACGTTGTCCTCGCTGGTCACCAACGCATGGCTGCCGCCCAATCCGGCCTCGATCAGTTGTGCTACCTGTTGTGGATTCATGCCGTCTCCTCAAAATTCCGACAAGCTTACCTGTATTATTCGCAGATGAATCCCGACTACACCGACGAGGGCCTCGTCGAACTCGGCCGCCAGGCGCTGAACGTAGAGATCGAGGGTCTGCGCGCGCAATTGCCCCGTCTCGGGACGGATTTTGCACGTGCCTGCCGGATTTGTCTCAATTGCCGGGGCCGCGTCGTCGTGACGGGCATGGGCAAGTCCGGCCATATCGGCGGGAAAATCGCCGCCACCCTCGCCAGCACCGGCACCCCCTCCTTCTTCGTGCATCCCGGCGAGGCCAGTCATGGCGATGTCGGGATGATCACGCGCGACGACGCCGTGCTGGCACTGTCGAATTCCGGCGAAACGGCTGAAATTCTCACCATCTTGCCCGTGATCAAGCGGCTCGGAGTCCCCTTGATCGCGTTCACCGGAAATTCGGAATCCGTGCTGGCGCGCGTCGCCACCGTGCATTTGGACATCAGCGTGCCGGCGGAGGCCTGCCCGTTGAACCTGGCGCCCACCGCAAGCACCACCGCGGCATTGGGCGTCGGCGATGCGCTGGCCGTCGCGCTGTTGAAGGCGCGCGGCTTCACCGAAGAGGACTTTGCGCGTTCGCACCCGGCCGGCGCGTTGGGACGGCGCCTGTTGTACGTGAAAGACGTGATGCGCACCGGCACGCAACTGCCCATGGTTCGGGTCGACACGACGCTGGCGGAAGGACTGCTGGAAATGACCTCCAAGGGCCTCGGCATGACCGCCATTGTCGATGACTCGATGCGCGTGCTCGGTGTGTTCACCGACGGCGATTTGCGCCGCGCGCTGGATCGGGCGGCGGATTTGCATGCCACGCGCATGGACCAAGTGATGACGCTCGGGCCCAAGTCGGTTGGCCCCGCCACGCTCGCCGCGGAGGCCGTGCATTTGATGGAAACACACCGCATTACCTCGCTCATCGTGCTCGATGACGAGCGGAAACTCGTCGGCGCGCTCAACGTGCACGACCTGTTGCGCGCGGGCGTGTTTTGAGAGCACGCGCCGCCACGGCCCTGGCGAAAATCCAGCTGCTGATCTTGGACGTTGACGGCGTGCTGACTGACGGGCGGCTGTACTTCGGAGCCAAGGGGGAAGCGCTCAAGGCATTTCATGTTCGCGACGGTCATGGCATCAAGCTGCTCCTGTCCGCCGGCGTCCACGTGGCAGCCTTCAGCGGCCGGCGCTCCGCGGCGGCCGCGGCACGCTTGCGCGAACTGCGCGTGCCCACCGTGGTCCAAGGCTGCAGCGACAAGTTGCTTGCACTGCATTCGCTGACAAAGCGACTCAAGGTCAACCCTTTGAACTGCGCCTGCATCGTGGATGACACGCCGGATCTGCCGTTGATGGCTGCGGTCGGGCTGGCGGCCGCGGTCGCCGATGCCCATCCCATCGTGCTGTCCGCCGCGCACTGGGTCGCGCGTTCGCCGGGCGGCTCAGGCGCCGTGCGCGAGCTGTGCGATGCCATTTTGCGCGCCCGCGCCGGGGGCTCTTAGATGTTTTTTCGCGTATTCACCGTGCTCGCGGTTGCTGCGTTGGTGATCATTACCTGGATATCGAGTTCGCCCAGCCATCGCCCTTCCGAGCAAGGCGGCGCCAAGCAACCGGAACTGCCCGGCTACTACTTGAAAAACGCGATCCTCACCGACTACGACGCATCGGGCGCGCCCAGCATACGCATCGAGGCCGAGCGCATCGATCAAATCGACCACGGCAACGAGGTGGCGCTCTACAACGTGCGCGTGAACTACGAGGCTCCCGGCGGCCAAACGTGGGTGCTGGTCGGCGACACGGCGCATGTTCAGCCCGGCGGCAAGATCATCGATGTCGCCGGCAACGTCCGCCTGCAAGGCGAGAATCCCGGTACCCCGGGCACTGCGGTGATTCACACCGACCTCTTGAGCTACAACGTTCCCGAGAGCATTGCCAGCACCAAAAGCGACGTGCGCATCGACTACGGCAGCCACATTCTCACCGCGCGCGGTCTGAGTGCGAATTTGAAAGAGCGCACGATACGCCTAGAATCAAAGGTCAATGGCCGCTTCCTGCGCTAAGTACCTTGCACTGTGTGCGCTGATGGCACCCCTGGCGGAGGCGAATGCCGCCGCTCCCGCGGCCGCGCGCGATCGCCAATCGCCGATATTGCTCGACTCGCAGTCGGTATCGATCGACCTGAAAACCAATAGCGCGGTCTTCAGCAGGATTCGCATCTCGCAAGGAACGATGGCGATCACCGCCGACCAGGGTCAGGCCAGCCAGCAGCGATCCGCGGATATGTATTTCGAAAACAACGTTTGGAATTTTCGCGGCAACGTCAAAGTGACGATGGATCAGGGCCAACTGTTCTCCGACGATGCGCAGATCACTTTTGTGAACAGCCTGCTGAGCAGGGCGGTCGTCAACGGCAAGCCGGCCTCATTCGAGCAAACGGTGGCGAAGACCGGAAAACTGGCCAAGGGCAGCGCGGAAACCATCGACTACGACGCGGCGAAGCACGTGGTGCGGTTCCTGAAAAATGCCTACTTGAGCAACGGCGACAACGAAATCCGCGGGCAATCGCTCAAATACGACGTTCTCGCGCAAAAGGTCATTGCCGAGGAGGCCGAACAGAATTCCCAGCGCGTCCGCATCACGATCACGCCGCCGCCCAAAACAGCGCCGCCCAAGACCAATCCATGAGCGTATTGCGGGCGCTGGGTCTTGCCAAAAGCTACAAATCCAGGCAAGTGGTGCGCGACTTGTCCCTGGAGGTGGAAAGCGGCGAAGTCGTTGGACTGCTGGGTCCGAACGGCGCCGGCAAGACCACGGCTTTCTACATGATCGTGGGCCTCGCCCGATGCGAGCACGGCGAGATCTTCTTGGACAACAAGGATATCAGCCGCCTGCCCATGCACCGGCGCGCGCAGCTAGGTCTGGGATACCTCCCTCAAGAGCCTTCCGTGTTCCGCAAACTGTCGGTGGCCGACAATATCATGGCCATCCTGGAGACCCGTCCGGGACTCGACGACGCCGGCCGCGGTGCCCGCCTGAAGGAACTATTGGGCGAGTTGCACATCGGGCATGTGCGCGACAGCCTGGGGATGAGCCTATCGGGCGGGGAGCGCCGACGGGTCGAAATCGCCCGGGCACTGGCGGCCGATCCGCGATTTATGCTGCTGGATGAACCCTTTGCGGGCGTCGATCCGCTTTCCGTCGCCGATATCCAAAGAATAATCAAGCACTTGTCCGACAAGGGCATCGGCGTGCTGATTACGGATCATAATGTCCGGGAGACCTTGGGTATTTGCGCCAGAGCCTATATCGTCAGTCAAGGCAGCGTCCTCGCCTCTGGATCTGCGGATCAGATTCTTGCCAACCCGCAGGTGCGTGAGGTGTACTTGGGCCAGGATTTCAAACTCTAGGAGCCTGTTGCTCCGTGGGGCTAGGTTCGAACGAAATATGTTGAAGCCCAGTCTGCAGCTTCGCATCGGTCAACAGCTGACCATGACCCCGCAGTTGCAGCAAGCGATACGGCTGCTGCAGCTGCCGTCGCTCGACCTGCAGGCTCATGTCCGCGAGACCCTCGAAACCAATGTCATGCTCGAGGGCGAGGACGAGACCCTGGAGGCGCCCGATCCGGCGCGCGAACGGGAAGAATTGCCGGTCCGGCTCGATGAAAAATACGCCGAACTGGATGGCATCAGCACGCCGGCGGATCAGCGCGAAACCCCCGAGGTGGAAATCGCCGACGAGGCCTGGGGCGAACAGACCAGCGGGCCTTCCGACCGAACCTATTCCGGCGATGATGATCGCAGCAGCGATTTCAGCGATCAGCATGGCCAGACCCTGCAAGAACAGCTGATCGAGCAGCTGGAATTGGCGAAGCTGTCAGCGGTCGACATGGCGATAGCCCGCGTCATTTGCGATGCCATCACCGATGATGGGTACCTGAACGACTCCCTCGAGGACGTGCGCTTAAGCTTGCTTCCCGAGATCGACGCGGCAGCGGCCGACGTCGAACGTGTGCTCGGCATCGTTCAGTCGCTGGAGCCGGCCGGAGTGGGCGCCCGCAATTTAGGCGAGTGCATCGCGCTGCAGCTCAAACAACTCGATGCAGAGACGCCGGCCCGCGATGTCGCGATCCGCGTCGCGCTCGAACACCTGGACCTGGTCGCCAGCCAGCAACTCGCGTTGCTGCGCAGACAATTGCGCTGCGGCGAATGCGATCTGGAAATGGCGCTGGCGCTGGTGCGCTCCTGTCATCCCCGGCCCGGCGCGGCCGTCAATCCGACGCAGGCGCAATATGTGATCCCCGATGTCTTCGTGCGCCGCACCGATCATGGTTGGACGGTTGAAATCAACCAGGCCACCGTGCCGCGCGTGCGCGTGAATCAGAGCTACGCCAATTTGATATCGCGCGCGCCCGATCACGCCATGCTGCGCACCCAGCTGCAGGAGGCGCGCTGGTTGATGCGCAGCCTGGAAATTCGCAACGAGACCCTGGTAAAGGTGGCGCGCTGCATCGTGCAGCGCCAGACGAGCTTCTTCGAAATCGGCGAGGAAGCGATGGAGCCGCTGATCTTGAAGGACGTGGCCGAAGCGGTGGAGATGCACGAATCCACCATCTCACGCGTCACCACCGCCAAGTACATGCACACGCCGCGCGGCGTGTTCGAATTCCGCTATTTCTTTTCGAGCCACGTTGAGGCGGCCGACGGCACCGAGATGTCGTCGATCGCCATTCGCGCCAAGATCAAGAAGTTGATCTCTCACGAGAATCCGGAAAATCCGTTGAGCGACGCCAAGCTCGCGGAAATTCTGTCGCAAGAGGGCATACCGGTGGCCAGACGCACGGTTGCCAAGTACCGCGAGGGCATGCAGATCGCGCCGTCGAACGAACGGAAGCGAGCGGCTGCCCGCGCGTCTTAAAGTGTAAGGAGGAAACATGCAATTGGATCTCAGCGGTCATCATGTGGAAGTCACCCCCGCGCTGCGCGGCTACGTTCTGAAGAAATTCGAGCGAATTTCCCGGCATTTCGAGCAGCTGATTGACGTCCACTGCGTACTGACGGTCGAAAAAATGACTCATAAGGCCGAAGCCACCTTGATGGTGCGCGGAAACAAGATCTACGCCGATGCAACCGAAGAGAATATGTATGCTTCAATCGACGCACTGGCCGACAAGCTCGACCGCTGCGTCAAGAAACACAAGGAAAAAACCTGCGACCACCGCGCCGAGGATGTCCTCAAAGCGCGCTAGTGGGTCCCGTCGGAGTCCAAGTCGATGCGGCTGATCATCGTGAGCGGGCTATCCGGGTCCGGCAAGAGCGTGGCTCTGCACATGCTGGAGGACATCGACTTCTATTGCGTGGACAACATCCCCGCCGCGCTGCTCAAGCCCTTCATTTCCCACACGGTCCGCGGCATGGGAGACACCTACCCGCGGACCGCCGTGGGCCTGGATGCGCGCAATCGAGCCAACGAAATCGAAACCATTCCGGCCCTGGTGGCCGAACTGCGCCGCAGCGGCATCGATTGCGAGGTCTTGTACCTGCACGCCGCCGAGGAGGTGCTGCTGAAGCGCTATGCCGAGACGCGCCGCAAGCATCCGCTGGTCAACGGCGACGTCGGCTTGCGCGAAGCCATCGCCTCGGAGCGCAGGTTGCTCGAGCCCATCATCACGGCGGCGGACTGGGTGATCGACACCTCGAACATGGGGGTGCACGCACTGCGCGAGCTGATTCGCGAGCGCATCGACCGGGGCAGCGAAGGCCGGCTGTCGTTGATGTTCGAGTCCTTCGGCTACAAGCACGGCATCCCGGGCGACGCGGACTTCGTGTTTGACGTGCGCAGCTTGCCGAACCCGTACTGGGAAGATGCACTGCGCAAATTGACCGGCCGCGACGCGGCAGTGATCGAATATCTCGCGGGTTTCGCCGGCGTGCGCAGCATGATCGCCGATTTGACCGCGTTTCTCGAGAAGCGAGTGAGCGAATTCTCGCAGGCGAATCGCAGCTATTTGACCATCGCCATCGGCTGCACCGGGGGCCAGCATCGTTCGGTGTACATCGCCGAGCAGCTCGCGCAACATTTTCGCAAAGCGCACCCGCAGGTGCTGACGCGCCACGACTCCTTGCAGAAGGCCTAGAAGTGCGTCCGAGCAGTCGACCCACGGTGCGCGCCGGCCTTCTGGCGCTTGTTTCCATGACCGCCGTTGCCATCGAGCCCAGCGTTGCGCAGGTCTCGGATGTGAGGGTCCCGCGGGCGCCGACTGCGAATGACTATGCGGCTCATGTCCTCGGCGGCATCGGCAATCAGGGGCTAAACAAGCAGCAGCCCTATGTGACCGCAGGCGACAGGACGTACCTGATCGGAACGCAGGATGGGAATTTCCCTGACATGGGCCATCACGTACCGGGGGAAATGGCCGGGTTGTGGCTGCCCCCGATCAAGCTCATCGACGGCTTCCAGGCCCGGATTGCCGAGCTGGGAACCGATAAGGAAATTCCGCTCGCAGAAAGCCCGGAGATGGTCGCTTATCCTTATGGAAACCTGTTCAGGTATGGCCGGGTCCTGGACGGCCTGGAGGTCGATCGTTTTCAGTTCAGTCCGGATCACCGGCCGGGCATGATTGTCCAGTACCGCTTCAGGAACGCGTCGGCTCATGCGCGACGGCTGCGCTTTCAATTCTCCGTCAAGACCGATCTGCGTCCCGGTTGGTATGCGGATCGTCTCGGAATCCGGGATGGCCAGGATGCCGTTGAATGGCGTGCGAGCGATGGCGTCTTCATCGCCAGGGACTTGGGCAACCCCTGGTTTTGCGTCTGGGGCGCAGTGCCTGCCGTGAATGCCCGGCAAGTCGAACATCCGGATCCGATCCCCACAAACGGACGTGGCGTGACGGGCGCATCCAGCCACATAGTCACAGTTGGCCCACATGCGACCGCGACCCTCACCTTCGTCGTCTCAGGCTCGACAACCAGCCAGAGCGACGCCCTTGCAGCCTACGACTATCTGGCTAAGCACCATGTCGCCCTCTTGGCGCAAAAGACGGCGCACTACGCCTCGATCATCAAACGGGCCCGCATAAGAATTCCGGACCAGCGCCTGCAAGATGTCTACAACTGGACCAGGATCAACATGGAGTGGCTGGTCAGAGATGTTCCCGGCATCGGCCGCGGCTTGAGCGCCGGCTTCATGGAATATCCGTGGTGGTTCGGAACCGAGACGTATTCGCTGCAGGCGCTCACGAGGACCGGCGATTTCGAATTGGCCAAACAGACGCTCAGGTTGCTGCGAAGCCAGTCTCACAAAGTGAATGCCAACGGCCGGATCGCGCATGAGATCACGGCCGACGGAGCGGTGGCGAATCCCGGAAATACCCAGGAGACGGCGCAGTTCGTCATGACGGTTGGTCAGCTATTTGAATGGACGGGGGATCTGGATTTTGCGCGAGAGATGTATCCCGCCATGAAGATGAGTATCGATTGGCTCCTCGGCGAGATGGACCAGGACAAGGAGTTCCCGAAGGGTTACGGGATCATGGAAGTTTACGGTTTGAACGCAGACCTGATTGATGTCGCGGTATATACGCAGCAGGCGCTGGAGGCTGCGGCGCGCGTCGCCGAAGCATTGAACGACGCGGACGCGAAAGACCGATACCGCAAGCTGGCCTCCGACTTGAAAGAACGGATCAATCAACGATTCTGGATAGAACGCGACGAAACCTATGGGGATTTCTATGGCAGCCGTTCACAGGCGATCACGGCCGCCGACGGGGCGATCAAGCAGATAGGTCTCAAGAGCGGGGATCCGACGCAGAGAGAGAAGGACTTGATTGCGCACTACGAAGGGCTGAAAGCAGAGTTCGCAGCGATACCCGAGGGAAACCGGGCTTGGATCACCAACAAGAACTGGGTCATCGCAACGCCGATGGAAACCGGCATCGCCCCGAGGGCGCGGGCGATTCGGCTTCTGGAAAAGATCCGGCGCGAAAACAGCGGCGATTACGGCCCCTACCTCTCTGCCGTCGATAGGCGGTCGATGATGACGATTTCGACCGGAGTGCAGGCCGTTGCGGAAGCCAAGTATGGTCGTACCGATGAGGCCATGTGGTATGTGGACCGGATCGTTCAAACCTTTGACCGCGTATCACCCGGCTCGATATCGGAAATGATGCCTGACCATGGCTGCTTCACGATCGCATGGACCAGCTACGGCATCGTGTTGCCATTGATCGAACATGTGTTCGGCGTCCAACCCGACGCGGCCAATAAAACGATTGTGCTCGAGCCCCACCTTCCTGCCGGCTGGGAGGATATCAGTATCGAGGACCTTCCGATCGGCACAAACCTTGTTTCCTTTTCGCGTACCAGAACCGGGAAAGGAGTCATCTACGATATCGAAGCGAAAGAGAACGGGTGGAGCTTCGTTCTAAAAGAACCGGTTTTGCCGAACAGCCGGTATTTTCTCAACGGCCGGCCGATCAGTTCTTCGTCTTCCGGGATCCATATGCAGGGAAGGAGAAACCGAGTGCTAGTCACTACTTCGGCACTGTGAATTTGAGCGGGCTCGAGCACTCGTCAGGCAGGGTAAGAAGACTGAAGGCACTGTTGCCTTCGTGCCTTCAGTCTTCTTAGCCTCCCTGGCGCGCCGCCCGAAACTGGCGGGCATTTTCCAATTGCAGAAAGTCGCGAATCTCCCCGGCGCGCGTCCTGGCGTCTTCGTACCCCATCTCGATCATTTCCCGCGTGAAACCGCGCTCGAACAACAAGTACGAGAGCAACAGCGAATTGGGCGCGTTGTGCGCGCCGAGCGCACGCAACAGCGTCCGCAGAGCGCGCGGCAATTCATCGACATGCCGCCGCGCGACCTCGTTGACGTCCCGCGACGGAGTGATCACCAGCGTATCGATCGGCTGCATGCCGGCGCTCTCGTTGTAGCGGTTGATGCGCTCGAGATTGGCATTCAGTGTATCCATGAACAACGAGTCCAGCATGAAGCCGAACATCTGGCTGAAGGTGGGCTCGATCGGCGCCCGCCGCGCATGGGCGCCTATGGGCACCGGATCATTGACCCCGATGATCAGCAGGCGCGTCGCGCCGAGCAGAATGGCGGGGCTCAAGGGCGATGTCTGGCGCATGGCGCCGTCGCCGTAATAGGCATCGTTGAGCAGCACCGGACGGAACAGGAAGGGAATGGCGAGGCTGGCCATCAAGTGATCCAGCGTCAATGTCGCGCGCACGCCCTTGCGGTAGACGCGGGTCCACGGCTCGGCGGTGGGTTCGGCGGCAAAGAAGGTCACCGAGTCGGCATCGCCGTAGCAGGTCGCGCTGATGCCGATGGCATGCAAGTGCGTCTTGTACAAGCTGCGCGGGATGCCGTCGAAGTGCAGATGCGTGCGCAGCAGCTCCCATAAGGGCGCGTTGTCGAACAATGAATGCGGCGGCTGCACCAGCCAGCCGCCGGTGAGAAACGCCAGAAACCAATGCAGGCCGGACTTCAGCATGCTCGCCGCGTCCGCTTTGAACACATGGTGCACCCTGAATTCGCGCCATACCCGTTCGATCGCATAGATCGAGCGCCGGAAATGCGCCGCATCCGAGGCCAGCGCGATGGCGCTCACGGCGCCGGCCGAGGTACCGGTGATGATCGGAAACGGGCAGGCCGAACCGCGCCGCAGCAGGTCCGCAATGCCGCGGAGCACCCCCACCTGGTAGGCCGAGCGGGCACCGCCTCCGGTCAACACCAAGCCGAGCTGCCGGGGTTCCGGGATCACGTCAGTGCGTCGATGAGATCGTCGAGCCCCGCGAGCGTCAACGGATACATGCGGCCCTCCAGGAGATCGCGCGTCATGTCGATCGACGCGGTCTGGCGCCAGCGCGACTGCGGCTGGGGATTGATCCATGCGAACTTCGGATATTGCTTCATCAGGCGCTCGAGCCACACGCTTCCCGGCTCGGCGTTCCAATGCTCCACGCTGCCGCCGGCGTGCGTGATCTCGTACGGACTCATGGTCGCATCGCCCACGAAGATCAGCTTGTAGTCGGGACCGTATGTGCGGATGATCTCGGTGGTGCCGGCATGCTCGTTGAAGCGCCGCCGATTGTCCTTCCACAGCGCTTCGTACACGAAGTTGTGAAAATAGTAATGCTCGAGATGCTTGAATTCGCTGCGGGCGGCCGAGAATAATTCCTCGCAGGTCTTGACGTGATCGTCCATCGATCCGCCGATGTCCAAAAGCAGCAAGATCTTGATGACGTTCTTGCGCTCAGCCTGCATTTTGATGTCGAGCCAGCCGCCCGAGCGCGCCGTGGCATCGATGGTATCGGCGAGCGCCAGCTCGTCGGGCACGCCCCGCCGTGCGAAGCGGCGCAGGCGGCGCAGCGCGATCTTGATGTTGCGCGTGCCCAATTCGACCTTGTCGTCGAGATTCGCGAATTCGCGCTTGTCCCAGACCTTGACGGCGCTGCGATTGCGGCCGCCGTCCTGGCCGATGCGCACGCCCTCCGGATTGAAGCCGTAGGCGCCGTAGGGCGAGGTCCCCGCCGTGCCGATCCACTTGTTGCCGCCCTGATGCCGTTCTTTCTGTTCCTCGAGGCGTTTCTTGAGCGTCTCCATCAACTTTTCCCAGCCGCCCATGGCCTCGATCTCGGCCTTTTCTTCGTCCGTGAACTCGCGCACCGTCAATTTCTCCAGCCAATCGGCCGGCAGCTGCCGCTGCAGCAGCGCGAACACATCCTCAACGCCCTTGAAATGAGCCGCAAAGGCGCGATCGTAGCGGTCGTAGAACTTCTCGTCCTTCACGAGGCAGGTGCGGGCCAGATAGTAAAAGCGCTCGGCGCTCAAGTCGCCCAAGCCGGCCTTGAGGGCCTCGAGCAGGGTCAGCAATTCGGTGATCGAGACCGGCACGCCGGTCTTGCGCAGCAGAAAAAAGAACTTAACGAGCATTCCGGCGGTGCAGGAAGACGAGTTGCTCGAACAGGTGCACGTCCTGCTCGTTCTTCAGAAGCGCGCCATACAGAGGGGGGATGAGCTTCTTGGTGTCGTCGCTGCGCAGCACCTCGGGGGAGATGTCCTCGGTCACCAGCAGCTTGATCCAATCGAGCAACTCGGAGGTGGTCGGCTTTTTCTTCAGGCCCGGCGTTTCGCGGATCTTGAAGAAGGTCGTCAGCGCCTCGTGCAGCAGGTCGCGCTTCAGTTCCGGAAAGTGCACGTCGACGATCTGCGTCATCGTCGCAGTATCGGGAAAACGGATGTAGTGGAAAAAGCAGCGCCGCAAGAACGCGTCCGGCAATTCCTTTTCGTTGTTGCTGGTGATCACGATGATCGGCCGGTGCTTGGCGCGCACCGTTTCGTGCGTTTCGTAGACGTAAAACTCCATGCGGTCCAGCTCGCGCAGCAGATCGTTCGGGAATTCGATGTCCGCCTTGTCGATTTCATCGATCAGCAGCACCGGCTGCACGTCGCAATCGAAAGCTTCCCACAAATTACCCTTGAGGA
>Ga0210406_10004644_pt1 | contig 14602 bp, 13 predicted proteins | sample IncBWC30MmetaG_FD_155454 | JGI IMG/M metagenome (GOLD analysis project Ga0210406, IMG submission 155454) | Forest soil microbial communities from Barre Woods Harvard Forest LTER site, Petersham, Massachusetts, United States - Inc-BW-C-30-M | ecosystem: Environmental > Terrestrial > Soil >... | reverse complement strand
TCACCGCAGCCGATCGGGCCGTTGATCTCGATCGCCTGATGCAGGGTCAGGTTGGTCGGCGCGCTGGGCCGGTGATGATAGGCGGGGAAGCCGAGTTTTGAAATTTCCACCGAGTCGCGAAAGCCGCCATCGGTGATGACACCGGCGACGCCGCGCTGCATCAGCCGCGTCACCAGAATGGCACCGGCGGACGCGGCGCGGGCATCCTTGCGGCTGTCCATCACCAGCACCGCGCCGGGCGGACAATCTTCCACCGCCTTGCGCTGCGGATGCGAGCGGTCGCGAAACACTTCGAGCTTGTTGAGGTCCTCGCGCGCCGGCATGTAGCGCAGCGTAAACGCCTCGCCGACAAGTGTCGGCTGGTCCGGACCGAGCGGATGCACGTCCTGAATGCACTGGTTGCGAAAACCGCGCTTGTAAAGCGCGGTCGCGACGGTGGCAGTAGAGATGGTCCTGAGCTTGTTGCGGGTGGCGTCGCTGAGTTTTGTTGTCATGGTGTCCATCCCAATGTTTGTCATTCCGGGGCGATGCGCAGCATCGAACCCGGAATCTCGAGATTCTCAGATGCGCGATTGCGCATCATAGTTCGCGCTCACGCGCGCCCCGGAATGACCGTGTGTACTAGTAAATCGACGGCTCGCCGACCGGCGCGCCGAAGCTGGTTTCGAGGAAATCGAAATCGCAGCCTTCATTGGCCTGCCGGATATGGCGCGTGAACATCCAGCCATAGCCGCGCTCGAATCGGGTTTCCGGCTTGGTCCACGCGGCGCGGCGCTTTTCCATCTCGGCTTCCGAAATATCGAGGTTGATGGTGCGCGCGTCGACGTCGAGCGTGATCATGTCGCCGTTTTGCACCAGCGCCAACGGGCCGCCGATGTAGGATTCAGGCGAGACGTGCAGGATGCAGGCGCCATAGCTGGTGCCGCTCATGCGCGCATCCGACAGCCGCACCATGTCGCGCACGCCCTGCTTCACCAGCTTGGTCGGAATCGGCAGCATGCCCCATTCCGGCATGCCCGGCCCGCCCTGCGGGCCTGCGTTGCGCAGGATCAGCACATGATCGGCCGTAACGTCGAGATCGGGATCGTCGATCGCTTTCTTCATCGACGGATAATCGTCGAACACCAGCGCCGGCCCGGTATGCTTGAGGAAACGCGGCTCGCAGGCCGAGGGTTTTATGACGCAGCCATCGGGCGCGAGGTTGCCCTTGAGCACCGCGAGCGCGCCCTCGGCATAGATCGGATTGGCGACCGTCCGGATCACATCGTCATCATGGACTTCGGCCCGCGCGATGTTCTCGCCCAGCGTCTTGCCGGTCACCGTCATCGCATCGAGATGCAGATGCTGCTTGATGCGGCCCATCAATCCCGGCAAGCCGCCGGCATAGAAGAAATCCTCCATCAGATATTTATCGCCGGAGGGCCGCACATTGGCGATGACAGGCACCTTGCGGCTGGCTTTCTCGAAATCGTCGAGGCCGATGTCCTGGCCGGCGCGGCGCGCCTGCGCGATCAAATGGATGATGGCGTTGGTCGAGCAGCCCATCGCCATCGCGACCGTGATGGCGTTCTCGAACGCTTGTCGGGTCTGGATCTTCTTCGGCGTGAGATCTTCCCACACCATCTCGACAATGCGGCGGCCGGATTCCGAACTCATGCGGATATGGCCGGCGTCGGCGGCCGGGATCGAGGACGCGCCGGGCAAGGTCATGCCGATCGATTCGGCGATCGCGGTCATGGTCGAGGCGGTGCCCATGGTCATGCAGGTGCCGTAGCTGCGGGCGATGCCGGCTTCGACATCGACCCAGTCCTTGTCGGAGATTTTTCCCGCGCGACGCTCGTCCCAATATTTCCAGGCGTCGGAACCCGAACCCAGCGTCTTGCCCTTCCAGTTGCCGCGCAGCATCGGACCTGCGGGAAGATAGATCGCGGGCAGGCCCATCGAGGTCGCCCCCAGCAGCAGGGCGGGCGTGGTCTTGTCGCAGCCGCCCATCAGCACCACGCCGTCGACGGGATGGCCGCGCAATAGTTCCTCGGCATCCATCGCCAACAGATTGCGATACAGCATCGTGGTCGGTTTGAGGAAGGATTCCGACAGCGACAGCGCCGGCAGTTCCATCGGAAAGCCGCCGGCCATCAGGATGCCGCGCTTGACGTCATCGACGCGCGATTTGAAATGCATGTGGCAGGGCTGCGCGTCGGACCAGGTGTTGAGGATCGCGATGACCGGGCGGCCCTTCCATTCCTCCGGTGCGTAGCCCATCTGCATGGCCCGCGAGCGGTGGCCAAAGGCTCTGAGATCATCGGGCGCGAACCAGCGCGCGCTGCGGAGTGTTTCCGGATTTTTCTTTTCTGTCATTGGATCACCTGTTCGAGACCTGCCAAGGTCTTCTCACAGGCCATCCACCCCGCGCAAGTTCCGCATGCGAAACCGGCCATGAAATCCCGCATCAAGTTCAGACGATCGACGATGGCGCATCGTCTCCACATGATCGGTTGCCGCGTGCGCTGCAGCGCAAAATGCCGGGATCAAGCACTCGCCCGATCGCCTTGATCCAGGTCTGCCCTGAAACGTGCAGATCAGAGGTTCCGGAGACAAAAATCTGCCGGGAGGTTGCAGGGCAGATTTACGCAAGAAATGCTTGCACGACCGCAGCAACAGTTTCACAACCCGAACATGGTTGTGACACTTGCATTGATACGTCTCCCTGGAAACCCGGCATGGCCCGAATCCTGATCGTGGACGATGACAACGCCGTGCGGACAACCATCACATTGCTGCTGGAACGCGCCGGCCACAGCGTGGTCGCCGCCAGCGACGGCCGCAGCGGGCTGGCGCAGTTCGAGACCGGCGAGTTCGACCTGCTGTTCCTTGATATTTTCATGCCGGGGATGGATGGCATCGAGACCATGCGTCTGGTCCATCAACAACGGCCGCGGGTTCCGATCATCGTGATCTCGGGCAATCCCATTCTGTCGGATTCAGGCCAGATGCCGGATTTTCTGACCATGGCGACCAAGCTCGGGGCGGTCTGCAGCCTGCAGAAGCCTTTCAAACCCATCGCCCTGATCGAGGCCGTCAACAAGAGCCTGGAAGCCGCCACGCGTTCGTCGGCATCACCCACGGCGCCCGGCGCTGTTTCCTGTCCCTGATGCCAACCATGTTGCCCGCTTCAGCTATCCCTGTATCATGGCGGCGTGGGGATCACGCGAAGTACGGATGACGCTCACCACCAAACTGGCCGTCGCAATGATCGCACTGGTGGCGATCTCGGTTTCGGCTGTCGGCTGGTTGAACTATCGAAGCGTCGAACAGGTCGTCATTCCGCGCGTGCTCGATCGCATCGAAAGCCAGGCGCGGCTGGTTGCCAGTGACATCGAATCCTACGTCGCCGGCGCGCGCGGCGATATCGCGAGCCTTCGATCGGGCGTTGCGGTGAACGCCCTGATGCGCGCCCGCCAGACGGGCGGCTCCACCGAGGGGATTTCCGAAGCCGCCTGGCGCGAGCGGCTCGCGAGCCGTCTGTCGGACGAACTGGCCGCCAAGCCTGCTTATGCCGGGATTCGCGTCATCGGCGTTGATGGCGGCGGACGCGAAATCGTCCGCGTCGATCGCTCCGGGGCGAACGGCGCGATCCGGATCGTTCCTGATGCGGAACTGGGATCAAGGGCGGATCGCCCCTATTTCAAGGAGACGATCAAGCTGCGGCCCGGCGAAATATACGTTTCGAGGCTCAATCTGGATCGGGCCGACTGGGCTGTCCTGATACCGCATCGGCCGACGCTGCGGGTGGCGACGCCGCTGTTCACACCCGATGGCAAACTGTTTGGCATCTTCCTCCTCAATGTCGACATGCGTCCGGCCTTCGACCGCGTTCGTACATCGGCGCGGCCCGGGGAAAGCGTCTATCTCGTCAATGAACGCGGCGACTATCTCGTCCATCCCGACCAGGCGCGCGAATTCGGCTCCGAGCTCGGCATGCCGATCGAAAACTGGCAGAGCGACTTCCCGGCTCTCGCATCGTCGATCGGCGCCACGCAAAGCGTCGCGCATGTGGTGCCGGATCACGGCGGGCGGCCCGGTGGAATAGCCATGGCACCGGCCATTCTGGCGGGCAACGAATGGGTCGCAGTTATCAAGGCCGCACCGAGCACCGTCGTCATGATTACGGCCGACGCCATTCAGAGGTCGTCCGTGCTGGCCGGTCTGGTGGCGGTGTTAAGCGCGGCGGCGCTGGCGGTGTGGATTGCCCGTTCGCTGACGCGCCCCATCGTTCAATTGACCGCGGCGGTCGAGGGCACCGGCAAGGCCCGCTCTCCTGTGATTCCCGTCGATGCAAGCGGCGAAACCGGCATACTCGCACGCGCCTTTGCGCGGGTGATCGGTGAGGCCAATGCGAAAACCGTCGCACTCGAGCGCGAAATCGGGGAACATCGCCGCACCGAGGCGGCGAGAGACCTCCATGCCGGGCGTGAGCGTCTGTTCAGCGCCGCGGTCGAATCGTCCCATGACGCCATCGTCACGAAATCCCTTGAAGGCAAGATCACCGGCTGGAATCCCGCAGCCGAACGCATGTTCGGATTCACTGCGGCGGAAGCCGTCGGCCAGGGCATCGATCTCATCGTCCCTCCTGACCGGCTGTCCGAGATAAAGGATACGCTGAGCCTGATCGAGCAAGGCGCGGCGATCGAGCAGCACGAAACGGTGCGATTGCACAGAACCGGCACGCCCGTAGAGGTGTCGCTCAGCATATCGCCGATCAGAGCGCCGTCCGGCGCAATCATCGGCGCATCCAAGATCGCGCGCGACATCACCGAGGCCAAGAAAACCCGGGAGGCGCTCAACCGCGAGATCGAGGAGCGACAGCGTATTTTCGAAACCTCCCAGGACCTGATCCTGGTCACCGACACCCAGGGCGTTCTGGTTCAGGTCAGCCCCAGTTCCAGGACCATCCTGGGATATCTGCCGGAGGAAATGATCGGCTGCAATTCGATCAAGTTCATCTACAGCGACGACCTCAACAACACGCGCGACGAAATGCGTGCCGTGCGGCGCAAACAGCACACGCGAAATTTCGACACCCGCTTCATCCACAAGAGCGGGCGAATCGTGACGCTCTCATGGATGGGGGCATGGTCCGAGCCGGTGCGCCGGCATTTCTTCATCGGCCGCGACATGACCGAGAGCCGGGTGGCGCAGGAGGCGCTGCGCGAAAGCGAGCAACTGGGACGCGGCATCATCGATACCGCGCTCGATGCCTTCGTCCAGATGAAGGAAGACGGCACCATCTCGGACTGGAATTCCCAGGCCGAACATATTTTCGGATGGTCGCGAAACGAGGCGCTCGGCAAGCACCTCGGCGACCTGATCGTTCCGGAGGAGCGGCGCGACGCCCACAAAGCGGGACTCGAACGCTATTTGCGCACCGGGCACCGCAAAATCCTCGGACGGCGGCTTGAACTCGAGGCGCTGCGGCGCGATGGCAAGGAAATCAAGGTCGAGCTCAGCATTACCGGGCTGCGGCGCCACGACGGCATCGTGTTCAACGGATTCGTTCGCGATCTGACCGACAAGATCGCGGCGCAGGATCGCATTCGACAGGCCGAAAAAATGGAAGCCGTCGGCCAGCTCACCGGCGGCATCGCGCATGACTTCAACAATATTCTGACGGTGATCACGGGAACGATCGAAATTCTGGCCGAGGCCGTGCGCAAAGAACCGCAACTCGCGGCAATCACCAGGATGATCGATGAGGCGGCGTCGCGCGGCGCGGACCTGACCCAGCACCTGCTGGCGTTTGCCCGCAAGCAACCGCTGCAGCCGCGGGAGACCGACATCAACGCGCTGGTGATCGATACCGCCAGGCTGCTGCGGCCGACGCTGGGCGAACACATCGAGATCGAGACCGCGCTGGAAGACGAAGCATGTTTCGCCATCGTCGACCCCAATCAACTCACCACCGCCATCCTCAACCTGGCGCTGAACGCCCGTGACGCCATGCCCAATGGCGGCAAGCTCGTGCTGGAGACCAGCTCGGCCTATCTCGACGAGAATTACTCGAGCGCGCACGGCGACGTTCAGCCCGGCCGCTATGTCCTGATCGCCGTCAGCGACACCGGAAGCGGCATCCCCGCTCTGATGCTCGACAAGGTGTTCGATCCGTTCTTCACATCGAAGGGACCGGGAAAAGGCACCGGCCTCGGGCTCAGCATGGTCTACGGATTCATCAAGCAATCCGCCGGTCACATCAAGATCTACAGCGAGGAAGGCCACGGCACGACCATCCGGATCTACCTGCCGCCGGGCACGGGGACGTCGCTCGGCTTCAATGTCGCTATCGCATCTAACCTCCAGGGCGGGCACGAAACCATCCTGGTCGTCGAAGACGATAAACTGGTGCGGGACTATGTGCTGACGCAACTGGGTTCGCTGGGCTACGTCACGCTGCAGGCTGCGAATGCGACGGAAGCCCTCGCCATCGTCGAGGCAGGCCATCCGTTCGATCTGCTGTTCACCGACGTGATCATGCCGGGCGCGATGAATGGCCGCCAGCTCGCCGATGAATTGCAGAGAATCAAACCCGGATTGAAGGTACTCTTTACCTCGGGCTACACCGAAAATGCGATCATCCATCACGGCCGGCTCGATTCCGGCGTTCTCCTGCTCGCCAAACCCTATCGCAAATCGGAAATGGCCGTAATGATCCGCACCGCGCTGGCCGGTTAGAGCCTGACCGGTTCCGATTTTATCAGAACCGATCAGACTCCAGGTTTTCGTTTTGACGCGTTTTCTTTAGGCGAACCGGCGGCCACGGAGCCTGTCATCGGGCGCGCATTCGCGCGACCCGTGGGCTCGAAAACGCTACGGCGCATGCGTCAGGAATCGCGCTGAACGGTCAGCACGATCCGGATCAGATCCGCGGCATTCCGGGCGCCGAGCTTTTTCATGATGTTGGCGCGGTGGTCTTCGATCGTGCGCGGGCTGATTCCAAGCTGACGGCCCGCCTCCTTGTTGGACGCACCGGCGGCGAACTGCTCCAGCACTTCGCGCTCGCGCCGCGTCAGCGGTTCGTGCCCGGGAAAATGCAGCGATGTCGCTTTCGAAGGATTGCCCTCCGTCTGCCGGCGCGCATAGGCCCCGATCGCCTCATCCAGCCGGGCCACGATTTCACTGCCTCTGAACGGCTTCTCGATGAAATCCAGCGCACCATTCTTGATCGCGCTCACCGCCATGGTGATGTCGCCCTGCCCGGAGATCATGAAGATCGGCGCCGGGTAGTCCTCTCCGCGCAACTCCTTCAGAATATCGAGTCCCGATTTGCCGGGAATATGCACGTCGAGCAGGATGCACGCGGGCACTCGCGTGCGCGCCACCGCGAGCAGCGCGGCACCATCTGCGAAGCAGATGACCTGATAGCCGCCTGCCGACAAAACCATCGAAAGCGTGTCGCGAACAGCGGGGTCGTCATCGACCACAAATATCTCACCGCGGGGAGGAGGATTTTCGGCCATGTAGCATCGTCCATCGACAGTGAAGAGCGCTCGCCGAACGGTCGCGGCGTCAAGATTAGAGCCCACCCGTATTTCTACGGGACCACGACTTAACGCACAAGTCGCGCCGCGGGCTTTACAACGCTACATCAAGGAGAGCCATCATGCAGGATATCGCAGGCAGCTACCCACAGCGCGACAGCCGAAATGACAATTATTTCACGGTTATTTCTCGGTCGTCTCGGATCTCATGTCTCTGGTCGCGCACATCCAGGCGAGCATGAATATGCTTGAGACGGAGATCACCCGGGAATTGCCGGTCCGCGATCCGCAGGCCCAGGAGAATGTCGTCGTTCTGGACGACGTCATACCCTGCTATATGTGAAGGCGAATGCCGCATTGCGCGCCTGTTGGCGCTGCCTTGCATTGCACGCTGGATACCGAGATGCCGGAATATGGAGCTGACGGGTTTGCCGAACACCAACGCAACCGGGCAGATTTGACGAATTGCGTCTAAAAGCGGTTGATTGCGGCGGCCCCGCCCTTCTGAACGTTTTTTCCGGACGGTTTTCAATCAGCCGTTGAGGGCTTCTTGCGGTGAGTTGGCCCCCTTTTGCTTGGACTGCTTTGCCTGCAGGAACTGAACATCGATCTCGGCACCGTTGACGCGGACCAACTCACAGCGGCGATAGGCCAGTCCGGTCGACGACAGCAGCAGAAAGAATTCCTTGAGATTGAGGCCCTGAATCGACCCGTCCACGGTCAGGATCGCGTCGGTGTGCGATATCGCGTTCAGCATACAATCCCGGCGCCATGTGCCATCGATGCCCATGATGCAGACACCATAGCCGCGGCTGAACGTGACCCGTTCCAGCCCTTTGCTTTCTTCCGCCATCGTTATCGCCCCGCCATCGCAGCGACCTTCGGCGCAGTGGCGCCGGCGGCCGTCATCTTGGTTGACATTGCCTGGAATCCGCCCGGACGATAGAGCCCGCGCCGTTCCGGATAGGCCTTGTAGACATCGGTCAGCCCAACCACCGTTTCCGCTGCACCCAGCACCAGAAAGCCGTCGGACTCGGTTGCCTTGGCCAGGCGGCGGAAAATGTTGACCTTGGTATCCTGATCGAAATAGATCAGGACGTTGCGGCAGAAGATCACGTCGAAGGTTCCGAGCTGAGCAAAGTCGTGCAGCAAATTCAGCTGCCGATGCTGGATCATTGCCCTGACGTCGGCGTTGATCTGCCAGAACTCGCCGACCTGCTTGAAATATTTGACCAGCAGTTGAATCGGCAGACCGCGCTGAACCTCGAACTGGCTGTACAATCCCGACTTGGATTTCTCGATCACTTCCAGCGACAGATCGGTGGCGAGGATGTCGACCCGCCAGCCGGCGAGCGCGGCACCCATTTCTTTCAGGCACATCGCCAGCGAATAGGGCTCCTGGCCGGTCGAGCCGGCGGCACACCAGATCCGAATGCTGCGGCGGCCGGCACGCGCCTGCAGGATTTCCGGCATGATCGAATCGCGAAAGTGATCGAACGGGATCTTGTCGCGGAAGAAGAACGTCTCGTTGGTGGTCATCGCTTCCACCACTCGGTTGGCGATGGGAGAGGGGCCGCCCTTCATCTTCCTGCACCAGTTCGCCGATGCCCGGCAGGCCGGCTTTGCGCGCGACCGGCAGCAGGCGGCTCTCAACCAGATATTGTTTGTCCGCGGAGAGATCGAGCCTCTCGAAATGGATCGGGATGATTTGAGACGGATGTCGCCAGACGACGCCGTGACGTCGATACTGATGCGCATGCCCGGATAGCTGTCGCTCCGGATGCCATCGGGCCGGAGGTTGATTCCGGCGTTGAATTCAACACGCATGTCTTGACCTGACGCAACTTGATACGAACGAAATTCGGAGGCGATAGCAGCGCCTATACCGGAGCAGAGCGCTGGAGCAGACCGACTTCCTGGAACTTCGCAGCGACGATGTCCTTGTCGAACGGCTTCATGATGTATTCGTTGGCGCCGGCGCGAAGCGCGCGCGAGATATGATCGATCCCGTTTTCGGTGGTGCAGAACACCACCTTGGGCTGCCCGCCGCCGGGCATGCGGCGCAGATTGCCGAGGAACTCGTAGCCGTCCATCACCGGCATGTTCCAGTCGAGCAGGATCGCGTCGGGCAATTCCCGCTGGCAAACCTCCAGCGCCTGCTCGCCGTCCTCGGCTTCCACGATCTGGAAATCCATCTCTTCGAGGATGCGCCTTGCGATTTTTCGGATGACACGAGAGTCATCCACCACCAGACAAGTCTTCATTTCGGCACTGCTCTTTTGAGGGGCGTTACGAATGCAATTCGGATCAGGCGGCAAGCGCGGTCCTCGGCACGATTTCAAGCACGCGATCGACGTCGAGGACGGCCATGAGGCGGCACCTGTTCCTGTGTCGCGCGGTCGAACCGCACCAGCTGATTGTCGACCGTGTCCAGGCTCTCGCTCGTCTCGGTCAAAAACTCCCGCCATAAATCATCCATCAGGATACGCCTTCCAATCACTGATGTTGCGGTCGACCATCAACCGCGCTTCGCGTGGTCGACAGAACCCGTGGATCATACGGGTGGCGTCATCTGAGATGGCTTAGCAACAATGTTCCATTGCAACCGATAACCGTCCGGGCTTCACATCCACGTTAATTTCGGCGTCCGTGCTAATACGGATGAGGTGGTAGCTCACGGCCTGGACCGATCCCGGCACCGGCCGCCGCAGCGAAAAACGGCGGCCGTTTGCTGTTGGCTTTTGTTGTCTGGATCAGCGCAGCAGCTGCAGCCCGCTCTGCTGCGACTGGTTGGCGAGGACCTTATTGCCCGTGGCGAGGTCGTTCTGGGTCGTGGCGAGCAGCGAAGCCGCCGATTGCAGCAAAAGCAGGTTCCGGCAAACCGACGCGGAGAGAACCTGTCATAACTATGCCCTTCTGGATTTGGACTGCTTGACGCGCCCAGCGCGAATGATGGTTAACAATTACTTGCGAGCGCGCGCGTCATCACGGTCGACTTGAGAAGCGACGCGACCATGGAACAATTGAAGGACAGCGATATGATTTGTTCCTCCGCCGACGAACCAGGATCCCGGTGACAGGAATCTTCCGCTTTCCGATACAAGAGCCGTCGAATCCGCGCGCGCGCAATCGCTTGTTGCAAGCCCTGCCGAAAGCGGATTTCGAGGTCTTGCCGCCGCATTTGCGAAATGGTCAAGGAAACTGTCCTGATTGAAGCCGGCGCGCCGTTGACACATCTGTACCTGCTCGAAAGCGGCATCAGCTCGATGATGGTTCGCTTGTCGGACTATTTCTTCTTGCCAACGACACTTGTCACGCTAACCTGCACTGACGTTAGCGTCCCAGAGACCGGTCGTGCTCCCGTGATGCAGGAGACTGCTTTGGACTCGGCTCATCGTTCGTCCGCTCCTCGTTCCCCAAATGGATTTTTGTCGGCGTTGAACGCAGACGATTTCGAATTGATCCGTCCGCATTTGAAAACCGTGGACTTGTCGCAAGAACTGGTGCTGGTCGAGGTCGACGAGACGCTCAAGCGCGCCTATCTGCCGCATCGCGGCGTCATCTCGCTGGTCGTCAAGCTTGCACGCGGCGAGCAGATCCAGGTCGCCATGATCGGGCGCGACAGCATCTTCGGCACATTCTCCGCCCTCGGAGATCCGACCGCATTGAACAGCGCGGTGGTTTTGATTCCGGGCGTTGCATCGACGCTCGATATAGACCGTCTTCGCGCCGCGGCGGATCAGAGCGCCACGTTCCGGACAACGCTGATACGGCATGGGTTGGCGGTGTACGCGCAAATCCAGCAAGCCGTCGGCTGCAACGCTTCGCACAGCGTTGAATCCAGGCTGGCGCGCTGCCTGCTGCAGACTCGCGATCTCGCCGGCAGCGACAAGCTCGTGCTGACCCAGGAATCGATGGCGCATATGATCGGCGCACGACGCAACAGCGTATCCCTGGTGGCCAACACGCTGCAGCAGGCCAAGTACATCCACTACAGCCGCGGGCACATCGAACTCGACGATCCCGACGGTCTTGGCAGAGCCGCCTGCGAGTGTTACGCGATCGTCAAGGCCCAGTACGAAAGACTGCTTCGCCCCCGCTAAGAACATGCGCCGGCGATCTTGCCACACACCTCTGATCTTCGGCCGTACTTCTACGGTTAGCGATATTCATACATGGCTAACGTTGGGCGGCGAGAGTGCCTCAAACAGAGGAAGAATCCATGTTTACGTTTGATACCACCGACCAGAAAGAAGTTCGTCGTTTTCGCATCGCGCAGTTCAACGGCCGCGTCGCAACCGTCAAGTCTGACGGGTCGACGATTACCGGACATGTTCGCTCGGTGCTGGAGCGTAAATCGAGCGGTCCAGTGAGCTGGAGCATCACGCTCATTCCGACCGAGCCCAGGATTTCGGCCGGCTTGCTGCGACCGGTATCGCTGGTTCGCGCCTTCACTGAAGATCTCTACTAAACCAATCAGGTTGATTGAACCGATCAAGGTCCGCGCACGCGATCCAGGCTAATGGGCGGCGCAAGCGCGTTCCGCGTTACACGGCGTCCCGATGCAGAAGGGCCTTCCGGACAAGGTCCGCGGTGTTTCGCGCGCCAAGCTTTCGCATCGCTTCGGCGCGATGACTTTCGAACGTCCGTGGACTAATGCCCATCCGCAAGGCGCCCTGTTTGTTGGAATGGCCTTCGCTGATGAGGTCCAGAACCTCGCGCTCGCGCTTTGTCAGCGGCTTCCGGCTGCTCTCGGATAAAAGCATCGCACTTGTCGCGCGGCCGGCGTTTTTGCCTTGGGCGGCATTCGCCTCGAATCCAATGGCGCGGCTCGACAGAGCGGATCCGCCTTGAAGGCCGCTTTGGGGATCCGCGATCTGCTTGACCAGAGCGCAAACGCGCTCGGTTTGCTGCAGGGCGTTTTCCACCACCTGCTGCAAATAGGCCCGGTTGCCCACGGCCTCCGGAAACTGATGGCTGTGCTCCCTGATCTCGCCGATATAGATCAAGAGCGCGGTCAGGGGACCGTTGAGATCGCGGACGGTGGCCGCTGCGGCTTCGTCCTTTCCCTGCGCATGGGCCGCGGCGAGCCGGAGAATTTCAAGGCTGTCGTCGCGCGACGGGCTATCTTCGATCCGTTGCGAAAATTGCGAATCATCAAGCCGGTTTTCATGCTGCGACATACGATTCGTCTAACAGGGCCTCGGCCGTTCGAAGTTAATTTCGCACCCAGTAAGACTACGGTTATTTCGATGGATCGGCGAGAACAAGGATGGACTCGCGATCGTTCTGCCGCGCTTGCAAACGACGAAAAAACCCGCCGGTTGGACCGGCGGGTTTTGATCTGATGTCGTCAAAGCGACCGATCGGGATCCCGGTACATCCGCGGAAATCCCGTATCAGTCTGCGTCAGACGGCGCGGAGATCTTCCGCGCTGGTCTTGCCGCGCTTGCTGTCGACCTTCGCTTCGTACGAGACCTTCTGGCCTTCGTTCAGCGAATTCATGCCGGCGCGCTCGACGGCGCTGATGTGAACGAACACGTCGTTGCCGCCGTCATCGGGCTGAATGAAGCCGAAGCCCTTGGTCGCGTTGAACCACTTAACTGTACCGATCGTCATTTAACTTCTCCAAGATGCGCGAATGCGCGGTGCTCGTACGACCTTCGCACGAGCTTTAATCCGATTTCAGCGATGTCTTGGGGAGTAGAGCCGGTTCGGCGCGATCAACAAGGCAAATCGATTGTTCGAATGGGCGGCGTGTACGCTACTATGGCTGAGATAGCAAGCGATAAGCCGCGCTCGGCCGGAAAACGCCGGAAAAACCGCCAAAACAGCCCATTATGGAAGAAAACAGCGCGCGCAGATCAACCCAGCCGGCTGATCTGCTCCTCAGTCACCACGCGCTCGACGTTCTCGGTCTTGCTCTTGATGCGATAACGCGGGCGCCGGTCTGCCTCGATCGGCAGGCAAGCGACGATGGTATAGACGCTGCGCTCCCTCGGGGTGGCACGACCCTGTGGACCCTGCAGCTGATGATGAACGTCGTCATTGATCGCGAAATTGTGGGCCATCGCCTGTCTTTCCGTTGAAGACGGGCTTTTAGTAAGAAAAGCCCCAAAAAGCAACAAAACTCGTCCGTTAACGGAACTAACAAGGAAAGAAAGCTGCGGACCCCAGGGACGGGTTCCGCCAGCCCGAACGGGTCGGGAACGCTGAAAAATGGGCCTCTGCCAGCCCGGTTTTGGTTGTGCAGACCGCCAACGTGTACCACCTTGGCGCGTCCGCACCTGATACCTGTCAGGCCGCTACCGGGGGATCCGAAAACAATGACGTCCGATCTGTCTCTTGCCCCCCATCGGGCATCGGTTCCCGCCGGCGCAACGCCCATCGACGCCCGGATGCGGCGGCGGGTCGTGCTGGCGTCGATTCTTGGCAACGGACTCGAATGGTTCGATTTCGTCTCCTACGGCTATTTCGCCAGCATCATCGCCAAGGTGTTCTTCCCGGCGGGCAGCGACCTTGCGCTGATGCTGACCTATGCGACCTTCGCCATCGGATTCGTGGTGCGGCCGATCGGCGGCATCGTGCTCGGCGCCTATGCCGACCGCTATGGGCGGCGGCAGGCGCTCTCGCTATTGATCGTGATGATGGCCTTCGGCACGCTGACCCTGGGGCTGACGCCGGCTTACGCCACGATCGGAATCCTGGCACCGATCATTGTCGTGCTCGGACGCGTGGTGCAGGGCATTTCAATCGGCGGCGAATTCGGCAGCGCCACCGCGCTGCTGGTGGAGTATGCGCCACCGAACCGGCGCATGATGTATGGCAGCTTCCAGATGTCGTCGCAGGCGCTCGGGCGGGTGCTCGCGACCGGCATCGGCCTGCCGGTGCTGCTGCTGTTTACGCCGGCGACGGTGCAGGACGGCGCATGGCGCATCCCGTTTTTGATCGGCTCGCTGATCGGGCCGTTCGGTTTCTATGTGCGCTATCGGCTGGCGGAGTCACCCGAATTCGAAAAACTGCTGGCGCACAAGGCCGACGCCATCCGCACGCCGGTGCGCGAGGTGCTC
>Ga0210406_10004642_pt1 | contig 14604 bp, 13 predicted proteins | sample IncBWC30MmetaG_FD_155454 | JGI IMG/M metagenome (GOLD analysis project Ga0210406, IMG submission 155454) | Forest soil microbial communities from Barre Woods Harvard Forest LTER site, Petersham, Massachusetts, United States - Inc-BW-C-30-M | ecosystem: Environmental > Terrestrial > Soil >... | reverse complement strand
CAGCTCACGCTGAAGGCCATCCTTCTTTCCATCATTCTCACCGTCATTCTTGCCTCCGCCAACGCCTACGTGGGTTTGTTCGCCGGTCTGACGGTTGCGACCGCGATCCCCGCTGCAGTCATTTCCATGGCGGTGCTGCCGTTGTTCGGCAAAACCAACATTCTCGAAAACAACATCGTCGCCACCGGCGCATCGGCGGGAACCTCGATTTCCGCCGGCGCCATATTTACGTTGCCGGCACTCATTCTGTTGCACCACTGGATGAATTTCGATTACTGGTGGACGTTCGCCATCGTAGGATTAGGCGGCTTGCTCGGCGTATTGTTCTCGGTGCCCCTGCGCCGCACCCTCATCATCGAACAGAAGCTCAGGTTTCCTGAAGGCGTCGCTGCGGCGGAAGTGCTGAAGGTCGGCGCGAATCCGGGCGTGGGCGCCAAGGTCTTAGGCATCGCCAGTGTCGTTGGCGGCCTGTTCAAGCTCATCACGTCGGGCTTCAGAGTTCTGCCCGAGTCCTTCGTCGCGGATCGCTTCGTCGGGGAGCGCGGCATTGCCTTCTTCAGCTACGGGTTCTCGCCGGCGCTGCTGGGCGTGGGCTACATCGTCGGCCTCAATGTCGCGATATTGATTGCGGCCGGCGGACTGTTTTCGTGGTGGCTGGCCATCCCGATCTACAACACCCATTTCTTCAACCAGGATCCGGTGCTGCTGCAGAAGTTGGTGGGCTTGAGTCCCGAAGATGCTGCCTTTGCGATCTGGCGAGCTCAGGTGCGCTACATCGGCGTGGGATGCATGTTGACCGGTGCGTTGTGGGCACTGTGGTCGCTGCGCAAGTCTCTGCTGTCGGCGGTTCGCAGCGGCCTGAAGGTCGGTGTCAAGGGCGCGGCGGCCGTTCCGCACACCGAACGCGATCTGCCCATGGGCGCGGTGCTCATCGGCATCGCACTGTTCGTCATTCCGCTGTTCGTGCTGTATTACTTGGTGGTCGGCACCATGGGCGTCGCGCTCGCCATGGCCGTGATCATGATCGTCGCCGGATTCTTGTTCTCTTCCGTCAGCGGGTACATGGCGGGACTGGTCGGCTCGTCCAACAATCCTGTATCGGGCATTACCATCTGCACGATTTTGTTCGCCTCGCTGGTGCTCATGTGGATGGTCGGCGGCAAGTCCACGATCGGTGCGGTCGCGGTGGTCTTTATCGGCGCGGTGGTCTGCAATGCCGCTGCGGTGGCGGGCGACAATCTTCAGGATCTGAAGGCCGGCCAATTGGTCGGCGCCACGCCGTGGCGTCAGCAGGTCATGCTGATGGTCGGCGTCATCGCCAGCGCGGCGGTCATGGCGCCCGTGATGAACGTGCTGTTGTATGCATACGGCATTGGCGAGCCCGCCCATGCGGGCGTGAAAGCCCTGCCGGCGCCGCAAGCCAACCTGGTGAGGTCCGTGGCGGAGGGTATGTTCGGCGGCACCTTGCCCGTTGGCATGATCGGCATCGGCGCGGTTATCGGTGCTTTGATCATCGTGTTCGACTTGTACTTGAAGCGAATCGGATCGCGCTGGGGCGCGCCGGTACTGGCCGTGGCGGTGGGTATTTATCTGCCCTTGGATGTGTCCACTCCCATTCTGGGCGGCGGACTGGTCGCGGAGTTCGTGGCGCGCTGGCATCGCAAGCACAATGAGCCGGACGATCATGAAAAGCTCGCGCAGAACGGCATGTTGTTCGCGGCGGGACTGATCACCGGCGAAGCGCTGGTGGGCATTTTCATCGCGATGTGCATCTGGATCAGCAAAAACCCGGACATTCTTTCCTTGAGCTATCATGTGCCCGCGGCGCAGTGGATTGCGGCAGCGCTGCTGTTCGGTGTTTGTTATTGGGTATTCCGCGTCGGAACGCCACGCCTACCTAAGTAGTTTGCGCGACTCGCGTCATTCCACGAAAGTTGCTGTCTGCCTCGGCACCATATACCTGGTGTGGGGATCATCGTTTGTGTTCACCAAGATCGCGGTTCAAAACCTGCCCCCGGCATTGTTCGCAGGTATTCGGTTTGTAACGGCGGGCGTGCTGCTCGCCATCGTCGCGAGAACCTACGGCGGCAGTCATTTGCCTTCGACAAGGATCGAGTGGCGCCACGTGACCATTGCCGGGTTTTTCATGGTGTTCGTCAGCAACGGTTTGAATATCTGGGCCATTCAATACCTACCGAGCAATGAGTCGGCGTTGCTCAACGGCACGTCCGCGTTTTGGATTGCCGGACTCGGTGTGTTCGGGCGGCGCGGTCATCCTCTCACCCGATGGGCGATTTTGGGATTGGTGATCGGCTTCATCGGTGCGGTGTTGATGTTGATCCCGAAGGGTCCGGTATTCTCGAAAGGCTCTCTGGCACAGCTGGGTGTGCTGACCGCTTGCGCTTCCTGGTCCCTGGGCACGCTTTACTACCGCAACATCAATACTCAACTGAGTTCGATGATGTTCATGGCGCTGCAAATGTTGATGGGTGGATTGATGCTGCTGGGATTGGCCCTTGCTCGCGGCGACTCGATGCACTGGCCGCCGAATGCGCCGGGAATGATCGCGCTGTGCTACCTGACATTTCTCAGTTCCGGTCTCGCCTATACCGCGTACGGCTGGCTGACCATGAATACGACGCCCACGCTCATCAGCACTTACAGCTACGTCAATCCGGCGATCGCGGCCATCTTAGGCTGGCTGGTTCTGCATGAGCATCTATCGGGCATGCAGCTGGCGGGCATGGCGATCATCATCATCGGCGTGGGCATTTTGACGCTGCCCGGCGGAAGCCTCACGGATCCGAAGACTTTGGCGGAGCCCAAGACCCAGTAAGCGCTCAACCGCGCCGTCTGAACACTTCCACCCGGCCCTTGCCGCCGACGAACCAAGAGCCGACGAAGCTCACCAAGCTCACCAATATGGAGGTCCAAAAGGCGGCCCCGAAACTCGTTACATGCATGCCCGGCAATATCCACGCGACCAGGGCCACCATGCCGGCATTGATGACCAGCAAGAATAATCCGAGAGTGAGTATGGTCATCGGCAGTGTCAGCAGAATGGCTATGGGCCGGATGATGGAATTCACCACCCCGAGCAGGATGCCCGCGAGAATCAGGGTGGAGGGAGTGTCGATGGAGACGCCGTTAACCCAGGCAGTCGCCAGCCAGAGCCCAAGCGCGACCAGCGCTGCGCGAATGAGGAACCCAAGCATTGCCGCTCCTTACTTTTGCCCTACCCCGGAGGCATAAGCATAACAAGTCAGGCTCCGGGCGCTACCTCAATAATCAAGCCCGGGCAGGGGCGGATCCTTGGGTACTACTTTTGCGGGCTTCTTCGGGACGGGCGGACTTTCCAGCGTTACTTTGATGCGCGCCAGGAACCGTTCCCAGCCCATGCGGATACCGGCGTAGCTTCGGTCCCACGCGGCTGCCTCCGGGATTCCGGAACCGAGCAGTCGCAACGAGGTTTTGCCTTCACCCCTTCGCGTATCCAAAATGAAATCGTCGACCGCGGCAGTGTGGCTCGGCGGTGAGTCTTTGCCGTTGAGGTAAATGAGTCGCAGACGCCGGTTCACCTCGAAAATATCAATGTGTGCTTCCCGGGCGGTGCCGCTGCGCTTGCCGATCCGGTACATGCCACCCTGGCGCGCATCGATCTCAGCCTCTTGGCCCGACCAAATCCGAATCAACCCGGGCTCGGTCAATGCTCGCCAAACGCGGGCGACAGGCACATCGATCTCGACCAAGTGGGCGTAGCCACGAGTGCCGTTTCGTGTGGTTTTTCGCGGTAGACTCATTGCGGACTGCGGGCCTCTTTCAACGATGTGCGTAGCCTGACGCAAAACCGCCGGCGACGGAGTGCTAGAATCCAATAACAGGGGAGGAAGATCCATGGCTTATGTCGATATCGTGACTGCGCTCGCAGTTCTGCAGTTCATCGTCTTCGGCTTCAAGGTCGGCTCGGCCAGAGGACGCTACGGCGTCAAGGCACCGGCCATTACCGGCAACGAGATTTTCGAACGCCTGTTTCGCGTCCAGCAGAATACTTTGGAACAGTTGATTGCTTTTTTGCCCGGAATATACCTTTTCTCGCATTACTTCAGCCCCTTGGTTGCGGCTGCCCTGGGTGTGATCTATTTGATCGGCCGGGAAGTTTATGCCTACACCTATGTCAAGGACCCGGGAAAGCGCGAAGTGGGCTATGGCATGACGTTCTTGCCCATGGTGATTCTGGTCGTGGGCGGGTTAATTGGCGCAGTGCGCGCACTTTTCTTCTAAGATATAGTCGATTACAAACGCTGGGGTGGCCTATAGGGCCTGAGATGCTGGCAGCTTAACGCCCACCAGCAAACCCATTGAACCTGATCCGGTTAGTACCGGCGGAGGGAGCATGGGTAGTAAACATTCCGCGCTGATTCTGGTTGCTGCATTGAGCTTTGCCACCGGGGCAAATGCCTTGGGTGACAACAACGATCAACCCCTGGACGAAGTCGTGGTCACGGCCACGCTGCGATCGGTTCCTTTGGAGGAGACGCCGGGCAGCGTTTCGGTGCTGAGCGGGGCGACCCTGCGCGACGCGGGCCAGCAGCATTTCGAGGACGTGCTGCCGCTGGTGCCCAACTTGAACTGGGCGGGCGATACGTCGCGGCCACGCTACTTTCAGATCCGCGGCATTGGCGAGCTGCAGCAATACCAGGGAGCGCCGAACCCGTCCGTCGGATTTCTGATCGACGATATCGACTTCAGCGGCTTAGGCTCCGCCGCGACGCTGTTCGATGTCGATCACATCGAAGTACTCCACGGTCCGCAAGGCACGCTTTACGGCGCCAACGCCCTGGCCGGCCTCATCTATGTAAAGAGTGCCGACCCCTCGGACACTTTCGGCGGCCGCGCGGAACTCGACGTCGGAGACTACAACGAGCGCTCCTACGGCGCGGTGCTCACAGGTCCCGTGAGCTCGCTGGACTCCTCGTTCAGGCTCGCTGTACAGAAATACACCAGCGACGGGTTTTATCACAATGCCTATCTTGGACGCAGCAACACCGACAACCGCGATGAACTCACCGTGCGCGGCAAATGGCTGTTCGAACCAAATGACGCATGGCGAGTCGAGCTGACCGTGCTGCGCGCGCAAATCGACAATGGCTACGATGCCTTCGCCATCGATAACAGCCGCACCACGGAGTCAGACCATCCCGGCGTCGATCGGCAATATTCCACCGGGCTCTCGGCCCGGTCGACCTACAGCGGGTTGGGGTCTGCAACGCTCACCACCATTGCTACCTATGCAGACACCAAGGTCAACTACGGCTTTGACAGTGACTGGGGCAATCCCGTGCTATGGGCGCCGTACACCGATGACTTTACCGAGGATCAGCTGCGCCATCGCTCGACTCGCAGCTTGGAGCTGCGCTTGGCCGATACGCCGACGCATTCGGCGCATGGGGTCTCCTGGCTCTTTGGCGTCTATGCCTTCGAGCTGCGGGAGTCCTTGACGGATACCACGGCCGGGATCTACGTGGATCCCTTCGATGCAACCCAGAACACCGACAGTTTGAGCGTGATATCCAGCGAATATCGCTCGCGCAACGGCGCGCTGTATGGGCAGTTGGACGGCAATTTCAGCGAGCGGGCGCGCTGGTCCGTGGGCTTGCGCGGCGAGCGCCATACCAGTCGTTACAACGACACCACCACGAATTTGGATGCTCCGACGACGGCGAACCACTTCGGTCCCGCCGACAACCTGTGGGGAGGCCAGGCCTCGCTCGACTACAGGGTTGCGGAAGGTCAGCATGTGTACGCCCTCATCGCCCGTGGTTACAAGGCGAGCGGGTTCAACTTGAGTCCTGGATTGCCGGCCAACCAGCTGCAATTCGGGCCTGAATCCGATTTGAACTTCGAAGTCGGCCACAAAGCACAGATGAGCGACGGCAGGGTGCGAATCGACACCTCGTTGTTCTACATGATGCGTCACAACGAACAGCTGCTGACCAGCGAACAGCTGGACCCAAACAATCCCAACACCTTTGTTTTCTTCACCGGCAACGCGAAGTCCGGTTTCAACTACGGTCTGGAGAGCACGGCTACTTGGGCCGCCTCGAAGCGCCTGGAGTTCGGCGGCTCTCTCGGGCTGCTGCAGAGCCGATACCACGGGTTCGTGCAAAACGGCGTGACACTCCCGGACCGTGCGTTGCCACATGCACCTCCCTGGCAGGCTGCCGTCAATGCCACTTGGCGCGACCCGCGCGGACCCTATGCGCGCCTCGACATCACCGGCATGGGTTCGTTCTTGTATGACCTGCCGCCAAACGATACCCGATCCAGCGCTTATGGATTGGTCAATGGAAAATTAGGGTGGGACACATCGCGATGGGAGGCGTACCTCTGGGGCCGCAATCTACTGAACAAGAACTACACTGTGCGCGGCTTCTTTTTCGGCGATGAGCCGCCGGACTTTGCGAACAAGCTATACGTGCAACTGGGCGAGCCGAGAAACTGGGGCGTGCATTTCACGGTCCGCTTCTGACGCGTTAGTGCGGGTTTGAGGCGCTGCCAAGCGCGGCGGTGTTTTTCTTCGGCTCGGCCGCCGCGTCTTCCAGCAGGTATGTGTCGAGCACCTTGCGTGCAATGGGACCGGCTGTCGAACCACCAAAGCCGCCATTCTCAATCAACACGGAAATCGCGATCTTCGGATCATCGACCGGCGCGAACGCGATGAACCAGGCATGTTCGCGCTTGCGTACGTCGGCGTCCTGGTGCTTGGTACTTTCGGTTTGCTTGACCGTTACTACCTGAGCGGTTCCAGTTTTGCCTGCCAGCTTATAGAGCGCGCCGCGAAAGGCTAGGTAAGCAGTCGCGCCCGGTTGCGTGACGGCGCCGATCATCCCGTCGTAAATCACGTTCCACTGCTCATCGGTAGCCATGTCGACCGGTTTGGCGAAGGTACTACCGCGTGGTACCACGGTCACCGATCCGGGGGCGCGAATGCCCGCGACTAGGCGCGGCAAAGCGATGATCTTCCCGCGCTCGGCAATTTCTGCAGCAAAATGCGCCTGCTGCAAAGGTGTGACCGTAATCGGACCCTGGCCGATGCCCATGCTGATGCTTTCGCCGGGAAACCACACTTGGTCAGCTTTGCGCTTGAACACCCGTCGTTTCCATTCCGGCGAAGCGTACAAGCCCGCCTTTTCCCCGGGAATATCGATTCCGGTCAATTCGCCGTAGCCAAACGCACTCATAAACGCATGCATGCGATCGATGCCCATCTTGTCGGCGAGCCGATAAAAATACACGTCGCAGGACTCGGATATGGCGTGCCGCATATCCAAGGATCCATGAACTTTATCGTCGCGATACTTATTGCTACTACCCGGCAAGGTAAAGTACCCAGGACAGTATTCGACATGTTCCGGCGTCAAAATCCCATAGTGTTGCGCGGCCAACGCATACAAGGGCTTCACGGTCGATCCGGGCGGATAAGCGCCCCGTAACGCCCGATTGAGCAGCGGCACATCGATGTTGTTGGATAACGCGGCGTACTGCGCGACCGACAGACCGCGGACAAAATCGTTGGGATCAAAGCCGGGCGTACTGGCGAGCGCGATGATATCGCCGGTTTTCGGATCGAGCGCGACCACCGATCCGCGCTTGCCGACCAAAGCCTCCTCGGCGACTTTTTGCACCCGCACATCCATGCCTAGGATCAAGTCCTGTCCGGCCACCGGCGGACGCGTATTGAGTTTGGAGGCATAGCCTCCCTGCTTCTCGACCGGGCGGCCTGCGGCGTTTACCTCGAGTTCTCTGAAACCCGGCTTGCCGTGCAACTGCTGCTCATAAGCGCCCTCGACCCCGAGTTTTCCAATGAGACTGGTGCCGGCATATTCCGCGCTGTCAATTTGCTTCAGATCCGCCTCGTTGATCGCGCTCACATAGCCGATGGCATGAACACCCATTTCCCGCAGCGGATAATGGCGGGCCAGCCGCGCGCGGATATCCACGCCGGAAAACTGATAGCGATGCACCGCGAACCGCGCCATCTCCTCCTCGTTCAGCAGCAACTTGACCGGCACGCTCTCATACACTTTGTGCAGCAGGACCGTACGCCGGATGTTGCCGACCTCTTCGCTGCGCAACAGGCCAACGCTGACCAGCTGCGCCAGGGTCGCGTCCAGCGCCTTGTTGTCGCCGACTTGTTCACGAACCAGCTCGACATTGAAGGCCGGCAGATTGTCCGCCAGCACCACGCCATGCCGGTCCAGAATCAAGCCTCGGCTGGGCGGGATGGGCTCGGTGCGAATGCTGTTGCCCTGCGATAGATTCGCGTAGTAGTCGTACTTGAGCACCTGCAGATAGAACAGTCGCCCCGCGACGCTGAGGAGCAGCACCGCAGCGATGACGCCGGCGACGATGCTGCGCACGGTAAACAGCCTATTTTCGGCGAAATAGTTTTTGATCCGCGATTGGCGCCTTCTCACCATCGCTGTTCAGCCGCTCATCTTACGGGTTCCCGACATGAGGCAAGTGTAAGCCACGCGCGCGGCCCTGAACGCCAAAGAGTGCGCAGAATCTCGGAAAGACTTCTTATTGCTGACCGCCAAGGGTAATCGCCTCCATGCCAGATCGACGAATATCGTCTCGCCACGCGCGGCGCTCAAAGCCTGACGAAATACGGAATCACAATGAGCGCAATTCCGATTGCGATGAGCAGAATCGTGTTCGACACGAAATAGGGAAAGATCATTAAAGCCAAGCCGCATACCAAGGGTATGACTGCCCGCTGTTTTCGGCCGTAGATGAGAAAGCCAAGCCCGATTGAGCCAAACAGCAAGCCCCACAAAAGCGACGACGTATCCATTGGCCTAGGCTCTCAAGTCGGCAAATATTCCTTCCTAGCCGACCGTCTTCTTCAGCGCGTCATTGAATGCCCACGTGCAAGCGGCGCGCAAGTCGGCATCTTTGTGGTCGAGCATACTCGCGACAAAAAGGTCATCTGGAAAGCGAAAGGATCCCGGCGTCTGCAACGCGCGCAAGTGATTGAAGAGGCGGTGCTGAAGCTCGTTAATCGCGCGCAGCCCCTTGGGGTTGGCCACTTCGGGTGATTGAGACGCGTAGTTGGCCCGTGCGGCTATCGTGAGATTGTGACCAAGCGTCGCCAGAAAGCGTATCTGCTGCTCCGGTGTAAGTGATCCAAATGCGTTGCTGGGTGTCTGCGTATCCATTGAGCGGGCGACCGCCATTTTTGACGCGAAGAGGGCGCAGGGCAGGGCCCGGCCTGAAGTTCTAGCGGATCTGTGCCTGGAAGTGCCGGTTGGAGGGGTTTTCCATCCAAGTTTTGACCCGCTGGGCATCCGCGACGCGGGTGTACTTGCCGAACGAGTCCAGCAGCACGATGACCACCGAGCGGCCTTCGATGACGGCCGCCATCACCAGACACTTGCCCGCCTCGGCGATGTAGCCGGTCTTCTGCACGATGATGTTCCATGTCGGATTCGCGACCAAATTGTCGGTGTTGCGGAATTCGACCAAGTGCCTGTGGACGCGCACGGAGTAATTCCGATCGGTGGAATACTCGCGAATCGTGCGATTCTTCGAGGCCGCTATCACCAGCTTGGACAAGTCCTCGGGACTGGCCACGTTTTGGCTCGACAGTCCGGTCGGATCGACGAAGTGCGCACTGTTCATTCCCAAGGCCTTGGCCTTGGCATTCATCGCCGCGACCATGGCGGGCATGCCGCCGGGATAGTTGTTCCCCAAGGCGTGCGCGGCGCGATTCTCGGAGGACATGAGGGCCAGATGCATCAGGTCGCCGCGGGTCAGGGTGGTGCCCACAGTCAGGCGGGAAAACGCCGCTTTCGGGAAGTCGCGGTCTGCTTCGGTAATTTGGATGGGTTCATCCAGCGGCTGCTTGGCATCCAAAACCACCAGCGCCGTCATCAGCTTGGTGATGGAGGCGATGGGCGCGGCCACGTCCGAATTGCGGGAATATAGTACCGAGGAGTCGCTTTCGTCGACGATGAGCACGGAACCGGACTTCAGTTTCGGGTCGCCGATGTTCTTGGCCGTTGCCTGAAGCGCCAGAAAACCAAGGAAAAGACCGGCCAATGCTCGGAGGGGGAGCCTACCCAAGACCGGTGGCGACGCTCGACTGATTGACCGCATTAACCCGCTCTCCAGCATGAGGAAACGAAGACCAGCTGACCATATGTTAATCACACCCGGGCGTGATCCATCCCTAACTTTGACATTAATTCCACGAAAGTCCAGCACATTCAAGCCTTTGCTCCCGAACATTCAAGCATTTGCTTCCGCGCCGGGATTACGCCGCAGCTCTTTGTCGCGGTACATGTGGTCGTCCGCAAGGCTGCGCAGCTCACGCATGTCCTTGGCGTCCTTGGGGTAACTGACCACGCCGATGCTGACGCTGCAGCGAATCATGCGTGAGCGCAGATCCAGCGTCGTCTTGTAGACGTTGTGCCGCACGCGCTTGATCACGGCCTCGGCGACTTCCGGCGAAGCGCCCGGCAGCAGCACCGCGAACTCATCCCCGCCGAATCGGGCGGCGTGGTCGGTCGTGCGAATGCTTCTTTGCAAACACTGCGCCACCAGCGTGAGGGCGCTGTTCCCAGCCTCGTGGCCGAAAACATCGTTGATCTCCTTGAGCTTGTCGATATCTATCATCAACAGCGCGTAGACGCCGCCGTTGCGCTCGCTGGCGCTGTGTTCGCGTTGCCACACTTCGTTGAACATGCGCAAGTTGTAAAGGCCTGTCAAAGAATCGTTTTGCGCCAGATTCTCGATGCGCTCGCGCGCCTCCGTGATGTCCGCCGATAACGTGGTGGTGAGGTACGCCACCAGCAAGAACGGGGCCAGTTGCCCGACGGCTTGGCTGGCGTAGATCAGCGAGAACACTTCGAGACCAGGCGTCGTCGTCGAGAGCAGGAAGTGGCAAATCGCGATGGCTGCCACTTGCAGCAGCGTTACCACGCGACCCAGGGTGAGCGCGCTCAAGATGATGGGCAACAAGTACAGGTTCAATAGCGGACTGCCGCCCTTACCGGTAAACCACATCACGCAGGTGATGAATATCACCATCGACCACGATTCGATCAGCAGCCTGGTACGGCTGCGGCCCGGCAGGAAGCGGCGGCCGCGAAATCCCACGATGGCGAGCGCGAACGCCGCGAGCAATCCGATTACCGGCCACATCTGCGCCGTCAACGCGCCGGACCAAACGAGCACCAAGGCCGCAAGCGCCAAACACAGTATCTCGATGGAACGTGTGCTGCGCATTACCTCACGCTGGCCGCGGTCGTCGCGGCACCCGGGCGCACGCTCGGCGAAACCTTCAGTTCCTCGAGCGCCCGTCGGACTTCAGGATCACGCTGCAGCAGCGGCGTATCCGCGGGCAGTGCAATTGCCGGCGCTTTCGGATCGCGCTCCAACTCAATGTCAGGCGCAATGCCTCGATGGTTGATGGACACGCCTGACGGGGTGTAATAGAGCGACGTGGTCAGCTTGACGGCACGATCATCGGATAACGGGATGATCGTCTGCACCGAGCCCTTGCCAAAAGTCGTGCGCCCCATGAGTTTTGCGCGATGCTGATCCTTCAGCGCTCCGGCGACGATCTCCGCCGCCGAGGCCGAACCCCCATTCACCAGCACCACGATGGGGGCGCCGTTCATTGCATCGCCCGGCGTCGCATCCATTTGGAATTTGGAGTCGGGCGTTCGCCCCCTGGCGGTCACAATGACGCCGCTATCGAGGAAAGTATCGGCGACCGCCACTGCCGCTTCCAGGACTCCGCCCGGATTATCGCGCATGTCCAGCACCAAGCCCTTGAGCGGCGCGCCGTTGTGTTTGCGCAGATCCTTCAGCGCCGCCAACAAGTCATCGCCGGTGGTTTCACTGAACTGAGAAATTCGTACGTAGCCGTAACCGGACTCCAGCATTTGCGCCCGCACGCTGTGCAACTCGACGCGCGAACGTTTCAGCGTGAACAGCATCGGCTCTGCACTGCCCTCACGCATGATGCCGATTTTGACCGAAGTCCCTTCCTCGCCGCGCATGCGGCCGATGGTATCGGCCAAAGTGTTGGTGTTCACGGGGATGCCGTCGATCGTCACGATGATGTCGCCGGGGCGAATTCCCGCCAGCGCAGCGGACGAGCCGTCGAAAGGGGCGATGACCACGACTTGTTCATCCTCGATCGACAGTTCCAGGCCGACGCCCGAATAGCGGCCCGAGCTGCTGATCTTCACCTCGTCGTATTCGTCGCCATCCAGATAAGCCGAATAGGGATCGAGCGAGGCCACCATCCCCCGTATCGCTGCCTGCAGCAGTTGATGGTCGTCCACCGGATTCACATAATCATGCTTCACCCGCTCCAGCACGGCGGCCAGCATGCGCGCGTCCTGCCAGGGTATATCGGCGCCGAGAGCAGCCGGTTTGTCCGCCAGGACACCGTGCGCCAAGCCAAGCGACAGGCCGATGGCGATGCCGACGGCCAGCAGCAACGCATTTGAAGATTTCTTGATCATAACGGAAGCATACGTGCGGAGGCGATTGGCCGCCAGCCGCGACGGGTGGTATTGAATTGAAGGGAATTGCTGCCGCTGGGAGCCTGCCTGAGCTCACGCGCAATACTCCTAGGGGTTTGCCTTCAGCCAGGCCTTGGGATCGACCGTCTTTCGCCCCTCCCGTATTTCGAAGTAAAGCTGCGGATTGACGCCCTCCGAATCGCTCAAGGCAGCGATCACGTCTCCGGGCGCGACCCGGTCTCCCACGGACTTGTAGAGCACCTCGGCGTGACCGTACAGGGTCATGTAACCGCCGCTGTGCCCGACAATCATCAATAATCCCAAGCCCTGGAGCCAATCCGCGTAGACCACGCGACCGTAGAACGTGGCCCGCACTTTCGCCCCGCGCGCCGTGTCGATCAGCACGCCATTCCAACGCACGCCGCCTGCCGAGTTGTCGCGTGGTGCCTGGTACCGCGTACTCAAGCGGCCCACGACCGGCCACGGCAATTTGCCGCGCATGTGATCGAAGCTCTGTGAGGGATCGACCGGAAAATCCTGCAGCATGCGGGCGAGATCCGCGACCAGGGTCTCGACCGCCTGTTCTTCGCGCTTCAAATTCCCGAGTTCCTGATTGGCGCTCGCCAGTTTCCTCGTCAACGCGGCGACCGCCACCGTGCGTTCGCTGCGGGCGTGCTGCAGTCCGGCAATTTCCTGGGCGGCGGCGTCCTCCAGCGTCTGCAATTCGCGGCTTTGCTGCTCGATCTGCGCGACCAATTGCTGCAATCGCGTCTCGTCATCCTGCATGGACTTGATTTTCCGGCTGCGCTGCTCGGCAAAATAGCCGTAGTACGTGAGCGTCCTCCCCAGGTTCGCAGGGGTGCTTTGGTTCAAGAGCAGCTTGAGTTCCTCCTGACGGCCGATCATGTAGGCCGCCCGCGCTTGACTCGCGAGCGACTCGCGCTCCGATTGCAGCGCACCTTGATTACGCGTTTGTTCGGCCCGCAATTCCGAGCGGCGCCGCTCCGCAAGGATCTCGGCTGCATGCAGCTCTTCAACGCGCTGACGCTTGGCGGCAATGACGAGTTCGGTCTCGCGCACGCGCGCGCTCAAGGAATCGCGTTGCGCCAGCTGCGAGCCCATTCGATTCGTGAGCTCGGTAATTTTCGCCCGCACGGCGGCAAGTTTGGCTTTCGCAGCATCCGCGTGTGCCGAATCCGCAGGCTCGGTGACGGCGCCCTTGCCGCTTGCACACAGCATGAAGGCCAGTACCGCGCTGCTATACAGGCGTTTGTAGCGTGGACTCATGTCAGGGCGTTCATCCTTCGCCAAGCATACAAGCCTTGTGGCCGCTGCTATACTTGCGCGCCCAAAAACCCCAAATTATGCGAGCCGCATGCAGCGATTGTTAGAGTTCATTGGCCATCATCCGTATCTTGTAGCCGCGGCTGTGCTGGCCGCCGTTGTCGTGCTGGTTTACGAGCTGCGTGCGCGCGTCCAGGCGTTTGCCGCGTTGAGTGCCACGCAGGCCGTGCGGCTCATGAACCAAGGCGCCCTGGTGCTCGATCTTCGCAGCAAGGACTCGTTCGATGCCGGACATATCGTCGATGCGCGTAATGTGCCGGCGGCCGAACTCGAATCGCAAGCCGACTCGTTGAAGAAATGGCGCGACAAGAATGTCATTACTTATTGCGACAGCGGGGCCAACGGCGCGAGCGGCGCGCGCACGCTCATAAAACTGGGGTTTACCAAGGTGTTCAATCTTCAGGGCGGACTCAATGCGTGGGTGAAGGATAACTTGCCTTTGGCGAAAACGGCCGGGGGTAAGAGTAGTTCGAAATGACGCAGCCGGTCGTCACGCTATACGTGTCGGATTGGTGTCCGTACTGCGAGCGGGCCAAAGTCCTGCTGGCCGGAAAACAGGTGGCTTTCACCGAGGTCAATGTCGATGACGACTCAAAATTTCGTGAGGAAATGATCGCGCGCAGCGACCGGCACACGGTTCCGCAGATCTTTATCGGTGATAAACATGTCGGTGGGTGTGACGACCTTTTCGCACTGGATCGCAGCGGGGAGCTGGATC